>Ga0315911_1000056_pt1 | contig 25303 bp, 22 predicted proteins | sample Edanod1MG_FD_207737 | JGI IMG/M metagenome (GOLD analysis project Ga0315911, IMG submission 207737) | Root nodule microbial communities collected in Santa Monica, California, United States - Edamame nodules 1 | ecosystem: Host-associated > Plants > Roots > Nodule | place: USA: California... | reverse complement strand
CGGAAAGCCTGAAAGGGCCGCAGCGCTCCGGTATGTGGGGCCTGCGCGCCGCGGCCCCTTCAGGCTGGGATGCCAGCTAGGGAATTTTCGATGCCCACATTTGGGGAGTATTCACCGCCCAGTGACACGGTCATCAGCCGACGACAAATCGTATCATGTTGGACCACCTGCAGGAATACCTTATGCAATCGTTCGTAACCCTCGAAGATCGCTCGCCGTACGTCCAACATGGCCTCGATCATCACGGAGAATACCGGATCGCTGTGCTCGATGAGCTCGCGGACCTGCGCTTCGTATCCTCCGCGGCCGACCGCTCCAACCATCAGACCGTAAGCCCTCAGCGTGCCACGAATGTGGTTCTCGAGGTCGATCGGCTTGCGCTTGAGCAGCTTCCTGTTCGCCAGCAGCGAGCGCATTTTCTGCATCTCGATGTTCTTGACATGGACGGCGCGATACCAGCCCAGCCGCATCATCTGCGCGATGCCGCGCGCATCGTTGCGGTCGGTCTTATTGCGCATTGTCGAAAGCGAAACGCGCATATGGCGCGCTTCTACGACAATCATCGGAAGTCCAGCTGGTTGCAATTCGCGATACAGCCAGAAGCCTAGCGATGACGCCTCGACCCCCACTCTATCGAGGCGATCCGCGCAGCCTTCTACAGCGGAGCGGATTGCCTCTGGCTCCGTGCTGACCTTGACTTCGCGAACCGTGAGACCATCGCCATCAACGATGCAAACGCTGGTTTCTTCAAGGCCGACGTCCAGTCCAACGTACAGTTTCATCGGAGCTCTCCCTTGTGGCAACGACCTTGCAAGTCGTTGCACCAGGCTCCAGATTCGGCCACGACCGTCTTATCCCCGTGCATCGGTATCTCGAAGCCCGATTTGAAGAGCTGTCCTGCTGTCGTGCGTCCCCACCTCCATCGCCTTTCCGCACATTCTTCTCCAGCGCACGCCAATGCTTGCGAGGTTGCGCATTCGGTCATCGCGGGCGTCCTGCATCAGATCTCGCGACGAACAACCCTGTTGCCTGTGGCACGATGGCCGAGATGTTGTGAACGGCAGCGGCCGTCGGAGCCCGGTTCGGCGGGCGCCCAGGCTGCAGCCGTGCATCGGTCTTCGAGCTTCCAGACCGCACAACGAAGAGCACCGCTGCCGATCGCTGCAGGTTCGCAACTGCCTCCGAACCTGTGATGTCGTCGCCGACCACTGGTCCAAGCTTGTCCAAATTGGCCTGGGTCTCAGCTGGCAATGGACGACCGGCCAGATGCGTCTCGTAGCGAGCAGGTCCGGCGTTGTAGGCTGCAAGGAAGCCCGGTGAACCATACCGATCGTGCATTTCGCGAAGATACGCAGTACCCGCAAGAATATTGTCGCTGGGATCGTACGGATCGCTGCCGAGATGGTACCGCAGGTGCAGATCTGCCCAAGTCTCCGGCATGATCTGCATCAGCCCCATGTCGCCTTTCGGTGACTTGGCGCGCACGTCTCCAACGCTTTCGACGTCTATGACTGCGCGTATCCAGTGCACCGGGACGCCGAAGCGACGCGAGGCCTCCTCGACGAAAGCCGCAAATGGATCGCCAGTTCGATAACTCGCCGTAGCCACCGCAGGTCGCATCCGGGCGACAGCAGTAGCGTTATTGACGGCCAGGACGAGGAACAGCGGCACGACAACGCGCAGGCTTCTCTCGAACAAGCACAAGCATGCCGCTGTGCGCGCGCCCGTCCAAAGTAAAGTCGCTTCGCGCCGGCCTTCCGGCCGCCCTGGGCCGCCGCTGCGCGCGACGGCTGTGCGTTTGTTGGTCGGGACGGAGGAATGGTGCCGCACTCGGTCGAACAGAGGAATGGCAGATCGGACTCTCAACACGCGCACGATCAGTCCTCCCAAGTCCACACAGGGAACGCTCGGCCAATCACGGCCGATGTCGGCAAGAACCCGAAATAGCGGCCATCCAGCGAGTTGGCGGACTGCCAGTTCATGACGAAGAATTCGCCCTCGCCGACGACGCGGCAGCCCTGCCATTTCGGGAGCGGTCGGCCGCGGTCATCGCGCTCCCGCGCTTGCCCCATTTCGATCGCGTCGACAGAAACTGTGAGCCCCGTTTCGGCAGACGGTCTGCCCCGGAAGCGCCAGCACGCGCTTAAGCATCGGCACTCTGGCCGGCAGATAGCCGTTCAGGTCGAGGAAGCTTGCAAGCGGCTCCGGTGGCTGTACGGCGAGGAGTTCCGTGACGAACAGGCTGTCAACCGGTCGCAAACGATAGAGGCCGAACGGTACGCTCTCGGATGCATTCCAGACGTAGAGCGGCGTGATCTCGAGAACGATAGGCGCGATGAGAGCCGCGGCACCGCCGAGCATTGCGGTCAGTGTCTTGAACCTGCCGATCATCGCATGATCCTCTGCCGGTGAAGCCACGCCTGGTGGCCCACGGGTGGCAGGAGCTTTGCGGCTCCCAGCACCCTGCGTATGGGTGTCGGAATTCGCGCGCACCTCGGCTCATCCCTAAGTCCGCTTGCCATCCGCGCGTTGCTCGTGCATTGCGCCGAACCCATAGACATCCCGCATGTCGAGGTCCGGGGTCGCGCCTCTCAACATCTTGCCGAAATTGCGATCTGCAATGACGATACCGTCCGCGTCGTGTTCGAGGGAACGATCACCGCATCCAAGTACATAAGGGCGCCAATCCCCGTTCCTGACGAACCTCTTGAAGGGCTGGTCAAGATCAAGGAGACGCTTGTTTACGCGACCGAAGTCGCCCCCACCATCCAGGCAACTACACGCGCGCGGGTCTGGATGTGATCTTTCGACCGAACAGCGGGCAAGGTACGTGACAAGGCAACGCATGCTGTATCGAAGAGCTTCTTCGGCAAGGATCGGCCCACGGTCACCGAAGACGAGTTGCGCCGCGACGCCTGGAATGGGAGAATTGCCTCCATGCCGAGAATACATATCGGGGACGCTCGCTCGATGCTCCCGCATTCAATTCACTACAATGCGCGCGCGGAAGGACACAACAGCAAGAAAAAGCAGGAGCTGAAATACGCGCTCATCGTGTCTGTTACGGCGCGCCGCGTGACCGACCTCTACAATCGCATCGTGCGCCGTTACCGCGGAACGTTGGAAGCGCTCATGCCTGTGATTGAAATCCCTGTGCGTGTCGAAAGCCAGGAGGAATAACCTCGTGAGCTATTCGAAACGCGTCCTCTTCGGCAATGACCCGGAAGACGAGCCGGTGCGCGCTAAGCTTCAAGAGCAAGCCGAGGCCCTTCTAAGATCATTCACCTTCAAAATCCCGATGCGCCGCGAAAATCGCCTTCCTGGGCCCCACTGGGATTCCCGATGACCATTGGTACTGCAATGCGTCGTCGATGAATTGAGCATCGCGACGATCAAGGTCAACGATCAGTTGTGCGCACGCTCAGAAGCCGAGGCAAAGATCATCAAAAAGAGAGCTGAAGAGCTCTACAATGGCTTCCTCCAGGAAGACGTTCGGATACCCGCAAAGCTATAAGTCGGCGTGATGCGTTAGCGATCAAGCGAGTCCATGCTGCGTCCTTGCTGCGTGGAGCCGCCGATACAAGTTGGTAGTCATTGAAATTGAACGGGAATTTTTGCGAACGATGCCGCGTCGGAATTCGTGGGACGGAATCGCAATTTTTGCGATGAAATAAGAGAATTTCAGAGGGTTTGGTGGTTGGGGCGGCAGGATTCGAACCTACGTCTGGTGGAATCAAAATCGGCTGCGGCGGGCCTCGGCGCGAAACGATGATTTCTTCTCGGGCGCGGTCGCAACCATACCAGGTTCGCTCCAGGACCGACCTCCGTAAAACTCGACGAACGCGATCGAATGCAAGACACGTGCAGGCTACCGTACCGACCGACAGCAAAAACTTCAGAAAACTTAGCCAATCCATCTCGTTCTCAACGACAACCTTGGGGGAGCGAAGGTTGATAGGTTGATATTCGATCCTCGCGAATAGACAAGGTGGTCAAACATTCAGATGGAAACCACCCCAAGGTGGCTGGGCAAATGTGCATGGTTCACGGAGCCGACGATCAAGAGGGCCGACAGTTGCGGCGCGGTCGTGCCTGTAACAGCTTGGCGACGCTCATTCGCTTCCCGAAAAAGATTGCCGGCGCTTCACATTATCGAGAGCCAGCCGAGCGAAAACTCGAAAAAACACCGTTTGAAAAACCGTTTTAGTTCGGCCGTCTCAAACGGTCTCTCTCGCTAAGGTCCTGATTTATATGGTGGGCGCACCAGGGCTCGAACCTGGGACCCGCTGATTAAGAGTCAGCCCCGGGTTGAGAACAATCAATGACTTACTGGTCGCACCACTGGGCTTATCCGACTGAAAATGGGCATTCGTCGCACGATCATAGTGATTGCACTGCCTGATATCCGAACACGCGCTACTCGGACTTTACGGGGTCAACTGCCACTACAAGGCCATCGATCGATAGGTTTAAATCGGGGAGGCGCAACCACCGATACCGACACTCGGTGCAGGTTGCGATTTGATGTGCAACTGAGTTTTGAGTGGCGCTCCCTAGGGAACTACGGGAAGCGGCCATGATCAAAGACTTAGCTAGAAGTTTGGGGTAACCAGCCCCCATTGAACTTCAATACATTTCAGACACCGGTCCCAAACAAAAGAGGCCTACGCCGCAAGCAGCGCTGTCAAAAGGTCTCCTGCTTGATCCATTTTCTTCTTTTCTCGGGACGGAACGTTTTGCCCGAGCAGTTGTGTCAGAGAGAGGCCGAAGCAGCTCAAGATGAATGCAAGTCGCTCTGTGTAGTAGGGGATGTCTTCGGCCGAAGGATATCTGACCTGATCTTCAGCAAGCTCATTCCAGCATCTTGCCGCCTGCTCCAACGCATAGAGTTGGAGATTGGTACTGTCCACGCCATCAGCGGCAAGGTGACAATAGTAGCGCATGATTACCTGCGTAGCTCGTGTAGTCGGAGCTGATTAGCTCAGTTCGCAGGGCAGTTAGCAATCCCTTCCTGTCCCCTGCCCATGGAGACGTCTCCCCAAAAGGACCCTGCTGGGGGCTGCGTGGATATCAAACGATTTCCGCGCTACCTAAGATTTATAACGAGTACCGGCACTGGAAGCGTTCCAGTCACAATTTTGCGTCTCGCCGGTCCCGACGCCTTTGCGACGCGATCATTTCCCTTCAATCAAGACCTGCTTAGTCGCGGCTTTAAGGTGGATACCCGCTACAGGAATTTATTTCCGAACTACGCCAGCTGATTGGTTTTTCGATTGGCACCCGGCAACGCGACGCCAATACGTCATCAACTTGGATGCGTCAAACCAGATTACGGCTAGTGATGGTGAAACTCGCATCATAGGCGTTGGTGAAATTATCCTCATCGAAGACGTGCACGGGAAGGGGCACCTCTCTCAAGCCGTCGGGCAAATGAGGCGATCCGTAATGATCCCTATCGACTAGAAAGCGCAGGTTCGTTGCTGCACTGCATGAGTCTCTTGTTGGCCCATCGCGTCAGTTGGCGCAGTGCAACGACATGTCCGAAGTTGAGGGTAGACCCGAAGTAGCTGGCCGACTGGAAAAACGACGCGATTGACCCGAAGCAGACGTCAGCTGGTTGAAGCCGTTGCCACGAACGATTGCTGGGGGAATGTCAGCTTGCTCCCCGCCAGCATCGAAGGGTCGAGGCGAGAGGCGGCGTCATCGGCAATCGACATGATCAGGCGCTCACGGTCAGGCGCACTTTTGTCCTTCAAGAGCGCAGCCATCGGCGTCGCCGTGAGCTGAAAGCGAACATAATCCAACATCGAGGGGAACGTGATTTGTTTTGTGACCGTTTCCACATCAACGACATCGAAGCCAGCATGCTTCGCCCAAACGCCGACCTCCTGTGCATCGCAAGAGAGATGCTCCGAACGCTTGGTTCGTGACGCCCCTGCTCCGAGGTGCTTGTCGAGAGCCTGCACAAAAACGAGGGCTCCTGGCGTTCTCTCGATCGCGCTGTAGACGCTGAACCCAGCGCGGCCTCCCGGCTTGAGGACCCGCACCATCTCCTTGAGCGCTAGCGGCCGATCGGGGAAGAATTGTAGCCCGAGTTGGCAGAGCACGACGTCAAAGCTGTTTGCATTGAACGGCAGGTCCAGTGCGCTACCCTCGACCCATTCAACAGTCGCAGACTTTACCCTCGCCACCGCGAGCATCGCCGTGTTGAGGTCTATGCCGACTAGCCGACCGGCGTGCCCGCGCTGCTCAGCGAGCCTCGCCACGACGCCTGTCCCGCAGGCGATGTCGAGTATGCTTTCCCCACGCCTTGGCCCGACACGGTCAAGCAGATCATTGGCCCATATGGAAGTGATCGCTGGAACGAGGTAGCGCTCGTAAAGCTCCGGCGCGCTGGCATCCATTTGCCAATGTTCGTGAGCCGACATGACTTCCCCCACCGTGTCCGTGACTGGAAAGTACAAAAGAGACGCGACTGCCTTGGCGTCATTTATTGGCGATGCTACCCACTTGGCGATCCACTGCAAGGCGTCCGAAGGTCTGCTCGTGGCCCGTCGCTTCAGTTAGCGCGGTGCAACGGTATGTCTGAAGTTCGGGGTACATCGGACGTGACTGGCCAACTGCAAGAATGTCGAGATTGACCCGAAGCCGAAGTTGGATTTGTCGATCGATACCCCTATCCCGGCGCAGCCGCGTTCGCTGCGCCGGCGAAGCTTGCCCGCTCCGCCGCCGCAGTCGTTGGCACTTAGGCGACGCGAACGTAGCCGTAGCGGAGGTTCGAGGGTTGCTTCGCAGCTTGGGTGTACTCGTTCTTGAGCGCCGCGAGGCGGTCCTCAGAAAAGGCCGGCATCCTTGTGTTATCGGCCGCCTTCAGCTTAATCTTGTAAAACCTGGTTGCGTTGCCCGCGAAGATCAGCTGCTTGGTCGCGCTGTTGGCGTAGCCGAGCGGCGCAAAGCCGTACTTCTTCTGCATGTCCTCCGGGATTTCGAGCCGGCGGAGCGCCTCGATCTGCCACTGCGGTGAGCCGTACCAGACCGAGTCAGTGCCCCACATCACGTGGTCGACCCCCATGCCTTTGATCAGCGTGCCGACCAGCGCGGCGCAGAACTTCGGATGCGCCACCGCCGAGTTGGCAAAGGACGTGCCGAGCTCGGCATAGACATTGGTGACGCCGAACTTCTGCGGGATTTCCGCGAGATCCGAGGCCCACTGGATGCGGCCGGTCTCCTCGAACTCCGCCCACGCCTTGTCCGGCAGCTCTAGGAACGGCCGTAGTGCCGAGTGATAGATCACGAAGTTCATCTGCGGCCAATCCTTGGCAGCCTTTCCGATGTCCCACGCGGTTGCGTATTCCCACACGCCGGCGAACGACTTCTCGTAATCGGGCGGCAGCAGCCCCTTGTGGATACACAGCGTATTGATGCCGGCCTTCACCGCTTTTTCGTAGAACGGATACATCACCTGCTCGTCGTCGAGCCGCCATGGGAACTTGGAGGGCGCAAGCGGATCGCCGATCGTGTAGGACTTCCAGGAATCCGGCTTGTAGACCTCGATTGCCTTGTCGACCTCGTCCATCCAGCCGGGCTGCTTGGGGGTGATGACGCTGTGGGCCAGCAGGCGGCGCGAGCCGGCGAACTCGTTGATGAGTTCGCGTGCCTTGACAATCTGCTCGTTGGACAAAAGCCACCAGCTCGGATCGTCGAACGGCGCGCCGCTCAAGAGCGCCATGTTGGTGTCGCTGTCGTAGTAAACCTCCTTCACATAGTTCTGGAACTTGTAGCGGGCGAGCGAGGAGACGCCCTCCTCCTTCATCTTCGGGTTCCAGTGCTGGCTCGCGAACTCGCCCAAACCCAAGAGCTCCTTGTGGTCGAAGTCATCGCGCACGAAATGGGTCTGGACGTCGAAGATGAACTGGCCGGCGAGGCCTTGCGCGCGCGCCAGCATCAGTTCGGGCTCGCGGGCCTCCGCGGGCACGACCTGGAAAACATTGCCGTAGATGTCGTTCATGGCGAGGAAGGCCGCCGCCATGCCGCAGCTCGTGTGCAGAAACTGCCTGCGGCTCAAGCCGAGGTGCTTGCCGTTCACGTCGGCGAGCTCGTTGATCCGTGCCTCGACCTTCCTCTGCGTGGCGGTCTGCGGGGGCGGGAGATACTCGCCGTTGGAAACAATCTGAGTGGGAATCGGCGTTGCCGCCGATGCCGCCTCCGCGCCCGCGACGAGACGCTGTTCTCGCTCACTAAGCCAGGTGCTCATTGGTCTCCTCCCTTTTGGTAATCGACAGTGCTGGTCGGTGCGTGCATGAGGCTGCGCGTTTTGCCGCTCCCGATTAGTTAGGTAGACCGACTAGGCGTACGTTCCCCCGTTCAGCTACGCATGAAGCCATCACACTCGCCTAGCGCCAAGCCGAGTTTCTTCATCGCTTGATCCTGCGAGGCGCAGGCACACTCGAAAAACTACTTGCGGTAGTGGCGCATCATCGCTGAATTCAAGGCTCAAACTTCCATTGGCGCAAGCGATGTAATCCGACAGTCACGCTGTCCCAACGCTCCCATTGCGACTGACAGGTTTGCCGGAATGAGCGCGACGCGCTGCCGTGTTGATCTGGCAAAGGGGTGACGTCGCCTTTTGGCCCTTTTTCGGAAGTGCCGTGCTGGCTATCGAAAGTCCGGTGTCGGGGAGTGAAGCGGACGTTACGGTTGCGCGTTCCGACTTCCGAGTTTGACCCGAAGCGGTCCTCCTCCGGAAAGGCTATTCTCAATGCCCGTCTCCAAATCCGGCTTACAAGCGATTGAGGAAATCGGTACCATTCAAACCTGAAAGCAATGGGAGGAAACAATGAACTTGCGGTACGCCTATCTGACTCTCAGTGCCTGTACGGTGGCTTGGACTGCCACGGCCTACGCTCAGAGCAGCCAACCCGTTGTCAAATTGCCAACTGAAATCGAGTTCAAGGCACCTCTAAGCCCGGGACCGCAATCCGCAGTCTTGTACGGCGACCCAACAAAGCCCGGTGTGTATGTTCAGCGAACCAAATTTCCACCAGGCACTAAGGTCATGCCGCATTGGCACCCAGACGAGTGGCGCACCGCTGTGGTCTTGTCCGGAACGCTGTATTTCGGTGTCGGCGAACAATGGGACGAAAGCAAATTCAAGGCCTATCCCACGGGCACGTTCTATTCAGAACCGCCCAAGACGCCACACTACGTCTGGGCGAAAGATGGTGAGGTCATCATTCAAACGACGGGCATGGGGCCAACGGGCACGACGCCTATTCCTCAAAAACAATAAAAATCGACGATGGCCCGGCAAGACAGTCGTTGCGTTTGCTAGATCATCTTGGATTCGCGGCTGCCGCTGTGCTCGGCCTGCCGCCGCTTCTGCTCGCCCGGCGCTGACGACGTGGATGAGTGAGCGTGACTGATGTCGGAGTTTGGCCCATCGCGTCAGTTAGCGCAGTACAGCGACATGTCCGAAGTTGAGGGTAGACCGGAAGTAGCTGGCCGACCGCAAAGACGACGCGATTGACCCATCTGAGACACAGCCCGCAACGCAAATGCGTTAGCGGGCTTTTTTCTTGCGCCAATTCCTATATGGTCTCAAGCCACAAGGAATTCCCGCAGTTTCCATGTTGGGGCCTGTTGTGCGCAAAGGCGATGTCGTCACTGATTTCGAGCTTCCCGATGAGACGGGTGCGCCGCGTCGCCTGTCCGGGCTCCTCGCCGATGGTCCCGTCGTGCTGTTCTTCTATCCCGCGGCCATGAGCCTTGGCTGTACTGTGGAGAGCTGTCACTTCCGCGATCTGATCGGCGAGTTCAAGGCAGTGGGGGCCCAGCCCGTCGGCATCAGTGCCGACAGGGTGGAGCGGCAGCGGCACTTTGCCGAGAAACATTCACTGGGCTATCCACTGTTATCGGACAGCGATCAGATGGTCGCACGCCAGTTCGGGGTCAGGGGGTGGATTCCGATGATGCCTCTGCAGCGCGTAACGTTCGTGATCGATACCGACCTGACCGTGCTCGGGGTGATCAGCAGCGAGTTGGTAATGACCGTGCACGCCGACCGGGCGCTGGAAGTGCTCAAAAAGCGCCAGCGTTGATCGTGTCCGGAATTGACAACACAACTGCGCATCGGACGGCCAAACCGACTCGGTCGTACGGTGCCACCGTCGCTGCGGGCTCGCGCTGACGAAGGCGATTGAGTGAAACGTCTCACTTCTGCTGTTGGCCCTTCGCGACATATTGCGGCGCCGCGCGATCTCGGTCGCTATCGGGGCATAGCGGAAAATGACCGGCAGCCGTCGATTGAAGAGGGCGACGCCTTTGACCCAATGTATGGTCCGGCCGTGCTCCTTGTCTTGAACACCCCTTGCCAGCTTCTCGTACTGGCAGGGCAGGAGCACGGCCGGACCATTCCATGAACCGGCTGTTTCGGTGACGTCGCCTTTTGGCCCACCGCTAATCATGGGTCAACGTCGTGGCCGCGGATTGACATTTCTCTCTACGGGGAGATTGCATGGCGCGCGCAGCTTGGCTTTACGGACCTCGTCATGAAGCTTATTGCTCATCGTGGATGGTCCGCGGGTCCGGGTGAAAACTCGCTCGCCGCGTTCGCACGTGCCGCCCGTGACGGCAGAATATCTGGTGTCGAATTCGACGTCTGCATTGCAGCCGATTCCGACACATTGGTGGTGTCGCACGACCCGCCGCGTCATGTCGAGAATGCGCTTACCCTCGATGCGGCACTGTCGCTTCTTTCGCCGACTGACCTTGAACTGTTCGTGGAGGTGAAGGAGACGGGACTTGTCTCGAGAGTCATCGAGAGGCTGGTTGCCAGCAACGTGGCCCGTCGCTCGGTCGTATTTGCCTTTGCCGCCGTCGCAAGATCCTTTCGGTGGGAGGGTGCGCGACCGGTGCGCCGGGGCATCATCGTCATGTATCCGTGGAACCTGAATCGTGCGGTGCGCAGGTATGCGCCGGATGTCCTCCTGCTCGGCTGGGACGCGCGCGCTTGGACGCGACTCGCTTTTCGCGCCTGGTGGTCCGCTTTCTCGCTTGAGCAGCTTGCGCGACGCCACCACGTGCCGGTTGTGGTAGGAATCGTGCAACGCATGGACGACCTTCATTGGCTCTCGCGGCAGCGCCTCTACGGGGCGGTTGCCGACGTCGACCGCACTATCGGCCGCAGCGCCAGACCTGATTAGGCCGGCGCGGCGCTTTGCCGCGCCGGCAGGATCTCAAACGACCTCAGCCTCTCAGCGGCCGGTGGTCAGCCGCGGCGGGATCTGGTTCAGCATCCAGAGCTCGATCGCTGCCAGGATCGCGACCACCGCGTTGATTTTGCCCTGCCGGTCGGTGGCAAGACGGTGCCGGGCGGCGACGATTGCATCCACGAAATCAAATACGACGGCTTTCGTGTGCGGCTGGAGCGCGACGGCAAGCGCGTGCGCGTTTCCACCCGCAACGGCCACGACTGGACCGACCGATTCCCCTTCATCGTCGAGGCCGCACACAAACTCCGCCGCAGTCAGTTTATCGTCGACGGCAGGGCCGTGGTCCTCGGCGTCGACGGGATCACCGATTTCGTAGGCTGCGCTCGCGCCACCCGCCGGGCCGGCTCGAAGGTTAGGCCATATCAATCACTCGACCGGGCGGAAGGGGCATGACCGCTTTTGGCCCTTTTCGGACGTGCCGCGCTGGCTATCGAAAGTCCGGTGTCGGGGATGAAGCAGACCTCACGGTTGCGCGGTCCGACTTCCGAGTTTGACCCACAGCGGTCATTCCCAGGAATGCGGGGCCGCTCGAAGCGGGGCAACGGCCGGAACTTTCCAGCTAAAGGTGGGAGGGACGTGATACTATCTCCGCTACCTGCGGTGATCCGCAAAGGGAATCCCACGGGAGGGAAACCCAAATGGCTTCGGATCAGGTCAAGCGCAAACTCGCCGCTATTCTCGCCGCCGATATTGCCGGTTATAGCAGGTTGATGGGTGCAGATGAGACCGGCACGCTGGCCCGCCTGAAGGAGTGTCGCCGCGAGCTGATCGACCCCAAGAACAAGCAATATCGCGGTCGCCTCGTGAAAACGACGGGCGATGGTATGCTCATTGAGTTTCCAAGCGTCGTGGATGCGGTAAGTTGCTCGATCGAGGTCCAGCAGGGCATGCGCGAACGCAATGCCCATATCCCTCCGGAGAAACGCATAGAATTCCGCATCGGGATCAACCTTGGTGATGTGATTATCGAGGGGCGCGACCTCTATGGCGATGGGGTTAACATTGCTGCTCGACTGGAGGGTCTAGCGGAGCCGGGCGGCATCTGCATATCGCAGACCGTCCTCAATCACGCTCGCGGCAAGATCGCCTTCGAGGTCGAGGATCTGGGCGAACAGCAGCTCAAGAACATCTCCAAACCGGTCCGCGCTTACGCTGTATGCGCGGGAGCGCATCGCGCGCCGACCGAGCGGCTAAGTGCGGCTCCTCCACTCCCGGAAAAGCCTTCCATAGCCGTGCTGCCGTTCGAGAACATGAGCGGCGACCCCGAGCAGGAATATTTTGCCGACGGCATGGTCGAGGATATCATCACCGAGCTCTCGCGCATCCGCTGGCTTTTCGTGATCGCCCGCAATTCGAGCTTCACTTACAAGCGGCAAGCCGTCGATGTGAAGCGGGTCGGGCGTGACCTGGGCGTTCGTTATGTACTCGAAGGTTCGGTGCGCAAAGGTGGCGATCGGATCCGGATCACCGGACAGTTGATCGATGCTCTTACAGGCACGCATCTTTGGGCCGAGCGCTACGACCGCGATCTCAGCGACGTCTTTGCAGTGCAGGATGAGATTGCCGCGAGCGTCGCCGCGGTTATCGAGCCGGCATTGGCTGCCGCCGAGCAACAACGCGTGCTGCGCAAACCGCCGGAACGGCTTGACGCATGGGAAGCCTATCAGCGAGGTCTTTGGCACTTCCACAAATACCGGCCTGAGGAGAACAAAACCGCGATGGGCTTCTTCTGCCAAGCTATCGCGCTCGATCCCAATTTCGCTCCTGGCCATTACGGATATGCGTTGGCCCTCCAGTGGGATATCTGGCATTTCTCTAGTCGGCCTTTCTCGGAGGTCCAAGGGACAGCGCGTGAAGAAGCGCAGATCGCCGTATCGCTCGACGACAACGACGCGACGGCTCATGCCGTGCTGGCACACATGATGATGTGGGGCAGCGAATGGGAGGCAGCGATCGCCGAAGCGCGTACCGCGGCTGCCCTCAATCCAAACAGTGCCTTTGTCGTCAGCATGCTTGGTTGTGTACTCGGGTTCGGCGGCCATAGAAAAGAAGCCTTGGAGAGGCTGCAGCAGGCGATGCGTGCCAGCCCACACGATCCCCTGATTTGGCTCTGGTTGTTGTGGCGCGGGGTTTTGCAGTTTTTGTCACGCGATTTCGTCGCTGCGCTGCAGACGTTGCGCCAAGTTGTTCGCCTGCGTCCGAGTTATGGTCCCCCTTACGAATACATCGCCGCGTCGCTCGCCTATCTCGGGCAATTGGACGAGGCGCGCGAAGCACTCGAACGTGTTCCCCCGCAATCGGCGGAGCAGCTTCAGCGTTTCCAGCAAAGGCCGCCCTGGATGCGGCCCGAGGACTATGCTCTCCGGATCGAAGGTGTCCGTCTTGCAGCCGGAGTGCGGCGATGAGTGCGACGCCGCGATCCGAATCATCTCTGAGCGCTGGGACAGCCTTGGGACAGCCTTGGACAACCGGATGACGCCGACCCCCTGCCCACCATGGTAAATGACCCGATCCGGGGCTTTCAGACGGGGCGTCAGTGACGTCTTGAAATTCTTCAACTCGCGGACGAGGTCATCGAACAGGGCTGCCGACTTCCGTTATTGGCCCATCGCGTCAGTTAGCGCAGTGCAACGACATGTCCGAAATTGAGGGTAGACCGGAAGTGCTCAGCGCTTGGCCACATTGGCGCTTTTGACCCGAACCAGTCATTGCGGCCGAGAGAAACTCAGCGCTATACTCCCAAGACGCCGACAGCTGAGGAGGCGGTCATGCCCAAAGGAATCCATCATCCTTCGGGGGACGCTGTAGCTGGACGGTCTGATTGACCGGCGTGCACTGCTCGGGCAGGGCGTCGCTATAGCAGGCGCGCTCAGTGCGGGCGTCGGGGCCTCTCTGACAAGCGCCGCGGCCGAGCCACTCAAGGATGATCCATGGAGCCTTGAGCCCGGTTCGAGCATCAAATCGTATGAGCTGCCGTCTCGGTTTGAGAAGGACGTCGCGCGAACGCTGAACAACCCCGACGGCCTGCCATTCACTCAAACTGCGCGTACCCCGCATCACATGCTAAACGGAATGATCACGCCGAATGGCCTGCACTTCGTGGTCGCCCATGGCGGCCCGCCCGACATCGATCCGGATAAACACCGCCTCGTGATCCACGGCCTCGTCAAACGCCCCTTGATGTTCACGCTTGAGGCACTTGCGCGCTATCCGACAGTGTCGCGTATCAGCTTCCTGGAATGCGGCGGCAACAGCGCACCGCTGTTTTCCCCCCAGCCGCTGCAGGGCAACGTTCAGGCGCTGCACGGCCTCGCGTCTTGTGCTGAATGGACGGGTGTGAAGCTTTCCACCCTCCTCGAAGAAACCGGCATTGATCCGAAGGCGAAATGGTTCATCGCCGAAGGCGCGGACGCGCCTCACCTGACACGCAGCGTGCCCGTGGCGAAGGCCTTGGACGACGCCATGATCGCCCTCTATCAAAATGGCGAGCGCCTCACGCCGAGCAACGGGTATCCGGTGCGCCTGCTGTTGCCCGGCTACGAGGGCAACATGAACGTCAAGTATCTGCGGCGCATCAAGCTCGTGGCGGAACCAGCCATGGGCTTCTGGGAGACCAAGACCTACGCGCAGCTTCTCCCGAACGGAAAGGCATACCAGTTTTATTTCCTGCAAGAAGTCAAATCGTTCATCACGCAGCCGTCTCCCGGAATGACCCTAAAGGAGCCCGGCCTTTACCAGATTTCCGGTGTCGCATATTCCGGCACCGGCCGCATCGCCAAGGTTATGATTTCGGCCGATGGCGGGCAGAGTTGGGCCGAGGCGGCGCTGCAGGAGCCGGTATTGGCGAAGGCTTTCACCCGTTTCCGCATGGCTTGGCATTGGAACGGTGGCCCCGCAATACTTCAGAGCCGGGCCTGGGATGAAGCCGGGAGCTTTCAACCCACACGCGCCGAGTTCGTAGCTCAGCGCGGCGAGTTGAAGAATGTCCCACCGATCGGGGCGTATCCCAACCAGCATTTCAACGCGGTCACTAGTTGGGCGGTCGACGCCAAAGGGCAGATCAGTCATGCCTATACATAGAATTTTCGTCTATAGCGCTTCGTTGGTATTCGCTCTGAGCACCAGCGTAGCGTTCGCCGACGGGCCCAATCTTGGCACACCTATCGACCCCGCCGACGTCGCGGCTTGGGATATCAGCGTTATGCCTGACGGCTCCGGCCTGCCGGCAGGAAGCGGCACGCCGGCGCAAGGCGAGCGGATTTACGCGGAAAAATGCGTCGCCTGCCACGACAAGGACGGCAAGAACAAATTCGGTTATTCACCACTGTTCGGAGGCGGCAAGATAACCGACATATCAGCCGGGATGAAAACCATCGCGAACTTTTGGCCTTATTCCACGACGCTCTTCGACTTCATCCGTAGAGGGATGCCGTGGCAGCAGCCTAGGTCACTCACCGACGACGAGGTCTACGCTCTGACCGCGTTCATCCTGGCGAAAAACAAACTCATAGGTGAGACCGACACGATGAACCCCGAGACGCTGCCCAAGGTGCGGATGCCGAACCGTGGCGGCTTCATCATCCGTTTCCCTGATAGAATTTAAGTTGAAATGCCGGCTCGTGGCGCTCACGCGAAAATAGCGATCACTGGCTGCACGTCAGCAGTCGAGGCTAGACGGAAACTGGGGGCATGCGGCCAAGTCGACGCTCGTGACCCCTTGCTGACATTGGCCGCAGGCCTCACTTCACCTTGCGCCCAAAAGCAGACGTTCACCCGCGCCTTTGTAAGCAGGGCTGTCCGGGGAAAGTTTTTCGGTTGCATATCGGACTGCGAAGGACTCGCATCGATTGTATTTTCCGACCTTTGGACCCCAACTGGTGCTCCTCTTCTGACATGCGCGCCTTTCGAACGGCGAAAAGGACGCGGGTCATACCAATCGGGAATTGCAATCCAGCGGCAAAAGACTCGTATGCGTTGCACAAAAACTTTCCCCGGACAGCCCTGCTTTGTAAGGCACGGGTGAACTGGCAATTGCCTTGGGTCAACGGCCTCTCGGAGGGGCTCTCCGTCAAGGACCTGCAAACTATTCACCGTGTCGTCGCGGCACTACGGAAGAAACTAGAGAGCAAAGACGAACCTGAAGAGCGGGTGTAGCGCAGCAAGCAGAATACGCCTTTGCACCAATGCCGGTCGTTACTCGCATGTCGGCAAATGGCCTTTTCGGAAGTGCCGCGCTGGCTATCGAAAGTCCGGTGTCAGGGGTGAAGCGGACGTCCCGGTTGCGCGTTCCAACTTCCGAGTTTGACCCAAACCGGTCGTTTCACCGTGTGGCTCTGGTCCCGGCACCATTGCACTTTGGCCAGCGGCCACCAGAACTCGATTAGAACAACCGAGCGGCAGACGCACGAAGACAACTGCGCCAGGGAACGATGTGGTTCTGTCGGGCGAAAGGGGTTGGCGGGGCGCGAAGCACCTGTTTAACGAACTCATAAGCTATTCAGCGTTGCGACTGGGCCGTGGTATCGCCTCATCGCAGGCCGGTCTCATCAGCCTCCTCCCGCAAGCCAGCGAGCCTAAGCGCCTTTACCATCCTGCCCCTAAAGTCAGCATCGAAGCACCACAAGGTATAGAGGCGATCGGCTTCACGCACGCTGATGTCGGGCCTGAGTTTCAGCAACGCCGGGATTTCAGCCTTGGCTTCGTCAATCCTTCCGAGATGTGGGAGCGTGTAGACAAGGTGCAGGTGGTCCAACCAGTTCTGCTGAGCGTAGGACTGTTGGAAAACCTCAAGAGCCTTGGCGTACTCCCCCTTCCGATAGTGATCCTTTGCGACCACCCACCACCACCACGACGGTGCCGCCGGTCCTGCAAGTGCCAGGCCCTTCTCCGCAAGCTTCCGCCCATAATCCCAGTCCCCGGCATAAGCGAGGAGGCTACCCATCAGACCGAGGGCGCTGGCATCATTTGGGTTGATGGCCAGCACGCGATCGGTTTCAACCCGCATTCTCTCGGTCTGACAAGTGACCGAGTAGGCAAAGAAAAGGGCGAAATGCGCCGCCGCATTTTCAGGTGCAAGTTCCACAGCACGATTGCCTGCCCCAACAATACGGGGAACGAGATCAACCCGCCTGTCACTGTCGTCGAGCCCAGTACCCCAACTGTACTGTATCTGCAGAATGCGCGTAAGGATCGCCCACGCCTCGGCATAATTGGGATCACGTCTTACAGTGGCCTCTAGACACGCACGGGCCCGTCGCATTGGCTCTGCCGCGGTCTGTGCCGCACTTGCCTGATACCCCTGCAGGACACACTCATAGGACGAAAGCTCGGTCGCCGACTTCGCACGCGCCCGCTCCAGCTCTGCTATTGCGACTGCACCGGTCCGGATGTCACCGACCGCAGCGCCGATATGGTGGGCGACGTCATTCTGTATGCTGAGGAGGCTTGTCGATGTCGTCGGCCGCTCGTAGGTCTGCGCCCAAAGGTGTGTCCCCGTGCGTGCGTCTATAAGCTGCGCGGTGACGCTGATCTGATCGGGGACACGTCTGAAGCTGCCTTCGATGACATATTGCGCCTGGAGCTGCCGACCCAACTCTTGCATTTCGATGGCTTTCTTCTTGTAAGCGAAGGTGGTGTTACGAGCCAACACCCGCAGTTGGCCGAAACGAGTTAGAACAGTGATGAGTTCTTCACTAATTCCGTCCGAGTAAAACTCCTGGTTTGGATCGCCCGAGAGATTGTCAAATGGAAGAACAGCAAGAGTGGGTCCCCTAGGTGATGTGGCCCCCGAGCCGGTGCGTACTTGGCCGGGAGCGTCGTGACGACCTGCGCTTTGCCAAACGATAATGCCTGCAACCGAAAGCGCCGCCACCAAAACAGTGGTCCAGCGCATCGGACTCATTCGCAGCCATGCGAAAGGGAAGGTTCCAAGCCACTGGAAGGCGCCCGTTGGATGCGGCTCGTCCTGGAGGCGCGGTATTGTTGTGAGCCCAGCAATAGCTTCCGGACCCAGCTTAAAGATACGAATACATCGCGTTATGTTTTTGAGCTGCTGCTCGCCGCGGTCCTCGAACGGAAGCTCAAGTCTGCCGGCCAGGTCCTCGTAAACACGACCGGAGATACAGATTCCCCCAGGCTCGCTCAGGGCCTCAAGCCGTGCTGCCACGTTGACCCCATCACCGAAGATGTCTTGGTCATCAACGACGATGTCGCCCTCGTGCACACCGACCCGGAACTCCAGTCGTCGGTCCACCTGCATCTCAGCGTTGCGCTCGGCCATCGTTCGCTGGATAGCCACCGCGCAACCCACGGCCTCCACAGCGCTGGGGTACTCGATGAGAATGCCGTCTCCGGTCGTCTTAACGACGCGGCCGTGATACTCGGCAATATTAGGATCGACGACTTCACGGCGAATGGCTTTAATTCGACGAAGCGTTCCCCGCTCGTCCTGGCCCATCAGTCGGCTGTAGCCAACAACATCTCCTACCAGGATGGCTGCGAGCCGGCGTTGCGGGTGCATCTGATGCACGGCCGTTCTCTCCGTTCCGCGGGGCGAGCCCACAGCGGTCCGCACCGCAAGGTCGCCTCTAACTTAGCACCTTTGGGAAACCGCAGGTTGGTAAAATTGGGCTTCTCGTAGCCCCCCGAGGAAGCCATCCTCTGCGGATTGACCGAATGTGACCCTGGACGTCGTGTGCCGAGCCCGGTGCCTGTGCAGTCCGCTTCTGGGCCCTTTTCGGACGTGCCGCGCTGGCTATCGAAAGTCCGGTGTCGGGGATGAAGCAGACCTCACGGTTGCGCGGTCCGACTTCCGAGTTTGACCCTGGCTGTGTGAAAACGCGGTGCCGCTGCTATGATGCTCTCGTGATTCTACGGGGGAATTGATGAGGGCTTCGTTGAAGAGGCGGATCGTGGGCAATGGACGCTATTGCCCGAATGCCTCGATGATTTCGTTGACGAGAGCAACCCCGTTCGCGTGATCGACGTATTTGTCGATGCGCTCGATTTGACCGAGATGGGCTTTGAGGGGGTGGAGCCGGCGGCAACGGGTCGGCCGTCGTACCACCCCTCGGTTCTCCTGAAGCTCTACATCTATGGCTATCTGAGCCGCGTGCAGTCGAGCCGGCGACTCGAACGTGAAGCCGGACGCAATGTCGAGGTGATGTGGCTGCTGGGTCGGCTCGCTCCCGATCACAAGACGATTGCCGACTTCCGCAAGGACAACGGCCTGGCACTACGGAAGGTATGTGTACGCTTCGTCGAACTCTGCCGTGAGATGGGTCTGCTGGCGACGGCGAGTGTCGCCATCGATGGCAGCAAGTTCAAGGCGGTGAACAACCGGGACAAGAACTTCACACGGGCGAAGGTGGAACGGCGGCGTGCCCAGCTGGAGGAGAGTGTCGCGCGCTATCTGAGCCAACTTGGCACGGCCGATCGACAGGAGCCGAGCGAGGCGTTGGCCGCGAAGGTGACGAGGCTCACCGAAAAGCTGACGAAGCTGAAAGAGGAAATGGGCAAGCTTGCTGTCTATGAGAAGCAGATGCTCGCTTCGCCCGACCAGCAAATCTCCCTGACCGATCCCGATAGCCGCTCGATGGCGACGAGCGGCCGCGGCTCCGGCGTTGTCGGCTACAACTTGCAGGTCGCCGTCGACACCGAGCATCATCTGATTGTGACGCATGAGGTGACGAACAGCGGCTCAGATCGGGCGCAACTTGCTAACATCGCCAAGCAGGCCAAGGCTGTTCTAAAGACCGAGACGCTCGAGGCCGTAGCCGATCGCGGCTACTTCAACAGCCCGGAGATCCTTGCGTGCCACGAAGCAGGCATCACGGTAACTCTGCCCAAGCCGCAGACATCGGGCGCCAAGTCGGACGGGCGCTTCGGTAAACAGGATTTTGTGTATTTGCCAGAGGAAGACGCCTATCGCTGTCCAGCCGGGGAGCGATTGCCGTATCGCTATACAAACGAAGAAGACGGCAAGATGCTGCGGCGCTATTGGACCACCGCCTGTCAAAATTGTTCGCTCAAATCGCAATGCACGACCGGGCCTGAGCGGCGGATTACACGGTGGGAGCATGAGCATCTGCTCGAGGCTGTGCAGCAGCGGCTTGACGCAAACCCACAAGCCATGCGCCAGCGTCGGGAGACGGTCGAACATCCCTTCGGCACGATGAAGGCCCGTATGGGGGCGACGCACTTCCTGACCAAAACGCTTCCGAAAGTAGCCGCCGAGATGGCGCTCTCGGTTCTGGCCTACAACCTGACGCGGGTCATCAACATTGTCGGCATCAAGCCGTTGATCGCTGCGATCGCGGCCTGAGACAGAACTTCTCCCGCACCGTCTCGATCACCTTCCACTGGCGCGGTACCACTTCCAGTGTCCGGGTCACGTCCTCGCCGAGCTTGCGCAAACGATTGCCGCCACAGCACTCGCAAGCTGTCGGCGGGTCGATCAGCACTCGTTCGCGCGGTAAATGCTCAGGGAACGTCTGGCGTTCGCCGCGCTTACGCGTAAATCCGCGCACCGTCGTCGCCTTGGCCACGGCCTGTTCCGCCGCTAGTTCGTCTTCAGTGGCGTCGGCTTCCAGCTCCTCGAACGTCAACGCCAACTGCTCGATCAGGCGCGACGAACGCTCCGACCGCTGGCCGTAGATCTGATGCTTTAGCTTGGCAATTTGCAGCTTCTGCTGGGCAATCAGCGCTTCGTCCTCAGACGCTTTCGCACGGGCGACCGCGAGTTCAGCGGCGACCTCCAAAGCCTTCGCGCGCTCGGCTGTCAGCGCCGCTTTCACGGCGGCAATGTCATCCGGAACAGCGTCGCGCTCAGCATCCATGCGGCACAGTGAATCACAGATTGGAAGCGTTGGGACTCCCCAAAAATGCAAAATCTGCTGGATTTTGTGCTCAACCCGCGCTTCTCGGTCGCCAGCTCAGTTGTGGATTCCGCCAGTCGATCCCTTCCAGCATATAGGCCATCTGCGCCGCTGAGATCGATACCGCGCCGTCCGACGCCGAAGGCCAGATGAACTTGCCTCGGTCCAGGCGCTTGGCATAGAGCGACATGCCCAACCCATCATGCCAAAGAATCTTGACCAGATCGCCGCTGCGGCCCCGGAAGATGTAGAGATCGCCGGCATGGGGATCGCGCTTCAAGCTTTCCTGAACTGTGAGAGCCAAGCTTCGCATGCCGCGACGCATATCGGTGTGGCCAGTGGCGATCCAGACCCTGACGCCGCTCGGAATCGGGATCATCGTCGTCGCAAGAGCTCAAGAACCTGCTGCAGCGCCTCAACGTCCACGTCACGGTCAACGCGAACACGACAACCGGCCCCGAGCTCGATCTCGATGATTCCAGCCCTTGCACGCTGCGCAGGCGGTGAAGACGCCAGTTGTGGTGCGCCGCTCGAGATCGGAGCCGCTACAGGTGTGATCTCGACGGGAACAAGAGCAGGCGCAGCATCTCCGCCCAGTCGCCCCTGGCGCGCTTGTCGACGCCAGGTGAACAACAGGCTATGAGCCACCCCGTGCCGGCGTGCTACCCCGCAGACCGTCACGCCGGGCTGCAAGGTCTCTTCAACAAGGCGGACCTTCTCGTCGTAACTCCATCGCCGCCGACGCTCGGCGCCCAACACATTGACCTGCATTCCCGACGTGACCTTAAAGCTAGACTTAAGGTCAAATCCTCAGGCCGCCTCGCAAACTACACAAGGCGGCCTTCGCCGGAGAGATGTATCTCACGTGGAATGCCTCCTCGGTAGTAATTTTATTCGTCACTAAAGGGGGGTAGTCCAACTCAATTGTCAACTTTTTGGCAACTATGATCGGGAGATCGTGATGAACACGATGGCCCCCGTCATCGGCTTCGCAATTGCCTCATTGCTTGCGGCAGCTTCGCCGGCAATTTCCCAAGATGCTCCCCCGCGTTCAGAGCAAGCAAAACAACCATAGCTGTTCTTGCCGCTGCCACTGGGCTGGCAGTCCATTCTAGAGGTTCGCTGCCTCCTCAAACGAAGTCCATGCAAGTGGCAGACCGATTAGCTGCGTCGGTCGATGCGTTTTTGCTCGGGTCTGGCAGCTAACAGCTAGAGTTGCGGCATTGCGCCACGGACATCCGGCGAGCAAACCGTCGCAGCAATAGATCAGCCTGTCTTTCCTTTGGGCATTGCGGTCGCGGCGACGTCGGATTGCGCCCGGAAATTATCCATGCCCCGGGGGGGCACACTCGTGGTTGTCCAATTTTCTCGGTCTGAGCCTGCATAGCATTGCCGTTTCCACACGAGGCGGACGTGCCGGTCAGAAGAGCTATTCACGCCGCGCATCGGCCCTTATTACCCGCGGCGAGGAGTATTACCGAATTGATCACCGCATTGCAGAAAGATGGCGCAACACGTTGCCGGACGGGGAGACGGGGCGCTATTGCGGTAACTTCGTCACAGGTCTGTCAGCAACTTGCGAGCTTCCACGAGATCGCGTGTTTCCAAGCCCTCGCTGAACCAGCTGTAGATCTGCACAAGAGCGTCGCGCGCCTCTCGCCGCATGCCCCGTGCCGCCTGGAGTCTGGCGCGCGCAACGCGTGCGCGAAGCTCGGGCAACCTTGCTCCCTGGGCAGCCGCGATTTCAATCGCGGCCTCGAACTCCGCGTCCGCCTGATTTTCGGCCTCCTCCCCGGCTGCCAGCAACAGCAGTTCACCGCGCTCCCGGTGAAGTTCGACGGCGCACCAGCTCTCGAGACTTGCGTCCGCAATTGCGACCGCTTCGTCGATGACCCGAAGCCCGGCCATTGCGTTTCCGGCCTTGCGATGAAGCGCCGCGAGCAAGCCAAGATGGTGCGGAATACGTAGCCCCGCACTTGTACGCCGGAAATCCTCAAGCCCAGCATCAAAGTCCGCAAGACCTTCCTCAAGCCTGCCGAATTCAGCGATCGCCCAGGCGCGAACGAGGCTGGCCCATGCGCCATAGTAGTCGAAGCGGTACTCGGTGCAGATGTCGCGTGACTCTGCGGCGGCTTTCAGTGCGGCATCGGGCTCTTGCCGGAATTGATATAGCATCGCCAGATAGTTGAGCGCGAGCGCGACGCTGAATGGATGTGAAATCTCACGCGCGACGGCGAGCCCTTTCTCAGCAATCCCAAGGCTACGAACGGGATAGCCGAGATGCCAGTCGCAATGACTCATGTAGGCGCGGCAGAATACGCTCATATCAATTCCGTAGACCTCGGAATAATAGCGGCCGCGGTATTCGCCGGCTTGTGCGCTTCTCTCGAGCCGGTCGCGCGAGAATTGAAACTGGCCGAGGTGGAATGAGAGCACTCCCGCAAGATGATCAGCTTCGGCCTGACGCACGGGGTCACCGCTTCGCTTCGCTAGCGCGTCCGTCTCCTCGACGAGGCTTGTGACCTCGCGCAGGTTGGCGCGCACGTGATAGACGTGGCCGAGCCCCTTCAACGCGGCGGAGAGATCAGCCTCGCTCTGCAACTCGCGGCTGAGCTCCTGCGCGCGCTGGAACGCCGCTTCTGCCTCGCGTGAAGCAAATCCTTTTGTTGCGATCAGCGGACCGCCAAGCCCAAGCTGCAGGGCAAGCTCGAAGCGCGAGCGTGATGCTCCAGGAGGAAGTGCTTGGGCGCACTCGAGCCCCGATCTCAGATGGGCAATTGCCTCCATATTCGCCGATCGCGCGGCTGCGAGGCGGCCGGCCCTCAGCCAGTATGGAATAGCCTTCTCGGCCAATCCCGCCTCGCCAAAGTGACGGGCGACGAGCTCCGGCTGTGCGTCGACAAGTTGCGGAAAGAGCGTTTCGATCGATGTGGCAATCCGCGCGTGCAGCTCCTGGCGGCGCCGCTTGAGCAGGCTTTCGTAGGCGGCATCGCGCACCAGGGCGTGCTTGAAGACATAGGTAGCGGCAGGCGCGAGGCCGCGCCGGAAAACGAGCTCTGCCGCTACCAGGCGGTCAAGCGCCGCGGCGAGCTCCCCCGCTGGCATCGACACGACCGCAGCAAGCAGCTCGTGATCGAACTCACGGCCGATACAGGCTCCGATCTGGGCGACCTCCTTGACTGGGGCAAGACGGTCAAGCCGCGCCATCAACGAATCGTGCAGCGTCGCCGGGATCGCCAAGGACGGGAATGCTCCGGCGAGCACGTAGCGAGCGCCGGTGTAGCGGAGGATCCCGGCTTCAAGAACGGCCTTGGTGAGCTCCTCGGTAAACAGCGGCACACCCTCGGTCCGCGCCAGAATCTGGTCGAGGACCTCGGCGGGAAGCGCTTTGCCTTCGGTGATCCGGTCGACAAGTACAACCACCTGCGCCTGTGGCAGGCGATTTAGCATGAGCAACGTGACGTGCGGAAACCCGGTCCATGGCGGTGGGAGTTCCGGGCGGAATGTGGCGACGACCAGTACCGGCAGGTCCTGAAGACGATCCACGATCTGGTCGAAGAGCTCGCGCGAGGTGGGATCGAGCCAGTGCGCGTCTTCAAGCACCATCAGCACCGGGCCACGAGCGGCAAGTCGATTGAGCCGGGCCAGGAATGTGCGGAACAGGAGCGCCTTCCTTTGCTGCGGCGACATCTCTGGCTCCGTGCTCGGCCTCTCAGTTGGAATGCCGAGCAGATCGGCAAGAAGCTGGATTGCATCGCTAGGCAGCCCTTCGCCGTTTTCGCCAAGGAGTAATTCGAGGCGCTTGAGCCGTGTTTCCGCGGCATCCTCAGGTGCGAACCGCGCCTCGCGCTCGAGCTGCGAGATGAAGGGAAAGAGCGGGCTGTTTAGGTGATGCGGCGAACACGCGTAGCTAACGAGCGTGATTTGTTCGACCTGTAGCCGCTCGCGCAGTGCGAGCACCAATCGTGATTTTCCGATTCCCGGCTCGCCAAAAATCAGGACGACCTGTCCAGCCCGTCCCTTGGCAAGCCGCCACCGCGACAGCGTCAAATCCAGCTCCTCGCTGCGCCCGACGAGTGGCGTGACGTGGGCTCCGTGCAAAGCCTCGAACCTGCTCTCTGCCCGGCCTTCGCCGATGACCTGCCAGGCTTGCACCGG
>Ga0315911_1000055_pt1 | contig 26174 bp, 21 predicted proteins | sample Edanod1MG_FD_207737 | JGI IMG/M metagenome (GOLD analysis project Ga0315911, IMG submission 207737) | Root nodule microbial communities collected in Santa Monica, California, United States - Edamame nodules 1 | ecosystem: Host-associated > Plants > Roots > Nodule | place: USA: California... | reverse complement strand
CTCCGCGACAATCAAAGCAAACAAAACTCTTGCGCGCGACAATCATCGCGGCGATCATCATCGCGCCGCGACACTGACTCGCCATCCTGATCGCCGCGCTCTTCCGACCCAGATCGTCGCGCTATACCGTCCGATGGTAAGAGCCAATATGCGATGCGGCGAAGTTTGTTGCCTTGAGCGGAAATCAACGTGCAAGTAACCGGCTATTGTTCACTTGGGAAACAGCTTGTCCCGAATGTAGCGGGACGTCGGCGTTAGCCTGATCCGTCGCGGCTTGCGCCAGACCGCCTTGTCGATCTCCTTTGTGTCACCAATCTTCAATTGGCCGGACGCTTTCTTAGCCACGAAAACAGCATCGCTCATCTTGCGCCCAGATCGGCGGTTCGTGCCCTTCACTTCCTTCCAGAGCTTCAACGGTCCGAGTTTGATTTTCGGAAGTTCTTCCGCAACCTCTCGACGAAGGCACGCCCTGTCACTCTCACCGGCACGCTTGCGGCCGCCCGGAAACATCCAGAGCCCGTCGCGACGGCGTCTGACAAGAAGCGCACGACCGTTCTTCGCAACGACAAGCTTTGAGGATTTCGCCATAACCCCTCAAATCGGTTTCACAATCCGAGATCTGTTTAGGCCGCTTGGGCCGCTAAGAGCAGTGACGCGGACCGCGTTCCTTCTCTTCACAAAAGGAACTATCACGATGTGGGGCCGAGCTTGCATGATCCTGAGCGATCTATCGCGCAAACGTTCGTATGTCTTGGAGAAAGATCTTTGAGCAGTTAAGTTTTGAACTGCTTCAAGGAAGAGCAAGCTGGCATCGGCGAGGCGTTCTCGGTTGGGCAAGCCGCTCGCCTCTCATTCGGCGATGGCGATAGATTTTCTCTATCTCTCGTATCGGACATGGTCTTCAGGTACTCTCGATGAGCAATTTGATCCGACTCCGCTACAACACAATGGCAGACGAAAGCCCGGGCGGGGAGTGGAAATGGCGCGTGATCTTGGAGAGAGATGGTGGATACGAGGAAGTTCTCGTAAAGAAGCTCTCGATTAACGTGCCTTCATTCTCTCAAGCAGACGAGATGCCTATTGTGGGACGCAAGTATCACATTGCTTGCTACGGCGAATTAACGATAAAAGACGGACACGGAACCATATGCAAACCCAGGTAAGGTCGCCTTGGTTCGGGCTGCTCTCCTTATCACTTATGTTTTCCGGTTTGGCTCCGGTACAGCGAAGGTCGCCGCGGTTACGCGGATCTGCTTACCGCACAGCCGCGCGGCGATGCTGTTCATGGTGGTCATCACGGCATATATCGGATTTGTGAAAACGTCTCATTTCGAGCCCCAGCCGGTGCCGTAATGGGCCCTGCTCCGAACAAGGTCTGATGACGGTAACTGTCCCTCATGGACGATGAGACAAAGACACGACTTTGAGTCGAACACATGGACTTCGATGCTCAAGGGACTTTCTGGCTAAGATGCAGGTCGGTCCAACAATGCGGAGATCACCCGCAATTAAACTGAATGACTGCCCAGGAACACCTTCACTCAAGCAAATTCAACTGCACACAGGTTCAGGCTGGCACGTATGACGTCGTCGGATAGACTGAGGACGATAAGGATCGTTCAATTATTTGTGCAATCCGTATGCTCTAAATAGAACGGCCCGCGGACACCCGCGCTGAACGTCTCGGCGGCGCCCAAAGCTTCAAGGAGGCGTGCTTTGGGGTCATTCCAGTCGCGTGTTGATCTCAGCGAGCCGAGCGCTATCGCATTACCGCATCCGCACGCATCGAACCCATGGACCGATTCTCCAACCTGGTAATCGTCCGAGATATGGAACAGCCGGGCGGCGTAGCCGACAAGGAACGTCCCGCCGTATTCAGCAGAATCCCTCGTCCTAGCAAAGCCGCCATACTTCATTCGAGCTCTCACGGCGTCGATGAAGTCGGTGACCATGTAAGTCATCACATCGACACCCACGCGCGGCCTGTTAGGATGGAAGCCAAACGCCAAAAGCTGTCCCATCCGGAATGAGCTGGTAAAGCCCATGACGAAATCACCGCTCCGGAATACCTTCCTGTCGTTGCGGACGACGAGAGAGTAGTTCGAGTCCAAACCGGCGCTATCGCCACCGATGTAAACAGTGCCTTTATTAACCAGTCCAACAATACACGTCATTGCGCCCCAATCTCCTCAGCTACGCTCCGGAAGCAAACTACGGTTCATCGTGAGAACGAATCAGGTCCCTTCTGACGCACTAAAGAACGACCTGATTTCATTTCAGTGGCTGGTCGACCACCGCGCCACGCCTTTGCATGTTCTACCTCATCATTCTAGATCAGAATCAGACGTGAAGTTTAATGAGGTCGTGCGCGTGAAATGACGGGGTCAATGGCGTTATCGTGTACAACGATGGACTTACCAGAAGTCACGACGGCCTTTGCAACGGCTCCCCTCGACTGGCAGTTCAGCATCGCCACCTTTGCGCTGCAGTCTGCTATTTAGACCGACACCCCGGTCTACATCGGTTCCATAGTTTCGCCGCACGGCGATCTCCGGGCTGACTTTGCATTTGCAGCGACGCAGGTCCGCTCAGAAGATAATCGTGGATGATGAGGTCCTGAACAAAGCAAGCAACGTACCAATCTGAATACGCATGTTTAAAGAAATTCGTAGAAGTTCGTCGCGTCAAAATCAAAAATAGCTCGCGATGTCGCCTCATCGCCCATCACCGACATGCCCTGGTCGCCCGGCGATGACTGGTTTTAGTGGTAAAGCGAACACGGCGAATTATGAGTAGGCGCCCTAGCGCCGATACAGATCCGGCTTGAATTCTTGCGGCGAGGGCGGGACAAAGCCGTGATCGTCGGGTTTGCAACAGACCGGACGCGGCATCCTGACAGTGCGAAGCGCATGCAGGCGTGTGGTCTTTGTATGGCTGAGCCGGATTCACCTCCCGGAGCCAGCGGGTATCATTGCAGAAGCTGCAGCGCGGTGAGGTAATGATGGATCCTCCCCGACACCATGAAAGAGCTGAATGTCGCCCCTTACCTTCGGCAGTTGACAAGATTACTCGATTTCGACGAACAGCTTCGGCGCAACCTAGATCGCCTCATGCTCGATGCGTTTGGTGTGGGCCTGGGTCTTGCGGATCAGCGGCGTCAGTAGTTTGTGGAGATCGGTGGCCGAGGCCTTGTCGAAGCCGTGGTCGACCTTGCCGGCGTAGAACATCTCGTCACCCGTACGCTGGCCAACATAAATGTCGCCACATTCATTGCCGTCCAGCGCAAAGCTCTCAATGATGCGTGAGCATATCGCCTGCACGCGGACTCTCTGAGTCAATTCTGTGCATGTCGGCTTTTACAACCCGATCGTGTGGGCGGATTAGGTCCTTCGAGATGAGATTTGCATCCCGCCTCGAGCAAAACGAGTGGCGCAGTCGATCGCTTCCGAGCCGACCTAAGGATGATGAGAAAGCCCAAGAAGAAGCTTGAGTGGCACGAGGCCGCGTACAAGACGGGACCGTCGCCCGACCCGCCTGGGGGAATACTGTGGAAGTTTGAGTCGGACCGAGAACAAACCTTGGTATAGGCTTTGTAGCCCATGCGATATCACCCGCTTACCTTTGTAGAGTTGAGCATCTGCCAGGTTGTCCATACTTTCGATTTCAAAGCTGAATCATTCGATCGAACGGGTCGAAGCCTTGAACTGACGCGATTCACCTAGACGGTTTTGCGCTCCATTCAGACTTGAGCACGAGTAAATGGAAGCACGTGAGCCCACCTCCACATCCTGAGGCGGACCTCAGGCTGATTACGCGCAAAAAGGACTTGGGTCTTATCTTGCGAAGGCGCTCCCTATTCGAGATCGCACTCAGCCAAGCGGGGTCGGCGTTCATCATAAGCAGCGAGAATGGAAGAAGCGGAAGGCTGAGCCTCTGCTTGGGAACATACGAGTCTTTAGAGCGGCCACTTCAGTTTCGCTTATAGCAGGGGCCTGGCCGCAGTTGCCGCTTTAATAACGATGGCTGTCGCGCGACTCGCTAGCGAGTTTGCGTCACCCTCTTTGAATGCGAGTCGAGATGACATTTACAGAGCTTTTCATCAAGCGTCCGGTTTTATCTATCGTCGTCAGTCTACTGATCTTGCTGATCGGCCTTCGCGCGGCCGCTGTTCTGCCAATCCGGCAGTATCCCAAACTGTCTAACACGGTCGTCAATATCACGACCTCCTATCCTGGCGCCTCCGCCGACATGATCCAGGGGTTCATCACCACTCCTCTGGAGCAGGCGGTCGCTTCCGCAGAGGGCGTCGACTATGTCACTTCCTCATCTGTGCTCGGTGCGTCGACGATCCAAGTCTACATCAAGCTCAATTTCGATCCCAACGAGGCACTCACCGAGGTGCTGTCTAAGGTCAATTCAGTCAAATCGTTAATCCCGAAAGAATCGAACGATCCGATCGTCACTAAGTCAAGCGGTCAGGCTACCGCTGTCATGTACATCGCCTTCTCCAGCGAGGAACTGACGGCCAGCGCGATCTCGGACTATCTCTCGCGCGTCGTGCAACCGGTTTTGTCGACCGTCGACGGCGTTGCGGCGGCTGACATCCTGGGCAGCCAAAGTTTTGCGATGCGGCTATGGCTCGATGCTGCGAAAATGGCGGGGCACGGCGTGTCGCCGGCAGATGTTTCGGCTGCAATCGCTGCCAACAACTTCCAGGCCGCGTCCGGTCAGACCAAGGGCTATTTCACTATCTCCGACGTCACGACAAACACCGACCTGCGGAGTGTCGATGACTTCAAGCGCATGGTCGTCAAAGCGAATGACGGCGGCTTTGTACGCATGGAGGACATTGCGGCAGTCGAGCTTGCCGCGCAGACCACAGACGTCAGCGTCTCCATGAACGGCGAGCACGCGGTCTTCATCGGTGTCCAGGCGAGCCCGCAGGGCAATCCGCTAAACATAGTGCGAGGTGTTCGGGCGCTGTTTCCAGAAATGGAACGCAACCTGCCGCCGGCACTGAAGATGAAAGTGGCCTACGATTCCACCAAATTCATTCAATCGTCGATCGATGAAGTGGAGAAGACGCTCATTGAGGCCGTCGTGATAGTGGTGGTGGTCATCTTTCTATTCCTGGCCTCGCTGCGGTCGGTCATCATTCCCGTCGTTACCATTCCGTTGTCGCTCATCGGTGTCTGCAGCATGATGCTGGCGCTGGGATTCTCATTCAATCTCCTTACCCTCCTTGCGATGGTACTCGCGATCGGTCTCGTGGTCGACGACGCGATCGTCGTGGTGGAGAACGTTCATCGCCATCTGGAAGAAGGTGCGCCGCCCCTCCAGGCTGCTGCGAGAGGCGCGCGCGAGATCGTGGGCCCCGTCGTCTCCATGACGATTACGTTGGCCGCCGTATACGCGCCCATCGGTTTTCTCGGGGGCGTCACCGGCGCGCTGTTCCGCGAGTTCGCGTTTACGCTGGCGGGGGCGGTGATCGTGTCGGGCGTGATCGCTTTGACGCTGTCGCCGATGATGTGCTCGGTCTGCCTGAAGAGCGCTGAGGAGGGGCGGTTTGCAAGAGTTGTGAACCGCGTGTTTGGCGCCACGACACGCTGGTACGGACGCAAGCTCGACCGCTCGCTCGACTATCGTCCGATTACCGGGCTGTTCGCCCTGACCATGCTGGGTCTCGTCGGTTTTCTCTATATGCACACTTCCAAGGAACTCGCGCCGGAGGAAGATCAAGGGATTGTATTCGCGCTAACCAAAGCGCCGAAATACGCCAACATCGACTACCTCAACTATTACGGCGCCAAGCTCGAAAAGGCGTTTCAGAAGTTTCCCGAGACCGATTTGAGCTTCGTGCTCAACGGCACTAGCGGCTCGCGGGGAGGGATGGCCGGCATGTTGCTCAAGCCTTGGGATGAGCGCAAGCGGTCATCGATCGCGCTAAAGTCCCTTGTCCAGGTCGAGCTGTCCAAAATCGAAGGTATTAACGCATTTGCGTTTAGCCTGCCTTCGCTTCCGGGAGGCACGGACGGGCTACCAGTGCAGATGGTGATCAATTCGACGCTAGGTTTCCAATCCGTCTATGAGCAGATGTCGAACCTGAAGGATGCCGCGCGCAAAAGCGGTCTGTTCATGGTCAGCGATTCTGACCTCGAGTTCAATCAGCCCGTGGTACGAATCAAGGTCGATCGATCGAAGGCCAACGATCTTGGCATCACCATGCAGAATATTGGTAATGCGCTCGCCACCCTACTTGGCGGAAACTACGTCAATCACTTCAATCTGCAAGGCCGTTCGTACCAAGTGATTCCGCAGGTGCCCCGCGAGCAACGCCTGGCCCCGGAAGCGATCGGAAACTATTATGTGAAGACCGCGAAAGGTTCGATGCTTCCGCTGTCTACCGTAGTCTCGGTGGAGACTGCGACTGATCCGAACGCACTCACGCACTACAACCAGCTCAACTGCGCGACCTTTCAAGCCGTGCCGATGCCCGGCGTTACGATCGGTCAGGCCGTGGACTTCCTGGAAGCGCAGGCAAAGAAACTGCCCGCAGGCTTCAGCCACGACTTCCTTGCCGACGCCCGGCAATATGTGCACGAGGGTAACCAACTGGCCATTACCTTCGCGTTTGCCCTTATCGTCATATTCTTGGTGCTTGCGGCGCAGTTCGAAAGTCTGCGCGATCCCCTCGTTATTATGATCAGCGTGCCGATGGCAATCGTCGGCGCCCTGATACCGCTATTTTTGGGCTGGGCGACGATCAACATCTACACCCAGGTCGGACTGCTAACGCTGGTCGGGTTGATTTCCAAGCATGGCATCTTGATGGTTGAGTTCGCCAATGAACTGCAGCTCAAGGAGCGACTTGACCGTCGCTCGGCTATAGAGATGGCGGCGCGCGTCCGGTTGCGTCCAATCTTGATGACGACGGCGGCGATGGTCACGGGCCTCATACCCTTGTTGACCGCAACGGGAGCTGGCGCCGCGAGTCGCTTTTCGATCGGGCTGGTGCTCGTCGCTGGCATGTCTATCGGCACGCTCTTCACTCTCTTCGTGCTGCCGGCGGTCTATGTCGCAATCGCGTCCGATCACCGAGCCGACGCGAGCGCCGGTCACGGGAAGAACGGCACAGAGGTTGAACTCACCGGCGCTGCTGATGTCCAGCTGGCCAAATAGTAACGACTAATCAATCCGCGTTCGCTCGATTGCTGCTCCGGATAGGGCGTTGTTCGCCGACCGCGGTGATTTTATCGACTCGAAATTCACGAGGGTACAAGGATGATGTCCAACTGCTGCGCCTGTTTTGACCCATCGTTTGCCCGAGGAGAAGGGCTGCACACTGCCAAAAATGCGGCCGCTTCATGATGCCGGTGTGGTCAGCGATAGAGCCTGGGACGGCCTCATGCTTTTCGCGTAACGAGATCGTCGCCACATGCTGCCCAGCTTGGCGAGCGTCAGGCGGCCGGCGAAGAACTTGTCAACGCTGAAAAGGTGATGTTGCTATTATCCCAACGTCTCTGGAGCGAATTGCTTTACTCCCGTCTGAGCGCCTCGCATTGCTAGTTGAAAACGACGACCTCTGGGTTGCAACGACCTTAGGGTTTAGTTGCCGACAGTTCAAGTCCACTGGGGACCGTTCGGAACTGGTCGTCAGGAGCCCCTCGCATCTACGACCGCCGCAGTCATGGCTTCGATACGAAAACCAGCGATCGACAAGCCGAAAAATAGACTGACACGTATTAGCTGAGTGATCGCGGTCGGGTAGGGGAAGTACAACGCAGCTTCATACAACCGAAGTCGATAATAAGAGAAACTAGCGCGCTTGGCCACGGCCAAAAACCAATGTGAAGGTCGCCGGAGCTGCGAAGCGAGGGCGGAATCTGCCGCAATCCTGATGACCAATGTCCACGTCTGATTCGCTGACGTGTGATCGGACGCGCTCCGGACTAGGAAGGTTAAGTAAATGCCTGAGTTTGATGGTGCTATGCTATTTTTGGCCGCAACAACTTGTTTTGCGGCCTTTGTAAATGGAGCCATTGGCTACGGTTTTTCGTCGCTCACTGTACCCCTTGCGCTGGTTTTCTACCCCAATCGCATTCTCAACCCGGCCATTGTTATCATCGAAGTCTTCGTCAACGTTTACGTCCTCTTCATCAATCTGAAGGGTGTGCCGGCGGTTTGGAGACGAGTGTTTCCCATCTTGCTTGGGCTCTTGCCAGGCATTGCGCTCGGGGGCTATGCGTTGGCCTCACTGCAGCCGGGCTGGATCAAATTCGCCACGTACACGATCATTTTGCCCCTGATCTTGTTGCAAGCCGCGGGCTGGCGCCGCCCTATCGAAGCGAGCTGGCTGATCGGTCTGCCATTCGGGTCGATGCTGGGCATCCTCTATTCGGTGACGACTATCTCCGGCCCGCCTTTGGCCATGCTGTTTAACAACCAGGGCCTCGTCAAAAACGAATTTCGCGCCGGTCTTGCCCTGGTTCGCGTAGTGGAATCGAGCGCAACTGCCTTTGTCTACTACAAGCTCGGCCTTTTCATTTCCGAAAGCGGCAGCCTGCTTTATGCCTTTATACCCAGTGTTTTGCTCGGCATCCCGCTGGGATCCTACGTCATTCGGCGGCTTGATCCGGAGATGTTTCGACGCATTTGCATGAGCTTTGATGCTTGGATCGTGGGATTCGGTCTGTCACGGGTGTTGATCGAGCTCGATCTCGTGCAGAACGGCTGGGCTTACAGCGTGATGACGGCGACAATACTGATCGATTTTTGCTTGCTATACTCATTCGTTACCACGCACAGTCCGACCTGGTCAGAACGACAGTCGCGGCGCTCCGCGGATATAAGCGCTTGAGGGATGCCGGCGACCAGCTCGCTATCGAACGCGCGCTTCCTGGACCTAACCAGATAGCAAAGGTAATTGATGACTGCACGCGATGCCGATGCTGCCCTTCTGGCGCCAACATAAATGGCAGGGAGGATTTGGTTGATTGCTCCATCACAACCCAGCGCTCCGACACCGGGAATTTGGAATCGCAGCTCTGATTTTCCGTCACGTTCGGATGATCTGCCGCGATCCGATGCCCCGGTATAGCGTAGAAGTTCCCCGCGGTCAGCTCCGGTCCTCCATGAATGTTCGTTGTATTGAGCTCAGGCGTAGCGCAGCGCCTTTGCGTTTTGTGAGAGCTTCCAGATTGACAGCAAATGCTGCCGGGGAGCTGACGGCCGTGTTCACGCGAGCTGTGGTGTTCTTCTCGAAGTAAACGCAAGGTCCGGGTGCCGTCGGCTTTGTGCGCTTTGCGACAAAGGCAACTCGAGCTGTTGCGCCTCTAACCGTCGGAACAAGCAAAGACTAGTGTCCTTCGTACGGCTAGCTATCCGAGAAAGATAGGCCAAACCGGTGTCCGGGCTTGACGATCATTCCGCGTTGACGCTTGCCACTCCGGGAGTGGCTCGAGCTTTTGCGATGGCATCGCATTTGCAGGGATGAAAAATGCCAACGTGAGGCCATCATCGGACCGCTTGCAGGCGGCGCACACAGGATGAGGGGCGCCGCGCTCACCAGCCCGTTCTCTCAGGAGTGCCTGTGATACCATCTGCCAATTGGGCAGCCGGCCTGCTTGGGACGCGGCTTGCGTTTTTTGTTGCCGGATTTGGCCTCGCGGCGTGGGCGCCTTTGGTGCCGCTCGCCAAGGAGCGGCTCGCGGTAGATGACCGCATGCTCGGTCTTCTGCTGCTCTGTCTCGGAATGGGATCCGTTCTCGCTATGCTTTTGACCAGCGTGTCGAATGCGCGGTACGGCAGCAAGCCCATTATCTTCGTCGGTGGACTCGGCCTCGCGCTTATCCTGCCGTGGCTTGCTATCGCCGGAACACCTCTTGCGCTCGGTGCCACGCTGTTTGCGTTCGGCGTTTCACTGGGGGCGATCGATGTAGCCATGAACATCTATGCGATTGAACTGGAGCGCGCCACCGGCCGTCCATTGATGTCCGGCTTCCATGCCCATTACAGCATCGGCGAATTCACCGGCTCTGCTGCCGTGACTTTGTTCCTTTCGCTTCAGCTTGGTCCGCTTTTTTCAACGTTAGTCTGTTCGATGTTTATGATGATCGCGATTGTGTCGGCCTGGCCGCGGTTGACCGCGACGAGTGTAAGGCAGCAGGGGCCAGTGTTTGTCTTGCCCCATCGCAGTGTGGTGCTAATAGCTGCGCTCGCGGCTATTACGTTTCTTGTCGAAGGTGCAATGCTTGATTGGAGCGCTTTGCTTCTCGTTGGGCAAGATCTTCTCGCTGAGGCGCATGGAGGTCTTGGCTGTATGCTCTTCGCCATCGCGATGACTGCGGGACGTCTCGGCGGAGATGCCGTAGTGGAGCGAATCGGCGACCGTGCCACATTGATGCTCGGAACTCTACCAATCATGATAGGCTTCCTGGCTGTGGTCGCCGCGCCGGTTGCGGTGATTGCCATGGCGGGGTTCCTGCTTATTGGATTGGGTATTTCAAATGTTGTACCTGTGCTGTGTCGCCGCGCCGGCAAACAGAAGGTGATGCCGGTGGGCGTTGCAATCGCGGTCATCACGACAGCTGGCTACGCCGGTATACTGATGGGTCCCGCCAGCATCGGGCTCGTCGCACACATGACCGGCTTGCCTTTTGCGTTCGGCATGTTAGGCGCGCTCATGTGCATCGTCACGCTGTCGGCGCGGATGGTTATGGCCGAACCTCGCTAGGCCGCCGATCGAGAGGAAAAGGACACCGGCACGTTTCGAGCCAATGATCGGCTGCGGCGCCGGCGTTCAAGGCTGAGAGTCGATCAGATCTCAACCTGATAGCAGTAAAACGGCACTCTCGATCACAACCATTCCTCTGTTCCTGCGAGTTGGCTCGCTGAACCGTAGCTGGGATGTGCGTGTCACTTGGATGAATCGAACGTCCAACCGAGCGCTGCTGACGAAGAGCGTTGGGCAACGCGCGGCAAAGTTAATCGTTACGCGAGCGACGGGGCCAGCTAGGTGATACCCGTGTACGGATCCTCGGATGGGCCTGCTTACGCCACTTGTCGGGGACAAGCAGTGCCGTCCATTTGCTGTCGGCGAGATATGCCCGATACGCTAGCTGAATGCCATCTTCCAGCGCGGTCTGGGCATGCCAGCCGAGCCTGGCCAGACGACTGATGTCGAGCAGCTTGCGCGGCGTGCCGTCCGGGCGCGACGTGTCGAAGCTGATCTCACCGCGAAAACCGACGGCGGCCGCGACCATGAGTGCGAACTCGGCGATGGTGATGTCCTCGCCGGTGCCGATATTGACCAGTTCGGGCGATGAATAGGTCTTCATCAGATGGATGCAGGCGTCGGCGAGATCGTCGACATAGAGGAATTCGCGGCGCGGCGTGCCGGTGCCCCACACCGCGACGTTGCCGGCGCCCGAAACCTTGGCCTCGTGGAAGCGGCGGATCAGCGCGGCGACGACGTGGCTGTATTCGGGGTGATAATTGTCGCCGGGGCCGTAGAGATTGGTCGGCATCACGCTGATGAAATCGGCGCCGTACTGGCTGCGATAGGCCTCGGCCATCTTGATGCCGGCGATCTTGGCGATGGCATAGGGCTCGTTGGTCGGCTCCAGCGGGCCGGTCAGCATCGAATCCTCGCGCAGCGGCTGCGGCGCCAGGCGCGGATAGATGCAGGACGAGCCGAAGAACATCAGCTTCTCGCAGCCATTGGCGTGCGCCGCCTGGATCACGTTGCTCGAGATCGCCAGATTGTCGTAGAGAAATTCAGCCCGCAGCGTGTTGTTGGCGACGATGCCGCCGACCTTGGCGGCAGCGAGGAACACGGCCTGCGGCCGCTTGGCGGCAAACCAGGCGTTGACCGCGGCTTGGTCGCGCAAATCGACCTCGCTGCGCGACACCGTCAGGAGATCGGCCTCCTCGCGCGCCAGCCGGCGCATCAGCGCCGAGCCGACCATGCCGCGATGGCCGGCAACGAAGACCGTCTTGCCCTTCAGCTCAAACGCCGTGCTTGCCATTGGCCGCGTCCTGCCTGGCCTCGACGAGATCGCTGGCGACCATTTCCTTCACCAGCTGCGCGAACGGCGTCTTCGGCGTCCAGCCGAGCTTGGCGCGCGCCTTGCTGGCGTCGCCGATCAGAAGATCGACCTCGGTCGGGCGGAAATAGGTCGGATCGATCTGCACCAGGGTGTTGCCGGACGCCTTGTCGACACCGACCTCCTCGACGCCCTTGCCGCGCCATTCGATGCTGCGGCCGACCTCGGCAAACGCCAGCTCGACGAACTCGCGGACCGACCGCGTCTCGCCGGTCGCGAGCACGAAGTCGCCGGGCTCGTCGACTTGCAGGATCCTGTGCATGCCCTCGACATAGTCGCGGGCGTGGCCCCAGTCGCGCTTGGCGTCGAGATTGCCGAGATAGAGCTTGTTCTCGAGGCCGACCTCGATTCGGGCAACGGCGCGGGTGATCTTGCGCGTCACGAAGGTCTCGCCGCGGATCGGGCTCTCATGGTTGAACAGGATGCCGTTGCTGGCGAACATGCCATAGGCCTCACGGTAGTTCACCGTGATCCAGTAGCCGTAGAGCTTGGCGACGCCATAGGGCGAGCGCGGATAGAACGGCGTGGTCTCCTTTTGCGGCACCTCCTGCACGAGCCCGTAAAGCTCCGAGGTCGAAGCCTGGTAGAACCGCGTTTCCTTTTCCATGCCGAGGATGCGAATCGCCTCCAAGAGCCGCAGCACGCCGATCGCGTCGGCGTTGGCGGTGTATTCCGGGCTCTCGAAACTGACCTGGACGTGGCTCTGGGCGGCGAGGTTGTAGATCTCGGTCGGCCGGATCTGCTGCACCAGGCGGATCAGATTGGTCGAATCCGTCATGTCGCCATAGTGCATCAGGAACGGCACGTTGCCGGCATGCGGATCCTGGTAGAGATGGTCGACGCGCGCGGTGTTGAACGAGGACGACCGCCGCTTGATCCCGTGCACGGTGTAGCCGAGACCGAGCAGATATTCGGCGAGATACGCGCCGTCCTGCCCGGTCACGCCGGTGATCAGCGCAACGCGCCGCTTTGAGTCCTGAGCCGCCATTGTTTCTCTTAGTTCCGCCGGAACGAGGGCGCCCTTTCGAAACGCGATTTGCGGGGCCCTTTCACGATCTAGATGCGCAAGCGCGCACCACCCGCAATAAAAGGAAAGCGATCGTTACTCTAGTCATACACCTCACATAGAAATGCGCACTATATACATTGATTTATTCTCGACCGTACCATTCAGAGTCAAAAAGGAACGTCAGCTAACACGCGCGACCCACTTGACACCCGCGCAAACGAGCTGGACGAAACGCCGTACACGCAGACCCAGCTAGACGCGCTGATCCAGCGATGTTTCCTATGAGATGGATGCCGACGGTCTGTGTTCCTTATCCGTCTCCAGGTACATGCTGTATCCATTTGCGTGGGTCGGCCACGGCCGAATAGAGCGATGTGCTGAGGTGCGGTTGTCGACGCATTTATGGGGAATGACGGCGTGCAAGCCGGCACACAGTGAAGCTGCACACCAATATCGTATTCTACAAAGCGGCCCCACCTCCGAATAGAGCACGCGATCTGGGCGCTAGGGGCATCTACCTCTGCGCTTCTGCCAATAGTGCAGCTCGCGTAGGAAGTGGACGGTAGACGCAAGACAAAATGAGGAAGAGTAGCAAACGTCGGTATAGTTCTTCGAACGTTTCGATATCGAAAGCTTACGTCCGTACAATAGAGTGTTCGATGCCAATCGTATAGCTTACATCCGAGTATGATGAGCGTCTTAAGCCGTCCTAGAGCGGCTGCGTAAACACGCCGACACCCGGCCATGTGGAGAGTGCCGTGAGGCTGCATCCTTCTGTCCAATGGAGCGCGGCCGGTGCAAGCCTCTCGTGGATACCCTCGGTGAGGTGCGGGGACTCAGTGCCCCCACACCAGCTGCTAACCGGATCGGCCGCGTCGCCGCGCGTTCATCGGGAGTTTGAGCTGAAGAGCCGTGAATGGCTCATTAGCGACGATGAGCCAAATAAGACATGACGTTTTACTGTGAGACAACGGGTCTGTCGATCTGGTTCAAATGTCCTCAATCTATGAAGCCTGACGCCCTGCGCGATATATCCTCGCATTGGGGTTGTTGCGACGCCGGTTGTTATCGTCGCCATCGAGCAACGGATCTGTTTGTGCCGGGGTTAGATGCCGCACCAAGCCGCGCAAGCGCGCCTGCATATAGAGCCCACCTCGAAGCAGTCACGCCATTCGCGGCCGCATCGCAGTTTGTACTTGATAGCGGACAACCAGAGGCGGAGCGTGGCTGGGCGAGGCGATGATGGTTGAAAGACATAGAACTCACGCCTGTGAATGCGACGGTGACAGGCAACTGCATCAAATTCAGAACTTGATACCCATTCCCAACCGGGCGCGCGAAATTCGTGAAAATGCTCCTTTAGGGGACATTTGGCTTCTTGAACGTGGGCTGCATTGATCGATATGTGTGGAATAGTCGGCATCTTGGGACGTGGTCCGGTCGCTGGGCAATTGGTCGCTTCGCTCAGACGATTGGAATATCGTGGCTATGACTCCGCGGGCGTCGCGACGCTCGAAGGTCTCCGTATCGAGCGCCGGCGCGCTGAAGGTAAGCTGAGAAACCTTGAGGAGCGGCTGCGCGATTATCCGCCGTCGGGTCATAGCGGTATTGGTCACACTCGCTGGGCGACGCATGGAAAACCGACCGAGAGCAATGCTCACCCGCACGCAACGGAAAATGTCGCGGTCGTTCATAACGGGATCATTGAGAATTTCCGCGAACTGCGGGCCGAACTGGAGCGGAATGGAGCTCATTTCAGCTCAGAGACCGACACCGAGGTGGTGGCGCATCTCGTCGAATCGTATCTCAAGAATGGTTACTCGCCGCGGGATGCGGTACAAGCCTCGCTGCCACGACTGCGCGGAGCTTTCGCTCTGGCATTCCTGTTCAAAGGCCATGAGGATCTTTTGATCGGGGCGCGCAAGGGGTCGCCCCTTGCGATCGGACATGGTACCGGCGAAGTTTATCTGGGATCGGACGCGATCGCACTCGCGCCCTTGACTGATGCCATCACCTATCTTGAAGACGGCGACTGGGCCGTGCTTACCCGTACGATCTGCATGATCTATGGCGAAGACGGGGCTGTCGTGCATCGGGAAACATCAAAGTCTGGCGTGTCGTCACTCCTGGTGGACAAGGCGAACTATCGCCACTTCATGGCCAAGGAAATCCACGAGCAGCCGACAGCAGTCGGGCAGACATTGGCGCATTATCTCGATATGGCAGCCGAGCGCATAGCCCTGCCGCTCACACTACCGTTCGACTTTAATTTCATTCAGCGCATCTCAATTACGGCGTGCGGCACGGCAAGTTATGCCGGTTATATCGCCAAATACTGGTTCGAGCGGCTGGCGCGCCTGCCTGTCGAAATCGATGTTGCGTCCGAGTTCCGCTACAGGGAGGCGCCTCTGCGCCACGGTGATCTCGCGATCGTTATCTCGCAGTCGGGGGAAACCGCCGACACGCTGGCTGCGTTGCGCTATGCCAAGAGCCAGGGCCTGCACACGATATCCGTGGTCAACGTCCCGACGTCAACGATCGCACGCGAGAGCGAATCCGTGCTGCCGACACTGGCTGGTCCAGAAATCGGCGTCGCCTCCACCAAGGCATTCGTCTGCCAGCTGGCGGTGATGGCGGCGCTTGCCGTCGCAGCAGGCAAGGAGCGCGGCATGCTGTCCGAGATCGATGAATCGAAGCTCGTACGCGAGCTTATCGAAGTGCCGCGGCTGATTGCTGCGGCGCTGTTGGTCGAACCACAGATCGAGAAGCTCGCGCGTGATATCGCAAAGTCGAGCGACGTGCTCTATCTCGGCCGAGGCACATCGGCGCCCCTGGCGTTAGAAGGCGCGCTCAAGTTGAAGGAAATCTCCTATATCCACTCGGAAGGTTATGCCGCCGGCGAGCTCAAGCACGGACCAATCGCATTAATCGATGAGACTATGCCCGTGGTGGTGATCGCGCCTTACGACGACGTCTTCGAGAAAACGGTCTCGAACATGCAAGAAGTCGCCGCTCGAGGCGGCAACATTATTTTGATCACCGATGCGAAGGGCGCTTCGGACGCGACGGTGGATACGCTCATGACCATTGTGTTGCCAAACATGGCTGTAAGCTTTACGCCCATGGTTTATGCCATCGCGGTGCAACTGCTAGCCTATCATACGGCCGTGGTTATGGGGACGGACGTGGATCAGCCGCGTAATCTTGCAAAATCGGTCACTGTCGAATAGACGTCGCAGCAACGTCGACGTGCTCTCCCGCGGAAGTTCTGCGGATACAAGAACATGACAGATAATAGTCTGGCTCGCCGCCGCGTTCTGCCGGAGATTATGGAGACTGCGATCTGGGTATGGCTCCGGTCCGGCGCCAGGCTGATCGCGTCATGTGTCTCCGCCGCCGCCGTTCTCCTCCAGTGCGGCATCGAGATACTCGATCAGCGTATGTCCGGCGAAGGGCTTGGCCAAAAAGCCAGCCGCTCCTGCGCTCAGGGCTGAGGCGCGCACGCGGTCGTTGGGGAAGGCAGTAATGAAAATGAATGGCACACCGTAGCCACGGGTCCGCATTTCCGCGAGCAAGTCCAAGCCGCTCATAACCGGCATCTGCACATCCGTGATTACACAAGAGGTTTCGTTCAACCGCGGCGACCTCAAGAACTCCTCGGCGGACACAAACGTTTGAACGACGTAGCCACGCGATTTCAAAAGGTTCTCTGTCGCCGCACGGACCGATGCGTCGTCATCAACGACAGAAATCAAAGGCGTGGACAAGACAGGCCCTCCTGGCGCGGGACTAGCGACTGCCGAGGCATTAGCCATCCCTGGGCGAAAAGTGGGCTTGCGCGGTTAAATTGTAAAATCATACTTAGGTTTGTTCGGGACGGTTAGCACGGAGTCCCAGCGTCTCAGTCATCCTGATCAAATCCGCCAGCGACCGGGCCCGCATCTTTTTCATCACGTGTCCCCGATAGATCTTGACCGTAATCTCGGCGAGCCCCAGCTCGGCAGCTATCTGCTTGTTCATCAAGCCGGTAGCGACTAGTTTCATAACCGCCTGCTCGCGCGGGCTGAGGGTCTCAAATAGGGACTTGAGATTCACGACGGTCTGCTCGGCTGCCCGTCTTTTGCGATCGCGTTCGGTCGCCGCGATCACAGCGTCCAGTAGTTCCTGATCGCGAAACGGTTTTGTGAGAAAATCGACCGCTCCACCCTTCATGGCCCTGACGCTCATGGGAATGTCGCCATGGCCTGTAATGAAGATGATGGGAATATGAATGTTCGACTTGGCTAGCTCAGTCTGGAACTCAAGGCCGCTCAAGCCGGGCAGCCGGACATCAAGAACCAGGCAGCTAACGACGTCCGGAAGTTTGCTCTGCAGCATTTCTCGGGCCGATCCGAATGCAACGACGTCCAGGCCGACGGATTGAAAAAGGTTTGTAAGCGACCGACGCATCGAGACATCATCTTCGACAATGAAGACAATCGCATTTGCCGATGCCTCGGCTCTGCTGCCTTCGCGCTGGGAGTTTGAGCGTTCGTTCACGACACCACCTCCTTGTGCAACGGCAGGTCAAACCGAAAGCTCGCTCCGGGTCCCTGCCTGTGGACGATTGAAAGACGCCCTCCGTGAGCTTCCACAATCGAGCGGCAGATCGAAAGGCCCATGCCAAGGCCGCTCGATTTTGTCGTGAAGAAGGGGTCTAACACCCGATCGGCGTCATTCTCCGAGATGCCGACGCCATTATCAGTCACCGCAAGCCGCACGTGTTCCATATCGTCCCTAGATGACTGGATCACCAGTTCGCGCGTCCTGTCCGTAACTGCGTCCATAGCTTCGATCCCGTTCATCACCAGATTGATCATCACCTGCTGCAGCTGAATCCGGTCGCCCAGAACCGCCGGCAGCGCTGCCGTCAGCTCGGTTTTCAGTGTCACTTGGTGGCTAACCAGCTCACGATTCACCAGCGCAATGACATCCTTAACGACGTCATTGATGTCGAGCGGAAGCATTTCGATCTCGCCCTTCTTCGCAAGCGCGCGAACGCGACGGATCACCTCGCTTGCCCGGATTGCGTCTTCGATTATCCATTCAACGGATGAGCGCGCAGCGGAAAGATCAGGAGTTTTGCGGCCCATCCAACCTAGGCACGCGTCGGCGTTGCTGATAATCGCGGCGAGTGGCTGGTTGATTTCGTGGGCGATGGAGGTGGTCAGCTCTCCTAACGTCGTCACGCGCGTCACATGCGCGAGCTCCGCCTGTGCCTTCCGCAGCTCTTGTTCAGCCTGGTCTGCGCGGATAATAGCGGTGATGTCGGTGCTGACGCCACGGTAGCCAAGAAAATTGCCGCTTACGTCAAAAAATGGCTTACCGCTCGTCCGGACGTAGATCGGACATCCCATCCGGTTGACAGTGCGATAGACCAAATCACGAAATGGCAGATGTGCCTCTAGCCTTGCACGATGTTGCCGCCATTTCTCAGGTTCGTCTTCCAAGTCGCAAGCAATGTCCCAACGCGGCAGACCCAGGAGGCCTGTGGCAAGGATTCCCGCAGCGCTGGTATGTTCCGATAAGTGAGTGACTTTATGGTCTGGCCCGGTCTCCCAGAGCCAGTCGGAAGCTGTTTCAGCGTAGTCGCGAAAGCGCTGCTCGCTTTCGCGCAGCGCAGCAAGTGTGCTTTCCAGGCGTTCTCTGGCCGCGTATTGCTCAGTGACATCCATATGTGTCCCAATGAGCTCGCCGATATTGCCGTCGCTGCCAACCACGACATGGGCCACAGAATGTATGTGCCTCATCGAGCCATCCGGGAGCAAAATTCGAAAATCATATTCGAAGCGGTTTTGCTTGCCGTCTCTCGCAAGTCGCTGCACGTCCTGAAGCCGCGGCAGGTCGTCCGGATGTATCCGCGAACGAATAGTCTCTATGGACACGGTCTCTTGCGGGTCGAAGCCGAAGAGACGATTCACTTCGGCGGAGCGATACACAAAATCGACTCCGTGGACGTCCCATGACCAACTGCCAGTATGACTGAGATGCTGGGCTTCGGCCAGATAGGCCTCGCTGCGGCGTAGCTGCTGCTCTACTTGCTTTGTAACTGTGATATCCGTCGCTGCCCCGACAAACTCGATTTCGCCAGAGGCGGTTGTCGTCGCTCGCGCCCGCGCGCGGATGTGCTTCACCGAGCCGTCCGGTAGCAGCAATCGGTATTCATGCTCGAACTCCTGCGGGTCTTGCATCGCTCGATCGATCGTCTGTTGGACGGAAGCTCGATCTTCCGGGTGCGTGCGCTCGACGACGAGTTGCGGGCTCGGTATCGTCTTCGGATCCAACTGGAAAATTCGAAAAAGCTCTTTTGACCAAAAAACCTCGCCAGTGGCGAAGTTCCAGCCGAAGCTGCCTGTGTGGCTCAACTCCTGCGCTTGAGCCAAATGGGCTTCGCTGCGCTGTAGGGCAAGCTCCGTCTGCCGTTTTTCGGTGATATCTTCGCAGGATATCAGGACAACCGGCTTGTCATCGGCCCAAAGCATGGCTTTGGCATTTTCTCGCACCCACAGGACCACGCCGTCTTTTCTGACTTTTTGGGCGTCCCAGGTTTGCGATTGACCGATATCTTCAAGGCATCTGCGAATGCATGTGCGTGCGAACTCGCGATCCTCCTCCAGAAAGAGCCTCAGAACGGATTGACCGATGAGTTCGGAGCGCGCATAGCCGAGGTGTGTCGCGCCGAACGTATTGACGTTGAGGATGGTACCGGCTTCGTCGACCATGACGTACATGGCCGGATTGTGCTCAAAGATTGCGCGCCACCGCTTTTCACGGTCCTTCAAATCGGCCGTGCTGCGCCGGAGTTCGGCCGCAGTCTCATGCGCAGCCTCTCTTTCCTGGCGGATTTTTCCAATCAGGTGTGTTCCGACAATCGAGACGGTAAAGAATGCGACAACCACCAGAAGAACTTGAGGGTCATCGATCCGCAGACTAAACGCCGGCGGTGCAAAGTAATACGCCAAAGCAGCGATAGCTAAGACCGAAAGCGCGGATGAGGCGATAAAGCTGCCGATCAATGAAAACAGCAATATAACCAGCAAATAGCCGAACGCCGTCGCAGCGAAATGTGTTTGAAGGTACAAGGAAGCTAGCGTCACCACCGCCAGCGTTATGCTGCCGAAAGTAAACTGCGTGGCAGAACGTTTGAAGTTATTGATCTGGTTATACATTCTTGGACCGTCCGGCCTTTCTCCGGCGGGAGAGTTATAACATTTTAGGCAAAAATGGGGCAATTCTTTCCGCTCCACGCTCAAGAGCGGTTCCGGGTAAATTGCTTACAGCTGAACTCAGCACGTGCCGAAGAAACGCGCATTACAAACGTAGGTATAGTTGTTCTAAACCTTTCCAAATGGCGCGCCGACGTGCGTACAATCGAGGCTCAGATGTCTGTTTTCTTTCACTGCGATAGCCCTTTGGCAGGCGCGCGCGGCTGTGGAGGCCGCGGCCGAGCACAACTGTATGCGGCCAAGGCACGTCCAGCGGCGGGGTAGCTGCGAGCCGCGGGTCTGCCAGGACGTGACGCTGAACAATGAGACGCCCGTCGTTGAATATCTAAAGAGCGCCGACAAGCAGTGGAGCACCGTGAGTTTGCTCAATGCGATCCATCTCGACCTGGTGAAGGTGCCGATCTGGTTCACGAGTCATCACTGCCGCAGCATCGGTGGACGAGGCCAGTTCGCTGGCCACGCGCCAAGCCGTTTCATGGATAGATCCAGTAACTTTGCCCGTCAGGCCCGGCCAGGTTCGGTCGGAATCGTATAGTCTGTCCCGGCCGACCTTACGCCGTCATCTGGATCGCTTTGGGGCACGACACCGAGTCGTGGTACGACCCGCAGATTCCGCGAGAAGAACTCCGGCTCGCAGTTCATTCGGCTGTGCCGATTTGAACTGCGAAAAATTCGGAGTTGGCTACGCTCAGTTCGAGCGTGCCTTGAAATCACGGACAGGACCTGGAGCCTATATCCTTGAGCTTCGTGTATCGGCACCGGCGGTGGGCTGCTCGAGCCGGGCATGTAGGGTCGCGTCGTCGAGCTCGCCTTCCCACCAGGACACGAACACAGCGGCGATGCCATTGCCAGTGATGTTGGTAAGGGCTCGCACCTCGCTCATGAACTTGTCGATCGAAAATACGATCGCCATGCCCGGCACCAATGCCGGGTTGACCACCGACAATGTCGCGGCGAGTGTAATGAAGCCTGCGCCGGTGACGCCGCTTGCTCCCTTCGAGGTCAGCATTGCCACGAGCAAGATCGTGAGCTGCTGGCCAAAGGTCAGATCGACCCCGAGTGCCTGGGCAATGAACAATGTCGCAAGCGTCATATAAATGTTGGTGCCGTCGAGGTTGAAGGAGTAGCCGGTTGGCACCACGAGGCCGACCACGGGCTTTGAGCAGCCCAGCCGCTCGAGCTTCTCCATCAATTGCGGCAGCGCGCTTTCCGAGGACGAGGTGCCAAGCACGATCAGAAGCTCGTCCTTAATATAGATAATGAACTTGAAGATCGAAAAGCCGACGATCCGCGCGATCAGGCCGAGCACGACGACCACAAATATCGCGGCCGTCGCATAGAACAGTACGATCAGTCCGATCAGATTACCGAGCGCCGCCGGCCCGAACTTGCCGATTGTGAAGGCCATCGCGCCGAACGCGCCGATCGGGGCGGCTTTCATGATGATGGCAATCACGCCGAACACTGCGTGCGCGACGTCGTCAATCATGCCGCGCAGTCGTTCTCCACGCTCGCCCAGCGCCATCAGCGAAAAGCCAAACAGAATCGCGAACAGGAGCACTTGCAGAACATCGCCGCGGGCGAGGGCGCCGACCACCGTATCGGGAATGATATTGAGAAAAAAATCGACGGTCTTCGAGGCTTCCGCCTGCTTGACATAGTTGGCGACCGCCGCAGCGTCCGGTTTGACCGCAAGACCATGGCCGATTTGGACCAGATTGCCCATGACAAGGCCCAACACCAAGGCAAAGCTCGATACGATCTCGAAATAGACCAGCGCTTTAACGCCGACGCGCCCGACTTTCTTTGCATCCTGGATATGTGCGATCCCGGATGCGACGGTGCAGAAGATGATCGGTGCGATCACCATCTTGATCAGCTTGATGAAGCCATCACCAAGCGCCTTGACCCAGTCGTTGGTCGCGACCGACGGCCATAGCCAGCCGACGATGGCGCCAATCACGATCGCGATCAACACCTGAACGTAGAGAATTTTATACCAAGTCTGCGACGCGCGCGCGGGCGCCGCAGTTGCCATGGTGGTCATGACGCTTCCTTCCCGAATACACTCGAATGCGAGCCGCTGCGTCGTTCAGAGGCGACGGCATCATTCGAGGCTGTCATTTTAGCCGTGTCCGATTGAAGACGATTCCGGGAGCCGGCGCGTCATTCCAAAGGCAGGCGTTCAGTTACGTTATCGTTTTTCGTCAAGCAAGATCCGCACCAGAGCCAACCTGCAGTCGATCGAGTCGCCATCGGATAAGCACCTGTCTTCTGACGGGTCTTTGAATCTTCGAACGGCATTTGTGAGGTCGATCGAGAAGGCGTTGCTCAGCGTCATGCCGCCTTTTGCTGGCAAGTGTCCCGAGGCACCTCTTGGCATAGAAATCCTAGAGTGATCAGTACCCTTCAAGTGCGCGACTTGATGCAACAGTACGTTACATTGGTAAAATTGATTGTTTGGATCGTAGGCATCCAGGCGATGGAAGCGTGCGACATCTAGAGGGCCGGTCGATGTGAGGTCGTATCGGCATCGGCGCTCGCCGAGCCGATAGCGTTACGATGGGGTTCTCGACTCGATCATTCTGCTCTGAACTCTTTGCCAGGCAGCACGAGACCAACTTATTCTTGCTGCAGATATACGGGCGAGCTCGAATCGAGTTACGACAATCGGATGGCGGTGAATGTGCTCCAGTATGGTCCGGTAAGACCGATGGTTCGGCAGAATTTCTGCGCATCATCCGCATTGTGAAGGTCGCCCGATCAGCTTGCCATGTCCATGATTGTCCAAGGTCGTAGGCTGGACGGTCGCTAGATAATGGACGAGCGCTAGATAGGAGTGAGCTTTGCCACCACGAATAGCGCTTTCTACTTGGGGTGCCGAAAGTCGCTTCATCGATATTCGGTATCCCTCCAGGGAGCGCGCTTCTCCATGATGATGGCGCGATAGTGCCGCCGTTCGCGGCCGGCCTCTCACCTGGAGCTCTCAAATGCCCTATTTGATGTCAGATCCATCCACCCGGTTCCTGCGTACGCCGGAGGCTGCGCGTTATCTTAGCCTATCCGGCCGCACGCTCGAAAAGCACCGCACGTATGGCACGGGGCCAGCGTATCGAAAGATCGGCGGTCGCGTCATCTACGCACTGGATGATTTGAGAGCATGGGCCGATCTCGGCACCAAGACGTCGACGTCTGATCCCGGCAAGGGAACTGTGCTGCCGGCCAAGAAGCCCCAATCCGGCGTCCCTTCGCAGGCCAGGAATCTCGCCGATAGCCGAGGCTGCGACAGTGCAGGGACTAGATGCAGCGGGTGTGCACGATGGCGAGCTTGGATTCATCCGCTAGCAGTTTTGGTGCGTCGCAAAAAATCTTCACCGAAGCGGAGCCCGACCGAGCCGCTTGGGACCATTACTGTATACAGAAATTCCATTGTAAGCCCGCATATTCGTCACTTTTTTGGCCCCTTTCAAATTTATGTATACAGTCGGTGTCCCTAAGCGAGGAATCGGCACATGAGCCATTGCTTTCCGACGAATGTCTGGTACGCGGCCGCTTGGGATGCAGAGGTGAAGCAGGCGCTGTTGCCGCGCACGATCTGCGGCAAGCACGTTGTGATGTATCGGCGCGCCAACGGGGAGGTGGCGGCACTGGAGGACGCCTGTTGGCATCGATTGGTGCCGCTCTCAAAAGGGCGTCTTGAGGGCGACAGCGTTGTCTGCGGCTATCATGGGCTGAAATTCAACGCGCAGGGCCGCTGCACCTTCATGCCCTCGCAAGAGACGATCAACCCCTCCGCCTGTGTGCGTGCCTATCCTGTGGTCGAGCGCGATCGCTTCGTCTGGCTGTGGATGGGTGATCCGGCGCTGGCCAACCCGCGCTTGGTGCCGGATATGCACTGGAACGATGATTCCGCTTGGGCCGGTGACGGTGACACCATTCACCTGAAATGCGATTATCGTCTGGTTGTCGACAACCTCATGGACCTGACGCATGAAACGTTTGTGCACGGTGCCAGCATCGGCAATAACGCCATCGCGGAAGCGCCGTTTGACGTCACCCATGGTGAGAAGACCGCTACCGTAACGCGCTGGATGAAGGGGATTAGCGCCCCGCCGTTCTGGGCCAAGCAATTGCAAAAACCTGGTCCGGTGGACCGCTGGCAAATCATTCGTTTCGAGGCGCCGTGCACCATCAATATCGACGTCGGAGTGGCGCCCGCCGGAACAGGCGCGCCGGAAGGCAACCGATCGGCCGGCGTCAATGGTATTGTCCTCAACACCATTACGCCCGAAACGGAAACGAGCTGCCATTATTTCTGGGCCTTCGTGCGCAATTATCGCCTGAACGAGCAGCGCCTGACCACCGAACTCCGTCAAGGCGTTTCTGGCATCTTCCGCGAGGACGAGGTCATTCTCGAGGCGCAGCAGCGCGCAATCGACGAAAATCCAGACCGGGTCTTCTATAATCTCAACATCGATGCTGGCGCGATGTGGGCTCGCCGCTTGATAGATCGCATGATCGAGGCCGAGAATCCCTCGCAAGGTCAGCAGGCCGCGGAGTAGAGCATGGTCGAGCGCGACAGCGATCGTTCAGTCTCGCAAACAGTACGCGCCCAGCTCAGCTTGCGCGACCTGATCCTTTCGGGTGACTTGCGGCCAGGCGAGCGGATCTCCGAGTTGCAGGCTGTGGAGACGACCGGCGCATCGCGCACCCCGGTGCGAATGGCATTGGTTCGGCTGGAGGAGGAAGGACTTCTGGAAGCGATCCCTTCTGGCGGTTTCATGGTGAAGGCATTCTCCGAGCGAGATGTCCTGGATTCAATCGAACTGCGTGGTACGGTGGAGGGGCTGGCCGCGCGCTTTGCCGCCGAGCGCGGCGTTCCGTCGCGCGATCTTGAGCCTCTAAAAGGATGTCTTGACGAGATCGACGGCTTGGTGCGGCAGGATCCAATCTCCGTCGAGGCATTTTCCTCCTACGTCGCGCTCAATGCGCGTTTTCACGCGCTATTGACCGAATTGTCGCGCAGTCCTCCCTTGATCCGGCAGGTCGATCGCGCGTCGGCGCTCCCATTCGCCTCGCCCAGCGGCTTTGTGATGACTCAATCGACACTGCCGGATGCGCGCCACACACTCTTGATTGCACAAGATCAACATCGCGTCGTGATCGATGCAATCGAAAATCGCGAAGGCGCACGGGCCGAGGCAATCATGCGCGAGCACGCCCGAGTGGCGGCGCGCAATCTGCGCCTGGTGCTCAGGAACAAGACGCATTCTGACCTGCTGCCAGGACTGGCGCTCATCAGGATGGCAGGCGATTAAAGGAAATCTCCATGCGGTTCATTGAAAGCTGGACACCCGCAACGCTCGTCGCGACGCGCGATCTGACACCTTCGATCCGCGAGTTCCTGATCAAACCGGAAAACTTTGATGGCGCGGCTTATCCGGTCGGCAGCCATATCAATATCGCCGTCACTATCGATGGGCGCCCGGATACGCGATCCTATTCCTTGGTCGGCGAACCCGAGCGAACCGGCTATCGTATCGCCGTGCGGCGCGCGGAGGACTCCCGCGGCGGCTCGCAGTACATGTGGTCGCTCGCGCCGGGCGCCCGACTGACCATTACATTGCCGGCCTCTTTGCTGCCGATTGACTGGGCGCGCCGGCACTACTGCCTAAAGCGGGATGGGTTTAGGTTGAATCGATTTGGGATTCCCAAATCAGTGTGTTTCTGATTCACCATGCTGGCTGGATAGGAGGCCGGCATGGATGGGCAAGCCTTATTCCCTGGATCTCCGTA
>Ga0315911_1000054_pt1:7500-27259 | contig 27259 bp, 14 predicted proteins | sample Edanod1MG_FD_207737 | JGI IMG/M metagenome (GOLD analysis project Ga0315911, IMG submission 207737) | Root nodule microbial communities collected in Santa Monica, California, United States - Edamame nodules 1 | ecosystem: Host-associated > Plants > Roots > Nodule | place: USA... | reverse complement strand
AATCTTAAGAAAAGAAAGGTAGGTTTCTTACTTATGAAAAGGTTATTGGACTCTTGTGCTAGAATTGCTTTTTTTTGGGGAGAAAAATGAAAATTATCGTCTAATTGAATTTCTTTGAAATAGTGTTCTCTATATACAACACTATTTCAAAGAAATTCAATTGCTTGCTAGGGATAAATCCCAGACCGAGGAGTGTAGCATTTTGGCGTTAGCTATTCCCTCTTTTACTGGCATATATCCAGCTACATGCTCGCTCAACTCAAGCCTCCTTCTTATTCTGCTTCAAGTTCTGATTTGGCTTCTTCTACTACTGATGCGGATAATGCTTCTTCTTTGCCTACTAAAGCTGCTAAGCAAAAGTCCCTCCTTTCACTTTCATCTGATATTAAGCTAGCAACTGACTCACCAACGGATTCAGGAACCGAAACTGCAACAGGAACAGAAACTTCTGCAGCTTACCTTAGTGCGGATTCAGCAACGAATTCCGCACCTTCTCCGTCCCTATAGTCTCTCTCATCGGTGGTCCCGGTCCCTAATCGGAACTATTTCTTCTTTATCTTCGGCTGATTAAGCTTTTTCTGCGGATTCACCAACTCTAGCTTACAGCAACTCTAGCTTATCCGGATTCACCAACAGATTCAGAAACTTATTCTGTTGATGCTGCTACTGCCGATTCTGATTCCTCTTCTTCTGCTTCTTCCGGAGAGAGGGAGACTAGAAGAGCTTACCTCTGGCACCGGGCTTTCTTTCTATCTTCTGGCTGGAATTTCCGAGCTTTTGAAATAATAGCTGTGGCACTCTCTTTCTTCCATAGAGAAGGAACTTATCCTTAGACTTTTGGAGCGGTTTGGACCTGTACTAGTCCGAGAAGTGAGAGCACCAGGTTGGAAGATGCTGGTTCGAGAGGACCTGGAAGAATGCTAGTAAGAAGGAGGCTAGTTTGCTAGGTTGTAGATCTTCTCCCTTATTCTTTATAGAGGAATCCCCTAAATTCAAATAAGATCTTTCTCTGCGTCGTCAAAAGCCTAATTGAGACAAATCAGCTCTTACAGTTCTCCGGTCTTTGCTCTTGAAGATCCGCTCTTGAGAACCTCTATCTCTTTCTTTCTTCAAAGCCTCATTCGAAGCCAGTCAGTCTTACAGTATATTACCCGCAAGTTCATCTTCTTTGATTGCATTAATTTCCTATCCTTCCCGCTCTAGTTCGACTAGCTGTTAATGCCCTATCTTTCTTCTCTACTGCCTTTAGCTATCGCTTTTCGGCTGAATAATTTTGAGATCTGGCATTCTCGCTAAGTGCCCCTATTTAGTTATTTAGTAAGGCGCCCTCTCTTTACCTTTACGCGAATTGGGTATTACCGCGAATAAGTCCTCACAACAAAGGTTAAGTGCTTGAGATCATAACTGCTTACAGCAGCGCTCCCGGCGCGAGACTCTTTCCCCTAGAATGAATTCGGTAAGGAAGGATAGAGCCTCATGGCTTATGGCAGCAGGTCGAAGAACAACTCTTGAATGGGCGGTTCCGAAGCAGCTCCACAGCATGCACTGTTAACGCTCTGAAACCCTAAAAAATCCAAACAACGTTTAACGAGCAAGAAATTAACAAGCTTCAAAGCATTAAAAACAGGATCTTATTTGAGAAGATTATTCCAGACTCCGCATAATTCACTCCATGGATCGAGCCTTTTCCTTTCGACTACTATTATCTTAGTTATTTATATTAGAGTGGAGTGCTTTCTTTATGAAATAGCGCATACTTGATAAAGACAACTAGCATTAAAGAGCTTAGTAGTCGTCTCCGGTTTCCCTTTCTTTTTAGTTTGAGGTTCTTCTTGAATCCCGGAGAAGAACAACTAGACAAGAGAATCCGTGCTAGCCTCCTGCGGACCCTGACTTACCTGACAGCTATCAATCATGAACTAGCAGGACGGACTGCCTTTGAAGCCGGTATTGTTTATATAAATGAGAATAATAACAACTCGCTATCCGTGCTTCCTTTCTATCACTACTAAAATTCTTAACTCACTCCCTTGCTATAGCTTGCCTTACTTGATAGCTTCGCTTGTTTACAGGTACAGGATCGGTCGCTAAGCTCCCTCTTCATATCTGTGGGGCCAATAGTAGGTAGTACTTTCTCCTAGGCTAAAGCAACTGTACAACAGGCGATGTTATCAGCGATGCCTCGCAGCGGTGACCAACAAAGCATTATTGAAAGAAGACAACAATCGTCCGGTGGAGTAGCCCTTTAGTAGACCTCCCCTCAGCCTCTCGACTCATACAGAGGGAGGGGAAAGAGACGGATGCTACTACCAATACCAGGTACCGGGTGAATCATACATATCTAGCTGGAACCCTTATCCTCATTTCAAGTCGAATCCGAGGCTTGGCACCTTTAGTTATCGAGATATCCACTTGGTGATTGAATTCTAATTTGTTGTTTTCGGAACTACTAATACATATGCTCTCAAAGTCTCACAGGGAGTCATTCAGCCGGATTGATTACCTGAGGAAAAGACGGAAAGAGGATGTAAAGGATTTCTTTCTGAGAGAATATGATCTCACTCAAGGGAGGATTAGTGGGGGCTAAGCTAAGGAGAAAGATCAATCAGCGGGATGGATTCACCTAGAAAGATGAATCAATAAAGAAGTAGTCACGGAAGAAAAGGCATTCATTTACAGGACATAAAGTTCATCCCTCTTTTCGTTCACTGACCGTTAGAGGTTTTGCTACTAAACTAACATAAGTCTAAGATGAAACAGAGACTACCCGAAGGAGAAGGGAGTCCACTATAGCTTCATCACCCGCTGCCACTTAAGACTCATCTGATGTCTCCTAACGCTAACATAGGATCTTTTCCAAAATAGGCTGTTTCTGCCAAATAGTCTTCTGTTGCGGAGGATGGGATGTTCTCGGACTGAGGTTACAAAGGAGAACCTTACATAACTCGAGAATCCCTGTCAGTCAGATAGATCTTTCTTCAGAACATCTTATCTAAGCGTCTAGTGTCATGGTTTGATCAATCCATCGAATTCAAAGAACAAGGGAGAACCTCTAGTAGAATAGAAGATTCTGCCATCGCTTAATCAAGCGCTACTGCTTCATTGACTTGTGCCGTCTGAGTCAGAAAATGTGGTCTTTTATGCAGCGGAGTCCTCTGTCTACCGGCCTTCTTTTCTTCTATCATCAGCCTAGGGATAAGAGATCATAGATAGTCCAGCATAAGCCCAGAGATCGGGGATAGAATCTATCCGTCAAGCTATTTCAAGCAAGCGAGTAGAATACACCTGTAGGCACTCTGAAGTCAAGTAATTTAGTAAATTTAGTATTCAAGGCACAATCTTTCTTGCGTTTGCTCTGCTTCTTTAGCCTTTGCTGAGAATTCTTCAAATACCTCTCGCTCGAGCATCTTCCAATCTTAAACCTCTCCCGCTTTAGTAGGTTAAGCGAACTCTCCTTATCCTTCTTACTCTTAATTGTTTAGTCGAGTCAGGAGTCGTTCAGAGAGCGATTTGCCTGAGAAAGCAGGCCTAATTGGATAGTCCATGCGAGAAGTCCCCAGGAAAGCAGGGGTTTATTACTACAATAAAAAGATGGGCATTAGAAAAGCAGAAGGAGAGCGTAGAAGTACTTCATTCCCCTGGAAGATGACAGACACATATCGAGATTGGCACGAAAGGGTTCACTCTAACTTTTGGGGTATCGGAATTCGGACTTACACCGGCGAGACTCCCTGGGTTATGGGATGAAAGCAGTCATACCAGGTGAATTGGAACCTCCCTTAGGGGCGCCCTGGAATCCGAAATAACGAAAGCAGAATGGACAAGGAGCAGGGTTCGAAGAACGAGAAGAGCTACTCAAAAAAAAGTAAAGGGAGGAAGCGAGTGAAAAGGGGAGAGGAAGATGACTATAGAAAGCCGATAGTCCGGTAGGTCCTTGTAAGGCGAGTGAAAGAACTTTATTTGAAATTTCCCTCAGGTACTTTAAGCTTTCGAGAGAGATAGAGATGGCCTGCTTTATTGGAACTTCCTACGTGAGAAGGCATTCCCCCAGACCTAAATGGCTATACCTCAGCTTATATCCGACCTTCTATTCTAACCACTTTAAGTGGAAATATCTTTAGAGAATAACTTAACTTGTAAACTGGATTTGACCCTTGGGTCATGTGCCCTTGAAGTTACCTCCTTTCAAAGACCCAGAAGTCTTCGACTACCTTTACTTTGAAGAAGAAGAAGATTTAGCCATTGGTTTGGCTACCACTCTAGTGGAGCACCGTGATAAGGCGCCTATTACTGACTTCTTTTTCATGATCTCAAGACGACTTAAGCAAACCGATTAACAAAGGGATTTCGTGGTATTAAGGCTCATACGCTCGACCAAGAGTAAATGGGGGAAGCAGGTTTTGAGGCGAATGTCATGAAAGAAAAGAAGGGCGCGGTTCCGTCGGGCTAAGGTAGCCTTTTTTATTTAATTGAATTCCAAACCAATAGACTTCAGTCTTTATAACTACTTACTTATACAGCTTGATCTACTACGAAAGAAGCTAGACAAGATCTTCTCGGGGGCACGGCCAGCTAAGGCTATCCAATAAATAGGTAAGCGTCTTTTTCCGATACTCTTCTTCTTTCTTATGGTTGATGTGATGGAAGCTAGGGTCATCGGCTATAGCTTCTAAAGTTACAAGCTGTTCAGCAAGTGATTTCATTCCCTTTTCTCGTCAGTGATCGATAGCTTTCAAGAGGGGCTTTCCAATGCGGCATTCACAAGGTTGAGTGAAAGAATACAAAAAAGAATGACCCAAGGGGGACGAGGCTATTCTCGCCTCACTTGAGCGGGTAGGAGCTGCTTCTTCCTGATTGGTTAACCAGAGAAAAGATTGTGGATCAATGTTATCCACTGAAACGAAAGAAAAGATCTTTTGATGTGCCTCTTTCGGTTGCTATCTAGCTTTACCGAATGAAGTTAGTCACCTTCCTTTTCCGCTTTCAGACAAGTAGCTAAGTCGTCTTAATCCAGCGACGAAAACTCTTGCGCTAGGAGAATCAATCCATCCCCTCGCTTTGTCGCCCCTATCTCGAACGCCGTTGCTTCTTCCCTCGCCTAAACCTAAACTAGTCCTACTCCTACAGCTTGCGCCGAAGATTCACTACCAGCTCTTTTACCGCCCGTAGTTGACTGATTGGAGTCAGGAACTACTTTTTGGAATATTGCCCTTTCTTTTGACTTTACTTGCCCAAAATTCTATTCCTTGACACTATAGTTGGCTGAAACCGGAAAGGCCTTAAAACAATCCCGTACTTCTGGCTCTAGCCCGCTTCACTGCATATGAAACAAACGGTTAGGTTAGACCGAAGGCATTTCTTCCCTAGAGACCTGTCCCCCCATAATTGACTTTTGGTCTAAAGAGATAGACTTGGCTCTCTTATCTTTCAATCTGGACTTGCATGTGTTCCGCATATGACTATTTCGAGTGATTGCTGCTATCTTTAAGAAGGGGGAAACCCCAAAGACCTAGACAGCGAAAGTCAAAGCTAGTTCCTCTTCCAATATACTACCGCTACCTTAATCCTATCAAATATTTATATTATATTTATCCTTTGAATTACTCATATATATCTAATTTCATTTCGCACCGGAAACGATTCTAGGAGAAGTTCGAATCCGTTCCGTTCGGATATTGATCGGTCTTGGTTTGACATGGTTTACGCGTTACTGGTTCCCGGAAGAGTTAATATCTCCATTAGCTAAACCCTTTCTTACCCTGTCTTTGGACTCGTATTTTGTTTGTACACAATCAACGGAGGCCTCCCCGACATATGTTGCAACGTCTTCAATAGCATGTTCTTACTTCGTCTTTCCCTTAATAAGTCATCAAATTTGGTGCTTTTTGATCCCCAGTTGCTATGGGGAACAAAGGAGGAAATACAATCGATTCCTCTATTTAAGTGGTTCTCGCTTCTCCTTGTTCCTGTTCCTAACTCTTCCCCGGGTAGTTCCCAATGTTTGGTACTTTCTATACTTCGTGGGTGCAACATCAACAAATTCGCTCATGATCAAGTTACAACCTAAGATCTATGACCATATTATGCTAACTGTTCGTATTTCGTTCATTCCATCGGTATGCTCTCAGGTACCTGTAATTGTGATCTGTTTGCCAGAACCAAGGGGTCTTTCTGTGGAAACCTTCACGAACAATCGTCGTTTTTTGATGGTTTTTCCGCTTCTCACAGCTGCTCTTTCCACACCTCCGGATATCTGGTGCCAAATCGTCGCCCGTTTCCTTATTTCTTCGATAATAGAGTTGACTATCTTTGTGGCATCGATTGTACAAGTTCGCGAAGAGGCTGGACGAGTGGAATGAGGGAAAGCGGCTCGATTGACAAAAAAGAAGAGTAGCCCCCGCAAAGTAACTATGAATTCCCGAGCAATTCTCAACCAACATATGCGATTCATTCCCGTATTATAGTACAAATAAGACTTCTCAATCAAGCAGTTAGGAAGTCCTAGACTTTAAGCCAGCCGTCCATGCCTGTTGAAAGTTCCTTGCCTCTTGTGCCGTGCGTGAGCTGTGCCCGCTTTTCCCTCACAAAGCAAAGCATTTAACCGGCTTCCCTCAAGTGAATTAATAGGCTAAACTCTCACATTTCTTTCTTCCGGCTTAGCCGAACTACTTACCTCGGGTCAGGAGAGTCGGAACTGATAGCCATTTCCATTTTTCATGGTATGGAACTCACTTCATACCTGCAACAGAGTCAAAGCTGCGGTAATGCCCATTCTTGCAAAAGAAGAACTCTCTCTTTCTGGGTCTGCTTTGCTAATGCTATGATTCTTCGATCTCGAAAGTGAAAAGATCAGGATTGGATGCTCTTTTGAGACAGCTTTCAATAGAACATAGAGCTCTGCCCTTCTGGCTGTCCTAACGAGTTCACTGCCTTAATCCCTTAAACGGAACAGTTAATCGTAGAGCAGGAGGAATTCTTTCTGTCCGCTAGTCAGGAATGGAATCGGACGCTACGAATACGAATTATTGAATGGGGGAATTTTCGATATTAGACAAATAGGGCACTAGAACGCTATTCTTCCTCCTTCCCCGCTTAGGCCTTACTTAGGGGCTTAGGACATTAGCAGTAAGACTTCCGCAAGGTAGCAAAAGAAGGAGCAGCAGTGGAAATCACAGTAGTTGTAGCAAAATCATTGGCACGCTAGGCCCCTTCTCTAAGAGAAAATAGGGTTGGCAGGCTACTTGAATGGACATCTGAGATGGCATCAAGCCGAGCACAAAACAGATCTGGGCTGCTAGTAAGGAGGGCAGTGAAGCCTTCTAGCATAAGTGATGCCTTCCCAAGGTCTGGTCTCTTCGGGACCTAATGAGATGCCTTAAACTCGAGGGTTGGATAAGCAAACCTGGCCAAAGAATCACTATTTCGATTGAAGCTCTGCCGCGGTGACCCAATTCTCATATACAGATAAGCGAGAATGCCCTTTCTGACACGGCTGCGTCCTCACGAATGCCAAACTTCGTAGCTCAGCTCATCTGGGATGACCAAGCTCCAGGGAGGTTTTCTTGATGACATGGCGGGCTCCAAGCTACACCCTTCTCTGCTACCAAATCATAGATCTTCCAGAGAAGACCAAAGCGAATGAGCTCACTCTGCCAAGCCACAATTCTAATGGATAGTCATTGTGACCCCGACCCGAGGCTTGGTGTACATAGCAAGAACCCGCTCAAAGTGACGAGATCTTGTATGACTTTGGCAAGGACCCCCTCCACCACCTATCCTTACTAAGGTAGAGAACCTTCGTAATGAATGGAAATTTTTTACATATAGCCATCAGACCATATGGATGATGGTAAGCAAGCAAACAACGAGCAGACATGGCAGATAAATCAACCCTTGACGCAAAAGCGCTTAGCAAACTCAAATGCACCACAGTGTAAGAAATCAGAGATTTTTTAGTTTTGAACTCCTAATTTCTGAAGACACTGAAAATAAACTTCAGCAACTTGCGCATCCGCGATGACAACATCATTACCGAGCACATGGATTGGGACACATCAACTAAAGTGGCTTTTGAACGAGACCTACCGGCTTAGGGGCTGTTTCTACTAAAATGGGTGTACCCGGGTTCCGATCTCTAAATGGATCTGCTATAGCTACTCGATCTCGATCAAATGGCTTTGGATCTGTCTCTACATCTGGAATATCTGTAACAGGATATGGAACTCAATATCGATCTGAAACTGGAAGGGGTGCTCCATAGCTTCAACTGATACTGCTTATAGCCAACATCGGCTATGGATCACGCCCATCATCATAAGGGCTTCTCGAAGACTTAATCTCGCTCTACCTCCATTCTCGGAGAGGGGAGTCTTACCCGCGGATACTCTTATTCGAGAGATGGAATTGGGAATCTGTTTCGAGACTTCGTCATTGAGAGCTACTAACTGCCATTATTCCGAGGCTTATGGAGACCCTCCTAAGCTTAAAGGCTGAGCTTATGAGGGGGGACCAAAATTGCTCAGCCTTTAAGGAGATCATGGCACTTTTAAAGGGGGAAACCCCAAAGACCTAGACAGCAAAATGGAAAGGAATGGTTAACTTTGTCACATGAATTGACTTTTTTTTTTTCGGTATGCCGCTCCGCCAGCAAGGAGTGCCACGCACGAGCGGAGCGAAAACTAAGCAGGGGGAATTATTCGTTGGGAGAAATCCTTTGATTGCGTATTGAATATAGATCCATGTCTTTCTTGTTCCACTAGCTAGGACAAAATTCTCATATGTCCCTTTCGTTATTACAACCTTCTTTTTTGATGTCAAAGACCAGAAGCTATGCGCTAATTCTCATTGGATCTCGGTTGTTCTTAACAGCGATGGCTATTCATTTAAGTCTTCGGGTAGCACCATTAGATCTTCAACAAGGTGGAAATTCTCGTATTCTGTATGTACATGTTCCTGCGGCTCGGATGAGTATTCTTGTTTATATCGCTACGGCTATAAACACTTTCTTATTCCTATTAACAAAACATCCCCTTTTTCTTCGCTCTTCCGGAACCGGTACAGAAATGGGTGCTTTTTTTACGTTGTTTACCTTAGTTACTGGGGGGTTTCGGGGAAGACCTATGTGGGGCACCTTTTGGGTGTGGGATGCTCGTTTAACCTCTGTATTCATCTCGTTTCTGATTTACCTGGGTGCACTGCGTTTTCAAAAGCTTCCTGTCGAACCGGCTCCTATTTCAATCCGTGCTGGACCGATCGATATACCAATAATCAAGTCTTCAGTCAACTGGTGGAATACATTACATCAACCTGGGAGCATTAGCCGATCTGGTACATCAATACATGTTCCTATGCCCATTCCAATCTTGTCTAACTTTGCTAACTTCCCCCTCTCAACCCGTATCTTGTTTGTTCTGGAAACACGTCTTCCTATTCTATCTTTTCCCGAATCTCCTTTAAGGGATGAAATAGAAGCTCGAGAAGGAATAGCAAAACCTAGTTTACTTCCCAGCTCAAACTGAACGCAAACTTATGGTTGACGCCGTAGAGAATATAAAGCCCATATGCGAAGTGGAAAAAGTACCTCTATATTTTGTGTAGACTGCTTTTTGAAAGTGAAATAGAGACTTTCACTAAAGAGTGAGATTGAGGAGGTATTCACATAAGAAAGTGGCAGTAGTGCTTTCCTATATAAGAGAAAGGCTGCTCTTACCTGGGTCTGCCTAAGCACCGGCTTTTGAGAGGTCTTTCTTTGTCTCTTTTCTGGACGGCTTACCTAAGCTTGGCACAGATGTTCGTACAATCCAATCTGTCTTTCTCTTCAAAGACAAAAGATGAATAGCTTTCCTTTCTTACTGTATTGCCTTATCCTTGATTCGGCATTACCAGCCTTAGGAATCGATCTAGATGCACCATTTCCGGTCGAATAAAATAAGAAGTAATTCCTCTTTGCGTAGATGAAAAAAGGTTGGGCTACTTCCTCAATCAATGCCCGAGAGCTGCTCGAAGCAAAAACCTTATCCTAAAGTAAAGTGGCAGTAGTCTAGGCGGACACCTTTTCTTTTGCCTTACCCGCTACGCCCCCTTTCTAAGTAGCAGCTTAGGGTTTGACAAACCTTAATTCAAAAGCTGGAAACTCATATGCTAGTACACTTGCCCTGTATGCCCCATCTCCTTGAAAGTCTTAGCCAGTGCTTCTTTCCGCTCCCCTTGATTCTTGCGTTTTGGGGTTGGCTACTCAATCAATAGCGTCCGTGAAGTGATTGATGTTCGATTGGGCTTTCTCCCTTCTCGACCAGACGAAGGAGATATGAATTCCATTCTGGCGGGTAAGGGCTTGGCTTGACTCTGTGTTCTCTCCTGGTCGGGTCGGAGGCGAAGACTGGCAAAGTTCATCATTCAGTGGTGGGGTGTTCATAGAAAAGAGGGCGTCGCCCAACGAGTGGCAGATTTGGATGGAGTCTCGCTCATAGAGGAAGAGTACGCGCGCTAGCGCGCTACGGCTTACGCAGTTGATCGGATCAGATAGCCCTTCGGGCAACCTACCGCACATCCAATTCCGATCAACAACTTGGAGGTATGGCTGAGTGGCTTAAGGCATTGGTTTGCTAAATCGACATACAATCTTCTTGTATCATGGGTTCGAATCCCATTTCCTCCGGCACGGAAGTGGAACGGGCGGGCGAAATTACGTGAGAGAAAGAACCTCTTGGTGTGTGTTGGTGGAGTCCCCGGAGGACAGAAAAGCACTACTTAGTGAGCGGAGAGCCCGTTGCGCGTTGTTTTGACCGGCCTATCTTCTTTTTATAAGCAAGCTCCCTCCGGCAGTCCCTGGGCGGCTCTCGGTTCTTGAGCATGTTATGTTGGGAGAGGAGATTAGGCGGCAGTTGAAAGAGCTGCTCGAAAGCTTGACGAACGAAAAAAGCCCTTTCTTTTAAGTTATTAGTAAAGGGCTTTTCCCTTACTAGTCAAGTGGTAAGTAGGGCGCTATTCGATGAAGAAAACATACTTTAGGAAAGTGGTTCAGGTAGCTCAGCTGGTTAGAGCAAAGGACTGAAAATCCTTGTGTCAGTGGTTCGAATCCACTTCTAAGCGGGCTTTGGGTCCAAAGGACAGGTAGCCCGAGCCGTATTTTTTTTAATTCAAGTGAAAGAGGAAGCAAAAAAATGTGAGCGCTCCTGCACTATACGGCTTTTTGGCGTCGCCCTATCTGGAGGCAGATTTTCTAAAAAAAGCGGTTGATTACTCGGATTGGTTCTCGCGTCCCTATGCCCAAAAGGATGGGCGAGTTCGGTTCGAGTCTTCATCGATCGGGTGGATCTATATGCTGAGGGGGGTGAGACGAGGTGTAGCGCAGTCTGGTCAGCGCATCTGTTTTGGGTACAGAGGGCCATAGGTTCGAATCCTGTCACCTTGATGTGAAGGGCTGAAGTGCACAGCCTAAAGAGCACCCATCCACCCGTAAACTTTCGCTCTTTTAGAAAGAGAAAAAAATAGACCGCCCTTGATCTGATCTGGGCGGGATCTAAAGCAGCATTTCTTCCAAATGTTTCGGGGGCAAGCCTTAGGTTCAATTCTTTCTTGCCTATAGTCATCTTACTTCTTAGGAGTGAAACTGCATTTCAGTAGTATCTAATTCACGTAAGAAAAGAGAATCAGTCTGCATGCTTAACAGCCTTCCTTGTCTGAATCCCTTTGTAAATGTAAAAAAAAGGAGGCTCCCTCATGAAGCTAGGATTGAAGAAGCTGGTTCGATAGGACCAGGAGGAGTCTTTTTATTAAAAACCAATAGATAGAGGTGGCCCATATGGATTAGTCCTTGCCCTTTTTCTTTACTTATCATCACATCAGCGAAATGAGAATCCTAAACCAGCTATTAAAACACATCACTTACGATACAAGTAAATCAGACTCATAAGCCATTGATTACACCATAGCAGGATCTTGGCAAGGATCTCAACCCGGTGGGAATCCAAAAAATAGAGTGAAGCTGGACTCATTCTTTCTCTAGCCAGTCTTCTTGCCGGAACCAGGGAAAGCAGAGTGCCCATCCACCTGGGGAAGCGCTTCGAAAGGCCCTTTCTGTGTAATCAACTGGGCCATAGAAGAGATCTCTTTCAAAGTATAGCTTCCATCCCAAACTAGTTCTTTCAGTTGGTAAGGACTAACCAGTTCTGGGGTACGGAAACAAGCCTCCTCGACTCAAGCATTGGATTAGTTTCACAGGCGATTCAGAATATCCTCGGGGGTTGGTAAAGAGAATTGGATTGTAGAACCGGGAAGATTGAAAAACTGTGGTAGAAGCTACGAGAATGGCCATGGAGCACCTGAAGGTAACCCGATCAGAATCCTACGAGATACAGAATCTTGCTTACGAACCGAAACGATACTGAATCTAAGTTAGTGTGCAATAAACTCAATGTGATTGGATATGAATTGTGCCTGCGCTAGAGGGCGGGTATTCCCCTTAGGCGGGAAAGACAAAAGCAGGGGCGATTGCTTGACACTCCACCGATACCGGGTTCTCGTTCATGCCCAAAGCTGGATTGACTCTGTAAGCTGGACCAAACCCTAGCTCCAATGATTGGCCATTTAGGAACGATCATAAAGAATAAGAAAGTTGGATTCTATACATAACAAATCAATCTGGCACATAAGAAATGCAATTGGATTCCATCCAGCCACAGGTTCCCCCACTAAACGACCTTGTTACGACTTTACCCCAGTCGAAGATAGTATTAAGATATGAGCCAATGAGACCACCAATTAGCCTTGTGTCGCGAGTGGGACACATATCAAGCAAGGATTCGCTCTGCCTTGCAAGCTTCCATTGGAATTGCCTTTGTCAGACGCGTGTGGCCCACCCCATTAGCTATTAAGCAGACTTGTTAACGTTATCGCCACCTTCCTTCACTCGCCTCTAATGGCATTGATCTCTAGCCCAGAGAAAAGATGAAAGAAGAGCCAAGGTAATGCAAAGGCGACAAAGTCATGAGGCCGATATAGATCTTAAGGTAATTGGAAATAAAAGATTACCCGCTACTTATTCTAAATCAATATTCCCAGTCTCATCTCTTAGGGGGTCAACTACAGCAGTTGCTATTATGCGATTGAGCTCTTTTACCTCAGCTGTGCTATTTGGCCTCCTTTGCCCGCCCAATACTTATATCTAGTAAACGCCATTGCCAACGACCCGACGCGGTATAGAACCAAAGATTCGGGGACGGTACCTGTGGTAAAGAAGGCAAAAAGAGAAAAAAGGAGAGCTCCACCCCTATTTACCTCAGAAACGCCATTGAGTTTGTGATGCAAACATTTGGAATGGTCCTAATATGGAAGGTCTATCAAGGCGAAAAAGCAAAGAAATTTGACCAAGAGTTTGAAAAAGGAGTTCGTTCTTCTAAGCCCACGGGCAAACCACCCGGTGAATAGAGTTCGTATCTCTTCTCAAAGATGCGCAGTTCGATTGGGCTTTTCTGTTCGTGTTGGGGTTGGGAATTCTTCCTTGCCAACAGTGAGTGTGATAGAGATGGTAACGCTTCCACTTAACTATAAAGATTTTCCTGACTAAACAGGGAGTCAACCGGTATCACTTCGAAAACAGATACCACTACGTTAACAGCCGTTAGGCGTCCCCGCCCCCGACCATAAGAGGTGGATTTTTGCCCATACCTGCTATTACTCCTGGTTGAGCTCCTACTCTTATAACAGTATCCGGTGCGTAAAGGAAATCATCTCTCAAGCAAATGGTGGAAGTGTTGACCGATTCAAACCGATGAAATTGGTCGATTTAGCACTCGGCTAACTCCCATCTTATTTAGTCTTCTCCTATTTCTAAGTAAACCCCGCCCCTATATGCCCTGGGTAGACATGTGAAGGTAGACTTTGACCGGTCTTGGTCTGTGTTTGGGCGTGCTAGCAAGGCTAAGGCTGGAAAAAGAGTACATCAAGATCAGTCAAGTCATCACTTATTCGATTGTTGATTCCATTCCCTATATGCCCTATCTATTGTTCATGCCTTCTTTACATGTTGGGTGGATCAGATCCCCTTTCAACTCTCATTATGGGAAGGAGGTCTTCCTTCAAGTTCTAGCTCTTTCGAATAGATAGCCCCAGGATCAGGCTAGTATGGCTTGGCATCGTCTGGGTTTCAGGCCCAGATGGTGTGGGGGTTAACCTCCCCAGCACAGGATTGTCTGATTTCTCAAAGCAGAAGCGGATTCGTTGAGGATCTTTGGTCAGAGCCTGATATCATAGCTAGCCTTCCTCCGTCGACTAGCGTATTCCACTAGTTCAGGGGGAGGAAAGAGGAGAATTCTTGAAAGAGAGTCAAATGACCTATCCTTGAAAGCATGAAATTCAGTCAGTCCTTTCATTCCTTCCTGAGAATAGATCCCCAATAGCTCGCAGATGAGGAATTCTTCCGCTACGACCCTTAGGCGAGCTAATCAGTCTTGCTTTGCCATAAAATCCCTCCTCCTTCTTTTCCATAGAAAAGAAGCATTCAATTCCATGTCTTAAGCATGATTAGGGTTAAGGTAAGGGAAGGATTGCAGCTAGATAGTAGGCGGAGGGGGAAAGCTAGCTGAAGATGCATAGAATGCCATGGTTGGCTCTTGGGGAAGGAGCTTCGGTAAAGGAAGAACGCGGGTTACCCTCTTCCAGTTCTCTCCCTGCTAGCTAGCCAAGAGAAAAGTAAAAACCCTCGCTTCACCACTTCCAAGACTGAAAATCCAATGATAGAAGAATCGACTGCTGGAGAAAGGTTTTAAGGAAGTTAATCAATAGGAGAAGGTATCTTCTGGCTTAGGGAAGGCCCCAGCTCTATGATTGATCTAGGATTACCCGAGACGAACTGTCGATTCTCCGATAAATGTCAATGAGTTAAACATGTTTCCGAGACTTCAACATACATGTTTGGCAGCGGCAAGGAGTGTTTTTGACTTCCTAACACGGATACCAAGGCAGCTGAGCAGTGCAATGAGGAAGAGGTTTTACTTTTTTCTCGAAGCAAGCTGTGTTACAATCCCTCCTTCGCTCCGGCTCGTCTAAGGTCGAACTTCTTCCTTTTGCTTGGTAGCCTTATTCGGAGGCTCATGAAGAAAGCATAGTGACGCATTCGAACTACTTTTATGACGATCTTAATTAGAAGAAGTAGGAATGCCGGAATCTTGTTAATTTAATTTCACGGTAAAATTGATAGCAAAAAGCAAGAAATACCGGTTTTGTAGTCTTCATCCGAGCGTAGCAAGGAAGCTAATAAGACCTTCGACGTGGTGCTTGTTATTTATTTGACGGTTGTTGCACGCTATTTCCGAATGCAATTGAATTAGCTGCTTTCTCAATCTTTCGACGACTTGAAAGCAAACTAGTCCTGGTTATACCCGGAGCAATGCAAGAGGTCCACGCGGGCGGGGCACACCAAAGGGGACAAAAGTGACAAAATCCCTACAAGAAGGCCTATTTTAGGGATTAGGAGGATTCGATTACAGTGGCTAGTGCTTGCCTTGAAAGACTTGGATTTTATAATCATCATTGTATACACCCGGGGGTATATGGGTTATCAGGAATGGAGTCAATAGCTTGCCTGAACTATAATAGCCTTATTTAGAAGGGGAGAAAGAGTCAGGGATGGTCGTGGACAAGATTCTAACCCGGGAATAAAATCCATGTTAGGGAGTCAAAGCTATTGGAACAGTGTAGTTCAACCCCTTGGAGACTGGCAAGTAAGCTAAGCTATCCGTGCTGTTGTCGTAGGGCGTAGTGAGCTCGATCTACTGAATCACAGGCTGAGCCACGAGTTGTTGGTGGAGCTTCGAGTGATCGATGGGCATCTCTCAGCCGAGTGGAGTAAGTTATTTTAAGTGAACTAAGCTTTCCGCAGTTCCGCACGACGATCGGAAAACACTATCACACCTGGCTTGCTATTCCGAGGAGCCACTTTTTTGTCTCGCAGCGGCAGCATCTGTTGTCTTTAGAACGAAGTGCCTTGGTTGGTCGTATCCATCTCTAGAAGTGGGGGATTTTTCACTTTCTATCTAGACCAGTTTTTGCAACTAATTGAATGGATCACCCAGGGGAACCTCCCAACAACTCACTATCCCTCGGTTTCTACCTCTTCCTTTTTTACATCCTTTCTAACAGTCTTGGCGAAAGGAAAGGTCGGATAATGGGCTACATGTTGGAATGCCTCTAAGGAGGAACTACACTGGCATTTGATAATCGAAAAAGCCAACCAATTCAAATACAGGGCTTTTGATAGAGCCCTTTACAGGAGGAGATGCTCAGGGCGCGATAAAGCTCGTCACGAGACCGAGAAAGCTCATCAGTGGAAGAAATATGTCACGTAGTCTCGATTTCGCAGTTTATAATTATGAATCTCTCCCATAGATTGAGACTTATAGATTTCAAGCAAGTAAGGGAGGCCTGCCTTAAGATTGACAACAGGTCGGTCGATATCGGTACTGGTTCAGCCTGTGAGGGATTCATTCAGTAAGGGAGGGGGCTCTAAATCCGCCTAGGGGAGAGAAAAAAAAAGGAAGACCTTTGAGCACTCAAGATGAGAAGAATCCCGCTGTCCTGTCTCATTCCCATTCTCTTTGAAGCACAGATCTCATCTCTTTTCAATGCAAAATAAGGGCATTTATCTCAAGTTAGAGAGGGCAAACACACACCTGTCTAACTTTTCGCTGTACTGGCATTTCGCTCTCATCGATGGAACTACTTCAACGAAAAGATTTAGTTGACTGAATGACTGGTCTAGGGTGAGAATAGCATGTGTTCTCTTCAAACTAGGTTTTCATGGGCGGGCTATTGAGAAGAATGAGGTTCTCATATCAGAATCCCTATTCAAACGAGGGGAGAAGGAACTGTTAACGAACAGTAGGTGTTCTCTTCAAAGCAAGCAAGACCGGCGAAGGGTTAAAGCGATTCTTTTGAAAAGAGTCTTCGTTGAAGTGAGCTCCTGTCTAATAGTAGACAGGCAGGTACGTGCTCCGATATAAGGGGGTAAGCTCGGCAAGTAAAGGATATAAGGAAAGAAGCTCATAAAGTCATGACATGCAACCGAGCAAATAGAACCTTCCCTCTCTGCAAGCAAAGAAAGAAGAAGGTGAGCGATTGTAAGGGAGAGGAATGGAAGTGAGAAGCGGCGGATGGGTCGGTCTAGTTCAAAGCCTAAGCAAAAATGGGTCTAGTTCAATAAGCGTACGATTGGTGAAGCTATGAATCGACAGATTTTGGAGTGAAATAGACGTTGGAGTGTGAATCGGTAGATTTCCAGTGCGGGAGTTCGAGGTTGTATTTCTTTGATTCTGGTTTCCGATCTAATCATGTGATTCTTTCAATCAGCATGCTCTTCTCCGATGTATTCTTTTAGGCGAAGAAGCGGTTTATCCGAGAGTGGGGTTACTTACCAGAGAGTTTGGCTTGGTCTTGCTTTCTTCTTTGTTGAGCAGTTATCTAATTCGTCCTCATTGCCAATCTTTACTCCTGCTTCAGACCTGTTTAAAGTCTCCGTAATGTCCGAGCGTTAGCAATCCTCTAATTGTGGTCTTAGAGCTCTCTAGAGCCCTTAAGATGAAATGGTTTTGCAATCATGCTCCTCTATCCATTCTCGACTTAATCCTCTCTAGCTTTGGTTCGTATTGGGAGTGTTCTCCTTTTGGGGTTCGGGGGCTTGCCTCCCATCTGGTACTTATGTGGTAGGTGGGTTATTGAAGGTGGATAGGTTTTTGTAAGAATCAGTTTAAGGATCAAGATCGGTAGAAAGATCAAGATCAGGAAGAGCTTCTCTTCGAAGGTGCCGCTGAGGAGCTCTGTTTGGGTACCCCCCTCCGGCTCGTAGTTGAGAAGAGCTTTCGTTTAGGAAAGGGCTAAATGGGTGCGATCCCTCTCGTTGAGAGTCAAGGGTCTCCTGGAGTAGAAGGCACATCCTGGATCTATTAAGCCGGCAAGGGTTCAGCATTGGCTTTCACGACCGCAAAGGGGCCATCTCTCAGTCGGAGTAGATAGAAAGGATCTTCTGATCAATCCAGAGATCATTTCGATTCCATTAGTAATGAGGATTCGGAATATCACACATTGATCAATCAAAGAGAGATCGATTCTTTGGGATCCTTCCTTTCTTCAAAGGGAACAAACAGAGATAGAATCAGACCGATTCCCGAAATGCCTTTCTGGATATTCCTTAATGTCCCACCTTTAGTAAGCATCTTGTTGCTTCTTTTTTGCCCGCGCTTAAGAGTGCTTGTAATGATTAACCTCTATCATCGACTATATACTGAAGATCCTTGTTTCACTTCAGGAAATTCAGTATATGTTGTAAGCTTTAGAGAATAGGGGCGAGGTCCCCATACTACAGAAGGCCGTAAGCAGTGGCTCGACATGGTTCGAATCAAGCGAAACCAAAGGCATTCGTTGGCACCCGAGATGCTAAGGATCGAAGACTTTTGGGATATGGAATAGTACTTTCTGTTTGTGCCCCTTTTGACGACCAAGTCACAATGGCAACAATGTATCTATCTGGGGCAGCTGTGGTGACGGACGCGATATGAGGACATGCTGGAGGGCCGTTGCGAGATCAACGCCTGGGATGGGAGGAACTAAATAGGGAGCTCAAGGAAAGGAGCAGTTCCTGCCTGGGAACGTTGTATGGCTCGCACGAGAGTCCCTGATGCGGGCCGGCACTGTTCGAGAAAATCAAAGCAGACCATGGGGGACTGACCCGAGCTATAGACAAAGAAGGACTTTGATAGATAGAAAAAGGCACTAAGACATCAAAAAGAGGGCTACTTCACTATGAATGGTAACATATGAATTGAAACTAATGCGACGGGTGTCAATTACCAAAAACGACTCGACCACTAACTCAGTCCCGCGGGACATTTCTAACACAAGGCCGAAGATGGATGCGAAGAATATTGGAAACCACTCTCGAACCATCACACGGATTCCAACCCAACTGCCCATGATATAGTAAGAACGGAATGGAAAGGCAAAAAAACGATTCTATACGCAGACGTGAAAGCTCTATCGATAGAAGCATTCATTCTAGCCTAGCCTATCTTTCTTTTTTTTTTAGAGAGGAACGATTCCCTCGTCTGAGAACCGCCATTCACGCACTATTCCTCCCCACTAAAAAGAGCGATTGAGAATCTCGATAACCTAAACAAAAATGCAGAAGTGAGCGTACCCCAAAGCTATCCTCTCTTCCCCTTTTTTAGCCAACCCCATTTTTTTTTTCACCTTGAATTGGTCAAAGCCAAAAATCTGATAAAAGGAAGAGAGATCAGAAAGATACGCGGACGACTTTACTATAGTATAGGTCGGATGTTTCCGTGAGCAGTAAGCAGCAGATCTCCCCTTATTGATTTTGGGAAAGCTGGTGGCCGCCTGTGAATTCAAGGCAAGGGGCGGCCTGATTCGACATTGTTGTTTACTCTGATCCGGTCGAGGTGGTTTTCGTTTACCAGCGCGTAGGCGGTCTAAGTTCCTATGACCGAGTCTTTCTGGCCCCTGTGAACATCTTTTCTTAATGTATTAAAGAGGGCCTCTCTAACCGGTGAAAAGTGGTGGGTGTCCACTAACGGCCATTCCTGGCTCGGCTCCGATAACGCAATTCCGGAAGGAGTCGGTAGTTGGGCACTGGATCCCTTCGGACCTGGAGAACGTGTGACGCTGGGTCGGGGTTTGGTGAACCAACTGGTCGCTCCTCTAGTTGAAGTATCGGGCCCCTTTTTCTTTCGTTGCCTAGGTTACACCT
>Ga0315911_1000054_pt1:0-2500 | contig 27259 bp, 14 predicted proteins | sample Edanod1MG_FD_207737 | JGI IMG/M metagenome (GOLD analysis project Ga0315911, IMG submission 207737) | Root nodule microbial communities collected in Santa Monica, California, United States - Edamame nodules 1 | ecosystem: Host-associated > Plants > Roots > Nodule | place: USA: California... | reverse complement strand
TAAAAGCCTACACTGGGATTATTGATTAACAATAAGCTAGCCACGCACGGTAGACTGATTCAAAGACGGATACTATAGGCATTGAGAATTGCTTATAGAGAAGACTGACTACTGGTGCGGAAGATGAGCTGTTAATAAAGATTCTCTTACTTACGCAATTCAGTCTTTAACAGCGCTTATCCCGCATCCTGGACTATTCTTAATGTGAAGAAGGTAAGGTCTCTCGTTGAGGCGCCGTCAAAGCCGACTTTTGAGAAACAAAAGTGGAACAAATAACCTCGGAGATATGGATTGAAAGGCATTCCTCGTCCCAGCCATAAATCAATGGGTAAAGACGGGCGCAGCCAAATCAACCATTTCCTATCAAGACTAGGAGAACGGCGATTTGACAATCGACCAAGAGACAACTATCCTACCCCTACAATCCTACAGAAGGTCATATATGAACCTCTGTACGGTATATTGAAACCGAATGGCACTTAAGCCATGGGGATGAAAGTCGTTACTGAGACAACGGATCGACAAAAGAAAGACCGGTACCATCTGACTCCTTTCGATATAAATTCTTTATCTCTCCCATCTTTCATCCATCTGGAAGCTCATTTTTCAACACTCCAGGAAAGTTAAAAACAGGCTCTACTCCTGAGAAGCAAATGCATCTTCTCAACTGGAAGACAGTGGAAGAAAGTAGGCTTGTGAACCAGAGATAGAACCTGGTGAATGCGTAAGCGCAGTGCCTTTCGTAACTATATATTATACCATACCTTCTTCCTGGCCGGCCAAGCCAAGCTCTTTTCATTTACAACCCTTTCCTTTTCCGATCTCTCCGTTTGCAGTTCCTGCAGCTTTCCCCCCGGTGAAAGATCAATTGGTTCGCTCGATCTGGAATGGAACCGGATAATATGAAATGGGCTCTCGACCCAGGCCTTGCTTTTCAAAGAAACCAGTCCTATCGTATCGACTAAGGTTTCCCATCCTAGCCTATCCCGGTGTCTGCTACCGAAAGAGAGAATCGGTCTAAGTGCAGCTCAAAACCAGCCCAACCTCTTCATGGTCACATCCCCTTATCCGACGCTTTTCGTGTTGTTGCATGTGCCTTACGGTATCCAGATCCAGTCCTCTCTGCTTCCTATGATTGAAGTGAAGATCCGCAATGTCTGCTTTCCTTACTCTAACAAGTAAGCAAGTCAACTACCTTGGTAAGAAAAACAAATAGGATTTCATAATAGAACTGGGGACTAGAGGCCTCTCCGATTGAGAGGATAAAGTCTGTGATTCAAAAACCAAACCAGTTGTTAGAGCTGGGTCGGATAGGCAATCAACATGATTGGTCCCGACCCAGTTTAAGTAGTTGGATGTGAGTGCGCTTCTTCAATCTAGGTAAGCGAAAGCAAGCAGTAGATCGAGAAAAGAAAGAATACGGATTGCAACCTACAGATGAAGAATAGAATTAAATAAGAAGAGGAATCAATCGTTCAGTGATCGCTACGCTTGATTGGGGCAGGCTACCCACACTGTTTTGGCTAAAAAGCCATCTCCTTGCCTCACAGTTTACCTACTCCAAAGTGAAGACAAAAAAATCTGTCTAAATAGCTCCGGCAGGGGAGAGATCCTTACCAATACATTTTAGATCCGGCTTAAAAGAAAAAGAAAAAAGCATCTATTATATTTATACAAATACAGATATCGATTCAGTGAGCTAGCCCGCTACAGATGATTGCTGCCTTGCACTTCCAACCGGAAGATAAGAAGCCAGGGACAAATAACTTAAAAAAACCGATTATTTTCACAGATCTGCTAAAATAAAAAAGCCGATTTGAGATCGTTTATCCAGGAAAGGCAACATCTATCGCAAACCTTAAACTCGTGATTGAACTAAATAAAGGAGGCCATAAAATAAAGAAGGTTTTTCTCACTACACGAGTAAGAAGTTACTAGCCGCCTACTCTATATCTATAAAGAGAGACGGATTTCGCCTGCCACTCTACCGAGCTAACCAGAGCAGATGAGCATCTCTTTCAAGAAAGGATTGAACAAGTGATTAAACATCTGGCGGGGGAATCGACCCACTTTTTCAGATGATTTGTGGACGGATGGCCAATAGCCAATGCCGTTACCAATTCAACCGATTGAGAGAGAGAGGCCCATGCTTTCCTTAGTTTGGATTTCGAGAGGTTGGTCCGTTTACCTTGAAAGCGATACAATGGCAGGTTATGAAATACATTCAAATGGATGAATGTGAACGAGATTGATTGATGGACCTAAGCTAAACTTATATATAAGATTTAACCTAAACCAAAGCCTATAGACTGAATTAGGAGAGCAGAGGTTTAATCCAAAACCAGGAAAGCAAGCTATATCGAATTCTGAATAGGATATAGGCTTAACTAAAGCCCAATGCCAAGCAACGTCCTAGACTACAAATGCATAAATTGGGTTCCACTAAGCGCCCTTAACCCGACACAAGATGGGACCCTATTAGGTAGGATAGTGGGCTTAG
>Ga0315911_1000053_pt1:7500-30128 | contig 30128 bp, 19 predicted proteins | sample Edanod1MG_FD_207737 | JGI IMG/M metagenome (GOLD analysis project Ga0315911, IMG submission 207737) | Root nodule microbial communities collected in Santa Monica, California, United States - Edamame nodules 1 | ecosystem: Host-associated > Plants > Roots > Nodule | place: USA... | reverse complement strand
CAGTTGCTGAAAGATAGATAGAACCTTTCTAACTAAATGAGATTGAGTTCCACGCAAGCTAGAAAGATGCTTTTTGCTGCTATTCCATCTATTTGTGCATTAAGTTCGAAGAAGATCTCAATCTATACTGAGATCTCGATGCTGCTATGTTTCATTACCTCTTTCGTGACTTTCTTTAAGAAGCGCAAGACCCTCTTTTTTTTAGGGTTCTTGTCCGCCAACGGCATTGAAGCAAGCAGTTTTTAACCCCACTTTATTTGCGTTCACTCTGTTTTTTTTTTATTATCTTTTATGGAAAGATAATAATATCTGCTTTCAGCTTTTACCACATTTTTACTTCCACTCCCTTCAACAAGCAGATTTTGGCTAAACAGCTCCTAAACAGCCAGTTTTAGGGGCAGGCTGCTCCTGTTCCACTGTCCGATGAGGCGAGCACTGAAGCTGCCCTTATGGTTTAAAGGAAAGGCTATGCTCTATTATTACCTCACCACTGAGGGAGACCTTCAAACTTGGAAATGAATGCTTCTCCAGCTGCAGTAGCTACTGGAACTTCCATAGCGGGATCTATGTCAGTAAGTCGTATGCGCTTATAGGTGAGAAATTTGCTTGACTCGGCCGCATTCACTAAAATAGAATGCCTAACAATGCTCCTTTCAAGGTCTGTCAGATTTCGGATATAGTTGAAGTCGAATCGGGGACGGGAGCTGCACGGATCCGCGAAAGAAGTCAGTCTTTCTCTCTCATCTCATTGTTGATTCTGAGTCCAAAGCTAATGCTTTCTGTTCCACCCGAACTTCTTCACTTGCTTTCTTTCACATTTCTTGTTCAAGTCTATACTGTACTGTAATAATGTAATAAGAAGTACAGGTTTCATACTGTGGAGTAGTGGTTTAATCTACTACTGTAAACTCTTAGCTCCAATGATAGTAGTGGAGATTCTTCTATATAGATTCGTTACTCTATTCTTATTAGAGAATGACTCTATTACTATATACTATATTGACGTCATTAACTCGTTATTATATAAGATAAGTACTAATCCTAACTTCGTACTAACTGCTCCTTTACTAACTCAGTACAATATGATGCTATGGCTAAATTACTATATACTAGAAAACTCGTTATATCAGTACTAACGGATGCTACTAACTCTAGAAGGACTAAGAAGTACTCGATTCGTTACTAGAAGAACTACGTCCTTTCTTCAACCTCTTTCATCCCAGCTCATATCATAGAACTACGAATAAGAGAGGTAAGGACCTATGCACTGATACGGAAACCTCTGACAAGTCTCATGGTCAGATCTACAGACTCTTCCAAACCTTTCAACATTTACATTCAAATAACAGTACAATCGTAATACTCCAGTGAAGTAGTTGACAGAAGTGTAGTCGTTTATGTAAGTACTCTTAAAAACCATTATTCCATACTCCAGAAACCACTCCCGTAGCTCCAAGTAGTTAACTTATTCCACTTCACCAGTATGATCTGTTGGTTGTACAGTATCTTCTGTTAGCCTTAGTACATAGTCAGTATAGACTAACGTTGGCTAACGTTACTAACTAGTTATTACGTCACTACTCGTTGAGGCTAGACCTTGAAGTTGGAAGTTTCAGTTAAAGTCCCAGGTTCAATAATAAGCAAGAGGATAGTAAGCAGAAAGCAAATAAGCTAGCAAGTAGTTAGAAGTATTCCCCAGCAAATGACAGACTTGATACATAAACAAAGGTCATGCCACCTTATACGTCGTGAAACTAACCTTAATTCATTCTATAGGGTATCTTATCCCATATCCGCCAGTCAAGCAGGAAATCCAGTAAGCCCTTTTTAGCTAAGCTTCTTCTATAATTTAGTTCTCTGGGCAAGGTATCCTACTTTCTAGGCTCCCTCGCTACTTACGAGCTCAAAAACGGAGTGTGGTTGCTCGTTATAGTGCTGAACAGAGTAAAGGGCGGACGAGAAGGCCCCGGGCCCGGATGGAACGCTCGATTTTTCAAAGATTGCTGGAACATAGTAGAAAAGGATGTGACTAGGTCCAAAACTTCTTTCGGAAGTGAACTCCCTTTGGAGACCCAACCACCTATCTTTTCTTTCGATTACATCAACCAGTAACTGAGGGACAGATTGCCCTAAGGATTCAGGGACGAGGGAGGGCAGCACTCACGTAGTAGAGCCTGATAGAATGAGAGACAGCGGGAAGTAAAGGAGAGGATGTGAAACCGAAAGACTTGAACTTCTACTGGAGAGCCTACCACACCGGAGTGGAAAGAGAGGGAAAGAGTCTTTCTTCTTTGTCGCCTTCGATCTATGAAATTGCGAGATCTGCATTTGAGAGAGTCCGTGCGAAGGCTACTAGTTCAACTGCTTCACCAACGAGTTCAGCAGCTCAAGTCAAGGCCGATACCGCTTGCCGGGAAGGACACTCTCGAATCCGAATCAAAGAGAAGGGATAGCCACTCAGCAGCCACCTGATAGAAAGGTGATGGAACCTTTTTTCAATTCATTAGATTAGCGATCACAGGTCCGCCGCCGTCTAGGGATCAGAGTGAGAGGCATAAGAAGATAAAAAGTTCCTAACCTCGGAGGCCAGGAAAGCTAGTCAGAATCAGGGAGGAAAGAACTCTACCGATTATCAAATCCCTGGGCTTTGCCAAAGACATAGGAGGCATACTGATCTTAGTCTACGTCCGGCTCTCGAACCTGATCTCGTAGATTACCTCAACCAAGTAATAGCATTGACTCACCTTCTCGTTCTCTATGCGATTGGAATCTCAGTCTGAGTCCCAGCCGGAAAGAGAAGGGGACTGAGAGAGCTAAGTGCCTTTGCGAGTAGCTACATCTGAACTGACCTGCTGTGCCCAATTTAACTGAGAAAAAAGGATGAATCCACTCCGGGTTTAGGGGTTACATAAGATCTTGAGTTGGACCAGCCTTTACTTCGTTATCTATGTAAGCAATTGTCCGAGATTGATGTGGAGAGGGCAGGCGACTTGGGGGAATGAATCTCTAACTCTGAGGGAAGGAGAACCCAATTCACCTTGTCTGAGGGGTTTCATAGGGAGGGACCCCACATTGAATACCTTTCTCAGTTCTCAGTGTGCGAAAGATAAAGATGTTGTATGCTTTCGTTCTGGCTGAAAGCAACAAGAAAGGAAGAAGATGAGATGGTAGGAAAGACTTGAACTGAGACCGTGAGCTACAAGCGACTCTAGCATAGCAGTAGGAGCCGAAGGACGAAGAACTGCTTCAAGCCACGCCGCGAGAGCAGCTGAACGAGGAGAGAACAAAGAGACTGTCTGAGCGGCGAGAACTTGATCTCATCGGTAAATGGGGTACCACTATCGAATCAAAGAGAAAGTTGCCACTCGATATTATCCAATAACTGGACTGGAGCTTCTAGCACCGACATAGACATATTAAGTGAAAGGAGTCGGGATTTGTCCCAAAAGGGGGTCCCACGATGAAATGACTGGTCGGTGAAGCCCTATGATGACTAGCTTTGAAGCCAGGAGTGCAAACTCTGCTCTGACTAATAGAAGTCTCATTTCCTATCCTGTTAAGGTGCCGTTTTCAAGAAATTCATTTTCAAGCAATTCAAAAGAGACTATCGCTTTGTCATTCAATTCTTCTTATCTTATTCTCCTGCTACAAATGCCAAAACAGAGATCTCAAGATCAGCTCTTTCGATCGCCGAGTCAGAAAAGATTGAAGCATAGCGCTTTTCTTTTGATCTAGAGGGATTGATTCAATAGAATATCCCTAAAGGAAGTGGTGTCTGGACGCCTTTCCTTTCAATCAAAGCGGATTCGAGCTCGCCCGCTCTAACGGCTTGTTTCCGAAGGTCTGATTCAAATAAACCGAGAAGGGCTCCTTCCTACTTATCTTAGGGATCACAGAAATGATTATCTTGTTCGTGGCAATCAATGTCGCTAAAAGTGGAACGTATGGACTGCTGTGTAGAATAGGAGCGATAGGCCCTACTGGACGTGGAAATGACGGAATCATAAAAATTCGCAATAGCAGGAGCAAAGAAATTTCATCCGCTTTTAGCCAATGCTGAATGCCTCTTTGCTTTGGGAGGCAATCAATAGGAGTTGATGATTCTCTTGTGAAGAAAGCAACTTATCTCTTACTAAAGAAAGGACCTTTTGTAAGGAGGAATCCTTCTTTTTTGTTGTAAGGTCTGGACTCGAAGAGGGAGTCGATTCACTCAAGACAGCTAGAGGACGAGAGAAAGCCTTACCAGAAGTGAAGTAAAGAAGAGCGGGAAATAGAAGATCTTAAAACGATTGTAAAAAGCAATCTCCCCCATAAAAAAGAAGGGACTGACTTCTTTCTTGACAAGGATCCTGAATAAATCGCGCATGCTCCAAGGACTTCACGGAATTAGGAGGCACACAGGTAGCAAGAGAAATGCGGGTAAGCGACGACCTCAAAAAAACAAGTTTTGATTTCCAGAAAGATCCCCACGCTGCGGGATGAACCTCGCCATAAGAACCACCAGCGACTGGGCACGGGACTCAACCTCTGAACCTCTGCCTGACCAGGCACGGAAGCAGGAACAGGCCCATCTGTGGCATCGGATTTGAATGCCGAGAGGAAGAGGAATCCATTGACTGAAATCCATTCTTGGTTTCAACTTGCTGAGTCTCGGAATCAGTTCCGTGGGCGTCAACAAGCTAATTGGTTAGGCGCGTTGTGGTTTCCTTGGATTATTTACAAGCGGTATTCAAGCTCTTATTTTTGCTACTTTAGCTGCGGCTTATATAGGTGAATCCATGGAAGGCCATCATTTACTAGTTTTCTAAATAGTCTTTTTTTTAGTTTAGCCCGCCGCAATGTATGTGCGGCTCAAGATAATCTACTTAGGGAACATAAATATATAAAATAGAAAGAAATTTGGATAATTTAATAAAATAAATATAATATTTATAATTAGATTACTCAAATTCTGATATTTCTATGCAATAATTCGGTCTAACGAATTGATTTAGATTTATTAAATACATATGGGATAATAAAAAAGTCAAACGATTCTTTTCATAAGTTTTCTAAGTGGCCTGCTCTTCTCTCTTTTCTCTATTGAATTTATAGTAGCGAGACGGATTCACCACTACTTATGACTTCGCCAATGGGGCAAACGAAGGCTAACCCGTTCTGGTTGTTATGACTGGCAAGAATCAGTAGGTTCTTTCAGTCTTGCTTGTGCGCTTTGGTCCTTCTTACAGAGACTATCCTTTGTAGTTGTTATGATCCATCCAAGGAATGAGCTTCCCCAGAGTAAAATCCCGTGGACTACAAGGAAAAGATAGAACCTCGCCCAGCAGCTGATTCAATAGCAGATGGTCTTGGAATTTCATTCGATGCTTCTGATTCAACTCCAAGACAACCAAGGAAGTATGCGCGAAGATAGGGTTTAGCCCCGGTCGCTTATGTTGAGGCGGCCTTCGCTGTGCTGCACTGGCTTGAGGATATGAGGAGATAGAAAGAAGAGAGACCTAAGGTCTCAGTTATGGTGTTACAGTCCTGCTTCCACCAAAGGCAGGCTTGCTTACAGAACTGACTTATGGAGATCGATTTTGACAAGATTCAGTCAGTACCAACAAGGAAAGAAGGACAGATTAGCTCTAAAACCTTAACTTGCTTGAATCTTCGGAGATCTGAGTATCGGCAACTCCCTCAACAGCTTCACTCGCTTAAAGGACTACAGCATAAAGTCCTTGCATTGCTGTGAGTTTCAGACTCAGAACTCTTTCATTATTGATTTCATGAACGTCGTTTACAACTAAGCTTTTTCCCTAGTTTCTTACTTCCCCTTAGTGTTTGTTGTGTTGGACTTGATATACCTCGACCCTAGTCTTGGCTAGTAATAGGAAACATAAAGAAAAATATAGTTGTCTATTTAATTTAATATGATAAATAAAGTCTTCCTGCCTTTCGGAAGGAGCATTCCTCTTTCTTTTGTTGACTCGCTTGCTAGCTTTCCAACTGGAACTACCGATTATACGTTAACAAAAAAACGGGCTGCCTTCCCAAACTTGGCAGGAATATCTCCTACTCGCAGGAAAGGGAAGAAAGACAAGAGATCTGATCTAACGAAGAAAACGAGTACTGGCTAGGCTAAGAACAACGCCTTTAAGGCAGGCTAACTGGACTACCACTGCCTCTACTGATGGCCTTAGAGAAAGAACTTAACTCATCAATCAGTCAGTCTATAGCCTTCCAGTTTTCAGGATTTGCTGGTCTTACCGTTGTTCGGAGGAGCTCCTCCTTCTGAGAACACGGGTTCAAGGGCCTTGCTACTCCAACGAGGGCACCCTTTATTTAGGCTTCTTCAGTCCATCGGCGAGAACAAAACAAGCCCTTTAAGCAGAACGTCATGCCATTGGGTTGATCGAGTGAGACTCCCTAGCTGTAGCTCGAATTGCTATTGCTTGATTGAGCATTCGAATCCATTCTCTTCAATTGGAGAGGAAGCCAGCATAAGGGAGCCCACTCGACCTAAAGCTAACAAAGACTTATGGCAAGGAAATCTATTCCATTCATTCAGGCTTTTCTATATCTTGAAAGGTTCATTCCTACTACTTCATTTAAGACTTTCAGGCCTCTCTCCTGTCACTAGCTGCCGAGCGTGCCTTGTGTGTGTCTCAGTGGAATCAAAGCCCTTCCGCCTTTGACTAGACTCTCGGAGAAGCAGATGGTTAAGTCAAGGCCAACCAAGGTGCGTTGTTAGACTCTCTACCTATGATAGTTGGGCTCTAGCCTTAGGTGGCTCTCGCCATTTGACTACGACCCATATCCGCCTTAAGAGCTAACGGTCAACTGGCTAACTGTCTTGTTCGCTCTACGGTAAGAACTGCCTACTAATGAAAGAATGACATAGAAAGTATAGGCTGATATAGGGCTTTTCGTGTTATAACTAATGAAGAAGGTAAGTTCAGACTTCATTATTTTCTTTCCTCACCGACTATTTTGTATAGAAGAGTTAGTTTAAGATTGACCTACGGCATAACTTAAATGAATTCTTAGGGACCGATAGATGAAAACGGAAGAAATTCTATAGTTACATAGATAAGCTTATAATCCCTACGGAAAGAACAACAACGACCGAGAAAACCCTGCCCACACATGACCACTTTGTCTTCGGACCTGGCCGGGATAACAGGAGCTGTAAGATTTACGTAATATACTTTCCTTGTTCACCCTCTCTTTTCAGTATATTCCGTTGGTGAATTAATAAAGGCGAAATGAAATCTTTCATGACCCGGCCCGGGTAGTGAATAAACTTGGAAATAGATCCAATAGTTCAGTTCGTTCGAGAGACCTGCTCGCTCGGAATGGAATCGGTTGAATGTACGACGGATCATGAAACTCCCAACTTTTTATGGACTAGCCGTCGCTAACTCTAGATCAAAGAAGTGGGAATCGGGTTGTAACCGAAGCCTGTGATATGGATAGGCGCCTTGATCGCTGGAATGTAGGGTCTCCATCCGAGAATTCCAGTCTGGCAGACAAAAACTTATACTGACAAGGAACGTCTGTCGAATAGTTGTTGGCCTTGAAAAGATCAAACCAACGGGTCGGCAACCGGATAAGCTCCCTCTTTCATTATTATTATATTTAAAAAAAGAAGGGGTTGGATGGGAAGGTACGCAGTGAAAGACCTGAAACGAGCGTGAGTGTGTTCCCAGTAGTTCATTCCGATAGGGAATTCCGAGTTCGATCTAAGTGGCTAACCAAGGACAGGCTCCAGAGGAAGAGGATGCATTCCGGTATGAATGATATAATTCACGCTCATAAAAGGAGTATGAGAAGTTCTGTGCCATTTTCTGGCGGGGAACGGACTTGACTGACCAGTAGAAGGTTGGTTCTGCCTTGACAGTGAGAAGAAGAAGTAGTGGGCAAACGAGCCATATAAGATCTCCTAATCTGCCTGTGCGGGAATTTTCATTATGAGCGAGTTGAAATGGTCGGTTCGCTTTCTTTTAGTAACGAATAGCGACTATGGGCAGAAGAGAGAGTATATTCCGAAAGGTTGGGCGAAGTCTCTCGACCTTTGTGAACAAGATTGAACCAAAAACTTCTTATGAGCTGGGCAGTCGGACAAGTAGTGAGTTGAGTATTATCCTGTGTAGGGCTTACCAGTCAATTAGAGTGATGGGGCATTTAACAGGGGCGTACAATCCCAAGGGAGAACGGACACGAGGGAAAGTAATGCTAACTCAATTCCCGGGATTAGGGTTAGGATCAGTCTTTGAAAAAGACAACTTTCTTGACTAGCTGACCCCATGTCCTCAATCAATCCCTTGGTTCGCTCGATTTAAGAACTCAGCAGAATGAATGGCATTTCATAGTATCGAGCCCAGAAAGAAGCATACCGGGCATTCGCTTGGTAGGTACATTTTATGTACAATAGATAAGTTTATTCTATTCTAAAGACGGGGTTTTATTATGATTTATGTGAAGGTAGACGACACTAGCTGAGCTGGGTTCTTTCTTAGACACATGCTGGTCTATGTGCAATGAAAAAGCAATGGAAAGAGAGCCGATGACTCTGATTTATGATAGGATGTGCCATTCCCGGAAAGGTAAGAAGGAAGTGTGAGTGCTTCTATCACAAATAACGAAACGAGCGAGTGAAGACCTAGAAAAGCTCTCCTGAGTCAACCTACCCTACCCGGAGTTACATTGTTTCCCTGGAAGTGAGCGATAATAAAGTACATTTAGATTTCCAAGGTAGGATTAGCGGCTAAAGGGCTCGGGAGCATCTACCTCATTTCCCAAGCTGGAGTGGAGTGGGAAAAGGCTCTCGATCTGCCGGAAAATGAGGAGGCGCCAGCTTGTCTGCGTTCCCATGTGGCAGATGAATTACGAATCCTTTTCCATATTGGGCGCAAGAAGACCCTATCCGACAGCGAATTTAACAAATTAATCGGCGCAGAAAAGTCCTTTTTTGTAGTGCCGGACTGCTCTGGTCTGTCTCACATTCATCAAGGAATGATGTGCCATCCACGACACACTACCAGGTAAGAACTCAGCCTTCAGCTGCTCCCAGGTTCCGATCGAGCACTTCCCTATGCCGACCTCATCCTATATCTCCAAACGTGTAAAAGAGGGGTTGCTACTTCATACCTTTCCATTTAGCTTCTTGTTGTTTTCCTGATTCTTAGGATAACAATATGGGACTCTTAATATCATCCCTTAACAGGACTTCAATCAGTATTGATCCGGCAATGGGACGTCGCTTTAACTCAATTCCATAGAGCCTTCGCTCTATTCTTTGTGAGCTTTGGGAAGAAGATCAATGCCTTTCTTTCCTCTTTCCCATAAGATGAAAGAAAAGTTGGAATAGGATGTGTTCAAACTTCTTAGCCCTCGTCAGCTGCCCTTGCTACGCTTCGGATGCTATGAGCTCGGCTTAGCTTCACTTCGTCGGGAAGGAGTGTAGCTAAGGTCAACTCCCTCCGGAAGGGGGGATACCAGAAACTCTCCAAGAAGAGCAACTATCTACTGCTAGCTCCTAGCTGTTTTCTCTTCTTGGCATCCCTGATAGCAGCACTTTCAGGTGTTCTTAGGTTAGTTCGACGGTAGGGCTAGTTGAAGCATCTTTAAGAAATGTCCTGACGGAAATAAATGTCCCATTATTGTTAAAGGAAGCTAACGGAGCTAAGAAGAAGTGAAGTATCCCCTTCAAAACAGGCAACCAAGACTTATGAAGTGCGTTCAGGCTCACTTTACACTTTCTAAATGGGAACCCTAATTCGAAATATGAAAGAAGTTTGCAAGAGATCCAAGGGATCACAGTCTTCCTTCAGTAAAGGCTGTATGTAATTCAGTCTTCGCCCACCTTTCTATATGCGAGTATGCGATTGTTCGCTCGACCCGCCTGCCCAGTTACGAAATGAAATAGTTAGCTCTTAAAAAGCTATAAATTCAAGGAAACTCAGTCTCTGAGTTGCTAGGAATTCCCAAGCCTTAGCGAAGAAAAAAGCCTACTTGAAGAGGGATGCCAAGAGGAGCAAGTTTACTCACTTTATCTTAATCTTATGTAATATTACGTACGACCCCGCGAGCTAAATCTAAATTGGTCTCAAAGATTATCAAGGGCTTTGCGCCTCTCTTACCCCTCCTTCTATCCAATATCCAAAGATACTTTAGAGACTTTCCCAGCTGTAGTAGCTTCCCTTCCATCCCATCGATTGAGCTTTCTCTCGCTTAATTCAATAGGGCCTTAGTAGACCGCTTTGAATTCGATAACTCGATCGCTTCTTTGCTGCTCTCGGCTTCTGAATTCGTACCTTTCAATAGCCAGTCTAGAAGCCCTAATCTTGTAAGGCACGTGACTGCATTCCTAAATTCTATCTCTGCTTCCTTCACTCCTTCTTATTACAATACTGTAAGTGGGGCTGGGCAAGCCAAGCAAAATGGGAGTTTCCTCTTTGTATCCTCTAGTCTCAAGACTTTCTTTCACTTTGAAAATTAGGGCCGGAAAAGGACTCGTTCTTGAAAAGGAGAGAGAACTAAAAAAACCTTGAGTCCAAGTCCGGAGTAGTGGATGTCCACCCTGCGGCCCCCCAAGAGAGTGGTCTTGCCCTTCCTTTGCTTTGCCCTTGGCGAACTGGCAAGGGGTGCACCAAATCGCACAACCGAAACTCCAATATTCGGAAAAAACATATGCTTAACACATGCGTCAATAACTCCGGTTTCGGGGTATCCGCCTCTTAGCGCTAAGCATAAAGTTCGCCGGCTACGAGTTAAACATTAGTGCATATGGGCGGGAATAGCACACTCCCCGGCGACTGTTTAGGGTTGTCCCTTTTCCGAACCGTAAGAAGATCGAGATTTCTCACTACTAGCGGACCATGCGTTTAAACAAGACTGCTTTCTCAGACTTAAGTAAAAAGGATCTAATACTAATAAAGCAGGGTTCGAAGGTGCTGGGGCTGTATAGCTCCTGGGAAAGCTAAGCTATAAGCTAAGAAATAAAACATTGAAAGACGTTCACCCCTTCCTCTATAATGTTACTTCGTACCTTCTATCAAGTATAAAGGGAGTAGAATTGCTTGTTTGATAGAACAAGGGAGGAATGAATAAGTAAAATGCCAGTCTCTTTGAGAAGAGTAAGCTCGGAATCACAGGGGTTTGAAATTGATTACACTCCTTCTCTTTCTCTCCCTCTTTCCTCTCTTCAATTATAGAGACCCGTACATACAAAGATCTAGGTAGCTCATTTAAATGAATTCGAGGAAAACAGCACATTACATTATGGCAGTGATCTTTAGCTGGTCATAGCCATAATCATAATAAAGGCAACGCAAGGTTTGCTCCATTCCAGACCGACCTACCGTTAGCTTTAATAAAGCAGTATTCCCTGGTAAGGACTGGTGGCATAGCGCAGTCCTCACCGATGTGGTGTCCAGTCACAACCTATAGATATAGAATAAGAAGATTCTCCTTTTACTTACTATTGATTTGGAACTTCTAGATCATCTCGTTCTACTTTATGTCTTACCTAGTTTAAGCCTTGGTGGTCTCATTTAACCAGTGTGCCCACGTGACAATAAGAGCATCGGTAAAGGAGATCCTCCTATTAATTCCTATTGAAGCTGAGCAAAGCAGGTGATGTGCCACTGTAATGGAGGGCTCAGAGAGAGTCAAAGTGTCACCACTGAGTACTCCGAACTGGTCTCCGCAAAGCCTTATACAGGGCTTGTTCTCTGTTTTTATTGAAACCACTTTTTGAATGAATCTCCCACTTCTATAGCTATCCTTCTGCTTTCTCTTGTGCTGGCCTGCCTTCTGGTCTTACTAGCCATCCCTCCCAACTAAAATTTTGAGTTACCTGTCTATAAGCCCAGTATTGCTAGTTTTCTATCTTTCCTTATCAAGTTTTATGGCTGGTCTTCCCCGCAAGCAGTTCACCCATTAGTTCATTTGCTCGCCCGAAGCCTTAGCAGGATACAAAATAAAATAACATGAGTATTCGCAAGTCTTTGGCAGCTAGGGTTGCAATTGGCTAGTAGGGTTTAGTATCTAAGCGGCTGGCTAATGTAGGGAATCCACCCATCTTGTCAGTAGAGTCAATCGCTCTTCTTCCTTTACCGGAGGTGTCAGTAAAAATAGTAATCCTCCTTCAGTCCCTGGAAGTGATCCGGATCCGTAGTCGGTGTTCTTAGTGCTGTAAGTGGTACGCACGCCTTAGTCTTAGACTCAATCTGCTTTTATGCCAGTAAAGTTGAAGTCTTCTATTCCCGGAGCCAAGGAATCGATTTCTAGTGGCTAACTTTAGCCAGAAGTTTAGGCCCTGCCCTTCCAAGGCGTCTTATTATGCTCGCATGGGTGGTCGCTCTAGCTATATCTATACATATCGAGCTATCAAAAGCTTTTGATTACAACACTTCGAATAGTTAAAAAATATTATTATTTAGGTTGAAAATATCCTAGGAATTCAGTAGGCTGAAAGTAGGGTATGCTCATAATATTCATCTAAAGTAAAAGACTATCTTTTATGTCAAGAACTAACACTCGTCCGGATACTATGCCTTCCAGAACTAACTATCGACCGCATCGCATTAGCTCCCCTGTCCCGCTCGTATCGTTTCGATTACTGCCTAGGGGTCGCTACTCTTGTCCCTTGGCTATGGGCTATGAACTCCTCATCTTAACTGTAAAACGGATTCTGCCCTAATTTCATTTTACGAGAAAGCTGCCGGGATAGGAAATTTGTGTCAGTTTAAAGTGAAAGAATGAGCCCTATGACTATTCTTGCAAAAGCCCTTTATACTTTACTTTATTAGTATCTCACTTGCCCGAAGGATTGGATCTTCTTGCCGGGAAAGAGTTTGGTTACCAAGTTCAGCTATAGTTGGGAAGGGAACGAATGGGGATGCCCGTCTTGAACTTATAATTGATGTATGATAGAGCCTCCAGCATATAGGCCTATCTCACTTGGATTCTTCTCACGAATTGGATTTGAACCAATATCTCCGGGCGACTTTCCTTTTAGTCGATCGTGAGTGGTCTGTCGTCCTCCTCATTATAGTCCTCCTAAAATCAATAGCATTTAGTCGGAAAACATCCTGTCTTTTTACCTCAGTAGTCCTATGCATAGTAAGTACTATAGCCCCAATCATGGCAACTAATAAAATTAGACTAGGAACCAAAAACCAGACGAAATAGTAGGTATAAAGTAAATTGCCCAATGTTTCCAAATTAGTCCAACTTCGTACCTTTCCGGCATAAACCGTATATCTAAGAGAGGTAGTATTTCTTTGGGTTGGTAGTAATGGAATGGTTTCATTATCTAAAATGAAGAACATTTCCCACCAAAGGATCAGTCCAATAATACCACTCACTGGTAAATAGCGCAATACTTCTTCGTGAATCTCCGCTATTTGAATATGGAACATCATAACAACGAATAGGAATGATACGGCTATAGCTCCTATATGAACTACTGGGAAGATCATAGCGGAGAAGTCGAGACCTAACAAAAGAAGTAAACCTGAAGTGTCGCGAAAGACTGGGATGGGAAACAAAACGGAATGTACCGGATTTTTAGCACGTGCAACCATCAAACCAGAGACCAAAGCAGGGCTCGACAAAACAGAAAGTATCATGGCATTGAGAAGAAATGATTCCCTCCAGACAGACTGAACTCCGTCAAGCCTGTAGGACTAGTGTTTTGACTATATAGAGATGTGGTTGGTTGTTGACCAACAGAAAGAAAGCATGGCGGCATAAACCGTATATCTCAGAGAGGCCCCCTCAGAGGAGCGTAGAAGGAGGAGAGTAGGCTGGGGTTGCTCCTTATGTGTAAAATCCAGTCAGCAATCTCGGAGTTGGAATAGCTTTCTATCTCCAAATCCATGACCATGATAGCGTAGGCAAATCTATTAGAAGTAGTATCCGTGGGGGTGGTGGAAGCCACATAAAGCTTTCATGGACACAGGAGAGAGGTTAACCCTCATATCCTTGACCAGAAATTGTTTGGCAAACTCTACAGCACCAGTTGAGGATATCAAAGACTTGTGTGTGGATATCTTAACACCAAGCCGTTGTAAGCCTAGCCGGTACTGTTCCGCCACAAGTGGATCGGTGATGAGAACATCATCACCTAATATAGCATACCTGTCGAACAGGATCCCAGGTCTAACCTGTTCCGCAGCCCACCACACCAAAACATGATGGGTGAACGCGAACAAAGGCCAATAACCATAATAGCCTAACGGTTGACCGGTCACAAAGGACACTTGAGACAGAGCCCTCTTAACGAAGGGTACCTCAAATACATTCGTCCCTAATGTTGTATTCACAACACTTGAAGCAAATGACCTGTCAAACAATAGCGCAAGCCTTTCAAACAGAAACACAAGAGGCCACCAATCGGTAGCACTCTTGAGGTCATAGCTTAAACATGTTTTACTAGGAACTAAACGAATGAGAGGTGCTGTTTGATCATCCATTGGGATGCGGCGGAGGACCTCCGCAAACCAATGGTGGATGGGTTTCAGCAACCTCTCACATAGTTTCCTATTGCGAATATACGACGCTTGCCAGCACCCTCACACGTGCAACCTAGTTTGCCTGTGATTGCGGCCCATATCGTCGCAGGATGGTAGAAAGGGCCCTATACGGCGCTCAAACCAATCCAAATCCTCGGGTGTGTTTTATTCCTCACATCAAAGGCGTAACGAATACGGGGAGGCCACAAGCAGCCATGTGACCATTGGGTACCCTGTGAGTGCCCAACGACCAACAGCCATTGAAAAGCGCCCAACTCATGAGAAAACGATGTGAATGAAGAGCGAAAGTTCCGAATCTTACGATAAGGAAGTTTCCTTCTCTTAACCCACACCCTTTTCGTCAATGAGTGTGTCGGCAAGGCTTTCCAGGTTGGTTCAAACCGTAACCCTTGTTTGTTCCAGGGGTATACGTTTTATCCAGGGAGCATAGCGACTGATAAGTCGATTAAAGTTCTCCTTAATCGAACCAACCAGCCCCACCACCTCGTCAATATTATCGGGTGGGGATATTATACTAGAAAACGTTGATTTATCAACCTTCTTTGCCAAAGTAATGATCTTTGACAGAGAGAATCTTTTTTAATAAAACTTCACCAGCATGTCCGCTTTCTCATCCTTCTTCAGAATCATACGCCTATGATGAGACGGAATGATCCGAGGGTAACCGGACCGAGTGAGAGAAACTGGTACCGCATTGTCAGGATGAACGAATTCATCACCACCATAGGCCATCATCAAGGATGAAGCTGCTTGCTTAAAATAGAAAGCGCAGAACAACCACCCTGATTTCCGACCAAGGTGAACAATGCGAATAACAACAAGATGGATCCCCACACAGAGTTCCTTGTTCAGACCATCAAAGATCACTAAAGCACCTTTTGGTATGTATTGCCCCCTAAAGATCAGATCCACCAGACGAGAAACTCCATTCCGCACTGCTGCTGAGTCGTCGGACTTATCCACCAAGGGATTCGTGGAATTTATATGGATTGCGTTGGGGGAAATCTACCAAAGCTAGGCAGATAGATAGACTCCTTTCCCGCTGCTAAGGGAGAGTAAGAAAGAAAATCAATCAAATGATTGTTTTTTAATTTAATCAGCGCCTCCTTTTCTTTTGGGTATGCAGGTACTACGAGTCCTCTCACTACCAACCAGCAGACATCATCTGGCTGGTCTTGCCGGTATCAACAACAAGAAAAAAACAACCAAATGGAAACAGCAATTAACTATGGCTCTTGGCCCAGACAACGTCCTAGGCGTCGGGGAGATCGTAGCAACAAGGAACGCCTAGACGACGTTTTTATTCCTGGGCTGCAGTAAGCAGATCGAGAGGTCGTTCCGCCCCTTGTCCCCGAATATGGGTAATATGTTCTCAAAAATTCTTGCTCCAATCTGACCTAGCTGGCGAGCGATCCCAGTTCGCGGCAGAGAACAAGACAGCAAGCGAGCGTACCTTTGTTCGCTTCTTCTCCACCAAGCACGGAAGTTTAAGGATAACTGTAGGTCGGTGGCTACCTAAGGAAACTCCGATTCGATCCGCCCCCCAGCTGGGAGGCATCTACCTCATCCCGATCACAAGGAGAGGTTCACCATGATGGGGGTACTTGTTTTTTTTTCCCTTCCGGAAAGAATGAAATGCATAGGGGACCATCCTTTTGTTGTGTTGCGGCATGCTCCTCAGATTTACGGATTCGCAGGGGGCCTCAGGCCCTACTTAGTTGACTGACAATGACAAAGGCTTGCGAAACTAAGTAGGGCCTTTTGAATGAATTGAATCTTTAGTAGTCTATCAGTGGTGCAAAGCGGCTTTGTGCCCCTTTTCAGTAGGGGAGCTAAGGCTTAGACCTTCCTTAGAAAGTCAGCGAACAGCGGTTCTTCTATGTAGGTATGGCCTTCCCCCTTGACTCTCCTAACGTCGAGCTAAGTGACTTTGTAACCTTTGCGTAGCGTAGTAGAATGAAGGCTACGCACTGACGCTCTCTTATCTATTAGCCTAAGCGTCTTCGCTAACTCGCTCGCCTACTATACCCTACTATACAATACATTAGTAGGGTAGGCTAACCCATAGGTCCTTAGTAGCGTTGACAAAGAAGAACAGCCGGTTAAAAGACAGTGAATCTTTATAAATATATATTTATAAAAGATTCTATAATAATGAAAAAGATATTTTATATAGGCCAGCTTGACAAGCTACCCTTCCTCTTGATCTTAGGTGCGAAGAGAAAGATCTCTTTTTTATGACTTCCACTTATCTATCGATCCCGGCCCGGAAAAGTGACCGACCAGGGGAATGAAAGAAAGGCTTTATGAGCCCTAGCCCTGTAAGCCCACACCTGTGTAGAGTAGATCGTTCAACACCTGCGGCACAAACCCATTTTTGACCTATTGGTCCTAGTATCATAGGCGACCGAACGGCCGCCCCCTAATTACTAGACCAACCTGCTGTAATAATTCCATAAACACCTAACGAAGATATGGCAAACAAATAAAGTAGCCCTATGTTCGAATCTGACAATACCATACCATAATCAAAAGGTACAACGGCCCGAGCGACCAGACTTAACATAAATGTAGCCACTGGAGCCATTCTAAAAAGGGAGAAATTAGCACTACTTGGTGAAATAGGTTCTTTTAGAATCAATTTCAAACCATCTGCTAGAGGTTGTAACAATCCGAACGATCCCACTACATCAGGACCTTTTCGACGTTGCACAAAAGCCATTACTTTACGTTCAGCTAGCACTAAAAAGGCTACTCCTAGTAGAAGTGGTAGAATTATTCCAAGTATTTCAGCTGGAACAGCTATGTACGTTTTCGATTTTCTATTCACTCATGATCTGGCCTGGTCGACCCAATCATGATATTGAAGGATGGGACCTTTTCTCGAAAAACTTTTGTTTCACATTTTCGGAACTAGAAGACATAGTTGATTAGATCTAAAAAGTGAAAAATCTGTTCGCATAACCAAGCATTTTGGCCATGTAACATGACATCATAATAGTCATTTGTCAGAAAGCCCGGACTGTCAATCCGATCGTCGGAAATAACAGCCCTAACAAGGTCGGACATCGTCCACTCCGGCGGTACTTGTCTATTTGACAGTAGAACTCAGTCTTCGCATTTATCGCAGATTTGATTAAATACCCGCTATAACTCAGGTGGAGCGCTTTGCGCGTCCGACCTAGTTGAAGAAAGAGTGAAAGAGGTACTTGACAGACTATCAAAAGACATATTCCTAGTATCTGATAGCATAAATTGGACATCACTGGACGTTGGATTTCCAAAGAGTAAAAGTTAATTGTTATTCAACATAGGCTACTTTGAAAAATAGCTCTGCTCCCCTTAAAAAAGACAAATGAGGTTACTAGTATCTCGACCATAGGGAGAGGAAAGACTTGTTTGTTGTAAATCGCTGGTTGGTTTACCAACCAAGAAAGGGCAAGGGGAGCCCCGCAACGGGGGTAGGGGATCTTTATCATTCAGCGCAGTTGTCGCTTAAATGCAGAGAATTGGCCATTCAATCTTGTAAACTCATTGAGACCGCAATTGGAAAAAGAGATACGAACGGAGAGGAATAACCAATCGATGAAAGAACATGAAACCATTCTGTTTCAATAGAGGTACGAGAAACGGTTGGGGGCAATGAAGTAGGTGAAGTCGTTGGATTTTGCGAGCTGTTCCAACCACTGCTGGATGTGATTCCAAGAGCCAAACGAGAATGAATACCACACAGAAGAGTAAAGACCAGGCTCCCTAATGGAATGTTTAACCGATCCATTCCGGATCGACCGAATTGGTACGGAAGTTGTAACATGGGAAAACCACAGAAAACACAACTTATTTGAATAACCCGGTGACCTACCAATTGTAGAAGTAGGATCTTTGGCAAGCAATAAGCACTTAAATAATACAATTCGAGTGTACCATCTTCTTTCTCATTTCGAGGAAAAGGCGCGGGAGGAAAAGAAAACAACGAAGGGATCCGAATCGGACCTAAATGGGAATGACATGAAAAGTCTTTTTCAAAACCTAGTATTAAGGGCGTTACGACGATATACGAGAGGAATGGAGAAAAACTCGTGATTGGTGTGGAGGGGAAGATCTTTTTATTATATAGTTCAAGAAAGAGTCGTCTCATTTCCTTACATTAGCAATGGAAGATAAAAAAAAAGTCAATATCTGTTGTTTTTTTCACTTAAACTTAATAAGAGGTCCCCTCTTTTTTAAATTTAGTTCATTAACTTTCAATCGCATTTGGGCGTTCTTTCTCTCGAGAGCCCTCCACCGATCACAGTCGTGATCCATTTCTGCCCGTAGCCGAGCACGTTCGTTGTCACGAACCCGATCTATTTCTCGGGCTTGATCCAACCGGCTGTCGACTGAGTCAAGAACCGTCTTGAGGCGCGCGAATCTTTCTTGTCTGGCCTCCTGACCCTCGGTGGGGGATTCACTCAAGTGGCGAATCTCCCTAAACCATAAGTCGCCAATCTAGGCGTATGGTCTTTGTTCATTCCAAAGAAAGAAGGTAGTGTTCGGTAACTAACTGTTCGCCGGTTGGCTCGTTTCCTATCCCCTATCCAAAAAAGGTGGAGACCCCCTAGCCAAACACTTCCTTTCCCTTTTCCGTAACCTTCAACTAAGCTTCAAGACCGATTCTCCCCTGTACAAACTCCTAACTTGGATCTTCCTACCGCTGATGAGAGGCCATCCCCTCCCTACCACCATATATGAAATATGCCTTGTTTTTTTTTTTTCAATCCTCCCTTCAACAGATCCGTAAGGGCAGATCTGGTAGCAAGAGATCAATTATCAGATTAAGTAAAGGGATTGCCTAGCTAGCGCATATCGAAGAGTTTGAGCAGTGGCCTTTGTTCACATCCTGATTGGGTTTCATCGAGGTATCTTCTTCTCCTCTTGTTGCGACAAATCGAGTTGCAGCACATGACGAGTGCCCATCTTTCCCGAAGCTCCACTTTCATAAACACCCATCGGTACAACAATTGATCACAACGGAAAGTAATTAAGCTTGATCCCGTTTTCCATCGAATCCTATTCTCAACCTCGAGTCAGGAGTTGTTGCCCTAACTTCGTTAGCCTAGAAAGGCTTTGTTTGAAAGCTGTCTTTTCAAGAAGAAAGTAACACCGCTACTACTATTATAATATAATAGCTACCTATTCTCATCCGAGGAGAACGGAACTACCTTTAGAGTAGACCTAACTGCTGCGGTTACGCCTCCAACAGATGAAATCGCACCGTCGTCTTCCCAGCGTAGAGCAAAGCAAACAAGTCAGCCGGAGTTCCAGAAGTCTCTTTAGTAGCAAAAAGGCTAATCGGTAATAAGCCTTCAGTCGACCATCGGGAGATACGCCTCCAGGCCAAACAGATAAGGGAAGCGAGAACATGATCTTCTTCCTTTGCCTTTTATATGATTACCTCTTCAGCGAGCGAGTACTCATATTATGCCTTCCTTTCAGTCCTCCGATCTTACCTTAGACCCTCCATGCTATGCGGGGAAGCGAGGCTGTCTACGAAGCTTCCCTCCCCCTGTAGTCGAAGTACTCGGCGCTACTTTGATTCAAAAGGTTCCCGACTTTATCCGGTTTCCGCAACCGTAATCATTTGTCATTCCGATTACTTCATCCATCAACCTTTTTTTCAATAGCGGTACGCTCTAAAAAAAGTAAAGGATAAGCTTGCATTCTAGAAGCGGTAGCTTCCCGCCTCCTTCATTTCTACTGCCTCCTTCGGTGATAAAAGTTCCCTTCCCTTTTCTAAAATGCCCGATTGGTCTGCCTCAGCAAATGTACAAAGTGGACCGCTGTTTGGCTGACCCTCTTCTTCCCATTCGGGTTGGGTTGACCCAGAAGTAAAGTAAGAAGGAATGGAACCACTGGAGAGTCGTCCGCAGTTCACACTTGGGCAAAGACGACTGAGTTTGGAAGCGGAACACGAACCGATTTCCGCTATTCCGGGTTCTTATTGAGCGTAGCGAAATCAAGGTTTATTAGAAAGTCAGCGAAGTTTCTATGGTGTTCTACCTTTGCGTAGTCTCGGTCCACAGTGGAAGGCTCCGTACCGACGCCTCACTACTACTGAATTTAATTAATGGCTAAGCGATTTCATAACCTGAGCTTTCCTTAACCAGCTGACCTTACTTCGTAACCTTAACGTACTTTCTTTCTTACTATATCAATCATAGGCCTTCGCCACTTCAAACGGGCGCTTCGCCCTTTCTTTTTTTTTATTAGAAAAAAACGGGGCCTTACTTATTCTGTTCAGGGAGGATGAAAGACAAAGAAAGGGATCAGGGGGCTTATTGATCGGAGAAAGGGAAGGGACTTCTTGGACCTAACTGAGAAGGAGACATAAAGGGATCACCTGACCTTATCTTGAGTGAGAGAGGCAAGTCGCAAGGCAAAAAGCTTAGTCGTTTTCAACTCCGAGAGTGACTTCACTTACGGGATTTCTATTTCATTCAGAGCCTGTTCCGGGCATTGAGAGCAGACGAAGACTAATAATACTTTCGGATAGCACGTGAGATCAACTACTTAGAATACGCTACCATCTGTCTTCGATTATGCTCGTTCTACTTTGAGGGAGAGATCGCTCCTTTAAGGAGACGGGATTCTACTATTATATATGAATATGATCCCACCACTTGAAACTGATTCAACACCATTCTTCTTCCAAGAGAAAGAAGAGCAAGAACATCGCTTATTCTGCAGCAACCTTCCTTTATGCCTCTGTCGTCGCCGGGCTAAGGCCTGCTGAGACAATAGATAGTCAGGCAGGTGGCCTAGCCCTAAGGTGATTCTCGCTCCTACTTTGATTTTTGATTCGCGTAGTGATAAAATCATTTCCGATTGGCTTTCTTTGTTTGCTTTCCTTTCCCTAAACTTAATCGAATCTTTCTGCCCCATAAGAGAAATTGGCTTTTTCTGGTGAAAACTTAGATGTTGAAGCATGGGCGGCCGTCGATCGATGAATTGAGAAAGAGACCGGGGATTCCATTTCAATAGAGAAAGCTATCGATGGTCGCATTGGGACGGGAACAAGAGCAATTCTTGGTCCCACCAAACCATGCCATGAACAGTCGACTCAACAAGAGCAGGGGATATTTAAACTAAGACTCATTCCGTCTATTGCTCTACCTTCCTCCAACAGATTGAATTGCATCGTTTATTCCCCGGCAAAACTAGCTGCTGACTCAACCTCCCCTCGGGTCTACGCCCTCTTTGTTTTAGCATCGGCGATTGAAAGAGAGTAGGAGCGCATTCTCTCCATCTCAGTTGGAAAGTCTATCGCTCTCAGCAGCAGTTCCTTGGTCATACCCTCGGTGATGACTAGCAGTCCTTCCTGATTGAGTTCTCACCCTCTATGGATAGATCAAGAGTTCCGGCCCGGCTATGATTCCATCAACAAACCCGATTCGGTATAAAAGCTTAGCTTCTATTACAAGAATCTATTTTGAAAAGAGCTATCCTAAAGCTTGACAGGTCTCCCCAACTCTGTTTTTCACTCGAAAACCGAAAGCATAAGGATGAGCCTTGGGCCCCCTTTCCCAAGAGCAGAAGGAGCGTTTAGATACTGTACCTACCTTTAGGTGCGTGCAGGAGCAAGGACGAAAGGAGAACAAGTCGCAGGAGAAGCGTTGAAGAAGCAGTAGTTTAAGCCATTGATCCTGCAGCTTATCAAAATAAGCACCAGCAGACAGAGGTAGATACAGAGCCATAGGCAAACCTTCACGATCGATAGCCTTTTATGAATACGACCCTCGTGCTCGAGAGGCGGATCCAAAGGCAGTCGCTTACCTAGGAGCATACTTCGGTGTAGCATATATAGCGGCATACCCCTTTGACCTAGGTGGAAAAGAGATCTATTGAAACCCACCATAAGTATCTGGGGAGACAGCTGCGGATACAGATTTACCATAAGCAAAAGCGGCTACTGAGGCGAAGGCAAATAAGGTTCCGTTCCGGAAAAAGAAATGGAAATTAAAAAAAAGGTCTGATCAAATATTTTGCTTTCTTGTTGTCTTGAATTGTTATAGAACGGCTTTCTATTTATATAAGGTATAGTTGGTAGGATGAAGTGGGATGTGA
>Ga0315911_1000052_pt1 | contig 35160 bp, 13 predicted proteins | sample Edanod1MG_FD_207737 | JGI IMG/M metagenome (GOLD analysis project Ga0315911, IMG submission 207737) | Root nodule microbial communities collected in Santa Monica, California, United States - Edamame nodules 1 | ecosystem: Host-associated > Plants > Roots > Nodule | place: USA: California... | reverse complement strand
AAAAATTTATATATATATATATATATATATATATATATATATATATATATATATATATATATATATATATATATATATATTCTTTTGCACTAGTAGTCTATTATAATAATAAAAAATTGAGATGATGCAACTTCTTGAGATCTCATATAAATTTCTTGATTTTTTTTATTTAACCACTTTAACAAATTTTACACATGTTTATTTTATCTGAGAGATGTCTATATTTAATTTCTCGCTATACTTCAAAGTTCGAACAACATTGTCTCAAAAAGGAGGATATATACATGTAAAAGAAAAATAGTACTAGCATATACTGATCCCCACGTATATACTTATAAATAGGTTGCAAGAAATGAACAATTATTGAAAATTGGGTCAATGGTCCATCACTACCAGACCCCAGTATAGTTAAGGATTGGGGTCCAACGAAATTCCGTGCTTTGAATTCCATCACAATCTCCTCTTATGTGATGTTTAATTCACCCTCATCAATTTTTTCTTTTCAAACTAAACATTGTTTAAGAATATCAGGATGTGATCAAATAATCCCAGTGTTAGTTAGATAAACTCTTAATTCCAAAATCAAATTTGTAATTAAAATTAATGCTTTCTACATGTAGCTAGATTTTTAGTGAGCATTGTGAATAAAAGTCTTTGTATTTTAGAAGAAAATATAACTTATCAGAGTTAGTCTCTAGTAACGAAAAGTTGAAGTAATTTACATAAGATTCTCAGTTTAAATCTCATTCTTACAATAATTTTTTTTAAAATCTCATGCATTCTCGTTATTATACACGCCAAGAAAAATGATAAAAGTATATAATCTCACCCCAAAACGACAATTGTCCATGTTATGGGTTTAAAATTGAAGAGAGGCATGAGTTGGTAGGGATCACCCACGTGATAATTAAATGCCACAACGTGAATCAAATGTAATCTTAATCTAGGATAGGACCGTCACATTGGATGGCCATGGGATTGTTTCAGATCAATTTCTTCGTGACAAACAAAGACAAGACGAAAAAGGTAGGGAACGAGCTATGGTAGCTAGACAGCAACTGCCACCCAAACTTTCTATGGTTTTTGTTTTTCAGTTCGGCAGTTCCCATTACTAAGCCATTTTAATTTTTTAAAATTTTGTTTTCTGGATAAATTTCTTTCAAACTTGTGATAGTGACTTGACTGCCAGTGCCCCCATGAATGAAATGATATATACATTCAAGATTTTTTTTCACTACTAGAAAATTGTGAAATAAGGTTGAATAAATGATGTCACCTACAACATCAACGTACACTACTTATGTCAGTCTAGCCAACACTCATTCAATGAATCATTCTTAGTCTTATTTTATTAAAATTTTTAAATATTAAATTTGGCGGTCATTTATTTTTAAATATAAATCTGACAATAAAATATATTTGCTTAAAATGTTTAATTTAATTTTAAAACATTTTTAATTATAGAAACAAATAATCTAAACTCTCAGGTCTCTATCAAGAGATACAAAACAAATACTACTGATTAATATTATTATCATTGTTATTATCACACTCATTATTATTACTGCTCACATTGTGAATTGTCACATAATTATTATTATTATTTTTATAGTTATCATCCCCACCTCTTTCATCATTATTGTAATTTTTAATATCGCAAGCTCATTGCTATCATAACTGTTGCCTTTCTTATAATGTATGTCTCTTGCTATTATATATCACCCCATCATCTAAATCAATAATTTGAATTAAGAACTATAAAGGAATTTGTATGATTTAAATTTAAAATTTGACATAAAAGTTTGTTTTTACAAATTTCAATTTTTTTAGTATTTTAAACTAACACGGTGGAAGATGCATTGTGTAAGACATTTTTTCTATATGATTTAATAGTAAAAATAAATTACTGAATATAATTTATATAGTCAAACTTTTATTGCAACTAAAATTTGAAATATATTTTTTTAAAATAGGTTAGTTTTGCTACATATATAAACATATGTGTTTTTAACCGATTCTACAGTATATCAACTTTTAATTTTCTATTTCTTATATATTCTGATATATGTATACATTCTATAAAGCAAAAAAAAAATATATAAACACAAAATTCATGTAGTATATAAATTTTAATTTTAAACACACACACTAATTAATTTATATTTTTTAAATAATCTTAAATATAAAAAAACATTCATGTAATATATGAAAATATTAATCAATATAATTATATGTTATATTAAAATGTATTTATTTTTTATTCATCCCTCCTTTATTACATTATTTCTAGATTCATCCACATAATGTTTTTTTTAAGATATTTTTAATTCATAAAATTTACATTATGTTGTTTTTCTTTTTTTAGATTAAAATGTAATTTTTATCTTATTATTTTCATAAATTTGTACTTTTAATCTCTCTATTTTTTAAATAAGATATTTCGTCTCCTACTTTTTAAAAGTTAGTAATTTTAATTTTTATGACCAATTTTAAATATTAATTTTTGTACTTTGTAAATGTTATAGATAATTATTTATTTCTTATACAGACGACAAATGATTTTTTAAAAATATTTAATTGTTAACAAGTTTAATTTATTAAAAAGAATTAAAAAATATATAATCAACTGATCCATGAAGGGAGAACTAAAATTACATATTTTTGAAAATTAGAAATACAATGTTTCAATTAAAAAAAAAAAAAAGAGGATTAAAATTATGAATTTGGAGGAGGGTGCATCAGCGTTATACTGTCAGCCAAAAACTATTGTCATCTTCACTTTTAATACTATGCCCAATGCTTGCGTTGAAAAAAAAAAATTTAAGCAATATATCGTATGTAAGTAACTAGTTACGTACATTTGTACAGGCGTGAAGTTAGTAATTGCCAAATGAATCACACAAGTTTGTATAGAATTGTATCTCATACGTACAACTATATATGCATAATGATAACGAAACAATGTTATTTTTCTATACGCACTAAATAATGATGACGAAATAATTTTATTTTCACATTAATTAGTTATATTCGAATAAAATGTGAATCGTAAATGAAAAATAATAATTAATGAATTCAATTCAAACTTTTTATATCAATTCAATTCAAATTTAAATAAATGTAATAAGTACTTTAAATATTAATTATTATATGTATAAAAATAAAAATCGCACTTACTTCCATTTTTTTGGTACCATCAACAAATCCAATTAAATTGTTTACTTATTCAATTTCAATAATTTAATTCTTAAGTTTACACCAGTCATATTGAAAATTTCAATTGGATAAAATCTTAGAAAGTTTTTTTTTTCTCTATCATTATAGACAATATAATCTAGATGGAAGTCGAATCTGAATCTTATATGTATAATAATAAACAAATACTTAAGATGTTACTAATAAATGAACGTGAAAAATGTTTGTAAGCAATAAAATGATGGATAAATAGATAGGATCAAAAGAAACAAGAAAAAGCTTCTTTCATTCATTGGTCGGTAAAATGCACAACAGCTCAAAGGACCAAAAATGGAAGTAAGCCTGCTGATGCAACGATGAGCATTCCAATCACTTAAAATGTTGTCGGCAACTTGAAAATTTCCGGCATCACATATTTGTTCGAAAATTGCACACCCTAATTTTACATATTTTGTTTGTATTTATCTATTTAGAAAAAGTTAAAAATATAATAAATTTTACTTATTTTGTTTATCTTATTTTAATAAGTAAATTTTTTCTTCATATATAAACATTTTATTAATTTTAAATTAATGATGACTTGTTACATAGAAAAAAGTTTAATTAAGATGGCTTCCATCGACCTAAGAAACAGAAAGATGACTTGCATAAATAAAAAAACATATATTTTAAGACTACATTACGTATTAGCTAATAACTTATATCAATATTTCTAAATAATTCATAAATTTCCTTAAAAAAATGAATAGTATATTTGTTACAAGAATATTTTTAAGCCCTAAACTGCAAGGAGTTGCTATTCCCACCTTAATAATCTCTATTTTCAACCCAGTATTTTTTTTTCCTTGAAAATATTCTTAACATAAATGTGTTTTTGTTGTACAATATACACATTGAAAATGCATTTTCATTATGTTAGGATGTGTCTTCCATATATAAAGAAAACACATTTTGGTTTTGCATATATAATAAAAATATGTTTCTATTATGTACGGAGGACACACTCCTTAATACATCGAAAATATATTTTCCTTGAATATCATATACAACCAGAGTGTATTTTTGTTAAGTATTTGGGAAACATAAACAACAAAAATATGTATTTTGAATTTATAAATGATGAAAATTTGTTTTTGCGATGAATTTTGATTTTTTTTTAAATTCAATTTTTTACGCACAACTTTTAATTATTCATTGATGTGTGAGCAGGGAGTGTGTTTGAATCAACGTGATCTAGACCCTCCATTAATTTTTGTGTAATCTCGACTGTTACTTTTTTTTATGCACAAGAAATTTTTTTGATTGGTTATTAGCGTTTGAGCAGCGCACACATTTGAATCAGTGTGATCTGGACCCTTGACTTATTGTGTGATTGTTTTTATTTTTCTGAGGACAAAGCTTTTTTGTGATTCACTTACAAGTGAATAAGACACATGCTTGAATTAATGTGATTTGGACCCTTGATTTATTCAGTGCAATCTTGATTGTTTCTTTTTCTAACGCAGTTGACTAAGCTTTTAATCATTCACTGGCGTGTCAACAATATTTTCATTAGTATAAAAGATATATGCTCTAAAACAAAAGCATTTTAAAGTTGCGTCATACATACGCATTGAGAGATTAATTATGAAGTACTGTATATGTGTATGCGACCATTCATAGTTGACAACCAAGATTTTAACGGCTGATACAAGGAAGTCGACTGGCCCAATCCAACAGTGTACTGTGAGACACAAATTTTAAGAGAAATTTGTTTACGTTAAATATGTAATTGTACCCTTTTTTAATAAATGTCACATTTCTTTATCATAATATCATAATGTGATCTTTTTTCATTATAAATACTAATATTAAATATTTTTTTGTTGTTGATGGACTTAAAATTTAAGTTTTAATTATTTTATCTTCACAATCCTTGAAGGCAACCATTCATATATACCTACCAAGTTTGTCTTGCTTCATTTTTACGAAATTGCTTTCAATGATGTGTATACCTGCAATATTAATTGTGTGTGCTTTGATATAAAGTAAAATCAGAGAGGATCTTACAAGCGTACAAGACCATCATTATACGATATGCTTCTTTGACTTTGTTTCAAGTTGGGCAGGAAGTTGCATGCATGGCTTCTGCTGATACTTGATGATAGAGCCTCTGCTATGCTGTGTTCTTTCACGTTTTGGCCTTGCCAAGCAAACAAAAAGGTACAAATTTTAAAGTATGTATATATTGTCAAAGCATATGCAACTCAAAGATTTAAAAGATCTAAAATAAATTTAAAAATGATGTATTTTATTTACTTATAAAATAATTTATTAAAATTATCATTATTTTATTTAAAAATAAATTTTTGGATTTTTTGTGATGTAAAATTATTGATTAAATTATCATAATTAATTTCATTTAACTTGAGAAGTCTTGACTCTTCTCTTTGTCTGAAGTTTTGAATAACATAATTCATATTTTTTAGTTGAAATATTTATTATATATATTTTTGTATAAATTTAAAAATTATAATATATAAAACACTATAAAGATGAATATATAAAATAAGAATGAGCTAAAACAATAAAATCTAATTCTGATTGTTAAGGAAATGAATTTGATCGTAATATCTTGAAGTTTAAGTCTCTTTCCCTTCTTTGGTAAATGCTTAAACTTAATTTTTAAATTTCAACCTTTTTGTTAAACCTGCATAAATTATTTTGAGATTAATCATTATTCATTAATAAAACAATAAAAAATAAACTTATTTTGAGACCAATTTCGTAATTCACCAAGCTTAATAATATATATAAAATTTGTTATTTGTCAATACAATAATGAGACTATTACTGTATGTATAAGATTTTAGATTATTAAATTAACATTTTTCAATAGAAAAGACAATTATAGTTTGATATAAACTTATTTTGAGACCAATTTCGTAATTCACCAAGCTTAATAATATATATAAAATTTGTTATTTGTCAATACAATAATGAGACTATTACTGTATGTATAAGATTTTAGATTATTAAATTAACATTTTTCAATAGAAAAGACAATTATAGTTTGATAAAAGAACATGTAAGTATATAATAATTATCAACAAAAGAAAATTTAAGAAAATTTAAGTAAATAAGATTACAGTAAGTTCTATTTTTGGCTTTTATCTGATATTGACACACTCAAAAGGAAAGAATGTCAACTGTTTCATCTACCCTCCAAATAGAGACACATGCACGTAAGAAATGAGAATAAACAAATAGGTATTAAAAAACTATTGACTAATGTGTCAAAATGAAACAATAATTAAGTAAATTGAAGAAAACAAGTGAAAAGATAAAGAAATATGAGAGACAATGAGAAAAAAAAACAAAATTAGAATTCAATAGGAAGAGAATAAAAATAAAAGAAAAGCTTTTGAGTTTCTTCAGCTATTAACTATTGAATCTCTTTTTTTTCTAAACAAAACTATAATATTGGTGAAGAGTTGTTGCTCATTAATTGTTACTTATGATACCAATAAAAAGATTAATAGTTACTTATAATATTTTAATTAAAATTTATTTTCAAATATAATTTTTCAGTAATTCTTTTTGAAGTATATTAGTACAAAAAGAAATTTTGAAACATTTTTTTTGGATCTAAAGCCTTTACTTGACATACTTGAACCTTAAGTCTATCATGTCAAAGAGTAGAGAACATAGCCGAACAAATATGCCATGAATTATGAATATGTATGTTCTGGTTACCCAACTTCATTTTAAACGTGAATGTTGTGACCCATGGGACTCAACAAGTCATCAATGACATGAACGGACAACAAAGAGGAACAGATATGCCATCAATGACATGAACGGACAACAAAGAGGAACAGATATGCCATGAATGTTACTAACCTTCATAGATGTCATCTCTTCTGTTGATGCCAAGAAGCTAGTCTCATGTGCCCCATTTTAAACTTAAACCTTTGATTTGAAGGAAAGAAATGGGGTGAATGGAAATATGGAAGAGCAAAAGTGGATGAAAATAAGTAACCTATCACATATTAGATGTGAGATTCTGTTTTATTTCATTCGATCAATTTTTTGAAACAAATGTTAAAATTAAAATAATAATGTCTATAGATAATTTTGCTAAAATAAATGAGTCTGATAGTACCAAATCTAGTACTATTTTTTTTTTTTTATATATATCATACAGTTTATCAATTAAGATTTTGGTGTCTACAAATAATGTTTTTAGAATGAAAATAATTAATTTTAATTCTTATGTTAAAATAGAAGAATGAGATTAAAAGATTTACTTAAACTTTTTGTGGTTGTAATAGTAGTGAAGATTATGATAATAGTGATAATGATCACAAAGATAGAGGTAATGGTGATAAGGAAACAAAGATAGTGATATTTACACGCGATCATCATAATAATGATAATTATTGTTGATTTACTTCTTCTTTTAAATAATCCTAGTTACTTCTTACACGTCATCATATATAAAATATAAAATAGATATTAAATTTTTTTCTAAATTTTGAATTTGTCCAACATGTAAAATGTTACAACAAACAAAAGATAAACAAAAGTATCTTCTTTAACGATATTTTATGTATTAGGCAAACCCAATTAAATTGATCCAGCTCTGTCATTTTGGATGTACACAGCAAATTAAGATGAGTGTGTTAATTTTTTCATTTTATCATTTATTTTATTCATTCTAAAACTAGAAAACTATTAATATTTATAAGAAAAAAGATTGATGTAACATTCAATGAAAAAAAAATGATAAAAAGTCAATTAAAATGATTTGAACACGTATAAAAATCACAAGAATTGGGGGTTAGAAAAATATATTGCATGGTTTCTGGTCTTTGAAAAAGAGAAAAATTTAATTTAATAATTTTGATAATATAATCTCTTATGGATGATTTTATGCATTTAATGATATGTTTTTAAAAAAATATTAATTAATTTATTTTTATTTAATTATATTTCGTGATACATATTAAAATATTTTTTGCTTAATTAATAACACGTGAATTGCAACTTTTAGACTCTCTAGTCTATATGCTATTGAATAAAAAGAATTTAAAATTTATCTCCAAATATTCCGTGAAAAAACTTAGAGATACATTAGGTTTTTTTATACAAAACTGTATTTGCACGAAAATCCATAAAAAATTTATATCAATTTTCAATTGAATTAAAAAATACAATATTTTTGCTAAAATTATAACAAATTAGGCAGGAAAAATATCTAGAAAAATTGCAAGAATATCACGAAAGTACATTGACAAAATTTGCATAAAAAATCCACAAGAAAAATCTGCAGGTTTTTTAAGTTATATTCTATAGATTTTATAATAAAATGATGTTATAAAACTTATATAAAAATGGATTTTTAATATATAAAAAATTATATTATGAAAAGATAATTAATTAATAAAATAGTTAACATATAATTAAAAAGTGTTATTAAATATTTAGTAAAAGGGATAATGATATAAAAAAAAATATTATTAATTTAAAATTATCTACAATAAAAATAATAATTATATAATGACTAAAAAAATATTTCATTTATTTTTTAATAACTAGTAATTTGTAAATTAGTATTTTTTATATTCTTTCTATAATTTTAAATCATTAATAGTTGAGAATAAATTAAATTTAAATAATATTATCAACACTTTATTATTATATATTAATATTTTTGCTAAATATATACATTTTTATGTTAAAATTTTGGGGCCAATGCCCCCCTCAAATTAAGTCACATTGAACTGAGCTCCACGGCTCCACCACCGTTCTGATTTGATATGGGTGAAAAAAATATTACCGTCTTCGATGCACTGCAATTTAATGTGTCAATATTATATCACTCCTAAAATACTGCCATGAAAAGGAAAAGTTACCTCCATATCTGAATGCAAGTTAAAGCAGAACCTGCCATATTAGATAACATACACATTAATTGGTTTTATAATATATGAAACTCCATGTATATCTGAAAAAGCCCATTACCACGCCACGCACTAAACCATATTCCTCAACTAAACACAAGAGAGAACATGTACACTAAGGCAAAATAAATGAGAACCGTGATTGCAAGCATAATAGCATCAGACTGCATGATAGGATGAATTTTAGGCTTAAAATAAAATGGTTGAAAGATTATACAAGATGAAGTTAAATATGTATTTAGCAAATTTTAGTTTTATTTTACTTGTGTTAAAATAATATGATGTTGATACTTGAATAATTATTATTTATTAATCAACATCACTTAGAGGAGTATAAGTATATTTATCTTTACCTATACTCTTCAATGAGTGAAATATCTCAATTTTATCTAATCCTTTTTTTTCTCTCTATAGTTTTAGTGGTGGTCCTTTTAGGTTTTCCAGAGTAGAAAGAAAATAACTTTCTATCAATGAATGTAGCACGTAATGCACAGATAACACCTCAATGATATATATAGCGAGAGCACTATTGATGCAGGATTCTTCATAAACAAGATCTGCCACACTGCAAAGCTCCAATCCGTTGAGGGACCAGCAAAATAACTTCAAGCCAGATAATGATGCAGCTGCATATAATAACTCGATCACCAGAATAAAAATACCCCAGCAAATAAAACACACCGAACAGCAAGGGCCTCAAACCCTCACCAAATCAACATTGACCCGCGTCATAGCATGCACGCCCGAACGCATTTTATTAAATTAGTCTAGTATTTTTTTAGGGTCTTGCTAACCACTTAAGATACTTATTAAGGATTTTTTTAAAAAAATAATCGTAAAATTGTAAGAGAATGCATTTTTATGTATCTCACTAAAAAAAATTGTACATTTAGTTTCTTACTAGTACTTTTAGGACGGACATTGGTTAATATTTATTATTATTTTTTATTACAAACATTTATTGACATTCTCCATCTCTTTTAATGTAATTAACGTTGTTGAATCGTCAATGTTTTTTTTTTATACTGCGCACGCAAACGGTTTATATCATTTCATTAAATCGTCAATGGTTTGTGCCTATATTTATATTATTACACATATTTACAGAGAATCTATTGCCTATGCTGATTGTTTATGCAAAGCTTGGAGCTTCTAACACGAACCCTTTTATTTTATGTATGTACTTGGATGAGCCTCCGCATCTATAATGGACCTCCTCTTACAGGATCAGTGCTCCATTATTAATCTTTCTTATGCTTTCCGCTCATAGTATATAGCAACTGGATATCCATATTCCTGTTGACTGTTGTATATCCAAGGCTCCACCGACATGTTTGACCTAAGTACCTGTTTGAATATAAATTTTTCTGCATTGGTATTTTAGGAGAAGAAAATAATATAGAAAAATGAATTAACTTCTCTCACAAGTTAAAAATACCTTTTGGAATGTTTCGAGACTAAGGGTCTGTTTTTTAATATAAATTTCTGTATTGGTGTTTTTAGAAGAAGAAAATAATATAGAAAAATGAATTAATTAACTTCTCTCAAGTTAAAATATCTTTTGGAGAAGTAAATGAAGATGGTTTTTTATAAATTAATTAATAAAAAAACTATTTTTCTTATCAAATATATGGTGTTCAAATATATTTTCTATCTAAATTTTTAACTTCCAATTATTTTGACGTGATAATCCACGACCAGATGAAGCAGCTCATGTTAGCTTCTGCGTTAAATTTGAACATGGAAAAAGTATTGGAACGCGTAAAAACTCTCATAATTGATAATGATGACAAGCAGTATGGTTTGCAGTTGTGTGATCTGTAATGCAGGTCCGAGAATCTATACTGTATCTCAGCCAATTGAAAGGGGATGAGATAATAAAGGAGGAAAATTGTTCTTACCGATGAATCACAGTTAGGTGTATGTCTAAGTATCCATCCATGGAGCTCAAAACCGCGTATCCAAAATGATCAAGAGAATTTTTTCCATTCATCCGTTGGATTGATTTAAGGATTTGTGTAATCGCATAATGAACAGAAACTCAAATATGTCCAAAGTGTGAGTTCAAAATATCTTCAGCTTGATCGAGTAATATTTCTTTCAACAACATATATTAATGTTAGTTTTTATTAACAGAAAAAATTAAATCTGTAATTTTTTTAACAAACTAATCAGTCTTATATATCTTTGATAGAGTAATATTAAGTTCAAAATAAGTGTGCTGGCTACTGTTAACTCTGCTGCTGCTATTGTGCAGTATTGCGCAGGAGACTCTCTTACCAAGGGACTTTCAATTTACTTTTCTCATTATTAAATTTGAGTTATTCATTTACGGATAGAAGTGCATTGGCTTTTCTTATTAAATTTCAATTTCTGATTGCCCTCAGACCTTAGCCAACACTGGGCACTGGCTCTTGAGGGGACAAGACCCCCTCCCCCCTCCAAGATTGTTTAATATATCTATTTTTCAATAGAGAATCTTAATATTTAAAATTTTAGTAATTGAAATTTGAAAGAACGTAGATAAACTAGCAAAGTAATTTTTAAAGGTTCGGTCGGTAAAGTGAAACAAAATAATAATAAAAATGAATTGAAATTAAAGTAAAATATAAAAATATGAGTTCTATTTTATTATTTAATTGTCTTCTTTTTTATTGTCTTTCTCTTCCAACAAACACAGCCTAAACACAGGTAAACTTTTCAATCTTTCAGGCTCGTGGTATTGTTGCTGGACACGTTACTTGAAGTTAGTTTTATTGGCTGCTGATTGTTGGAATCATTGATATGTCTTTCAGCCCTATCCTTTGGGGCTACTTTTTTTTTTTTTTTTTTTGTCTTTCTAAAATAAAATTTTGATCCCCTTCTTTTAGTTAATTTGCAAGTTTGATTCTCATTTTAAAAAAATAAAAATATTTAGTTTTTTTATTTTTCAAAATATTTTTTTTAGTTCAACCATTAATTTCAGGATGTTGTGTCGATCATTAATAAAAAAAATGTTGACCGGTAAATTGTTAACATGACATTATAATGTTGTTCGTTAATAAATGTATTACTAAAAAGAAGATCTTACCTTCAGCATAAGCCATGACCAAAGATAAGCATATAGGGTTTGATACATATGTATTCCCACATAGTTCAGTAAAAATACATGAAACCACAATCAGTGAATTGAGTAAATAAAAGCTCTTTCCCCAAACTCAAATCAATAACCTTGCACGGTCTACATGCACCCGAATAAACGCAGACGGGAAAGTTCCTCAAATCACAGAAAAGTTGTTAAGAATTACTTACTTGTTGCCGCTAGCTTGTTGTAATTCTTGTTGGCTCTTTTTAACCCAAGCTTGTAGTCGTAGAGAACAAAAGCTTTTGAACATAAGCGTATGTTATATATTCAAGCGTTCAAGTATTTGAACATGTTCTCGAATTTACTAAGTAATTGCCTCTTGTTTAATCCTTATAATAAATATTAGTAGTAAGGAATGAATTTTGAATTACTCCTTTGCTGCTACTTTGATTCGTACTTTAAGATCCTTGCCCGTGTAATTTTCAAGATTTATCAGATCTTCCTGTATTACCAAAAATATGACACAAATATATTACAGAAGGTATATATATTAATTTGCTGTATGATTCCAAATAGTATTCGTACTGATCTAGTCCTTAAAAATTTGAATGAAATCTGATATAAATTGCACGAGTCGGTTATCATCGTTTCATTTCACTTATGGTTATAATATATAGATATACTCTTTACGAAAAATATGTATTTTTCACTTTCAATCTATTTTATCGCCTTTTTATTTATTAAAATGAACCATTTCACTTTTACTAAGGTATTACATATTTAAATTTTTTTTACCAACAAAGTATAAATAAACTTCGGTTTTGTGCAAAGCAAGTTTCTAATGGTTTTTCACTATCAGAAAAAATTGTCACTTTTTAATAGTCAGAAAATATTAAAAAAAATGGTAGACTCGACTTTTCCAAAACTGACATGATCTGTACATGTAAAATGGGATGTTTTTAAAATGAAATCCATGATTAAACCGATAAAAATATTGATTCAAGATTTAATGTGATTGAACTGATTTTATATTTTTAATATTCTATAATATTTTAAGTAATAAAATAATATAACTAAAAATTAGGATCTAAAAAATTAATATAAATAATTAAATTGTATATTTCATAAGATAAAATTAATAATAATTTATACTTATGTAAAATATTTAAGAATATATTTTAATTTATCTTAAAAATATTTTAGATTAAATAATAAATTTTTTAAGAAAATTAAAAAGACCAGTTCAATCCAAATTCTCTATGTTGGTTCAATATTAATTTTATACCGATTTGGTAAGTTTTTGACTAATTTCCACCAATTCTGAGATGTTGGGGTTTTTTTTGGGAGTATTTGGATCGGTCACTTGACCAATTTAACCAGTTGAATTATAAACCTTGCTAAAATGATTAACAAGTATATTTTAGAATATTTAAAAAGTAAAATACCCTTGGTATAAAAAAAACCCTCTCTGTCTTTAATTGTTATATTTATTTCTTTTGTTTTCTATTTTTATCCATAAAAATTAAAAATTAAAAACATGTATTAAAGAATTTGTAAAATTTAAGCATCTTCTTCAACTGAATGAGTTGGACTCATGAACATATGCATGCACACAGTTGAAATTACTCATTAAACAGGGGCATGCATTAATTTTCAATTAACCACTTGGACGTACATGGGGAAATATGACTCAAGTTGTCGCGGTACTCGTTCATTAATTGCTATCTTCACTCCCGTGTTTGTACTACAGAAATTTACTTCTCCAATATGAAGTTCTGGTTGTCTTCCGTGTACGCACGTGTTTTAAATGACCGTTACCAACAGGGGATCTAGTCATTACAAAAGGAGGACTAGGGTAGACATTTGTATTAACAGTCCTATTTCATTTCATAAGGATCAAACGGATAGCACCAGCCAAAGTAATTTACCCCTAGTTTACTTTTGCCTCTTATAATGAATGGATGCAACAATACATGGGTGCCATATAGGAAGGGATGAAGAAGAACTCAGAGCTTGTGGCTAATGTTGAAAAGCATGTCCATGGAAACTGGTGTTCAGTTCCAGCCAAAAAGCAGGTAAAACAACTTTTGTGTACTATCTATTTTATTTTCTCAAATCTTTGTGTTCGAGTAAATTGAGTTTTCCCATTTTAATTTGTTACATACCTGGATGTATATATCTTCAAAGATGTAGAAGGACCGGAGCTGCAGACTGAGGTGGATTAACGACCTCAAACCAGAGATAAAATGAGGAAACTTTAGTTTAGCAGAAGATATATCATACCATTAAAATACTCCATGCTCTTGGAAACAAGTGAGCTTTCTTTCAGCTTGGAGATTTTTCTGTTATTAGAACTAGAATTAGAATGGTTTACTATAATATATATGAAACCACGTTATTTCATGTCATTTTTCCAGCTGTCACTTTTACACCTTTAGGAAATGAAACCAACTTGCTTTGCCTCTTACTTTATCTCTCGTTATATATATTGCCTATGCAGATGATCAATCACAACATCTCACAGCTTGTCCAATACAACAAATAATGAGATCAAGAATTGTTGGAACACCAACATCAAGAAAAAGCTTATGAGAAAGAGAATACATTCAACTACCCACAAACCAAAAGCCAACAGGTTGTATGTACACCAGTCGAAGGATGTTATCACTATGAAGCACTTAGTACAACAAGAAAGTGCTAGATTTGCAGCTAAACCCATGGAAGTTGAATTCAGCTCTTTCATTCCCCCAGTTCATTAGATTCATTATCAACAAAACAAAACAACAATGTGTATATCATATATGTCCTCATGCTTGTTACATATTATGACCTTCAATTACTTATATCCACATTGAGTTTCTTAGGTAGAAAACTTATTGTCTCAACTAATGTAGGAAAATTAACCAATATCGAAAGTTTACTCTCATACAAGAGTAATGGTAATGTCATAGAAAGTAATAGTCAAACTCAAAAGATATTGAAAGATTATATGCTAGACTTGTAGGATGGTGATATTGTAGTGGTTATAGATATAAAAGTGACTTTCTACATGTTTAAAGCTATAACCAATGTAAAAAGTAACCTACATTCACAATCACCATAATGTGTGGTCATTTTACAAGTTTGACACATAATCTTTTATTATCTTTTGAATTTGACTATTAGTTTCTACGATACTACCATCACTTTTATATGAAAGTGAATTTTCGATGTAAGTGAATTGTCCTACATTAGTTTAAATAATAAGTTTTTCACCTAAAAAACTCAATGTGGATATTAATGATTGAAGATCATTACATGTAACAAACATGATGACATACATGTTATACACAATGTTGTTGTGTTTGGTTGATAATAAATCTAATGAAATGGGGGAATGAAAGAGCTGGATCCAATGTGCAATAAGGATTTTTTTCTCATTGTTGTTTCTCTTTTCAATTTGGATTGGTCATCACCATAAGCTTTAAAAGGTGTTAGCTTTTAGTTTGTAGATAATGGAGAGTGTTCATCTTAAAATCGAAGACGAAAAACCCATGTTATAGGTTGAATCTAGCTCTTTCCCTAACCCTAAGGTTATAATAAGCAATCAACTCAATCTTGTATCATTCTATAAATTCACTATCAATCAAATATGGCAAGACAATTTGTAATATATACATCTTCATGATTGTCACAGATTATGATTGGAAACCCATCCTGGAATCAATAATGTGAGAGGCCTAACTTAACTCCAAAAGCTAACTCAAGGGGTGAGGGTTGTCCCTCACTTATATATTCTAATATAGGATTACTTTTGATCGATGTGAGATTTGGATTATTTTCAATAGTTTTCTCCTACCTCTATATTATGTTGATATAATTTTACCTTAAAAAGTGTTGATTGTACAAAAATTTCAATGCATAGATGCTAGTATCTAATGAATTTGTAAGTGAGACAATTTATCTGTGAATCATTTAAGCTGAACTTATTATTAAATGCTCAATATTTGTTTGAATTATACAATAAATAAGCTCAGACATGATTTTACACTTGGCTATATAGAGCCAATTTCAAACTCTATAATTGATATTAAAAACTTGTGAATAACTTTAGTTTGTCTATGCAATAGTAAAGAGGGAAAATAACACATGCAATGACAATTTAAATAGTTTTTACACGTTCATCCATTTATAAATTTTATCTATATCAATGTTTTTTAAAATTGGATTAATATTTGAAGGGATAAAAGTATTGCTTCAAAGTTTATTGGTGGTTAAATTGAGGTCAAATAAATGATAATTAAATTAATATATAATATTATAAAATATTTTAACTAATAAAATAATATAACATTATCAAAAATTAAGATATAAAATGTTGTGATTTACTATAAATAACTAAATTATATATTTATAAAATTAAAATTAATACCACTAGAAAAAACTATACCTATGTGTAATCTATATATGTGATTTTGTTTATCTTAAAAATGCTTAGATTAAATTAAAAAATAAAATAAAATAAGATTATAAAATTAATTAAAAAGTATTTTGTTTTTAAAAATACCCATTCAAACCAATTTGTACTAACAACCTCATACTCTGTAAATTGTGTTGAGAAGTATACCTTTTACGGTGTAGAGTTTCAAGCCAAAAAATAAGGTGTCTACATATTGAGAATTGGATTTTTATCCCTAAGATTTAGGTGGTTTAAATACAAAGTGAAAGATTATATTTTATTAGATGAACCTTAGTTGAATGAATGCGTTGAAAGTTGTTTTTGTTTCAATTTTCAAGAGAACTTATTTAGTGACAATATTTTTTACTATAAATAGAGAAGAGATTTAGTGGAGAGACAACATATGAAGAGAGAGAGAGTGTGAGAAGAGAAATTGTAAAACAAAGTCATTTTATTGAGAGAAAAGTGTCTTTGTGTGAGAGTGTTATAATTTCTTGTAATCATTGAATGTGATATTCAGGTTTGTAGAGTGATACACTATTTGATGTGAGTTACAATCTTGTAATCATTTTTGTAATATTGAAATACTTTTTTAGATGATTCTATGAACATATACAAGAGGTGTGGAACAACCTTAAATTCTCGTGTTTGTTATTATTTTTTTAGAGTGTAATCTTTGTTGTGTTCTTAGAATCCCTTTTAAGTATGGATAATTGTGTTTGTAGGAGTGTTGATTACTCAAGACACTGAATTAGAAATATACCTACCTGAATACAGTGGTTTAACTTAGTATATTTGAAACACAAATCACATCGGATTCCTTTCATGGAATTCAAAGTATACCTTTAAAAAGGATGTGCATTTTGGATTTAAGAGATAAGCCCAAGACTCCATAACTACATTTGCTTTTATGTAGGACTCCTGTATTCCTTTGAGGCAAGCTTTATGTTAGTGAAGTGTCTCCGATTCTTTTCAGGCAAGGTATGAAATGTCTCCAAGTCTTGCTCTAGATTATATATAAGGTAAATGCTTCTCGATCCTTTTTATATTTCTATTATTACATTATTCTCATTTTACTGATATTATAATTAACAGCTACATGGCTTATCAGTTGGAGGTCCCAATATGTCCTCCTAGTTGGGTGAAGTTTGGCAATGAGTTTGTTGTGTTAATTTCTATTATTTTAATCTACAGGCCTAGACGTAGGGATGCTCAAAATAAAGTTTAAAAAAAAATAACTATAACTAGTTATATAAAAGTAAGTATAAAACTACTAATTTTATAATTATGGTATTTTAAATAACTTATTTTATTTAAAAAATAGTTATAGTTATGAAATTATAACTAATTTTTTAGAAATAAGTATTTCAAATAAATTATTTTTATTCATCAAGAACTACTTACGTAATTAATTTTAGATACAACTTATTATATAATCAGTTATATAACTAGTATATTCATAATTAGTTATATACCTATATTTTAAAAATAATAACTAGTTATATCAAATTATATTCATATTTTTTAAAAACTAATTATGATTATAGTTATAATAAACACTTATAATCTAGTTATTTATTAAGTATGATTATAATTATGTAAATATTTAAATTTGGAACAGTCCTACCTAGAAGATAGCATATGGAACTTCATACTTCATAGATGTAGGCACATTTTATTCATTTTACATAATTACACCAGGCATTTTTTTTTGTTAATTTCTTGTAACATTGTGATATTTAATTATTGTTTTTAAGCACTAACTGTATAGAGAATATTTTGTGTGACTTTCTTTGTCCTCTAGATCTTGCTTTCTTTGTCACATGCATGTAGTTTTTAAGCACTAACTGTATAGAAAATATTTTAAGTACTATTCTTATTATTTTCTTATAATTTGCTCTGCCATGAGTGGTATCATTAATCTCGGAATTTGAAAACCGGTGATAAAAGGCTTTTTTTTAGTAGTGGTTTAAAACTCCTTCAACTTGAGTAACATTTTCAAAGTGGAGAAAACGGGATTGCGTTGCTGGCCATACATTGAATGCCACTACTCCTTATTAAACTAATCTACTACTGCTCTTGGGCAGAGAAGGGGACGACTCATACATCACTCTATATTAAATTTCAGTTGTTCAATTACGGATTGGAGTAGGTGGTGTGTTATTTAATTCTGTACATGTTTGTTGGGGTTGTGCATGCAATATTATATAACATATATATGAAATCTGGATGAAGTGATAGCGCTGATTGTTAGCTGTCTGACTGTCTGACTGTCTGATTGCCCTGATCAGCATTGGCCACCTTCTATTGATTGCTGGATTGGTCTTTTAGCCCTAACCTGGAGCTACTGTGTTATTCAACCGTTTAACGTGTCCTACAATTTACTGAGAAATTATCTCTTATTTCGTCCTTAATTATAATAATTTTTACTTACGAAGTATGCTGTATATGTGCAGTGCCTCCCACGCTCACACACATCCTTTGAGTTATGTGTTAATACTATATGGTAATGATATTTAATGGGTTAAATATACATGCAATTGTGTTAAATATTTAGAGATAGAACTTTGTCATTTATAATAATTTTATCCAACTCAAACAAAAATTATTTCTAATAAAAGATATATTTAAAAAAAAAATCAAACTTTCACATTTTTATCTCATTTTCTTCTCTTAATTTCTTCTCTATATCAGACATAGCACAGAGATAAACGCATTACGGCAAGATTGCCATTGAAATTGGACATTAGATACTGCCATGCCTTCATTTTCAGTTAGATACTTGTTAACTATTGTTATTATTCATTAAGTACTGTCATGTAGGATTATTCTTGAGATTTTTTTTGTCCTAGACGAACTGAAAAAATTATGCCCTTATAATCATTTGAATTTTATCTTTCTTATATTTTTTTGGCAAAATCATTAATAATTTAATTTTTTTATAATCAAGATTTTTAAATAATCATACTTAATTGAAATCAAAGCAAGATTATTTAATATACCTTGTGTCACAATTTAAAATAGGATTTTAACAATTTCAAATTTGATAAATTAGCTTTTTTTAGTATATGTAATAGTAATAAAAATAATTAATATTATTTTATAAGTCGTACATGCATTAGCAAAGCAATTAAATATTTTTAAATAACTCAATATCATACAGTTTCATTTTGATTCATCGTTAAAGTTTGAATCTTAAATATTATAATTTTTTGTTTACGTAATTATTTTAATGCTAATGGCAATGGAAGAAAATAATATGTCATACTTTTTTCTTTTACACTCAATATTGTACATAAATTGTTGATTATTTTTCTCAAAATTATGAATAAATTGTTGATAAGTGAAAACATCATTATTAATTGACTAATTACTGCTATTATTTCTCAATTAAACAATTGAAAGTTATTTTATTTTTTATAATATTTTTTTAATATTTATGTAAGTTATATAAAAAGCTTAAATATATTTTTTGTTTTTGTAATTTAGTATTTTTTATTTTCGTTCCTGCAAATTTATTTTTTTATATTAATCTTTTGCAAAATGTATTTATTTTGTTTTTTGTCTTTAAGAAGCTTTAGACGACGCTTTAAACTGTAAAAAAGTGTTTTAAATATGAAAAAATGTTATGTAAAATATTTTAAGGATAAAAAATAAAATAAAAATATTTTACTAGGATTAAAATGAAAAAAATAAATCTACAAGAACAAAAATAAAAAAAATATTAATTTATAGAAATAAAAAATTTATTTAAACTTTTAAAAAAAGTTAATATCCCTCTAAAAATGAAACCCTGAACCGTCACACACCTGCACCGCCCACAAGGCCATTAGTAATGCCATGCCTTCATTTTCAATTACTTATATATATACGTTTACAGGAAATGTGGGCAAAATATGATTTAAGTTGTTGTGGGTGCTATCTCCTGTGTCTGTTCTAGAGTAATTTATTTCTACCGCTGTAGCTGGTTGTCTTTAATGTACACATACTAATACTAGCTACTATATTAAATAAGAGCCATCTGGGTATCTAGAATTAGATGGTCCATTTGAAAAGCACTTTATGGCATTAGGCATGTGGAGGAGGACTAGACATTTATATTAACAATTTAACAGATGTGGGGATTAGTAGCCCTGTGCCTTTCCATAATTAAGGATCAACCATACTAATGTGAATTGGGTCAAAGTAATTTACCATTTTCTTTTGCCACTTATATTGAATGGATGCTGTAGCTCTGATGCCATAGGAAAGGGTAAGTTTAGGGAAGGGATGAAGAAGAACTCCAAGCTTGTGGCTTATGCTAAAAAGCATGGCCATGGAAACTGGCGCACAGTTCCTGCCAAAGCTCTTCTTCGAAACAAGTGAGCTTTCTTTTGCCTCTGAGATTTTTCTTTTGTTAAAATGGTTAATAATATAAAACCATGTTTTCTCATGTCATTTTTTCTAACAGGCACTTTTGCATCTTTAAGTTAAAATTTTTTATTACTACTAATATCTCTATAGTGTTTTTTTCACAATTAAGAAAAATAGAAAACAGATAAATGATTTCTCCGGTTGTGTATATTGTCCATGTAGATGGTCAATCATAGCATCTCACTTGTCCAAGCAAACAAACAAGGAGACCATGAATTATTGGAACACCAACATCAAGAAATTAAAGGTTTATCAGAATGGAAGACATACATTCAATTACACACAAACGAAAAGCCAACACCTTTGAAGCTTAAGGTGATGATCATTCGAAGGACGTCATCAATATGAACCACACGACCCAATGGAAGAGTGTTCAATTTGAAACTCTAGCAAGAGAATCTATGTTCTAAGTTAAATCTTACTCCTTTGTTCCCCCAGTTCATTAGATTCACTATCAATTAAAAGCAACAACTATATAATATACATGCCCTCTTATATCATGACCTAGGCATTCAATTACTAATTAAGCCTCCCAGGTAAAAAGTTTACTATTTCAATCAATGTATGACAATTACCAACATCAAAAGTTTACTCTAATATAAGAGTGATGGTAATCTCATTGAAACTAGTAGTTAAATTCAAAAGATAATGAAAGCTTACGTGTCAAACTTGCAAGATAGTAATATTTGTAAATATTTATGTAAAAATTGACTTTCTACATCCAAAATCACCATAATGCCATCATTTTGTAAGTTTGACACATAATTTTTCATTATCTTTTAAGTTTGACTATTAATTTTTATGACATTATCATCATTTGTATATAAGAATGATTCTTTTTCTTTAATGGAAAACTGCCTTACATTGGTTGAGTTAATAAGCTTTTTATCTAGGAAGCTCAACATAGATATTTGTCATTGAAGGTCATGATATGTAACAAGCATAAGGGCATATATGCATGTGATACACATCATTGTTGTGTTTGGTTGATAGTGAATCTAATGAATTGGAAAAACAAGGGAGTTGGATCCAACTTGCAACTTGTATTCGTTTGCTATTGTGCCATGCGTGTGGTTCATATTGATGATGTTCTTGGAGGTCACAATCATAAGCTTCAAAGGTGTTTGCTTTTGACTTTTGGATAATGGAATTTTTGTCCATCTAGATAACTCTTTTGTTGTTAAACTTGAAAGATTATCCACTTTAAGTGATGTTAAATTTATCACTTTTGAAGTTTCTAAAGTGATGATGAATTTAACAAAACTTAAGAGATAACTTTAAAGTTTAACAATCAAAAAGACTTATCGGGATGGACATAAATTTCATTAACCACAATCTAAAAATCAACACTTTAAAAAATTATACAGAAACAACCAGTACAAGTATGTTGTCAATATGAATCACACGACATAATGGAAGAGTTGATTAATTTAGCTCCTTCCTTTTCCCTGAGGTAATCATAAGCAAAATACCAACTCATTCTTATCATTCAATAGATTCATTATTAACCAAACACAAATGCAATATATAACATGTATGTCCTTATGATTGTCACATATTACGACTTTCAGTTATGGATAACCACGATTGCACTAGGGGTTATTAGACATTGGCCATCAACAATCACCTTTTCTGATCATTTTTAGAAGTTTTATTATCTATGTTTAGTTGTACTAATTGGCTATATGCAATAATATAGTTTTGAAGATTTTCTCTCATCTCCAGTTGATAGATATAATTTCATCTTTAATAGTATTGAATGCACAACAATGTGAATGCATAGATATTATCTAGTAAAGGTGTGAATGAGTCTATCCATTGTGAATTATTTGAGCTAAAGTTGTTAAATTCTTAATATTTGTTTGTTAAATAAAATAAATTAATAAGACTTGATTTTACATTCAACTAAATAAGCCAATTTTAAACTTTATATGTTTGACATTAAAAAATTTTAAATAGCTCCAGTTTGTCTATGCAATAATAAAAATGTTAATTTAGATGATACAAAAATTTGATATTGGTAGTAAATTATAGTTTTATCTAAACAATTATCATTATCTAATTTTAATTTTTGAAGTTTCTTTATTCTATTTTTCTTTCCAATAATTCATTTTTTACATGAGATTTTTAATCAAAGACTAAATTTATAAACTTAAAAATGAATCAAGAAGAAGTGTCATATGAAAGGCAAAAATTTAAGATATAAATGAATTATTCATTCTGTCAAAAAATGAATTATTAAATGTACTTTTGGTTTTCCAAGTATTTTGAATATACAAGTTTGATCCTCCAAGTTTCAATTGCAACAATTTAATTCCTAAACTTTCATTTCTTTTATAACCGAGTTCCTTCGTCAATATTGTATTAAATAGTTTAGATATTTAGGTGGAGATAATTGGCGACTGATGTGACATTAACATGCTGTGACATTAACATGCCGTCTAAATGAGTTTAGAAATTAAAGTGGAATTTGAACCCACAACAGCATAGTTAAACACTAATACCAGAACAACTAGTATAATTAATTAATTTGGTATTATCTTTCTTCTTATATGTAAGACTCTTAATTTTGAAAATTTTGTTTGTTGTTTTCATAAGACTTTCTTTACATTGTCTCTCACACTAATTGTTTTTTTTTACCAAAAACCTTTAATTAACATTTAATTTGTATAGTAAAGAATGGTATATTCTATAATTAAATTAAGTAAATTCAATTTCTTTTTTGTAAGGATTCAATTTTTTTGTAAGGATTAGAGAAGATGAGGAATACACATTAATTATTATTTAATTAGATAAAAACTAATTAAGTGGAAAAAAAGATGAGTTTCAATAATTTTAAGGGTGATTTTTGAAAAAATAATATAATTTATTAATAAATTTAATATTAAAAATTATATTAGTCAATTTTCTTAATTCTTGTGAATTGTTTAAATAAATTCTATATAGAGAGTCAAAGGTAGTATATGTATAAAAATATATATTATACACAGGCTAGAATACAACCTAAGGAGTGAGAAATTGTTAGTCGTAGACATTTCATATCTCCTTCAGAATTGGTTATCATGAAAACTTAACGTAGAATTTGACTCCGCTGTGGATACTCACATTTTGGATCTCCTTCCTATTTGTAGCTTATTTTCTTAGAAGGGTACTTGGCTCTAAGAACCATTTATCATTGAGATTAATATAGAGCCACCTACGTTGCCGAGCAGGGTACTCTATAACTTCACTCATTACTATTCCACTTGTAATTTAGATATTGGCATGGAGTGGTTGTAGTAATAGGTGGTTGTATTTAATTCAATACATGTTTACTAATTTCTCATGTTTATTGTAGAAATAATAACATGATTCGAGACTATTATGATCAAAACTAACCTCAAACCTAGCTAGTGACTGATATAAATGGCACCAACATTCAAGACTCCATCCAAAAAATCACTTTTATTACAGCAGCACCAACCAATCCAATATACACCTTTCCATTAAACTACCATACCCTTCAGAATTGCACGAATCACGTTTGCTCTTTCCAAGTAGAGTAAATAGAGGGCTATTATTAATATACACAATAGATGGTACTCCTTTTGGGTATTATATTTTCGGGTTGGCTGTCTGATTGTCAGCCATGGTATCTTTTATTGGTTGCTGGATGTCTGATTGGGTTAAATATTAGTGCAGCTACGTACATCGATCAAACCAATTACACAATTCGTTTCCAACAGATGAAGCACAAGTAACCTTTTCATGGCGTGTTTGATTAATCATATCATTCAAAAAGTATTTTCGAGTGTTGAATGTATTTTTAAAGAATAAAAATAGTTCAATAATTTGTTTAATTACCTTCACAAGTGTGTTTACGTATTCAAATTTTGTTTGAAAACTCAATTTTAAAGAAACAAGTCTCGTGTTATACTTTAGTAAATTTTAATCTAAAAATACACTCATATATTTCAAGTTCGTAGTATTGTTGCTGAAGCCACATTACCTGGTTCGTGGCATACATCTTGGAGCCTCTTGTTAATTATTTAATGGTTCACAAAATCATCGATTGCTGATCATAAGTGTCATGGTGTACAATCCACGGTGCAACACGCTCCTAAGTAATTAAAATGTTAATTAGTAATTATGTTTAAGATGCATAAATATTTTATTTTCATAAAATTGTTCTCTTAATATAATAGACATCCTCTTATTACATAAATATATAGTTTTCCAAGGTATTAGGTACAGGTGGGTTTAGAAATTGACAAAGTGTTCCAGGTGGATTTGAACCCACAGCTCCAAGCTCTAACATTAACCCACAGGTGGGTTTTCCTAGTAATGGTATGTGTATAAAAGAAATATACTCTTTAAAACATTTTTAATATACATCTTGGAGCCTCTTGTTGATTTAGTTGCTCCCAAGTTCATTGATTGCTGATCGGAATCATGGAGTACAGAATAGATGCATTATATTGGTCTTTTAGACAACCTGGGGCTACTTGTGTTATTTAATTAATTATTTGAACATGTCCTCCACTTTACCAAGTAATTATCTCTTTTAAGTCCTTATAATAAATACTTACTGTGTTTGCCTCTATATATACAGAGACGCAGAAATGCAAGGTTGATTCTTTTTTTTATAATAAGCAAACATGTATATATTTGAGAATTTAACCCTTTGCTGCTACTCTGATTCGTACTTTGAGAATTTATCATCATTACTTTCAAATTTTCAAGTATTCTTGCCCGAGACCAATAATAGTGTACAGTAATTTTCAAGATTTGTCTGATTTTACTATTACAAAAAATATGATACAAATATATTACAGAATGCGAGATTTCTGTATTCCAAATAGGATTTGTCCGGAGTCCTTTATATTTTGAATGAAATCTGATTTAAATTGCACACGAATCAATTATATATATCATTTCCATTCACTTGTATCTATGTCCTTCAAGCTATAATATTGTTTTTATTCGTATAAATTAAATATGATATAAGAAAATTTACAATACTCACACATCTTATTTAATCAACTCAATTATATCTCTTTGATTATTATAATTATAATATTAATATACAATAATAAATAACAAAAAGACCTTATTATTAATACTATTTGTCTCTTTTTATCCCTTTCTTCTTACTATATCATCTATTATATTTAATTTTTCTCTATTTTATTTCACTATCTCTTTAAAATATTAATAGAGATACATGTGTTCAACAAAATATTACTCATTAAATATTGCCATGCATTGATCATTTTAATTATTATTATTATATTGATAGAAAACGACTAATATAACATAATTGATAATGATTTTTTTTAATCAAATGATTTAAGTTTAAATCTTAACTGATTTTTGAATATAGAATAAATTGTATTATCTTAAACACCTAACCAACACTATTTTTTTTTATCCTTTTCTTTTTATCATATCATAAACTTTATCTTTATGTCCTTATATTCATCTCTCTCTCTGTATTACCAGGGTGCACATGGAAACACTATTAATGTGATTCTGAGTGCTGTTATTGGTACCACTATAGCCTTGCCATGAGCTCGAAACGTTGCTTTCAAATAATGATTTTCATTTGCATTAATGAGGATGAACATATCATCTGCTTTAAACAGTCGAAGTGTAACACAATTTAAATCTAGCTAGGGTTTTCAAGTATACACCAACCTTGTTTTTAATACTCTGAATGTGTATTACTAGGTTTGGTCAAAGAAATTTACTATTTACTTTTGCCTCTTACAATGAAAGGATGCTTCAAGTCTAGTGCAACAAGTTACGTATATATGAGTGCCATATATATAGGAAAGAATAAGTTTAGGGAAGGATGAAGATGAACTCAAAGCTCGTGGCTTATGTTGAAAATTAAAGCATGGCCATGGAAACTCTGGCGTTCAGTTCATGCTTAAGAGGGTAAAACAACTTTTGTGTACCATCTATTTTATTTTGTCAAATCTATTTAAATATTTGCCTTCTTCGTGTTTGAGGAATCGAGTTTTTCCATTTTCATTTATGTTACATTGCATACATGTATGTAGGTCTTCAAAGATGTAGAAAGAGTTGCAGACTCAGGTCAATTAACAACCTCAAATCAGAGATAAAACGAGGAAACTTCAGGTTGTCACTCAGAAGATCCCACCATTATTCAACTCGATCCATGCTCTCCTTGGAAACAAGTGAGATTTTTTTTGGCTTTGAGATTTTTCTTTTGTTAGAATGGTTAATAATACGAAACTAGGTTTACTTATCCATTCGTGAATTATTTGAGATGAACTTCTAATTAAATGCTCAATATTTATTTGTGTAGTAAAATAAATAAGCTCAAACTTGCTTTTACACTCAATTTTATAAATGAATTTATTTCAAATTAAAAACTTGGGAATAACACCAGTTTGTTTATGCAATAAAAAAAAAAGTTAATTTTGGCTAAAAGAAATACGATATAATTAGTAAGTTATAGGATTATCGAAACAATTCTCATTACCTAATTTTAATTTGAAAATTATTTTTGATTTTATTATTTCGTACCTTTATTCTTTTTATAAAATTCTGAGTTAATAAACTTAAAAGTGAATCAAGATATCTATCATTATCGAGATATGCTTAAAATGTTTTTCCTATGTTATATATATTGTCTAGACAAAACATCAACATTAACTTTAAGCTTAATTTCTTTTGTGATCCATGCGCGCTGATTTATATTGGAGTCTCTTCATGAAAGTGTATGTTTTTTACTCTTCCTCTTCCTCCCAATACTTGCATGTGCAACTTAAACAATTGTGGTGACAAGGGTTTCTATACAGCTGCAATGAATTTTTCTTATATTTTCTCTTTTTTTTTCTACTTATCTTTTGGTTGCTTTGTTGACTATATATTTTTCTCTTTTTCCTTTGGTTTTACTGGACATACTATTTATTTATTTATTTATTTTTCTCTTGGTTACAGGTTTTTGAGTTCATACGACAAAACAACTATTTGTTACTTATGATAAACATGATGAGTTTAACTCATTATCAACCTAATTTTTTTATGGGCTTTAGTACAATATTTAGGTTCCGCTTTGGAAAATAGTGATACAAAGGTAAAAAAAAAATAGTAACAAAAAAGACAATTCTATTGTTTTTCTCCTTCTCTTCTTTGCCTCTCTTCTATTTTTTTTTACCTTTGTATCACTATTTTTAGCCGAACCTAAATATTAAGAAATCACTATTTTTTGCATAAATTCAAACATAAATTTTTTGCACTAATAGTGCATAAATCTAACTAAATGATTTCCTTAATTTAAAATTTTATTAAAAAATTCCTTAATTTAAATTAAAAATAAATATAATAATAATTTATAAAAAAATGGTTTATACCAATTAAAGTATTTCCTTAAAAGATTTGACTAGATGATCAACTAAATAGAACCCCTAATTTGAATTATAAAATAAATATAATAATACCAAATACCATTCCATAAAAGAAGATTGAATAAGATGATATATAATATATAAGTTGTAATATGTTCAGTAATCTTGTTTGCAAGCATAAATTCAAACAATAGAATAGATAAAAATATTAATGATTAGTTTTTCCTAGCAATTTCATAATCTTCGACTACTCAATTGCAAAAAAAAAAAGGCAAAGAAGAGAAGGAGAAAGAATGGATGGGAAGAAGGAGAGAAGAGAAAGAAAAAGAAAGGAAAATGGAAGAGGGAGAGAAGTAAAAAAAATAAAAAGGAAGAATGGAAGAGGTGGAAAAAAAAGAGAAGGGAAGAATGAAAAGTGAGAGAAAAGAGAGAAGAAAATAATAACTCAAAAATTTCATTATAGTCCTTTGTTGATGTTGATGCCATACTTGACACTTAAATAGAAAGAAAGAATGGAAGGGAGAGAAAGAGAGAAATCAGGAAGAGGAAGAAAGATGAGGAATGAACAAAGGCGGGATCCAAGAGAGAAAGAAAGTGAAAAATACTTCATTTTAATTCTTGTTGACGTGAATGCCACATGCCAGGACAATTAGGACACTACTTGGTACTTAATTTTTTTTTTGTGGGCCTACTTGGCACTTAATGTTCCATATCAACACTATTAATAATATTAGGATACATGCATCCCCCAAGAACAACCTAAACGGTGGAATATAATTTTAAGAATTCTTTTTCCTTCTATTTAGGGATTAAAGTGAAGTGCCAATAAAATTCAAGGACAAAATTAATTATTTGCACAAAAATAAGACACATGATTACATTAAAAGAAAAAGTTGTGACAAAAAATTATATGATTCACAAAAGAAAATAGAATTTATTATTTAAGGATGAATTGATTATTACATGGCTATCAGTTTTTAACTTATAAAATATTTATTTGACGTTTCATATTAGTATGTTTTTGACATTATTGACTTGTTTAATGATTATTATCTAATGTCACCTTTTTTTTTTATTTTTTTACCTATAAAATCGATAATTAACACCTACTTAATTGTTTGATAGTCAAAATATAATAGGATGGGATAGAGTATGAAAACATGACACGAACAAAATAAATTTTAAATCTGTCAAATATTTGGTGTGTATCATATAACAAAATAGATAATAATATTGTATTCAATTGATGCCTTATTTAACATGGACCAAATAATAATAGAATCAATATGGTATAAATTATGTTGAAATGACAAATGTTCTATTTTATTTAAATTATTACATATATCTTTTCAAAAAGAAACTTTAGATATATTTTTTTATTTTTAATATAATGTCAACTAAGTTATGCATCATACAAACAACATAGAATAGTTGTCTTATGTAACATATCCTAGCCATCAATCAGATCCTTAATTTTTATTTTATATATAAATAAATTTATAAAAACAATAATTTGTATAAAAGATATTAATTAATAATGTTGATATTTTCTTTTGTTTGAGAGACTGTCAATGTTTTTTATAAGCAAAACTTCATTTAAAAAAAAAAAACGAAGTACAAGGGGAGCTCTTATTGAATACAAAGGTCTTACAGAGCCAGATTAAACAAACAAATAAAGACATTATAAGAAACCAGTGGGGGAAAGCATCGAGCCTGTTGGTACATCCTGTCGTGCTTGAACTATGTCCATTGATAGAGACTCTCAGGATTTAAAAGAAAGATCAAAGCCAAACTTATTTAAATTGATTGTTGTTGACATTAAATGAAATAACTATCTCATATTACATCTTATTCATAAGCTCAAACTAAAAACTTTTATTTAAGGAAATATTCATCAACACTTGATTAAACAGACGTTAACAACTTATAAACATAAACTCTACATAAAAGTACGTATATACTTCTACAGAAGAAATCTAGAGAGCCCCACTTTATCCCCGGTTTGCTTGACATCTTTCTCTGTTTGTTGTCTATACTCCCTCAAAGTGAATTTTCTGTAGATAGGTGGCTTGATTTGGCTTTGTATAATTGCCTCCTCAGAGGGGGAATAGAAAAATGCCATAGAAAACCTCTCTACTTTCTCAGCAGCAACCACTCTGTGTTTTATGCTTTTATAAACACCATTACTCAATGCCTGCACATTATAGGAAGCACGTATCAAAGTTAATTAATTTAGAAAGAATTCGAGAAGACTTGTTTTGGTCAACCAATATAAGATAGAAAAATCAAATTATTGAGAGTATTAATTTAACAATACATTTTTGTCAAGCCATTTTCCGGAACCGGTGATTGCTTTTTGATTGGAGTCCAAAAAAAAATAATTAAATGGCAAAAACCTAAAGCAACTTAATGCTTGCTAGAAATTGTGCTTTTTTCTTCAACGTGAATTAATTATGTCATTGTTAATATCTTATGACATGTGCATTTTATAAGCTATCCAATCATTTGTATTTATCTCACTTTTTTTTATTCATAAAAATTAAACATAATATCATAGAATTTAGAATATATATCCGCTTAATCAAATGAGTTTGACTCCCGTGATCATATTTAATTTCAAGCCTTTTTTGTCCATTGAGATTTGATGAAAATTTGGTGGGTTTTATCCATTATGGAGTGCTAATTGAAAATGAAAAGCACGCATACATATTGGGCATTATATTAAGACACACGTCCTCTATGTAATCATTGTCCTTGAAAATAATCATTTTCCAATATGCTACCTAGAATTTTAACTAAATTAGGAAATGAAATTTAGCATCTGTTCTGAAGAAGAAAAATTTAAGTTCTCTTTTAACATTTTTTTGTTAATCTTTCTATTTATCAAACAAAAATAATACATTTTTATATTTAAAAAATTTCCAAATATATTTACTTTATTTATAAGAGGATGAATAACAAAAAGTTATTGTACAAAAAGAACATTTTTCTAAAATTAATTATGAGATTTCACCTGAAATAAGTCACCAATATTAACCACCAGGGCATGTGGATTAGGCTTGACACCAACCCATTTTCCATCTTTCAGCAATTGCAATCCCCCAACCTGGTCTTGATGTACAATGGTAAGAAAACTAGTGTCACTGTGAGGCAACAAGCCATGCACCTTTGATGATATGGGGCATTGAGGGTATCTATTCAGTCGAATGAAAGAACTTTTTGGCAAGCAATGCTCTCGGAAATAGTTGGATTTCGTATTCAATTTGCAAACTAGTATTTCCGCCAAGCTTTGGGCAAGGGAAAACATTGTTATTGCAAAAACTTCAAGGCTTGATCTGAATTTTAAAAAGAAGTACTTATTAGTTATATAATTTGAGGCAAAACACACAAAGTATAGTAACACAACGAAGTCATTTGAAAGCATGCATGCCATTTCGGTGTTTATTAATAAATTTTTGTGTACCAAAAGAAAAGCATGCATACATGCCGTGAAAGTATTTAATTTGGAGGGGTAACGATGAAAAGTTTGAATACGAAAAATGATGCTTATCTGTCTTAATTTTCTATCCCTCTTTTTTTAAAAAAAATAAATCGTGTATTTGTATTATAGAACGATTCATTTTGTAGCAAAGCCATAATACGGCTCATTTTAAAATTTCTCTAACAGTTACTGAACGAGGATCATGTACATTTGTTACACTAATTTATTATCTTTTAGCTGGAAATGAAAAATTGTATATATCTTGAACTTAGTTCTATAATTATGTCCATTTCTTTTCAACCAAATTGGCTAAAAAAGACTAATTAGTCTATAATTATCTCACATTACTTCTTGTTACATTACTTTTATATCTATTGGAAAAGAGTCTTACACACACACTACTTTCTTTTCTGTTTTTTAAGTAATTTGATACTGTATTTTTTAAGTGTAAATGAAATGTTAGAAGAAAAAGGGTGACGTGACATGAATTGTCTAGCTTTAAAAGCTTGTGAAGAAAATGAAGATGTATGATCACGAGTTAGGTTACAGAGGCACCCACTATTGTACTAGTGCTGTTTGATAGTCATAATAAGTTAAAAACATCTATATCCGTCATAGTACACCAAAACAAGAAAGCTGTGAATTCAGTACGTATAAGCTAGGGATCGAATGGTAAATAAAGTAAATATAATAATTGGATGATATATAAACAAATTGAAAATTAAGAGGTGACATCCCGTTAAGTTGTCTTTTTATATATATATTTTGTTTGCAATTTTTGGTTCCTTGAAGAAAATCTAGTTGTTGCATATATATCCCAATGTTTTTACTTTTTGAACATATATAGTGCCAAAAAGAAAGAAAAAATTGGAGATGCATCATGTACCTCAGAGTTTCATGCTGGTCCATCCTTGAGATGTCTGTCAGATAGAAATGAAAGGCTTCTGACCATGACAGCTGTCTCAGATTGGTAGCAAATGGATTCCCCCACCTGTAAGCTTTGCCTTGTGTTGATGACTTGTTCAGAAAGGGTTGATAGAACACTTTCTTTTGCTCAATTTGCAGGCTCTTCAGAAGCTCATGTGAAATTCCATGATTAACAACTTGAAAGAAACCCCATTCTCTTGCAGCTTCTGCAATTTCCCTCATGCATTCTTCTCTCTCAAGACTTAACCGGCCAAGGTCGATCAAAGGTATATCACATCTCTCTACTATGAACTCATTCCTTGAATCCCCTAAGTGTTGTTGCACAAGGGTCTTGTAGGTCTCGAGGAATGGTGGTTCATAAGCCATTTGGGAGCTATATGTGTATGAAAAGGTTACACTAGCTAGCTTCAAGAAAAATAATCAATTATTAGGTATGTGTACCACAAATTTTAATGACAAGAAAATCAGAAAATTAAGCTTAATTAGTATCCAATTGCTTCAACTTATTTTATGAAACTTATGTGATTTTTTTTAAAAAAATATATAAATAAATGATCATTTCTCTTAAAACATATTTACGCATGCATTAATTTATGCTCAATGGATTCTCTAGGTTCAAACAGAAGATTAAGCTTTCATGCAAAACTCGGGCTGAAAATGTTGCCAGTATTTAGTGCTAGTAGCAACCACTGTTGCCCTAATTTCTGTGATAAAGAGACTCACAAAATCTGGAGTGTCACCTATATTTGATGTAAAGTAATATATATACTTCTATCTATTTAAAAGTTCAACTATGAGCCTGAAAGGCTTCATATATAGACATATAAGATAATAATAAAAAAGTTATGTCAGGATCAAAGTTTAAACTGTGCTTGTGTGAAGATGGTTATGAAATTTCAACCAACTTGGTAGCTTTCAAATGCTACCCTTAGTAATCTAGGGGAATCCGGTTAAAAGAAGACACAGCATAGAAAAGTAAATGTAAAAGGAAAGAGAGTGATACTTTGGTAGCTAGCTATAATAAGGACTTGATTTATTCTAATTTAATTCTATATACGTACCAAAGAAACTCAAGGTAAAACTAGTCCTTGCGTGAAGAAACTTCTAGCTAGTTAATTTTGGGATAAGAAAAATGGGTCGATCATGAATGGGATTAAGAACAGTACGTAATGGGTTAGTTTAGATTTCTTAATGAGATATTGGTGGTTGCACACATATTTATATGCATTGTGAATCCAGAAACTTTGGAATAGCGCTATACAATTAAGTATATGGCTATATCAGAGACCACGCGGCCAAGCATAGCATCAGAAAAAAGAGAGGATAAACGCATGCAACCACAACTGCAACATATACGAAATCAGTTCTTGACTTGTAGCCGCGAAGTACAAAGTGGAATAAACGTACGTGCGTTGAGAGTGTAAGCGCAACCAATCAAATTTTACATTGTTACTCTGATTTTAAATTACGATTGCGTTCAGTAAAAAAAAATAAAAATTAACTACATGCAATTGTAATAAATTGAAATACTTTTATATTGTGGTCGCAATTACGATTGTGAACTACAATTTAAAATTATAATTATTTTTGTATTATTGTTATTTTTATTTTCATATATCGACATGTATCCTCTTAGGCAGTCCAAATTAAGCACAGCCCAACACTAAATGTATGCATCACTTTCATTAAATATTTATTTTTTGTGTTAATTATATATATTATTAGTGTGAAGTATCCATCAATTTTGTTTATAGTTATTTTCATGAAAAAATCTGATTATCTACCTTTAATAAGGTATCTCTTTTTAATCATATTTTTTTTTAACCACAAAACTTAAATCTAAAACTTTGTTTAAAAGGGTTGAATTAAGTCTCATTAAGATCAACATTTTATCAGTACTTCCTTCACTAGATGTTGAACATTGATCATGAGAGAATAAATACATATTTAGATAAAAATTTGCAAATTAAGTTTGAAAAAGTAACTCAAATCTTACTTCTTCCAAAATGAATTTCAAGAAAATTTTTTACTCTTAAACATATTTTTTTATCAGGAATAATCAAAACGTGATCATCTCAAGCTGAATTTACTCTTAAACCTACTTTTAGAAAGCTCACAATAAAAATCCAAACACAGCCTAACTCATTTAATTTGATAGCCCCAACTTACTACTTTTGTTTTATAGCTGTATTTTAGGGAGTTTTAACAAATGGGGTTTTTTTCTTCAATTTTTCCATGTGGACGTCGTTTTCAAATTATTTCCAAAGATGGAATAAGCTGTAACAAGCGTTATGATTTTTAAGTTATAAGTCCTAACATCTGTTAGGACTTATTATTAT
>Ga0315911_1000051_pt1:17500-35581 | contig 35581 bp, 21 predicted proteins | sample Edanod1MG_FD_207737 | JGI IMG/M metagenome (GOLD analysis project Ga0315911, IMG submission 207737) | Root nodule microbial communities collected in Santa Monica, California, United States - Edamame nodules 1 | ecosystem: Host-associated > Plants > Roots > Nodule | place: USA... | reverse complement strand
CTACCTATCTACACTTAACTTAAGGATTTAGGTGTGACTATATCACTTCCTAAGTCTTTAGTCTCAGATGTGGGTGGCGCTGAGTTTGCTAAGAAGTTTAGGTGTAAGAATTTAACAGTGGATTTATCCCCTGTTTCTATTCGAAACCTGGCTAATTCCCATACAATACACTCCATGTATTCCCTTTGTCATCTCTATAAGATACAGAGGTTTTCCACTCTATGTCGATTGTATGGTATTGGTTATAGGCTTCTTTGTAAACTTAACCACACTAAGTCGTCTACAGTCTTACGGCTGAAGGCGATTTGGTTAAAGGCTAAGCTACCTTTCGAGTTGTGGCTTGGCCAGTGCTGTCCTGTCGACCCTTATTTAAAAGGTCGATTGATCTGGAAGCTTCAACAAGCTTTCAGACCTAAGGATCTTGTGGTGCCTCCAACGAGTACTTATAAGTCTGAGACTTTTGAGTACTTAGAGGATATGACACTTCTAAGATCTTGGACTGAAGCCTGGCTCAAGTACGTCAGGTGGTATTACGCTACTGCTTTATCCCCAGATGTTTCCATCGAGGATTTTATCCAAGCTCCTGTTGTTACTACTCGCTCTTTCCAGCGAGTAAAGAGTTTCCACTTCTGACCCGTTTCGGTCTGGTCAGTCCCAAGGTGATCTTGTTGGGTGTCTGTTTCTGATCAAGCTGAACTTTCTTTGTTGGAAGGGAGTGAGAACCTCTTTGATGCTGAGGTTGCGGCTCATCGAGAACTGTTGCGGGGAGACCATAGCTGAGGCTGGGCTTGATCCTAAACCTCTAACTATCCTAGGTTCTAGGTTAGGTGGAAGTGAAAAGACTAAGGGAGATGCAGATTACAGCATTGCTGATTCAGAGGAGATTACTGATATTGTGGGGACAAATTTAATTTTCATGACAGGCCCTGTTATTGATCTCCTTCTGGTCATGCAGCATAGGGTTCCATGACTGGAAGAGCAGGTAAGATGAGTGAGAAGCAGCCGCAACCCTCTAGGACAGTTAGAAAACGAGGAAGCCCGGGAATGGGGCGCAACTACGGTCAATCCAATCAATGAATCTAGCAACATGGAATGTTAGGGCCCGGAAGAAGCACTTTGAGGTCAGTTATTAAAAAATAAATCAATATTGCATTCTTGGCCTGGCGAGACTAAGAAGAAAGCGTAAAAAATGAAAGCTAGATTTCTAATTTGGACCCCGAGTGACCCAGCTACATCAAAGGAAATTCCCTGGTGTTCACTCTAGTTCCTAACTCATTTACGCTGTAGGCATAGAGCTATTGGAATGCTTTCATAGGCTAGGGGGGGGGATAACTCTTAATTAAGTAACTAAGCCCCAAGGCTAGCGAAGGAAAAGGAAGTTACATTAGGGCAACAACTCCTGACTCGAGGGTGAGAATAGGAATCGAATAGATTGAATCAGAAATGCACTTAGAGAGAGGCTTAATAACCTGAATAAGGGCTACCAAACGTTAGCAAGGCAAGGTTCGGAGCGAAGAAAAGAAGGAAGCAGTCCTTCCGCTGCACGAGCATCGACAAAGAGAGAGTTTAGATCCATTAGCCAATCCAATCACCAGAAAGAGCGAAAGGGAGATGAGAAGGAAAATCAAATAGAAAAGCACTAAGAATCCCAATCCCAACTGACCCAGATAGCATACAGTGAAGTAGATGCTGAATTCTTTCCAATAAATATCTCCCCAAGAGGTTGATGCATTCAGTAAAGATGAAGTAAGCATGTCCCTTTTCTGGCAGCAAGGCCGGGCCCGAGTAGTCAATGGTTGCTACCGCTTCTTTCTTCTGTGCTTCCATTTCTACTTTCCCGAATATCTATTGGTTAATTCCACCTTAGATCTAAGGTTGGGGGGAGCCTATGCTAGTCTTCTAACGTTCCCACCTTTCCCTGCTCAAAGACCTCACATGCCCTCCTTTCTGTCCGGTAAGGGAGATGGTAATTTATCCCCCCGTCCCAGGGCTAGTAGTTCAAGTGTAATTCCTTTAAAGATCTGAGACTTGTCTCGAAAGAGCTGCTTAAAAAGGCGGACATCTTACTTCCTTTTGATGGTAGTTAGGGTTCGGCCAGGTCAATAATAGGTTCTGGGCTAGTCCTTCCTCTCCTAAAGGTCTACTCTTTTATACCAGTGCAAATCAGTCTCTTCTTATCTTATATTATATGGTAGCCAGTCTTTGATAGAATGGTTGAATAGAGCCTCCCATCTCTCTCCCAGTATGTCTGATAAGAAGATAGTAGTCAGTCAGTTGTAGGTTGACGAATGGCTTCTTTGAGATTAAGAACATCCTCTGCTTCTCTCTTCTCTTTCCTGTATCGAGCGTGAAGCTAGACTCACAGGTTCCGGAGCGAGGCCCCTAGCGATAGGGGGAAAGGAGAGTGGGAAAGAGGGCTCCTTTCGACCAGATTACTAGCTTTCATTCATTCAAAGTCAAGGAACTGGTTTGGGGTAAAGAACTACAGTGATCTGATACCTTCTTCCCTTGGTATGTAACATAGGTTATGTAGGCGTACAACTCTTCCTAGGTTGTATTCGATCACGAATGGCCAAAGAATCGATTAATTAGTAGTATGCCTTATATTTATTGCCTGAAGACCTTTTCTTCTTTCTCTTTGAAATTGGAAGAGGTTCTTGATTCAAAATAAAAGTTTATTAGGCCTGGGCAATTCCTTTGAAAGACTTAGGTATATACTAAGTCCAAGACGGACGCGGAGCTCTCACCTGGGTAACAATCTCGCGTGGGTAAGAAGAAAGCGTCAAAGCTAGGCGCTTCATTCAAAACAAAAAGAAAAAGGCGCAGAACGTTGCAGGAGTTCCTGGAAGTAAGTCAACTCTTGCCGATAGTAGGGCAATCCATCCTTCGTCTCGGGCACAAAATAGGAACTCTTGTACTGGAAAAGAGAAGGACGCAATGCCTTTCTTTTACTTACCCTTTTTATTCTCTTATGTATGATATTTATAGTGACCCAGTAATGCCCCATCAAAGAGCCTATTCGTCGTAAGACTCATTCTCTTGTGAGTCAGTCACTCTCATGTCATGAGACACCTGTCTCAGGTAAGGAGGGACTTCCGGGCTCTCTTGCTTCACTGATTCAATCTTTACCGGTTCGGAAGGAGGAGAATTTGCTTATGTCCATGGGAGACCAAAAAAAGGGGATTGAATCGGGTCAGTCCGCATAGACGAAGCTTGCTCCTTCTGGCTCCTTTCTGTCATCTAGCCCTACCCTAATCAATATCAATAAGGGGAAGGCGAAGAGCTTTCTCTTGATCCTGGGAGAGATCGGGCCATAATCTAATAGGGGAAGGCAAGGCCAGAAAGAGTATATTTCTAGTCCTGATCAAGAAAACTAAATGCCAATCCTCAGTCTTGCATTCCTTCCTAAAGTCTAAAGTGAGGAATCTTTATCGATACCCCTTACCTGACGGTCAAGTAGTTTCAGCTTCTTCATCTCGGTTAATTGAAGCGCTCCTCAAAAGAAGGTGAATGAATTCTGGTTGGCAAGGAATCCAGGGATGAGAGATTGAGAGCGGATAGACAGTATAGAAATAAATTTCTGCCTTATTGATTTTGGGCGAGCTAGCCACGCGGTCTTCCTTATAAGTTAAGTCAACTATTATGTCTGAGTTACCCTCCCTAAGCTCTTTATTATCTGCTCTCTTAGTCCTGCTGCTAGCTGTTAGCTCTTTGCTCTTTGAGGGAGGGGCCGAAAGAGAGAACTGCAGCGATGAAGGAGCAGAAGGAGGATATAGCCGAGTTCATGGCTAGCTTTAAAACGTCTTCAGACTATCTCGCCCAGTACGATATTATAACATCCTATTCTTACAGAAAAACAGCATAATTCCTACTCTTTAAAAAGAATGGCATCATTTATTAACAATATCGGCATCGCACACCCAGGGTCAAGAAAGCAGTTCTATACTAATGAAATATATGAGTCAGTATAAAATCTTACAAGTGCGATACTGGTATTCTAAACACAACTTCCAAAGGTCGCCCATTCTTCTTGAGTTTCCTACCTTCTTGAGGTACGTCTCAGTCTATTATCTCGCTTTCTCCGCAGTATCGATAAATAAGCGTAATATCATCATTAGGAAGACACTGCCCATCTTGAATAGGATTTTAGCTACTAAATATGTTGATGGTCTTTATGAAAAACTATTAACTAGGAATATTATGCTACCCATATGGAAAGAAGACGCTAGGGGAATAGAAAGACCATCAAATAAACGAAGTCAACACCAGGTCTTCCGAAGCATTAACAATTACCTATTTAATATGTACTCAGTCCGGGTGGATATCTCACTACATTGACGCAGTTTGTTCAAAGACGAACGCCCTGAATTATGCCATCTGCTTAGGCTTTCAAATATGGTACGCTCTAATGCCAAGCCTTATGCTGGTCTTAGGGTATTATCATCAAATCTTTAAGCCAGAGGTAGTTAAATACATCAAGGACACCATAGGAGTATGGCACAACGATATTGTCAAGATCGCATCAGATCTAATAGGCAATAATGAATTCTTCATGCAGCCCGACGTGGGAACGCTCGAAAGCAGTGGGGCCTCTGGGACAGGGACCAGACCTGAGTCGCTAACATTTGGGAATAAGAGAAGTAGATATACCCAATTTTTTAACTAGCCAAGGAAGGAAAGCGGGAAAGGTCCGATACAAAGGAAAGGGTTGCGAGGCTTAACGATTTAGAATATAGCTGTTGAGGTGGCACTTGTTCCCCCGGGGCGGGGGTATATGCCCGTAGCTTTATTCTGTCACTTCTTTCAGATCAATGAAGTTGAAAAGTTATAGAGTAAGGGACCCTTGTTTACAAAGCTGTCACTCCAAGAACTCGAAGTCAAGCATCTTCGGGAATATCCAGATTAGTCTTCAACTAGAGAAAGGATAGGAATCTCCTTTGCAGAGTTTTCTTCTCCTGCTGATGTAGCGGTAAAGTCAAAAGTTGGATGCCCTTTTTTCTTTATTTAATTAATTCCGTTGATAGAGCTTTTGAGCGGATGCAAGCACTAGATTCTTCAACGAGTACCAATAATAAATGAATTCACCAGACTAAGAGAAGAAAACAGAACAAAAAGATTAAGCCCAGCCGCCTTCGGGAAGACCTATCTTCGTCGGGAGGAAGAGCCCTCTTTACACCATTGTGATTAGAAAAAACCGAAAAGTGGACCGGCCTAGTAACCAATAGAGCGGGGCTTGATCCCCACTTTAAATCTATTGGATAGAGCCCTCAGCCCAGGGCAAGCGATTGAATTCTATTTGATTATGGGTTAGGTGGAACCTGAAACTAGCACTTACAAATGAGTTAGCAAAAGGAAAAAGACAATTCTCAAATGCGTACAAGACTTTCTTCCTTCTTTGTTTAAGAGGCCAGTCTGCGATGGATGCTCGTGCATGAAAAAGGGCTTTGATCTATTCACCACTTATATAATAGAGCCAATCTCTGCAGGACAAGATATCTATTTTGTCATTGGGAAGTAAGGCTTAAGTCGACGAAAAAGTTAGGAAAGGGGATCATATGGCTAGGGTTGCCCTCGGGGCTCAAGGGTTTAGCGATGAAGAGTGCCAAGCAAAAGGTCAATACCGGTACGCCGATCAAAGAAGTCCAGTGGCAAGGCCCTTTCAGCCAAGCTAGCGTGCTGAACAGAAAGTCGTAGAGTGATGACAGCTTCTTCTTCTTGAGTCATTCGTGTGACAACATCAGGATCTCGTCGAAAGACCTCCTCTGCCTATCTCTCCCGCAAGAGAGGACTCGTTATGGCGCACCTCTTTTTAGCAGTCTCGTCAATAAGATAAGATTGCCCCTCCCTTCTTATTGATTTGATAAAGGGCTTTGTCCACTCCCTCTCTTCTTAGCCGAGCGGAGTGACGGTTTAGTTTAGGCTTTAGATGCCACTGCGAAAGACTCTAGAGATCCACTCTCACAGCGTATACGCGACATCCCTATGTATACACAATCCTTTCAAGCAGCTAGGACAGCTAGCAAGCAAGTTATCTGTTCGCGGACAAGCTCTCTGGATGACAAAAAACATGCTCTTTCATGCGGAAAAAACACGGTCTTTCGTGGAAGTTGGTCGATTTGAAGTCGCTTTATGAGTGAAAATGGGTCGATGACGAAAAAGACGGGGAAAATGATCAACTGTCACATTTTGATGCCAGTTTAGGGCTAAAATGAACTTTCATCCAAAAAGACCGAGAAAACGCTCCACTGGCAGGATCCGATCGGAAATAACCCATGAGGAATTAGAAGAGTGGCTTAAAAGCTCCTTTAAGCCATAAAATTTCCCTTCATTTACACGAGATTCATATTTCTTTTTTGGGATTCCACTAATAGACAGATTGGATAAGAATCTGACTCCCGCACCGGAACTCTTGCTTCTTGGCCAAGAGAGGCTTCTCGCTGCAATCGATTCCTAACATCTGATCGGCGATTGTGAAAAAAGAATAGGAGTCCTTTAGCCTTCGGTCAATAGGAGTAATTCTTCCCTCTAGTAGGTCAGTCTTTAAATGTGTTCCATAGAATAGAAGAGAAAGAGTCAGTCTTTACTCCTTAGTCTGCCGCTATCTTTCATCCCTTAATTGCCTTATCTTTTCTTTTTCTGTTGTAAATGTAAACCGGCCGTTTGTTAGGATCTTCTCGCCGTAACCAGTAATAGGCTTATCTGCCGTTTCATTCGCATTATCGTGAGCGGGTCTGGTGAACTACCCTTTCACTGGTTCTAGCTACTATTGGATTTGAACCCAGAAAGTATTCCAACTCTGCCTTTTAGGGTAAGATACCCTGGCTTTCAGTATACAACACATTTCCTAACTCTTTAGGATAAAATAAACACATCTTCCTTCCCTTACTTCAATTCCAGTCGGGGAGGGGGAGTGGAGAGAAAGAGATCACATTCTATCCTAGGGCTAGGGAGAGAGAGATTCCAGCCTTCTTCCCAACTGAGGCAACAAACAATCGAGCAGAAGGTCTGGCTGTGCGCGAAGAAGGACTTCGGCCATTAGTTAAATTTCACGAGTTGTTGAGGTTAATTCAATCGAACATCAGCTTCGGAGCTTAGAGCACGCCAAGCACAAGCGACTTCCTTTCTTTCTACTTCCTACGAGATTTGAAAGAGAGGTCTTTGTCCCAACCTTTCTTGTCTTCAGTGTCTGTTTACGGCCTCAGGGGAAGGAGAAGCCTCAGCGTACCAAACAGATTCATTAGGTTCAGGGGCTGAAAGGGACGGATTCCCTATTGGGTTCAGGGACGAGTACGGAAAGTCAGAGTCCAAGTCCCAAAGAACGAGTTCAGCCACTTCCTTCGCTATTGATGGGACATCTAGATCTAGGTCAGCCGCATCTGCAGTTGAAGCAGTTGACGGCCGGGCCAAGGCCAACAAGAGCCATGTTTGCATTTGATGAGCCTGACTAGTAGCAGCAACCAGGTTATGTCTGTGCTGTGACTTTATATGAACCGTGTCAGAATGAGCATCAAATCAACCAAAAGTTCTCAGCTTCTTTCTTAAGTGCTTCAGTTCGACGTGATCTATCGCAGACGGTTTTGAATCAGACTCTTCCCCTACTTTCCACGCATCATGAGCGGATTCACCTTTCTCCCTCTGCAACTCCAGCCAATTAGTCATCTGAATCTTAGAATGTGCTAATGGTTGGGGGTCCGCCCAAGCTTTCTCGATCAATAGACAAATTTACCCTCTCCCCGATCCATGCTGTCTTTCGAATCCCTTCATCCGACCCCGTAGTGAGGAGTCTGCATTTCAGAACCTGCAGCTATCTCCAAACCAAGCCCTCGAAAGATTCTAGTGGTTACAGAATCCTCCAGCGGGGAAGGTCAAATTGACTTGCCCTACTGATTTAAGGGTAGGGGAATCCCTATTATATTATTAGCACTTAGAATCGATGATTTCGCGCACCCACCCAGGCACTGGAGAAGGCTTATGATTTGGAAGGATCACCTAAACCTAGAGTAGCCAATTTTGGATCTATCCCTCACCCACAGCAATGGTTATCCCCGTTATCACCTGAATCCTACTTATTCCATGGAAAATGGGAAATGTCAAATTAGGAAGGCGGGGTAAACGGAATGAAGTACATAGAGCCTCATGATAGTCCTTATCCGTGTGTACCGATCCCACCTTCACAGCACAAAATCCCCTTTTCCTCTGGGGTACAGTAAGATTCGAGCAAGATGGAACCGAAATCCTTTGTATTGGCTTTGGGCCATAAATGCGGTAGAGAAGGGTTGCGCCCGAACCTTCAGCATGCGCATGTTTGCACGCCTCTTGCGGAACGAGATCAAACTGAAACTATTAATGCGGATAGAAATGGCATGGAAGCGAACGAACTAGGAAAGCAGCATGGAAAGCGAGGCTCGTAGCACCCCCGCGGAGCGGTAAGGGACGGGACTCTTATACCCCGACTAAGGTGCTTCCATTCCCTACGTATGCCGCTACATGCCTTCGCCGCATCCTCTCATGCCCGGTCCAGAACGTCACATCTTACCATGATTGGTGGGAACGCGGTTTCTCATGATAACAGGGGTTAAGCTGTCCACTCGGGGTGGAAGGTGCGTGCTGCTGAAACTTATTTCAGCATTCTTGGATTAGGCTTTACCGGGCTTCTCTCTTTAAGCTTTAAGGCAGGGCTAAGGCATTGGTTGACTTTCTCTAAGAGTTGGGAGCGAAGGAAAGTTCTTCCCGTTCTGCTTGCTCCTTTAGCTCATCAATGCCTTTATGCTGTCTATTTAAAAAGCTTTCCCTTCCATGGCAGGCTTCAACAGAGTAGGAGTATCCAATTGAACAAAAGGTAGCTCAATAGATAGGGGAAGGGAGTCAAAGGCAAGGGGTGGGGACGCTTCGCTTACACATTCCCTTCAGGGACAACTAGGCGAATGAAGAGCAATGACTAAACCCGGGCGATTTCCAAGACTTGGAATGAATGCCAGCAGTCAAGATTTTCTTTCTTCCTGGCTTGGTAAGTAAGTGCTTTTCTTTGTGGGTGAAGGTTGTTTTGATTGTAGCTGAAGTAGGCAGTCTGCCCTTCTTTCTTTTTTAAGGATTGGAAGTCGAAGTCGTTATGTTAAACCTTGGAAGTAGTCCAAGTAAATTCCGGTCGTATCCGGGGCATTGGCTTTTCCCTTAGCCCGTGCACCTCCTTCCGAAGCAAGTAATTGGATTACTTATTGATTGAAGTTATTCTAGAAAGTTGGTTACTTTCAGAGTCAGAGTTGCTTTCTCTTCCTCTTTTCAGTCTTTCATTTCTGTGTAAGAGCCCAAAAGGGAATCAATCGTTAGCATTCCAATCCGTAAAGAATCTCTTTGTCTTATATTCTCTTTCTCGTATTCGAAGTAGTAGAGCGAGCTTATGTGCTTTTCATTTAAGGGAATGGTCTTTCGCAAAAGAAGTGAGAATCTCCTTCCACCTTTGATTTGATGATAATCGTATCATCCTTGCCTTTCCACCTTCGACTCTCTGCCGGAGAACCACAAACAAGAAAAGAGCTAAGAATGGTGAAGACATTCGCTAGGGAGCTAACATCTTAGATGGTTCATTCCTCTCTCCCTTACACCCTGAAACTAGGGCTTTAAGAAGGGCCCCTCCTACTAGCTTCAATCAGCCCCATACTGATGAAAGGGCTATGCATCGTATCACATTCTACACACCCATCTATCTATTCTGAACCTAGCTTAAGCTCGTCTATCAAAAGGGGTTCACTCGGCCAAAGCCCAATGTGACATTGTAAATACTTGAGGGAGTGAGATGCCCACCCACGCTAACCAACGATCCAATGCGCTTGAGTGGATGAACAGGATCCCTTGTTGGAAGAGAAAAAGCAGAGAATCTTCCCAGAGTGCCCTATTACAGATTACAGACGGGCGATCAAGGGAGGAACTAAACTAGCATGAGTGCGACCAGTCAGCGAAGTCCTTTGTTTGAGAAAAGAATGAGAGCAAGTCGCTGAAGTCACCGCTTTAAGATCAAGGTCTAAGAAATGTTGATGATCCTGAATTGACTGGATGCATTCCCGTGCGGTCTTAGACCCCTTGTATCGAGTGAACCCATTACAGGAGAGATGCATTCAATCCAGGCTTGGCCTATCTCAATCCAATCTCGGATTTACGTTAATTAATTAAGGTAGCTAGGTAGTTCCTGAGTTAGGAGTTAGAGTTGTAGCGGATAACAGATCTGATATCTTATATAGTTCCTCTTTCCTTGCTTCTTAGTTTGTCTAGGAGCAGGAGTAAGAAGTCATAAGTAGTGGTGAATCCGTGTAGCTGTCAGCTGCTTAAATGGTAGTTGTTTATTCTCACCTGGTAGCTGCTTTTAGAGAAGAATCTCTCTTGCTTGGAGCTCTTCTTCGTCCTTCGACCTTTTTTTTGAATGATGTCTTCTCTTCTGGCTTTGGTGGTCGTGGTATAGCCTTTTTAGAAGAAAATATCCTCTTCCCCAGGAAAGCTAACTCAATAGGAATTCTCTCTCTCGCCGATGCTATTGAATCCGCTCTTTTCATTATCAAGGGCAATTTACAAATGTATTAAAGGAAGAGAGTGGTCTTTCCGGGGCTTAAAAGGCCTGACTCGAATTTCCTTCAGTTGTCACAAGAATAGCTCCAGTTGAAGAAGCTGCGATTGTTAACGGATGGTGAGGGATTCGAGTATGAAGCTCATAGTGTTTTTTTGCAATGGAATATGTTGATTATTTGATATTTATTGAATTGCTCTGTTTTAAAGTGCTGTTATCTGTTTTTTTTTTTTCATGGGTTTTGTGAAAGAATGTCGACTCTGATCTTTACTATTTTGCTATTCAAAGCAATCTGCCCAATGAGCTACGGCTAGATGAGCTAAGGCCAGTGGATTCCTCTCTTTAAATTCCTAAATAAAAGAAGACAGGATCTTCTACTTATTTATATATGCCAACTGCAACTGATTCCACTTGAGCAAGAGCAGCTTGCCGAAGAACAAGAAAGAGATATGCGAAATCAACCAAGACAGGCAAACGGATTGTATTGTTTCATGGAGAGGGGACTAACGTCCCTATTTATTCCCTATGGATTATTAAGGGTGTTTAGGTCATTTTTTCAGTTCTGTCACTCTCTTTTCCCTTTTCTAAGCTATATCAACATAGCCAACTATAAAACTAATGCGCTTGTCAATTAATTCTTGGTGTAATACGTAAATGATTGGTGTCAGAATTTTTCACTGATCAGTCTCATCCGTGTAAGAATTCGGAATTCCTCTTCCAACTCGTCCCGGAATGGGCGTTATGGCAAAGAACAAGAAGAAAACAAAAGGAGGAATTTGTCCAATAGTAACAAAAGGTGCCTCCACAGGTTGACATCCGATCCAACCTAGTAGTAAGCGATCCGCCAAAAGCAACCAAAATATTCCTTGGTGAATAGGGCGAAAACTTGAACTACGCACGTACATACTTTTAAAAAAAGGTAAAGCCAACAGACATATAAAAACTGGTGCTATTGCGGCTACACCTCCCGATTTGTCAGGTATACTACGAAGAATGGCATGGATCGGTAGGAAATACCATTCCGGCACAATATGAGGCGGGGTGGGCATCGGATTAGCAGGTATATAATTGTCGGGATGGCCCAAAACATTAGGAGCATAAAAAATCCAAATGGAAAAAAAGATAGCAAAAGCTACCCAACCTACTAGATCCTTTACATAAAAATAAGGGTAAAAAGAAATTTGATCCATCTCTGAATGTACACCCAATGGATTATTTGATCCATATTGATGCAATGCGGCCAGATGAAGAAGACTGGCGCCTACTAAAAGAAAGGGGAGTAAATGATGAAGACTAAAAAAACGATTTAAGGTGGCATTGTCCACGGAGAAACCACCCCAAAGCCAAGTCACTATGGTATCTCCTACTACAGGTATGGCGCTAGCTAAGCTTGTAATTACTGTAGCTCCCCAAAAGCTCATCTGACCCCAAGGTAGTACGTATCCTGTAAAAGCTGTCACAATCATTAATAGGAAGATTACAACTCCGAGACACCGAACAAATTCCCTAGGACTGCTATAACTCGCATGATATAGACCACGAAAAATATGAAGGTGAACCACAATGAGAAACATACTTGCCCCATTAGCATGCATATAACGGAGCAACCAGCCCCCCTCAACATCTCTCATAACGTGTTCTACGCTGTTGAAAGCTAGATCCACATGAGGTGTGTAATGCATAGCTAAAAAAACGCCAGTCACTATCTGAATGACTAAACAAATACCAGCTAACGAACCGAAGCCCCACCAATAACTAAGATTGCTCGGGGTTGGATAATCTATCAAATGTTGATTAAGTGTGGAGGATATAGGTTCTTTAAGAAGAGAGAATCGTTGGTTCCTCATTTTTTTCTCTTTCCTATCGTGACAACTCTGGTTCCCCCACCTTTTTTTCGTTCTGGGGCCCTACTTAAAAAAAAAGAATCCATTATTGTAAGTAAGCCCCCCTTTTGCCTTGAAAGAATTTGGTTTCGCTGCGCCCTGAATCAATCAAAAAGCTTCTTTTTTTTTAATTCATCCCATTTTATTTGGGCGAGAGGGAGGCTGTGAGTCACCTGGGCTACGGATTTGTCGGTTGGTTGATTCTCGAAATCACCTCTTGAGAAAAAAAAGGCCCTCGGGTCCCGACCCAAAAATGAATAGGAAGCGGGGCGGGCGAGGGTCTTTCATTAAAGGGGGGAAAAGAGGGGTGGGGCCGCCTTGCGCAGCTTTAGAAAGGAGAGATTTTCAGAAAGTCACTCTCTCCAACCTTTTCTATCTATCCTTAGAAGTTGGGCGAGATAAAGTAAATATGATATTTATTTGCGTTGGTTTTTCCAACGAAACTAAGCACTTTTTTTTCTTTATCATTCGGAAGGCTCAGTCCCACACTCTGACTTCCATGATGGGAACAACCTCCGCACTCCGGCGCTCCAATGAACAACAGTTCTCCGCCTGACTTTATTTAGATTAGAATAGTGGTCGATCCCTCGGGAGTTACATTCGTAACTTAATGTTATGTTCACGTTCACGCGGTGATATTATATCCAAGAGTACTACCCTGTACGTAGTCTATGTCTGGGGAGCATACTTGACAGGAGATAGACACAGGCGGTAGATAGGTCCCCCACTTCGATTCCAGCCCCGTTAGCATAGCATCTCCGATCCGAGATAAGGGATTACTCCGTTAGGTCTTTTCGGTCCGGAGCCGGCCGGTAATGGACCTACTTACCTTGCTTGTGGACCAGCTGCAGAGCTAACCCTTGTTCTATTGGTTTGGCGGTTGCTACCAAGACGATTTCTTTATGCCCATCAAAGGACCTCGAGATGCTAATCCACGAAAAACGATACGAGAAATTCGAAAGAACTCATATACGGAACGAGGGCGACCCGTGGAAATACATCGGTTTCTTACTCGTGCAAAGGAACTATTTCTTGGCAACTTGGACAACTTATAACGAAGTTTGTCCCGCATATCACTAGGAAGATCGGAATCTTTACAAAAGGCTTTATAAAGCTTTCGTCTCAATTCATATTTAGCCGCGAGCAATCTGCGTTTGTGATCTCGTATATTTCGCTGATCCGACATCTCTTTCTTACTGAGTTTCTCCCTCATCTTTTTGCAAAAAGCCGCTCCACGGTGGTAAAGTCTCATCTTGTGTGTTGGCCGAAGTGACAATAGTCACATTGAACCCTCGAATATGTTCGAAGATCTCGAAATGATCTTCCAGTTCCGGGGAGAATTCGCAAAACTCCGTTTCCATCGAGAATTGAATGGAGTTTTCCCGTATTTCGACCGGAGAATCTAACAGAGACATTACTGTCGAGATTCTGACCGAAAAATTAGACATTCCATGCCCTCGGAGAGTGCTTTGTCGTGCTAGGTCACTGACATATCCTTTGTCTTTATTTGACCCCAAGAATGGATTGGATCGAAACGACTTTCCTGTCGAACCCCTTTGTGTCTGTATGAATTTCTGACCGCGCGGAATCTCCATAGCCAATTTTCCATTTTTTATTATGAAATCATAGGGTGCCTTTGGTACTACTCTTATTTCACACGATCCAGGAACTTCCATAACGTTGGCGTGATTCAGTTTGAGCAACGGATCCTGACGTGATACATCTTCGTAATGAAAATGGAGTGGAAACATAGTGATGAGAAATCAAAATTCCCTCCATAAAGATAGTCTTTCCTGCACGGAGTAGTGAATAACGAAAGTGAGATGTGCTTGGTTGTTGACCAACAGAGAGCATGGGAAAAAGACCAAAGATATCATAGGGAGCGTCGCGTCTTAGCTTGCACGCGATCTCATCCATGTCCTAGGTGGCAGAGTGTTGATCTCCATCCGCCCGGAATGCCACTCTGTCGGCCAATTGCCGGAAGGTTGCGGACTGCAAACCCGCAGTCTGTAGGTCCTCCCGCATTCGAAGGAGCTTACTTAAGGACTCCTCTCCAGTGGCGGTACGAAGATTATCCAGAGCTCTAGCCCCCCGTCCCATCCAATCCCCGCTTGGGTGAAGGCCCGCCATGACCTGACAAATATCGACCTTGACCTCGAATAGGTCTTCGGCTTCAATCCGGGCCATTTGAATCTCATGGGCTGAAGGAGAGGGGAATCTCCCCAAAAGCCTCCGTTGGATGGATTCAACACTGTCCCCCCCTATAATCTCATTATTTTGATAGGGGTAGGGCAGAGCCCGATTAGCAGCTTCCTGCATAACAGGAAGAGCGGGAGGCATAGCTTGTTCCCCCGGAAGCGGTTGATTGACCGCTGAGGTACTACTACTACGCCCGGAACTTGCCGAGTCTTCGAGCATGTCGGATGTATACGTTAATAAATCCGAAGGGGAAGGTACGGCACCGTCGTCGGCCCTGGCACAAAAGGCAATCGGAATGCTACAGGCGAGAGCCATAAGAAAAACAAAGAGAAAATAAGGGGGCAACTTTCGTGTAGTTTGTGATGGATTAACAAAAAGAAGACCGAGGAAGATCAAAGAAACTAGCAGACTGATCACGAATGAGAGACAAATAGGTGCAAATTCTGACATTACCACAAACCACTTGGTTCTTTCGCTCCGCTCGTGCGCGGCACTCCTTGCTGGCGGAGCGGCATACCGAAAAAAAAAAGAGAATGAAAAAAGCGCGAGTCGTCATTCCATAAAAACGGACCTTACCCTAGAAACCATATCAACCGATTTAATTAACAAATGAATCCCCCTCCCCTTGTTTTTGGGGTTCATTTTTCTGCTTTTCTTCTGCTTTACCTTTAGTTATTATATTATTATAACACGCCCCTTTTCATCTTGCAGGGGGCGGACGCTATAACTAAAGATCCAAGTTCGCTCGAAGGTATATATTACCCCCAAGTTATCATAACGCTCTAAGGTTCGATTTAAATAATCCCTACTGGTTAGCCATGCACTGATAAATTGGCTTAGGTCATCCTTTATACGATATAAATAGTCAAAAAATCACGAGTATCAAAAAGAAATATTTATCCAGTTGAGGCATGATTGATTGAGAAAGAATGATTCCCTCCGAACAGAAAGAGAGTCCCTTCATGTAGGAGTCTTGAAGAATTCATTCGATTGAGTTGTGGTTGGTTGTTGACCAAGAAAGACATTTCTTGTACTTTTGGGCATTGCTTCTCTTACGAAATCTCTAGTTGGATGAAAATAGCGCTCCTAAATGAAAGCCTTTTTCTTATATACGAAACCGCCAGTGGACAGCGAACAAAGATGCCATTACTTGACTCAATCTATCCGGGTGATCGAAGGCGTATCGCGATCGACGCTTCTTATACGTTGCTTCGACTGCTGTGTACATCCCCAGCCAATAAGAGGAGTGGGTACCATACTCGCTAAGAGGGGATAACAGTGGCTCCGCGCCCCCTAACTACTTAAGACCTTAAAGAGGTGGTTGACGTTCGTAAGGCATAGATCGCTGATTCTCTTAATTTAATTCTTTTAAACTACGCGCTAGACTAGACTAAGAATCCCTCTATTTTAATAAATAGTAAGATTTTTTTTCTTTTTTTGGCTATTGGCACTTATATAGAATAGAAAGAAGGAGTTGTCACCCCTCGTCAAAGTACGCCCAAAGACTTTTCTGAAATTCATTCCTTTTTTAAGCAGAGAGAGACCTTTTTCAGTGAGGGGTCGTAGGCCAGTCTTTCAGTAATTTCCGAGGAGTGTAAGCAATTTTTTAAGTTCTTTATAGGTTCACGAACACGACCCGGCAATCGTAGACCCTTCCTCTAGTTAGTGACTTGGCTCCCTTCCTTCTAGTCACTGCTAGTAGGATAACATCAATCTATTAGTCCCTTCTCTTCCTTCTCCTTTTGCTTTCTTTCTGTCCTCTGGTTTAAGGTTCATAAGGGGGGTGCTCGCTACTATAAGACAGCTCTGCATTCCTTCGAGGCAATCGTAGCCAAGCTCTGAGACTATTCAAGCTAGCGTGGTAACGATACTGAGGAGGATACCTAGCTAGTCTTGAACCAGAGCAGGGAAGTGAAGCCCTCGATTAGCAAATAGCTCCCCGTTCTATCCAATAGACTCTTTGCTAAAGTTCAAAGGCCAGTTTGAAGAAGGTCCAATGTCCGTGAGAAGTAAGTGAAACTGCCGTTCCAAAGCTTTTTAAGGTGTGACGCGGGCAGGGCAATCAACCGGAGAACCAAGGAATGGAACTGAACTGAAAGCATAGGCTTCCGCCGAAGCTGCAACCAAAGATGAGTGGCTTGGCTGTTGCCCGGACACCGAACTATTGGCTTTAGCGACCCAATGTCTGTAGATGAAAGACGAGTTCGGAAGTACTGGATAGGTGCCTCCCCCACGAAATGTAGCTTATGCGGAACCTATTACTCCTCAACCACCAACTAGCAGCTCTTGATAGAGAAGCTCTGTAAGGGCCATTTTAGGGCAGGCCCCACTCAATGCGGTTTTTGTCTTTTCTTTTTTAAATCCAATCCTCTCTTATTGAATTTCTTCTTTGTGAAGATAGGGAAGCCCTTTCTTTGGCCGACATAAACCAAAAAACATCCTCTAACTGGGCAGGTAGTAGCGTTAGCGTACTAAGAGCCCTCTGGTTGCATTGAAAAAAGATGAGCTTTTTCCCCCTAACTACGGTGGTTCAGAAGATGCCACATCTGCCTCAAGACCCACAGCTTATTCAACAGCTTACGCCCCGCGATTTGTTGCTTCCAAGGTTTTCGATTGGTCTTCTTTCTACCCGGGTTTCAAGCCATCGTCTCAGTCGGTGGCCTAAGATAAGCCAACTTACAAGATCGGATTAGCAAATCATGAAACCTGCCAAAGAAGAGCTTCCAATCGCATATTGCGCCCATACTAGTACCTTTTGTTGTACCTACTTAGGCCACATCTCCTTCCTTTTCCTTCCCAGCATGTCTGTCGTCTTCTTTCTTTGAGGCCATTCTTGGTCTTTCAACTAACCCGAAAAGGGCTACTTACCAATCAAAAGATAAAAAAGAACGAATGAGATAGCTGAAGCCAAAGCCACATTTGAGGATCTTGAATCCGCCGTGAACAAGATCCCCTTCTAGTCGGAGGAAAAAGCCGATGTTAGCTAGATGCTAGTGCTCATGCCAAGAGAGGCTGCCAATTGCCACTATCCCAGATTCCATGCAAGTGCTAGAATCCGATCTGACTCCTCACGCTGGCAAGGATAGAAATGACATAAAGGGAGGTCCTAACTGAATGAATTGAGGTTGAGTAAAAGCCATTCGCTTGAGAACACTTCTGCGATTGGAACTCGATCTGGGATTGGGATCTTAGGGCACTGAGAACCTACTGTATAGTACATTCAAGAGTACTCCTAAAAAAAGAAAAAAAAGGCACACCCTATTCAAGGCCCTGATGGTCACTCTCCCCGCGCTCTACTACAGGAAAGCTAGCCTGGTTGATCCACTACACGCTAAGAAGCAAGTCCCAACTAACTAAGTAAATCCGGGTTAGACTGAAAGTGACCAGAAATTGCAATCTTCTTTCACAGACTACAGACTAGCGATAGTTAAAAAGAGCGAAGCG
>Ga0315911_1000051_pt1:0-12500 | contig 35581 bp, 21 predicted proteins | sample Edanod1MG_FD_207737 | JGI IMG/M metagenome (GOLD analysis project Ga0315911, IMG submission 207737) | Root nodule microbial communities collected in Santa Monica, California, United States - Edamame nodules 1 | ecosystem: Host-associated > Plants > Roots > Nodule | place: USA: California... | reverse complement strand
ACTGAACTACCTGGATCCTCATCTCTTGAACTCGTTCTGGCAGCTAGTTTAATGGCACCGGCATCTCATCTAGTCTAGATCGATTCCCTAAGAGCTTCTTCTCTAGCAGTCGTAGGGTAAGCCCTTTTGTCAGCCATTGAGCAAGTGAGTTCTTTTTTAGCCAGTTCGGAAAAAGTGCCATCTGCCTTCGAGCTCAGCGAATCCCCAGCCCTTTCTTTCTGTTGCAGTTGCAGTAAAAGGGCAATCCATTAGATCAGGAAAGGAAGATGCATTCTCCTAAGAAGAGAATCAAGCGACTTCTGGACTTTCTGTGGCAAGCCTCTCTATCGATTGTGAGTTCCCAGCCATGGGGAGTTCTATTTCTCCAGTTTGAGATCCAGCTGGCTAGTTTGAAAGTGTTTACTTTACAGGGGTAATCTAGTAGCGGTACCGGTCCCGATGGTGATCCCTTTTTTTGGGGTCCCGGCCGGTACTTTTCTTTTCCCATCCCTGTGATCAAGGCTGTGATAAAAGCCAGTTAAAGACCAGCAAATGCAATCTCTGAGTCTAAGGAAATTTCTTTTACTTTACACCGGTGTGATACCCCTCCTTTTCTTTTCCTTCCTTGTGCGCCAGGACTGGACTCCATTTTCCTTTCGTTCTTTCTTTATCTTCCAGAGCTCTAGTTTCTTACTTAGATTGTCCCCATTACACTCTTTCTCTCTTCTTCTTTGCCCTTTTATAGAGACCTAGGAGCGAGTTTACGAGCCGGCTGCCTTTCTTTGAGGAGTTGTACACCAGGGATGATATTGAAGATTCAATTTCTTGTTACATAGAGCAAAGGTCTTTCCCTCTCAAGCGGAGAAGACTGGAACCATGTCCGATCCGGTAGGGATGGTTCTTCTCGACAGATTAAGCTACTTACTAGAGTTCGGGTATTGAACAAACGGGTGGCAACTTGCCCGATAAGAAAAGTAGCCCGAGTGAAAAAGTTTTCGTAGCTAAGGAGTTCTAGTTGTAGCTAGGAGTTGCTATGAGTTCCGAGTTGACGAAATCAAAAAGAAATCTGTCCGGACTGGTGACACCTGTACCACACTCTATGGCACACACCCCTAGTTGTAGTAGACGAAGATGGTCACCTAGGATAGGCAGACAAACCTGAACCTTAGAAAGTTGCCGGCAGAGACGCTACGGGAGAACCGCCTAGGATGGCAGACTCGATCATCTCTTTCAAAAATGTGGGTTTGTTCATTTCGAATCGGTCAAGGGTTCAGACAGGAGATGTGCTTTAGCAAAAGAAGCTTGGGCACATCCTCCAAGAAAGCTAAAAGGACTATCTAAAGTGTGGGCACCAGATCCACTCAGTGAGGCCGGGAAAGACTTTTCGTCCGATATAGTAGTGTTTCAGACTTAAGCTGTGGGATAGACTCCTTCAAATGGAAAGATAGGTTATATATAAAGAATTAGCCAGTACAAGCTGTGGCACCCATCCCGACTGGGAGTGGAGTAGCCAGGAAGAGGCACCGAGGAGGTTCTGAAAGAACAGAAGCTGAGAACCTGCAGGGACTCCGGTCTAAGGCCTTGGCTGACGTACGATCCCCGCGAAGCTCCACCAACAACTCGTGGCTCAGCCTGTGATTCAGTAGATCGAGCTCACTACGCCCTACGACAACAGCACGGATAGCTTAGCTTACTTGCCAGTCTCCAAGGGCTGCCAACTCACAGTTGGAGTGTTCCAAGGACGGCAACTAAAAGAAAGCTAAATAGGAATAAAATAAATCACGCACGAAGGATCAGAGAGAAAAAGGATCCTAAAAGCTAAAAGCCTAGAAGACTAGACTGTCAGACTCGAGAAGGTAGCAGTAAGATCTCTGTCTCCAGAAAGATATGAAGGTTTCAAAATAAAAAGTATCCTCTCATTCCTTATGGCTGGCCGATGACTCTAGAAAGGAGAATTCATACCATTGTAGCTAGTCTCTGTTCTGGTAGCTCAGTACGCTAAGGAAGCTTGGTCTGCTTAGGGCTCATAGGAGGTAAGAGAATAGAATTTCGCCGGCGAGATGAGTCTGGGAAAAGCCTGACGGGCTAGAGGGTGGGCTTTAGCACGGTTTACTGAGACTCCGTTCTAATTATACTAAAATAGAAAGAAGTTGGTTCCTGGACAAGGTCCTATCCTAGGCTTAGAGCTGAGCTAGACCCTTAACAGACTTCGGAATGATTTAGAGAGCTGCGAATCAGGCTTTCGGAGTGGTGGCAAGCAGGGCAAGAAGATAAAGTCCAATCTGACCCTAAACAGATGCTTTTTACATCTGTCTCGCATCTGCTGGGATCCTTTACATATTTGTTTTTCCCCTCCCACTTGATCTACTGAAAATTCCATCTAATGGTGCCGGGGGAACCCCTTTCTTTGCTTTGCGTACTATTGATAAGCGTATTTTTCTTTGGACGACCCTGAAAGAGTTGATGCAGCCGATTCCCTATTTTTCTTTCTATCTAAAGAAGTCACGCCTTCTCTTTACAGGACAGGACAATCGTATGTTGAACTGGTGTCTTGCGATTGTCATCTTCCTTCTACTTTATGTTTCATGAGGAAAAGAAAAACGTTTCCATTCCGCGTGCCGAAAGACTTTCCTTTTTCTAGAAGCATAAGCGAATTCAATAGCAACCGATTCTTGTACATTCTTGACCTTCCTTCTTTTGGTGTTACCTTTTCTGTCTAGCTCGTTCTCTTAGTCTAAAGCCAAAACTACTCCTTACTGGCCAACCAAAAGACAGGATACGCGAAGGGGCCTATTAGCCACCAATAGTAGAGAGTGGGGGCGGTAGGCATGCTAGCGTAGGCTTCACCCCCTGACTCTTTCTGCTCCCGGGCAGTATCTTGCCAGTCGATGGTTGTTTTCGGCGATGTTATGACTATAGCTTCCGTCCTGTCTGGGTGGTGCCTTTTCTCATGAAGAAAGGAGAATGAAATTTCCCCTCGATCAGCTAATAGGGGGCACGGATCGTTAGCTCCTGCACACACACGTGGTACTGACTTGGCCTAGGCCTCACATCGATCGTCCTGTCCACTGAACTCATCAATCAACCTTGACTCTCACTACGTACTCCATCTCTATCTATTAGAAGTTTCAGGCTGAGGTGAGCTACTCTAGTATTAACTCTAATTCACTGGCTTGATTCCCTCACTTCCTTTAAGTCGGTCGGTAATGGTTGACTTTCTCTTTGGGCTATCGTAGAGGCATGCCCACCCCACGGTCCGTCCATTTGCTATCCTCTATCTAACTCGGGCTAAGTAGTGGTAGTGAAAGTCCATCTCCTGACTAAATATATACCTTCCCCGCTCAGGAAAGTCAGAAGGAAAGGCATAAAGCAAGTACTGCGAACCCCTTTAAGCACGAAATTAGACAGTTGGGATTGCGCTTTCACCCATGATGGGATTCTTTGGGCTAGGATGCTAAAGAGATGGCTATGAGTTAGCCTGTAGTAGCTTGACAGTAGGAAGAGTCTAAAGGACTAACCGCAGCTATTGAATCAACTATTCTTATTCAAGCTTTCTTGACGTCTTTCAACACGGAAAGCTATAGATTCATAGATCGGTCGTTCCAGATGTGATGTTGCAATCCGCCGATCAACGCAACCAATATCTGACGCGAGGCCTTTATACGATTACGATAAAGATCGAGTCGATTAGTCAGCTTCGGTTATTGAGTAAGGACGTGACCGTCTTGGGTCACCCCCAGCAAACAGTATAAGTCTTCCGAGCTTCAAAAGTTACTTAATCTATGTGAGTCTTCCTTTAGCTCCCATCTTATTGAACAGGTTGCTCTTGTTGGGAATCAACCTTCAACCACTGGTTATTGAATGAAAGATGTAACTGCCCAACTCCGATGATCCGATGGTAGCTGCCGAGAGAGAACAGGACTTCTTATTATTATAATTATTATTATAAAGACTATTTTCTTGCAGGGCATGTACCATGTCCTCCGAAAGGAAACAAGGAAACCCGGCCCCTCGCTTCGAAAGACATACGAAATGGACTGGTTACGTAATATCAGACTAGACGGAATAGAGAGCTTTTAATGTAGTTTTTCCTGTAGTAAACTTCTTTTTCGCGATTATTGACATAGGGAATAGAAGCCAAGAGCTAAACATATGCATGGGTCTACCCTCCAACTCCTACGTTGGCGTGAGTGGTGGGATGATAAATGGACTGGTCATCTGTGAAGCTTTTAGTTGCTTTCTTTCTTCCGACCGGTAAAAAAGAGTCCTTCTTTCCGCATTCTTCTTTGGGCATGCTTTCTTATGCTACTACTACACATCCTATGACTCTTCCTTTCGGTAAACTCACTCCTCGAGGGCTATAGGAAAAGCGACCTTGATAATGCCGGAAGTGGCGAACAAGTAATAGGAGGAGGCGTGGCACAAGAAGTCAATCTAATCTTTAATAAAGCAAGGACTTCTTCTTCTATACCCGGTCATCCTTATATAGGATGAATGTGCAGCTAGGGGACTAGAAGGACTAATGGATCATCATAAAATACTTTTCAATACGAGGATATAAAGGATAGAGAATTTGCATAATAGGTCTGTTGCGTTGCAAGTCGGGTGTCTCCCTTCGCTCAGTCATTCCATTCAGTGCAGGCATTCCTGCTTTTCTTTTATGAGGGACTTTGGGACCTTACCTTGAACGTCACACATCTTCATGGCCTCATCGATTTCGCATATCAGTTATGTAAAAGAGTTAAGCTAATATGCGACCTTCATTCACTAGATGTGAAGCAACCTCCCTACTGGGGGAACCCTCTAACCCACTTTCCCCTCCCCGTCAGAGGAGTATTGTACATTTACCTCAAAGATATGGATCGGTCAACCGCAGCAGGGGAAGAGAAGCAGATGGGAAATAATAAGCTCGACTTAAAGGAGAGGAAGAATAAGAAGAGCAAGCTAGACGTGCAGGTACCATTCATTAATGTGTCAAAGAAGTCAGATAGTTCCACTTCTATAACTAGAATTATCCGGATAATAAGACAAGTAGGTCCTTGTTGTATCAAACATCAGCTTTTTTTAAGCTTAGAAGACTGAGGATCCTTGGGAAGTAGGAGGAGTTGCTTGTTTATCAATGAACAAGTGACCATAAGTGATTCCCGATGAGGAGAAGCACTGATGGAAACGATCTAGCTTAGAGGCTAGCATTAGAAACTTATTTTAAGCTAAAGGGATGCTACCTTCCTCACCGCAGTCCCCTCAGCAGCACACAGTGCGAACAGGCAGAAGAGTTGACAGCCAGAAAGAAAAGATGCGAACTTCCCACTCCTATTCTGAGTTTATTGGAGCTGGGCTAAGAAAGATGTTGTTCATAATGAAGCTAAGACAGAAGAGTCCCAAGCTAAGTCAACGAAGACGGATATTGATAGTGGGTGGATTAATTAATTAATTCCGTTCTTTCACCTTTGACCACTAATGAGATCTTGGGATGGGACTTCGAAAGCTACTTACTATTTCATAACCTCGGTCAACAGTTTCAACTCCTACTTTAGATCGTGGGCTCAGGCTTATGATGGATGGGAGGTCCTTCTTCTATTGGAAAAGTCCCCTCTTCTTATTAATTTCATTGATTACAACTCCGAAAAAAGGGACTATTCATTAGGCTAGGTTTTGGAATGGATTTGTTGCCCGGAAGAAAGCCTGACCTTGGCAAGAGAACGGCTGAAGATAGTGGGTTCCTCTCTCTGGCAAGTCACTCTTTCTTTTGGTTGAACTCACCACCAGAGTGGCTAACCAACGATCCAATGCGCTTGAGTGGATGAACAGGATCCCTTGTTGGAAGAGAAAAAGCAGAGAATCTTCCCAGAGTGCCCTATTACAGATTACAGACGGGCGATCAAGGGAGGAACTAAACTAGCATGAGTGCGACCAGTCAGCGAAGTCCTTTGTTTGAGAAAAGAATGAGAGCAAGTCGCTGAAGTCACCGCTTTAAGATCAAGGTCTAAGAAATGTTGATGATCCTGAATTGACTGGATGCATTCCCGTGCGGTCTTAGACCCCTTGTATCGAGTGAACCCCTTTTGATAGACGAGCTTAAGCTAGGTTCAGAATAGATAGATGGGTGTGTAGAATGTGATACGATGCATAGCCCTTTCATCAGTATGGGGCTGATTGAAGCCAGTAGGAGGGGCCCTTCTTAAAGCCCTAGTTTCAGGGTGTAAGGAAGAGAGGGCTGCTCCCGCGCTTACTACTTGTTAAAAGAGAAAGCATTGAACCTTAGCAGCAGACAAAAACGCAACTGTAATGGTGCTATACCACCCCTCACTACAAGATTCACTTTGACATCGCTCCTGCAACAGCAATTATGATAGGCATTTCACCACCTGAAGGAAAGAAGAAAGGCCGGCTTCCCTATTATATGAGGATTGATTACCTGAAGGCCGACTAGTTGCATTAGTCAAACCTACACGCTACCTCTCCGCTTCCTCATGGAAGAAAAGAAGGAATAGCAAATTAGGCAATTACCGATTCGCAAGTCAGGTACAGGTTGAACTGCTAATAGAAGGCTTGCACGAGGAGAGAGCTAGCCATCAAAGGTGTTAGGGGAATGTGGCAAAGGCTGCTGCTTCATCAAGGAAGCGATAAGAGGAAGGAAGAAATCCTTGATGAGGGGCAAAGCTAGAAAAGGCCCTCGCTTCAACGAGGATGCGGAGGGATAAGTTAGCCCACGGGGTTACCTGCGGGACTCTTAGAGGATTTCTGCCCAGCGGGGCCGGTTACACTGAGACACTACTTCGAATCCTTACGGGATGAAGAGCTAACGGAATGATTACCGAATCGACTGATATACTTAATGCAAAGCGGGCAGAGAAGCTTAGACCGCTGAAGGAACTTTCTTATAGAGTAGGGAAAACAGTAAACTTAATCAACTCCCTATACGAAAGAAATGAAAGAATGAGGGAAAGAAAAGAGTAGTCAAATCAACTTAAAGGAGGGCGCCAGGCAAGAAGCCGCTTACCAAACAAGAAGAAGATCGATAAGGTTTAACCCAACGGAAACCCGCGCTACAACCCAACCAGAAGAATCCATTACAAGACTTCAAAGACTAGCCGGAAACCCGCTTAGACGGGCATACGGAAAAAACTACCATACATACGTAATGGACTACTTTTCAGACAACAATCTTTCCTACTTTGACTGATAGCCCTCAAGGATTAGGCCAGGACTCATACGATTACAAGGAGTAGGATGCTTGAAAGGCTGGCTGATGTGCTGTGCCCCGCTCAATCACGTAAATAAAGATCAGATAGTTAGTCTTCCTCGCCGGCTGAGGACGCACCCCTTTCTCTGACATCAAATTCACTGATAGCGATCGATTTATGAAAGGCGGGGGAACTCGTTCTCCGATGAGAGTTTCCTGCTTTCAAGCCAGTCAGACCTACAAGTTCGCTTGCTGGATTGGTTGGGATATAGGTCGGTGTCATGGGAAGAAGGTGAATCAATGGTAGAACAAGGTATCACTCTTGTCGATTGGTTTAGTTGAACTCAACCGGGTCTTTCGCAAAGTCAAGTGATTGTCTAATAGAAATAGAAGACCAATGCCACTTGCCTTTGCTTTAATAGTCTCTATTCGACTGGAAGGGAAGCGCACCTTAACTTTGAAAACTCAAAGTGCAAGCTAACTAGGATTCGTTGAACTTTAGCTCGAGCTTGAGCTTTGAGTGACTATCAAGCTTCACTTGACCGGGTACTCGTCTATCGCGCTTAGAATAGAGGATAGGATACATCCCTTTGGCGTCTGGGTTTCGGTGGCAGAAGGAATCTCCATAGTAGCCACTGCAATAGCCCTGTCTTCTCTGTCCGGCTAGATAGCTTCTTCCCTTAGCTAGGTACGGCTCTTTCGAGCAATCAATCTACTTATCGCTTCCAAATAAGTCACTTCCTGCTAAAAGTGGAGCTCCTTTTGGGGTGGACTACACGAGTCTTATGAAAGAGAGCTGAGGACTATATAATAGCAAAGGCTTTCTGGTCGATAAGTCAACAGATCTTCCCCTAGGAAAGAAAGAAGAAGTTCCGATTCTTTCTACTACCATCACTTCCCGACTCACTTGTTCAAACGATAGTTTAAGTTCCGGAACTAGTGCCTGCTCATGGAATCGCTGCTTTTGCCGCTTGAAAGCTTGTCGTCTCAATCTTTCTTAAGAAGCCAGAGCAAGTGCATGTGAAAGTTAGCCTAATACTCAAATTAGGTTCTCTTTCCACTTTGACTTCTACTATTGCTACTTCTCGACTCGACCCCTAGATCTCGAATTCTTAACAGACTCAGACTGCCCTTCTACAGGACAAAATCTTCCTCTGCTGCCAATTAAGTAGCAATAAACCTATCCCCCTCATCGTATTTTTAAAAGGCACGAGTGAAAACAGTTCCTGATTCCCTCTTGCCTTTTTTTTCCGATGCGGTTAAATCTACTTTCGGGGGTGGCATTTAGTCTTTGTTAGTGGGGCAAGGAGTGAAGTTCAAGTTCCCCTTGATCAGAGGCTTTATGAAGAGTCAGGAACGACTTTGAAGAAGATTATAGTTGTTCTTTTTGAACACTTGCTACTAGTTATAAGCTTGCAGCTCAACTCACGTAGGCAACAAATCAAGCTCACGCGGGCAGGCAGGAATGCGCCTTCTGGAGCTCTTCCTTTGACTCTCAACTCGTACTAAAACTTAAAGAGAGAGGTAATAGTACTACACTACTAAACTCAAAGGTTGAGGGGAAAAAGAGACCTTCCGTCAGGGAGACTTTTGGAGCCTTTGAGTGCCTTTTGCGCTTAGCGTCGGAAAGAGGTGCTTCTTTTCTCTTTCCTGGCTACTTATTCTAGGTAAGCAGTATGTAACGTGGTTCCGGGCACTCTTCTTCTCGTTCCTGGGCTTGCCCAATAGGATAGGATGCTGGACCCTTCGAGGAGAGAGAACCCATGTCTGTCAGCCTTGATGAGAATGAAAGTATGTCGGAATACCGCCCATGGGAATCGACAATGAGCTACTTGTCCAACTATTCCAGCGCAGTTTGACCGTACCCGCACTTACTTCCTCTTAGATATAGATCTTTCCGCCCTCCAGCACCGGTTAGTGATTCAATGATAGCAATTACAGCTTTTACTGTAAGACTGGCTACGAGAGCAATCAGAGTGGGTAGGAAAAGAGAAGCGTGGCCTCTTCGACTGCTATATCATCATTGCTAGCCTAGGCACCGGACTATCGGCCATTCAAGAAATGCCCTTAATTTGTTTAAGAAGGAGTTAAGAAGAGTACACACGAGACGAGTTAGACTTTTGTCACCTTTCCCTTTTGAGCCCAAATATGCTCGAGCGCATCGCATCCATCCTAACTTCATCGATATATTCTAATCCTGCAAACATGGCCTTATCTTATGATAAGTTACCCGTGCGGGTGATCTCCATTGGGAGCATAGCATCGTGTCCAAAAGTCGGCGCGAAAGGAGTGGTTACAGCTTGATTTCCTCTTTTAGAATGCTGACCATTGCCAGATATAGAGAAGAGAACCTATCTTTCAAGTCATTTAATTAGAGAAATGCTGTTTTGAATTATCATAGGTGATGTTCGAAACCGCTGATCTTTCAATCTTGTCTGAGTAGTGGCTTAGTCCTGTAACCTCTGTGTTCCCGGAGTTCGAACCCTAGAGATGCATCGAATGCCTTTGTTTTCCTGAGAAGGAAGCTGTTTTCGCCTTATTCGCATAGGTTGTTGCTAGGCTCTTTGATAGAATAATGGGGCATTACTGGTCTTAGCACTTTCCTGTTGATGTAAGGAAGTGACGTCAATCAGTCCCGCCATTCCAGATTCAAGCAAAAAGCCCTCTCTTCCTTTGAAATCAGGCGGCCTACTCATTGTGATGCAAAGAAAGATTGGCAGGGCAATGTGCACTTGTACTTTATAGATATTCGTTCCTTGAACACCTGCTTCTCACGCTTTCAAGAGAGACCGGAATGCTACTCTTTGCCCCGCTAGCTTCCTTTACTGGATAAGATAAATTGCCTATACTCTATCAGTTGCTGCTTACTCCTTCTTCTTTCTTCCTGACCCCTCGTGGACGGAGGATTCATTCGAGTAGCCCAGGACATTGGACAGATAGATGTTTTGCCTTGAAGCATAAGATACAGGATCTCCGTGAACCTTCTCAAGTTCCAAGCCGAGCCAGCCAAATCTCATTCAGAATCCCCTCCCGCAGTAGTAGTCATGCAGGACCCTCGACAAAGGCATAGGCAGGAGAAGTTTCGATCCCTCTCAGTTGATCACACGCCCCGGCCTATGTTGTAAGTGGTAAGGGGAGATGAAGTCAACATGATCAGACAGAAATGAAAACCTCCCTATGAAAGCCCTGTTGATAGATTCAGGCAAGCAAATATCAGACCTAAACCCAACTAGCTTCAGTAGCCTCCCTCTCTAAGCTAAGAAAGTATTAAACTCGTTCTTTCACTCAGACTTGCTCCTGCAGTGGTAGTCATCGGTGGCATATTGCCGAGAAGCGTCATCCTCGTTGATTGGGATAAGTTCTCGATTGGATCGGATCAGCCTTTAAATAGTCTCCTTCTTCACCTAGCAGAAGCTATGAGACTATTTAAAGGCGGATTCGAGCCAGTCTAGTAGGCATCGCTTTCTATCGGAACCGTTAGCCTCGCCCCATTAGAAAAGCTATCAATCTGATTCCCGAAGTCAAAGTGACCCACCTGGCAAGAGTGAAACTCTCTCCTTGACGTATTGATGGTTCCATCCTATCTTAGTCTTTGCTCTGCCTCGTACTACCTTCGCTCCTAACTACCTAACGCCGAGCTAAGTGCCCTCCTTTCCATCTCCTTCTTAGTAGAGCTTCCACCTCCTTTCAGTTGAAAAGCCAGGAGTGAAGCTGTCTAGTTCTTATCCTTGTCATTCCTATCCTAATGCCTTAGCTTCCGCCTTCCCTTCTTAATCTCTTTCATTTCATGTCGATCCATACGAGGGACGTTCAATATCTTACTCGCGCTCGTACTCGAGGAGGTAATAGTTTCTCTAGGAGGGCTAAGGATAATTCCAAGGTAGGTAAAAAAAGAGAATAGGTAGATTTCTTCCTTCCCTTATATCATTTTCTTTTATCTCTAGGCTGTAGCATTTGAAAGCCTTTACATCAGTCCCAGGCTCTTTGACTATTAAGATGACTTCGCCCCCGGAGTTGTATTTTAAACAAATGAGAGCAGGCTCTTCGCATCTTTTTCTAGCTAGCAAGTGAAGTCAGTGAGCAGGCTTAGGAAAGTAGAGAGCAAGGAAAAGCATCCAACCAATCCAGTTTCACCAATCCTGTTAGGCTGCTTAATTATTCTATTGAGTTGCCTACCCTCAGGTCATTCGCTGCCTTAAGCCCTACAGTTTCTTCGCTAGCCGTTGTTGGGACTTGACTTAGTTAAGAGTTAGCCTAGAAAGGCTTTGAAAGCAAGTCAAGCATTCCAATCCCAGCGGATTAATCAATAGCAGTAGAGTCGTAAACAAGAACAGCAGAGGCTGAACAAGTCACTTCCTTAGAGCGTGAACAAAACAATAAGTTAGGTCGTTTGATTAGCAAATTCCTACTGTTTGTTTAGGAGATTTATTGAACAAGCCTTCTAAATAAAGGCGAAGAAGAATCATCGAACTAATGGACTTACCGCTCGCTCCCAGCCAACAAGCAGTTAGCCTTCTTTTCCAAGGAATTCAAATGTGGATGACTGGACATCAGCAATAACAGGAGCCGAGCTTTCACAAAAACATACGAACCTACCCTATCATTTAAGGGGTACTAAAATCAACGTGTCAATCATCCCTACCCCGGATCTTTGGACTTAATGTAAGATTCTTTTCTGGGCACGGGTGAAATAGATGTCTTCCGCCGTATTTAAGTTATTGTTGCTGCTTGGGCACTTGGTTGAACCGGTACCTCAACAGCACTTGTCTTTGCCTCTCTCTGAGCAAGGTATGTAGGGTGCTCTATACCTTATTTATTTGATTTTCTGCTTCTCTCTAGACTAGCTTCCTCCCTGGATCATTAAGTCCTTTAGTAAGGAAGTAAATAGTCGTCCCGGTAGTGGGAAAAGTCCGATTGCCTAGTAGCCCCAGTACTATAGGGAAGGCCTATTCTTCGTATAGGCAAAGCCTCACTATCTTATCTCTGAAACCCTGAAAATGATTCCATTTTTGATTTGATAAGCATGTAATTCGCATCTTGGTCTTCCAGCCTCGATGAAAGCCCCTTGATTAGATAGGGGGGCAAAAGCACGACAAGCCTACCCATCATCAAAGCAAGCCCAAGTCTATGCAAGAAGGCCAAGGTCCTGTCCTCCGGATCTATCCAAATTCAAAGAGTTGGGCTACATAAAAGATCCTATTCTGAAATGGATATAGGCTTAACTAAAGCCCAATGCCAAGCAACGTCCTAGACTACAAATGCATAAATTGGGTTCCACTAAGCGCCCTTAACCCGACACAAGATGGGACCCTATTAGGTAGGATAGTGGGCTTAG
>Ga0315911_1000050_pt1 | contig 36445 bp, 40 predicted proteins | sample Edanod1MG_FD_207737 | JGI IMG/M metagenome (GOLD analysis project Ga0315911, IMG submission 207737) | Root nodule microbial communities collected in Santa Monica, California, United States - Edamame nodules 1 | ecosystem: Host-associated > Plants > Roots > Nodule | place: USA: California... | reverse complement strand
CCATGCCCGCCGTGCGTCACGCCATCGTCGATCTCATCCTTCGGCCACCGTCTCAACGGTGTCCATACTGCCGAAAACAAATCCTTGAAAAACACCGGCCCAAACAGGTTCTGCCAAAGTAGTGCTAGTTGCTGCCGACACGATTTTCGCCGCGGATACGTTCAGCCTGCCGTTCTCGACCACCCACGTGTTGGACAGGCGTTGCCGGTGCGATAGCCGGCAACCCCTGGGGCTGAAGGTCGCGGCTATCAGAAACTTGATGATGGCTTGGGTGCCGATGTATGACGAGCCGTAGACGATCACCTCGTCTTTGAAATTGTAAGCCAGGCGATGCAAGCCAGCGCGGTCGCCATTGCCGCAGAAGATGAACGGCCGGCCGCGCTCCCAGCATGAAGGCGAAGTCCTCGACACCCATCAGCGGTGGCATCCCATGTACATTGGCGCCGCCCGCCACGTCCCCGGCGATGCGGATCGCGAACTCGGTCTGCGAGCGGTGATTGACGGTACGGGATCGCCGCGCTTGTAATTCAACTCGATCTCGGCATCGGTCAGTTGCGCCACTTTGCCGACGCGCTCCTCGATCAGTTGCCGCATTTCGGGGGTCAGCGTGCGCACGTGCCGCGCAATTCCGCGGTCTGCAGGATCTTGCGGGCATTGCCGGCCGTGGAATTGGGCTTGTCTCCTTTTGGACGCTCACGCCCTCAGACGGCATCCTGCGGAGGTTTATAGGATTGGGTAACTCAAGCATTCCAACACGAAACTATAACCGCAAGAGCAAATTAAGGCGCCATCTGCAAGCCTGCAAACGCAGTGTACTCGTCGACAGCGCCATGCCGACGCCGGTCATCATGACACTTTTCGCCGACCGCCCTCTCCTTCCTGAAGAACATGGGTGCAAATCGGTTGGCGACCATCACGAGGTTCGGGGGGGTCCTGCTCATCCGGCGCGAGTAGGAGGCAGTCTTCCGGACGAATTTCTATCCGGATGCTTTCACCGTCGCGCGCGAAGCACTGGCCGTTGTTTTGCACGACGGCGTGGATTCTCCGGCCATTGGCCAGGCGGACCCAGTGGTGGATGGTCGAGCCAAGGTACTCCGTCTTATCGATCACGCCATCAAGCGCGTTCACGCCGACCGCAACGGTGGTGCCCTTCGTCTGCACAGCGATGCGCTCGGGCCGGATACCAAGCTCTACGGCACCGCCGGGAGCCTTGCCTGCGATTGTGATGGACAGCCCGTCCTCAGTTACGAATCGGCCACCGTTAAGCCGGCCCCTGAACCAATTCGTCTGCCCGATGAAATCGGCAACGAACTTGTTCGCGGGCGCGCCATAGATCTCCTCGGCTGAACCCCGCTGCATGATCCGGCCCCTGTTCATGACAATGATGTGGTCCGCGAGGCTCATGGCCTCCGACTGGTCATGCGTCACGATGATGGTGGTGATGCCCGCTGAGGTCAGGATTTGCCTCAGTTCAACTCGTAGTGAATCTCGCAGCTTAGCGTCCAGGTTGGAGAGCGGCTCGTCCAGAAGTAGGAGGGAGGGCCGAGTCACCAGCGCGCGGGCGAGCGCTACCCGTTGCTGCTGGCCGCCGCTCAGTTGGTGCGGGTTGCGCTTCCCGTAGTCGGGCAACTTTACGAGATCCAGGACGGAGCGGATTCGCGCTGGGAACTCGGATGGCGGAACGCCGCGCTCGCGCAGGCCAAAGGCGATGTTTGCCTCAACGCTCATGTGAGGGAAAAGCGCGTAATCCTGAAAGACCAGTCCCAGATTGCGCTCATAGGGGCGTTTTCTGCGCACACTCTCGCCGCGAATGAGGATGTCTCCGCCATCCGGCACTTCAAAGCCCGCGACGAGGCGCAGCGTTGTTGTCTTGCCACAGCCGCTCGGCCCGAGCAGGGATACGATACGTCCCTCCTCGACCTGAAAGGAGATATTGTCTACGGCCAACTCTTGGCCGTAGCGCTTCGAGACGGTGCTGAGTTCCAATACGGTCATGGGATCCTTACTTATGATAAACACCTTGTCCGATCACTTTGTCGAGGCCGACGACGCGATCTAGGAACCAAATCAGCGCGATGGTGAGAACAATGAGGCAAACCGCCGCCGCGGCGATGCGCAGGTCGAATGCAGAGCGCATCGCGGCTGTCATGGCCACGGGGAGCGTGTAGAAGTCCGGGCCCGTCAGGAATAGACTGACCGAGACATCATCCATAGAGTAGGCGAAAGCGAAGACGGCGCCCGTGGCAATGCCGGTCTTTGCTAGCGGCACCGTCACCTTCCAAAAAGCGCGTCGCTCCGTGGCACCGAGGATGAGAGCGGCCTCCGTCAGCGATTTTCGGATTCCTACTAGGCTCGCGAGAGTCGTTCGGATCACATAGGGCACCGTGATAATCAGATGACCACCGATGAGGCGGACCCACCCGTCGAACACGCCAATCGTGGAAAAGAACAACAGAAGTGAGAAACCGATGATGACGTGGGGGACGACAAGAGGCGACAAAAAGAAGGCAGAGAGAGTCTCCTTGCCAGGAAAAGAGTAGCGGTCGAGCGTGAACGCCGCCGCGACGCCGACCAGGCACGATAGCGCGGTCGCCGCCAAGGCCAGGATTAGGCTGACCTGCAGGCCTTTGAGATAAGAAGCATCCGAGAAAAAGCCCACGTACCACTGGAGCGATAAACTGGGCGGAGGAAACGCCCCCAAGAACTCCCGCGAATCGAAGGACATCACGGTAGCGATAAGCAGCGGCGCGACGAGGAATGCTATGGTGGCGATGGATAGGCACCCCACCATGAGGCCCAGTACATTGTCGGCGAGGCGTTTCATCGGACGGCGCGCTCCCACCCGCCGCTGGTCAGCCGGGAAACCGCGTAGATCACCAGCAGCGAGATGCCCAGCATTACGACCGCGACGGCCGATCCGCTGGGGAAATTTGCCAGCTCGCTGAACCGGGTGTAGATCAGATTGGAGACAAACATGATCTTGCCGCGCCCTAGGACCATGGGGACGATGAAGGCGCTGATCGAGAGCGTGAAGGAGACCAGGAATGCGGAGAGGAGGCCGCGCGCACTGAGCGGCAACGTGACCGCGAGGTGCGACTTCCAGCGGGCTGAGCCCAACGCCTGCGCCGCCTCGACGAGCCGCGGATTGACGTTCTGGATCGTGCCGATCAGCACAAGGGCGGACATAGGCACGGCATAATGAAGCAGCCCGAGCACGATCATGAACTCAATGTAGAAGCGGCTCGCGCTCGCCACGCCAAACAAGCGCGCGATTTCGCGCGCAAATCCCGCCGGACCGAAGGACAGCTCGATGGCGTACACGCGGACTAGCACACTCAAGAACATGAGCGTGATAAGGAATCCGACGGTCGCCCTCCGAAGCCAGTCCGAGCGTCGGCGGGCGACAAAATGGGCAATCGGAAACGCGAGCAGCACCCCCAGAACGGAGGCGATAAGTCCGATCCGGAACGTATCCCAGAAATAGGACACGTATGACGCGTGCAGAAGGTCCGTGTAGTTGGCTAGCGTAAGGGGCGCGTTAGCCGCGGAGCCAATGCGCCCCGGGATAAACTCGCGGAAACTATCCTCGAAGACTCGCAGCAGCGGATACAGCATCAACGCACCATACACCGCGACCACCAAGCCGAGCACAAGCGCGGCTCCGCGCGTAAGCTTCATGCCTTCCTCCCGAAACGCGATAATAAGCTTCACCGTCTCTGGCGCCTAGATCACGTTCCCGGGAAGGTTCGAGAGTAGGTGCAGAGCAGGGCCCGCTGTCGCAGCGACCGGTCGCAGGACTCGGTGTCGCGCACATCAGCATGGTTATAACTGTGGGCTGCCTCTGCAGCCCGACAAAAATACTGTAAAGCGGTTCGAGGCGAAAAGACCGCGTAAATCGGCTCAAGACTGCAGGAATACTGCAAAAAACAGGAGGTTCTATTGGTTTGAGGCCTACTCTGTAAAAAATTGGATCAAGAGCGGGAGACTAATAGTCGGCCGGCGTGTTCATCAGCCTGCAATCATCTCCTCCTTACATCATCGGCCACGGGATAGCTCCTGAGTAATTGAACGCGTTCGGAATGCTCCCGAAATGCGAGCACAGCCAGCCGAGCTAGTGCAGCGCCACGTGGAAGATCATGCTCAATGCTCGCCACCGCGATTGCGCATAGCGCTCGCGCCAACGTGAGACCCGGACCACCCCACGCCCAATTGCACGGCGATGTCCTTTGTTCTGCATCTCCTCAGCGGCCAGCAGGACCATGCGTGCACGCTCCACCAGTCGCACGGTGGTGAGCCCGGAGCGAACCAGTATCGTCAACTCCTCGCGTTCTTCGTCGGTTAGTTCCATCTCGTGCGCAACTCGCATCGGCGCTCCACTCCCAACAATGTCGGAGCAAGACTATATAAGTTCCTTGAAGAATGCGACGCTCTGCTAGTACCTCATCACAGAGGATTTGACTGGTTGATTTCGAGCCATTTGAGGATTGGGATTTCTTCTGGAGGAATGAGGAGCTCGATACTTCGGGCGACGCCGGGTTGACATCGGATGAGACCGGCTCGTTCGAGGGTGACGACCATCTGGTAGACCGAGGGCCGGCTGACGCGGACGTGGCGCTGCATGTCAGCTTCGGCGGGGCGCACCGGAACATGTGCGAGTAGGCATAAATGAAGGCGAGGTAGTCGCCCGGCTTGTCGGTGAAGCCTTGCGCGACGGGTCGGCGAGCGGCGCCTGATTTCCGATTCATTTGTCGATTCATCCGGCTCTCCGACAAAGGGGGGCCGAGATGAATATACGTTATCGGGTCGAACTGAGCCAAGCTGAACGCGACGAACTGACCGCGATGCTGAGCAAGGGCAAATGCGCCGCCCGTAAGCTCAAGCGAGCCCAAATCCTGCTGGCGGCAGACGCCGTCCGCTGCGACGAGGAAATTGCCCGCACCGTGGCGGTGGGCGGTTCGACCGTGTACCGGACCAAGCGGCGCCTCGTGGAAGGCAATCTGGAACGGGCACTGAGCGAGGAGCCGCGTCCTGGGGCAGAGCGAAAGCTCACTGGCAAGGAAGAAGCTCTGCTGGTGGCACCGCTTGCACCAGGCCGCCTGCGGGCCGAGCCCGCTGGACGCTGGAGCTGTTGGCTGGCGAGATGGTCAAACTCACCGATCACGAGAGCCTGTCCGGCGAGACGGCACGCCGGCGGCTGGACGAGAAAGACCTCAAGCCGTGACGCCGGGACATGTGGTGCATCCCCAGGGTCGATGGCGAATATGTCGCCCGCATGGAAGACGTGCTCGACCTCTATGCCGAAGCGCCCGATCCCAAGCGGCCGGTGGTGTGCTTCGACGAGAGCCCGGTCCAGCTCATCGGCGAGGTGCGCCAGCCCATCCCGGCCGAGCCGGGCCAGCTCGAACGCTACGATTGCGAGTATCGCCGCAACGGCACTCTTAACCTCTTTGTCTGCATCGCATCCACCGGCCCTGGCGCAACGTCAAGGTCACCGAGCGGCGCGCCGGCGAGGACTACGCCCAATGCATGCGCGAGCTCGTCGATGTCCATTATCCCGATGCCGAGTGCATCTGCGTCGTGCAGGACAATCTGTCGATCCACTCGGCCGGCGCCCTCTACCAGGCCTTCGCGCCCGCCGAAGCTCGCCGCATCTTGCGGCGCCTGCAGTTCCACTACGCCCCCAAGCACGCCAGTTGGCTCAACATGGTCGAAATCGAGATCGGTGTCCTGCGCGACCAGTGCCCGGACCGCAGGATCGACGACTCGAACCGCCTCGTTGCCGAAATCGGCACATAGCACCGCGCCGCATGCGCACGCATCAAATTGATGTCGGCCAAGCAATTGCGCACGCCCGAATTGCGGACCGCTCTACGGTCCGCGGCCCACTGCATGGCGTGCCGTTGGCTATCAAGGATGTGATTTACACGGTGGATATGCCACGGCCTACGGCTCGCATATCTATCGAGGACATCGGTCCGCAAGCGATGCGACGTGCGTCGCACTCGCTCGGGCCGCCGGCGCGATCATTCTTGGTAAGACAGTCACGACGGAGTTCGCGATAGGCGCTTCGGGCAAGACATGCAATCCGCAACAACGCGGCACATACGCCCGGAGGATCGTCTAGTGGCTCTCCTGCCGCGGTCGCTTGCGGGATGGCACCCTGGGCGCTAGGAACGCAAACATACGGGTCCACGATCCGGCCTGCCTCCTTCTGTGGTGTCGTGGGTTACAAGCCGACCTACGGCAAGGCTGACGTAACCGGCATCAAGACCTGGCCGCCGGCCTCGACACACTGGGGCTGTTCGCCCGCAGCGTGGCGGACATCGCCCAGCTGGCTTCGGTCGTCGCGGGTGGTCGCATTGCCGCCGATCCTGCATCGCGGACGCCCCGGATTGGCTTCCTGGCATTTCGCCATGGGGGACGCCCGATCGTGCGACGAAGCAACTTCTCACCGAGTCCGTGCGACGCTTGGGCGAGGCAGGAGCGCGAGTCCGCGATCTCTCTTCGCCATTGGCATAGCTTCATGGCGCGAGATCCTGGATGGGCTTTTCAGTTGGCAAGCGCTCCAGGCGTTTGCGTAGGGAATGCCTCTTCCCAGCGCTACGAGTTCCAGCCGAAAACCCGAGGGGTGTTAGACCAATACGAGCAATCCACGACGCCTGAGTCCTACGAAATCGCATTGGAACTTGCGCGGGAAGCGCGAAGCGCGGGCGGGATCACCGGTACGCGTACGACGAAGCTTACGATTACCCACATTTCTGAGTCAGAGTGTCGCTCCCGTTGCGATATCGATGAATCGCGATAATCCGCGCCACATGATCAGATTCCCTGGTGGCGGATCGTTGGCGCGGGCGAGATAGCCGCCGAGCCTGGCGATCTTGATGAGATAATGCGACAATGTCTTTCGTTGTGTGCTGGCTGGATTCTTGTCTTTGACGAGCCGATCAAGCAATTGGATTTCAGCTTTGGTCAGCACAAATTCCGGTGAGGCATTTGGCGCTGAACGATTAAGCATCGTCATCCAAAAAATGCGCCAGCTCACAATGCAAAATACCGAGATCAGATTCGTCAATCGCTGAGCAGTCCGCAGTTGCGAGTCCTCTGCCCGACAGCCGGATTTGAGTATCTTGTGGAAGACCTCGATCTTCCATCGCAGAGAATACCATTCGAGTTTCTCGATCGCATCCCCGCGCGATTGCACCGGAAGATCGGTCAGGAGTTTCCATTCAATCTTCTTTCTGTTCTTTGGCGCTCCTCTTTCATCAGCGTGGATCACTGTCAAAGTCAAAGCTGGATACCGCGACTGCTTGCCTATCGGTGGCAGAATACGGATTTTACGATACCGGATTTCAAGAACAGCCTGGTCTGGATTGCCCTTGCTATCCTGGACTTCGATCCGATGGAGACCTTTGACCACGACCTCGTCCATTATCGTTGCAACGGTATGGTCGCCATCGCCTGCCAGGCGATTGACACAGGTCCTTACCAAGAAATGCGTTCCAACCTCTTGGGCGGCGCAAAACAATTCATAAATATCGGCCTCACGATCACCGATATGGATGCACTGCGATGGCTCCTCGAAAAGCTCCGTGGATTGCTTGAGGTTCTCCAGCCACCGAATGCTCTCCTTGGTTTCAATGGGGATCCGTGTCAGGTTGACCTCGCGCCTGAGCGCCGCGACCCCTCTGAATTTCTTTCTGGTCCAGAACTTCACGGCGCTGAGCCCCAGTGGAAGCCCCTCGAGGGTCACCGCAAGGCTCGAATGCATCAATATTCCGCATGTCGTGTATGTTTGGGGTTTTCCGTCCAATCTTCGAGAGTTGCTTTTGGGGATGCGCTTGATCATCCCGACCAGATCCGGGCGCTCTCTTTGATAGGTGAATTCGGTCGTATCATGCAGGACAAGAACAGGCCCTTTCGCAGCCGCGATACGTTCCCGCGTTGATTTAAAATGACCAGACAGGATGTCGGCCTCGCTTGCTCGTTCATTGGAGAAGAAACGATAGGCCGCCTTGGTGTTCGCCCAGTCTTGGCAAACCATCGGAATGCTCTGTCCGATGTCTCCACCAATCTGCTTCAGCAGCATGCGAAATCTCTCGCCAAGTCGAGCGTCCTGGAATTCGCACAACGCAGCTTCACGGTCAAACCAGGTCACCGCGTCAGACGCCAACCGATGCGCCTTCTCATCCCGGGCGCGTGAAGTCAGTCCCATAGAGCACCTCTTCTCGAATCAGGTGCCCATCAAAGAATCACAAGCGATTCTGACGACTCAAGTTTTTCGGCTCACTGCACCTCAAAAAATGTGGGTAATCGTAAGACGACGAAGGCCGCCTGATTGACGCATGCGCGCGTGGTCGGCGAGCTATATGATGGCGTTGGGTGAAGGTCAGGCGGCTTGCTGATCGTCGGAGTTGCCGGCTTGTCGCAGAAGTTTCCACTCCCAGGGCAGCAGTTCGTGCAATCGCGATGCTGGAAGATCGGCGATACGGGCGAGGACGTCAGCGAGCCAGGCCTTGGGATCGACGTCATTGAGACGACAAGTCGTGATGATCGTCAGCATGATGGCGGCTCGGTCGGCGCCACGCTGGCTGCCGGCGAAGGTCCAGTTGCGCCGTCCCAAGGCGATGCCTCTCAATGCGCGTTCAGCGCAATTGTTGGTCAAGCAGATCCTGCCGTCGTCGAGGAAACGGGCGAAGTCATCATTGGCCAAAAGCATCTTTTCGATGACTTCTATGACCCGCAACGGTCGCTGTGGCGGGATTTTTGCGGTCGCAATATGTGGCTTACTGCCTTACGATCGGGATCTACTGGAAGCCGCGTCCAACGCGATAATTTCGCGCTGTATGAAAATCAGCAGCCGGGCGACACCCTCTCGATTGAGCGCCATGACGAAGGATACCTCGCGTATTTCCCGGCGCTCTCCGGTTGTCACACCCGCGGCAACCTTACGAAGTTGCCGTCAGTAATGCTGCGGAGACACTCTACTTCCGAGCCCTGGCCGCTTATTGCGATCCGATTCCGAATGATCGTTAGCGTGTAGGTCACCCCACATAGCGGGTGGCGTTTGATTGTCAGAGAATCTCCTGGTGATTTGTTCCCAGGAGATCATATGAGCGAACATAGGTCTGACACTAAGAGCTTCGAAGTTATCATGGCGACACCTGAGCGGCTTTCGGTTAGTCCGGGGCGGAGCTACCGTACATGGTCGCGTGAAGAGAAGGAGCGGATCGTCGCGGAAACGTTCGCGCCGGGGGCGAACGTGTCGACAATCGCGCGCGCTCACGGGCTAGATCCATCGCAGGTGTTTGCGTGGCGACGCAAGGCGCTGGCTTCGGGAATGGTCGCGCCGCTTTCGGAGCGAGCCCGACCGGTCAAGTTCGCGCGTTTTGAAGCCGTGGCGGGCGAGACGATGGAAATTGTGGTCGGCGATGTCGCGGTGCGCATCGGCAGCGACGTGGAGCCTGAGCGCCTTGCCGCGGTCATCCGGGCGGTTCGGCAGGCATGATCCCGGCAGGTGTTCAAGTTTACGTGGCCAGCACGCCGGTCGACTTCCGGAAGGGAGCAACTGGCTTGATGGCGCTGGTGCGAGATGGCGGTGCCGACCCATTCAGCGGGGCGCTATACGTGTTCCGTTCGAAAAGAGCGGACCGGATCAAGGCGGTTTGGTGGGACGGCAGCGGGGTCTGCCTGTTTGCCAAGACTCTCGAGGAGGCGAGGTTCTGCTGGCCGAAAATTGCGCCGACCCGGGTGCGGCTGAACCATGCACAGTTGCTCGCGCTGATTGACGGGCTGGATTGGACGAAGGTGCGTCCGGTGGTTGTGAAGCGCCCGCAATCGATGGGTTGATAACCTGCGGCGAATTGAATCGGGGCGCTGAAAGGTTTGGAAGATTGGCGGCGACTCTGCTGTGATGGACGGCGATGACGCCGCCCGTTGCAGAGCTTCCGACGACCCTTGCCGATGCCCATGCGCTGATCCTCGCCTTGGCGGCCGAGCGGCAGGCGATCGAGGCCGAGATTGCAACACTGACTGCGGCGAACGCCGATCTTGGCGCAATCAACCAGGCGGCTGACGCGCGGATCGTGGAGCTGACGGCGATCGTGAAGATGTTGGAGCGCACGCTTTATGGCACGCGCTCGGAACGTCTGCGCAGCGACAAGCCCAGCGATGAGCAGATCGCCTTCGTATTTGACGAGATCGCCACCGGCGTGGCGGCCATTGAAGCCGAACTGGCCAAGGCAGGCGGCAAGGACAAGCCGCAACGGGCGCCGCGGCCGCGCAAGGAGTTCGGCGCGCATCTGGAGCGGGTGGAGATCGTCGTCGAGCCCGAGGTGCCTCCGGGTTGCGAGCGGCTGGAGAAGGTTCTGATCGGCGAGGACGTGTCGAAGCGCCTTGACGTGACGCCGGCGAAGTTCCGCCTGATCGTGACGCGCCCGAAATACATCTATCGCAATCGCGACGGTGTAGTTCAGGCGCCGGCGCCTCCGCACCTGATCGAGAGTGGGCTTCCGACCGAAGCGCTTCTCGCCCAGATCGCGGTGGCCAAATATGCCGACGGGCTGCCGCTGTACCGGCAGGAGGCGATCTATGCGCGTGACGGTGTCGATCTCGACCGATCGCTGATGGCACAATGGATGGGCAAGGTCGGCTTCGAATTGCAGCCCTTGGCCGACTATGTGCTGGAGAAGATCAAGCAGGGCGAGCGGGTCTTCGCCGACGAGACGACCTTGCCGACGCTCGCTCCCGGATCCGGCAAGACGCAAAAGGCCTGGCTGTGGGCCTATGCGCGCGACGATCGGCCATTTGGCGGCAACGGTCCACCGATGGTCGCCTATCGCTTCGAGGACAGCCGCGCCGGCGAATGCGTCGAACGCCATCTGACAGGCTTTGCCGGCATCCTGCAGGTCGACGGCTATGCCGCCTATAATCGGCTCGCGAGGTCCGCGGGCGCCAATGAGGGCGTGACGCTGGCAGCCTGCTTTGCCCACGTCAGGAGGCGATTCTACGAGCTTCACGTCAACGAGAGCTCGCAGTTGGCGACACAGACCGTCACGACAATGGCCGGGCTTTGGGCGATCGAGGCCGACATCCGCGGCCAGGATCCTGCAACGCGGGTGAAAGCACGCCAGGAAAAGTCTGCCACCATCGTCAAAGCGCTGTTCGATCTGTGGGAGAAGGAGCTGCCTCGCCTGTCCGGCAAATCCAAACTCGCCGAGGCGATTCGCTATGCCACATCCAGGCGCACCGCTCTCGAGCGCTTCCTGAGCGACGGCCGCATCGAGCTCGACTCCAACACCGTCGAGCGCGCGATCCGGCCACAAACGACGAACGAGTCATTATGCGTCCCTTCTTCAAGTATCTGTAAACATTGGAATTTGATTTTCCAATTCAAGGTGACACGGGCCACCTTTACGCCCCATCGCTCGAACAACGCGCTCGCTTTGAAGGTCGACGGCTCGGATCTGGTAGGGGGCGCCTCGGACGACTTGCTCTGCTGGCAGAACACCGGCCTCGATCAGCTTGCGGATTCGATGGCTCGTGACGCCGCACTGCTGCGCGGCCTCTCGCAGGGTCAGCCAAACGCCATCCTTCTCAGCCGAAAGATACGCGTGGATACCTCTCACGCGCCGGATCGATCCGACACGGTGCGCGGTCCAGGTCTTGCCCTGGCCGGTGGGCAATCTCATGCGGTTGAGGGTGGCGGCGATGTCCTCATCGGACCAACGGGCCGCCATGCTGCGGATGACGGCCAGGGCGTCGTCAGGGGTTTTACAGTCGTGACCGCCCGACTGAGGCTTACGGAGCCGGAGTTCGGAATGTTGGCCGCCCTTCCAGTGGATGACGAGAATAATCTCGCGCGCCTCATCATCGATGTCGGCGGTGATCTCGTTCACCAGCGTTCGCAGCAGCTGCTGGCGAGTGCGCATCGTGACGCCGGGCGCCTTCCACGCGGTGTCGAGGTCCTCAGCCAACCCCGCAAAATCCGGGGTTGGCGTCGCGGCGATGGCCTTCGCCGTTGCGGCCAACTTCGTCTCGCAGTCCTGAACGCGGCGTAGGGTCGCCTCCCAATTCTTCTCCAGGGTCGCTGCGATGAGGCGATTATCAGGGTCGCAGGCGGCGTAGCGGCGTTCGGCGAGCGAAGCGTCGTACTGGGCCTGTTGCAGCTCGAGCTCGATAATCCGCCGCTGTTCGGCTTGACGTTCCATCAGCTTCCGTTCCGCCGCCATGGACGCCTCGATCGCCATCGGTTCAACAGCGCGAATGAGCTCTCGAACGACGGCTTTATCGACGCGAAGTCCTCCGAACATCATACATCGGCGCTGACCCAGCATAACGCTGCCGCGGTCGCAGCGATAGACAGGCTGGGAGGTGTGGCGGGATGCATGCGACGTGTAGTTCACCGTAAGCCGACGAGCGCACCGGCCACAGACGAGAAGCCCGACGAGCAGGGCTCGGCCGCCACGACCGGACTTGGCGCCGTCTCGGCAGCGATAGGCGTTGGCAGCGAGTTGCTTCTGGTTGCGCTCGAACTCCGCCCAGTCAATGTACCCCTCGTGGTGTTCTCTCAAGAGAATCTCGCAGTCCTCCAGCCGGCGATAGTGGCCATAGGTCTTGCGGGCGCGGCCATCGACGATCTCAGTGCGATGCTCGCTCTTACCGTAGGCATACGCACCTGCGTAGAACGGGTTCTTCAAGATCGAGATGACGTTGCGATAGCGGATCGGCACCCACTCAAAGGACGTCATCTTCTTGCCGTCCGACGGACGCGGAAAATGGACGCCCTCGGCCTTAAGTGAGAGGTGCGCCTGCCGAGCGCTTCCGAGCTGGCGAAATCGGCTGAAGATCAGCCGTGTCGCTTCCTGGACCCTGGCGTCTGGATCGAGACCCAAGCCGATCTCCCGATGCCAGATGTAGCCGATGGGCACTGAAATCCGTAGTTCGCCCCGCCGGGCCTTCGAACGGGCGGCGTCGAGCATGCGCGCGCGTAGGACGCCGAGCTCGAACTCGCTGATGCTGCCCTTCATGCCGAGAAGAAGTCGGTCATTGGGCCGACAGGGATTATAGACTCCGTCGAGATCGATGACCCGGGCCTCTACGAGCCCGCAGAGCTCGAGCAGGTGATGCCAATCCCGACCGTTCCTGGCCAGGCGAGAGGCGTCGAAACAGAAGACGGCTCCCACGTCGCCGGCGCACAGCCATGCGACAAGCTTCTCAAACCCTGGTCTGGCCACTGTGCCGCTCGCCGAGCGGCCAAGGTCGTCATCGATGACCTCGACATCCCGAAATCCACGTCGTCGGGCCTCATCGACAAGCTCGTACTGGCGCCGCTGGCTCTCGAGGTTGACCTGCACTTGGACCTGGGTGGACTGGCGGATGTAGACGACGGCCTTCCTCTTCAGGAGCGCCGCGGGAAGGATCTCACCGTCCATCATCGGCTCCCTCCTCGACCTCGACGCCGGCCGCTTCCGTCAGCAGGCGAGCCAAGCGCAAGAGCACGGCGTTGCGCTCTGGAACGCTGAGCCCGTTCATCTGCACAGCGTTCAGCGCCATGGTCAGTTGGCGTGGCAATCTTACCTCGGTGACCGGCAGTAATGCGTTCTTCATTGCTTGCCTCCGCGATGACGTCTTGGTCATCGGTGGAGCGTCGCCTGAGTCTATGTTCCAACAAAAGCCGGTCGAGATCACAGAGAGTGGGGACAGAGACCTGGGGCTCACCCACGGTCAGCGCAGCGCACGCGGCGGGATCCAGCATCCACGCCGCGACGACTATGCCGGCGCCATGCTCGCCCTCAACGAGGACGACATCAGCCCCACGGCGCCGCTCCGAATAGAATAGCCTGACGGGACGACCACAGAGAGCATGCCATCGATAGTGGATGGTCACCTCCTGGTCGATACGGGTAGAATAACCTCGCGATGACCATCACGAGAAAAAACGCGCTCTTCGCCGGGTCGCATGGCGGCGGCCGGACCTGGGCGACCATCGCCACGCTTCTGCAGACCGCGAAGATGAACGACGTCGACCCGCACGCCTGGCTCACACAAACTCTTGATCGGATCGCGAAGCGCTGGCCGATCACTCAGATCGATGCGCTCATGCCCTGGCACTTCAAACCCTGAACGGCCTCAGCTTGCCGCTTACGAATGATCGCATCTTCATGCACTGTACTTCTCGGCGTCGCATTCCATACGGTTGTCACTTTCTGACGGCAGATAGATATCGTCGCTTCATTGGGGACACACATTCACTCAGGAATCCTTGTTGGGTCATGCCCTTTCGTCACGTCCAGTGCAATGACGTCACCTTTCAAGTCGACAAAGCGCCGTGCGGGCCCTACCCGCCCAATGAGCATCAATCCTCTGGCCGAAACGGCGCTCGACAAATAGTCGAAGGTCGCCGATGACTTCTGACTGCCCTCATTTTGTTTTCGGTGACATGCGATCGGCGAACGTTCTCAACAAGTTCTGCGCAATCCCTGATTGTCCTGATGGAGCGCGAGGCCAAGCGCGCGGTGTGGCCTACCTATAGACTAGGATGTGTGCACGAACTCATACATGACCGACTCCAACTTAGCGATCGTGAGCGCGTCTTCGAGAAAGGCTAGCGCTCCAGGATCCCAGCTCATTGATTCATAGTCCTCCGCACTGCGCTGCTGCGCATACATTGTTACCTTCTTGCCGTCGAGACTGCGATGAAGGTCGAGCGGACAAAGCCTGGTGCCCGGCTAACAAATTCATCAGTCGCGCGTGCAAGCAAATCCGCAAGCCGCGCGCTGGTTCGCCAAGACTACTACCGTAAAGATATTCATCAGGTTGATCATGCGACACGGTCTGCCTTATCGTTGCGTAAGGTCCACCCGTCATGACGAGTAGGGCTCTGATAGGACAGTCCGTCCATTTCAGCCTCGCTACGGATCGACTGCAAGCACCGCCGTATAACTATAACGGCGACGCGGAAGATGAAGGAGGTCACCGAGAAACTGGAACCGTCTCAATGACGCAGGATTTTCCATTCGTATTCGGATGGAAATACAAGAGAGTTGACCTTGCCCCACGGGCTTAATCCAGCTTGAAGTTCGTTCTGGCCCACAACAAGGACCAGAGCATGAAGCGCAGCCGCTTTTCGGAAGAGCAGATCATCGGGATTTTAAAGGAGCACGAGGCCGGCGTTTCGGTCGCCGATCTGTGCCGTAAGCACGGCGTCAGTGACGCCAGTATCTACAAATGGAAAGCCAAGTTTGGCGGGATGGACGTCTCCGAGGCAAAGCGGCTGAGGACGCTGGAGGACGAGAACACGCGGCTGAAGCGGCTGTTGGCCGACGCCATGCTGGACAACGCGGCCTTGAAGGACCTCGTGGGAAAGAAATGGTGACGCCCGCGGCCAAGCGGAAAGCTGTCGCCCATCTCCGAGGCGCCTTCGGGATGAGCGAACGGCGGGCGTGTAAAGCCATCGGCTGCTGCCGCATGACCATGAGATACCAAACGACCCGGGCCGACGAAGCCGGCCTTCGCCAGCGGATGCGGGCAATCGCCCAGGAGCGTCGTCGTTTCGGCTATCGACGCCTGCATGTGCTGCTCAAGCGGGAGGGCTATCTGGTCAACCACAAGAAGCTGTTCCGGCTCTACCGGGAAGAGAGGCTCGCGGTGCGCCGCCGTGGCGGCCGCAAGCGGGCGATCGGGGCCCGGGCGCCGATGACCGTGCCGATGGTGCCGAACGACCGCTGGTCGCTCGACTTCGTGTCGGATCAGCTCACTGACGGCCGCCGCTTCCGTATCCTCACCGTTGTCGATGATTGCACTCGCGAGTGCCTGGCGCTGGTGGCCGATACCTCGCTCTCCGGCACCCGTGTAGCGCGGGAGCTGGACCGGCTGGTGATCGAGCGCGGCAAGCCGAAGATGGTGGTCAGCGACAACGGCAGCGAGCTGACCAGCAACGCCATCCTGACATGGGCTGATCAGAACCGCGTCGCTTGGCACTACATCGCGCCAGGCAAGCCCATGCAGAATGCCTTCATCGAGAGCTTCAACGGCCGGCTTCGGGACGAAATGTTGAACGAGACGCTGTTCACGTCGCTGGCCCAGGCCCGCGTCGCGCTCGGATGCTGGCGGGCCGATTACAACGATGCACGCCCACACTCGCGGCTTGGATGGAAGACGCCGTCCGAGTTCGCCGTCACCTGCCATCCGCGACGGGATCTGGCGCTGCGCTATGCCGAGGGCTCCGCGCCAGCTCCCGCCGCTACCACCGCCCAACCGGGCAAATCCAATGGCCGGAGCGAACTCAGGATTGGATAAAACTTGGGGGCAAGGTCAGAGTCGTCGCTTCGAGGAGATTGTCGGGACCAACCATCGGCTATACAGCGCTCCGAAAGAAGTTTGGAAGTCGGTAATATTAGGTTGCCATTTTGGCCCGACATTCCCTAAACGCGACGTCAGTTGCGTCCGCCTAGGGCTTGAACGCCATTGCTGCGGCATGATGGAGATCGCCTCCAGGCGTGGTCACAGGGACCTCCGTTGAGACTGCCCAAGACAGTCAAACGGCCGGATAATTGCCCGTCCCCGCCCATTGAAATTACCTTTGCATTCAAGGTATTGGTGTTACACGATATTTCCGTCGCATTTTCCTGCAATTCGGACGATTTCCTGCACCGGACAGGCAACTTACGGTGAAAATAACCTGGAGCGGATCATGCAATACGATCGGATAGACGCCCGTATCCTAGAGATCGTGCAAAAGAACAATCGTCTAACTTCCGAGGTGATCGGCGAAATGGCCGGGCTCTCCGCTACCGCCTGTCAACGACGGCTGAAAAGGCTTCGTTCGGAAGGCATCATCGAGGCTGATGTCTCAATCGTTTCGCCGAAGGCGGTAGGAAACCCTATTCAAATGCTTGTGCTAGTGAGCCTGGAGCGGGAGCGTTCAGACATAATAGACAGGTTCAAAAAGGCTATCAAATCGTCCATTGAAGTCGTCAATGGATTTTACGTCACCGGCGACGCTGACTTTGTCCTCTACATCACCGCACGCAGCATGGAAGACTATGAGCAGTTCACACGCCGCTTCTTCTACGCGAACCAGGACATTAAGACGGTCAAGACAATGGTCATAGTAGACCGCATAAAGGTCGGCTTTGCCGTTCCAATTGAGGCTCCGTCGGAGGATTGATCCGGCTTCTCGCCCGACGGCTTTATGCTTTTGGGCTTCCTTCATCGCTATCTTGTTGGCGCCAACACCGATTTGATTGTTGAAAACGTTAAGGCCGGTATGGCGAGCATCGCACGGCATACGAAGCAGATTCAGCCTTTACCTCGGCTCGCCACTCCTTACACAATTTGAGAACGACGCCACCATTCGGCCCCTTCGCTGGACGTTGTGACCGCTTTCCTAGGAACGCGACGCACGTGGTTACCTCGCGCCGCCGATCCCAGAAATCATAGAGGCTGCGTCTTCCAGCCCCACCTTCACAAATTATGCACGATGAAGCCTCTGCGCCGCCCTCCGTCACGACGACATGCTCGCTGCCACCAAAGATGTAGCCGCTATCTCCCCAGAGATGGATCGGCATAATAGCTTATGTGGTGCACCACATAACAGGAAGGGTATCGATGGGCTTGTTGCGCTGGTGCGCGATGCGGGCTCAGATCCGTTCGATGGTGCGCTTTACGTGTTCCGGGCGAAAAGGGCCGACCGAATAAAGATCGTATGGTGGGATGGCTGCGGCGTGTGCCTCTACTTAAAACGACTTGAGAAGGCGAGGTTCTGCTGGCCGCGGATCGGACATCATCGGGTGCAGCTGAACGCTGCGCAGTTGATGGCCCTGGTCGATGGGATGGACTGGAAGCGGGTCCGGACCGCGGCGGTCAAGCCGCCGGAGATTGTTGGGTAAAAGCACTGCGGCGAAGTGAATCAGTGAGCTGAAGGGGCAAGAGAACCGGGGCAAAATGTGCTCTGGTCGGGTCAATGACGCCGCCCGATCTCAGCCTCCCGAATGACGTAGAGACGCTGAAGGCCATGGTGCTTGCCATGGCCGAGAAAGCGGCCCGCGCCGATGCTCTGGCGAGCGAAGTCGCCGATCTCAAGGCCCGCAACGCCGATGCCGATGAGCGCATTGCGCGGCTGTCGCAGATCCTGAAGGCCTTCGACCGCGCCCGGTTCGGCCGACGATCGGAAAAGCTCGGCTCGGCGAACGGCGACGATGAACAGCAGGCCTTCGTCTTCGAGGAGATCGAGACCGGCATCGCTGCGATCAAGGCCCAGGTCAGCAAGGGCCGTGCGCAGGCGGATGGCAAGCGTGCACCGCGTCGGCGCAAGGGCTTTGCGCCCCATCTGGGACGGATCGAAACTGTCATTGAGCCGCAAGAGCTGGCTGAGCATGCCGGCAAGCAGAAAGTGCTGATCGGCGAGGACGTGTCGGAGCGCCTGGATGTGGTGCCGGCGAAGTTCCGGGTGGTCGTCACGCGCCGTCCCAAGTATGCCTTCAAGAACGCGGACGGCGTCATCCAGGCGCCGGCCCCGGCCCACATCATCGAAGGGGGCATTCCGACGGAAGCGCTTCTGGCCCAGATCGCCGTCGCAAAATATGCCGATGGCCTGCCGCTCTACCGGCAGGAGGCTATCTACGCCCGCGATCATGTCGAGCTCGACCGCCAGCTGATGGCGCAATGGATGGGCAAGCTCGGCTTCGAGCTCGAGATCATGGCCGGCTACATCTTCAGTGAGGTCAAGAAGGCCGAACGGATCTTTGCCGACGAAACCACCTTGCCCACCCTCGCTCCCGGCTCCGGATCGGCGAAGACGGCCTACTTATGGGCCTATGCCAGGGATGATCGAACCTTTGGCCGCAGCGGTCCCCCGATGGTGGCTTATCGCTTCGAAGACAGCCGCTCCGGCGAATGCCGATCCGGCACCTCAATGGTTATCGCGGCATCCTGCAGGTGGATGGCTATGCCGCCTATAACAAGCTCGCGCGACCCGATCGCGGCAATGATAGCATCACATTGGCTGGCTGCTGGTCACACTGCAGACGCAAGTTCTACGAGTTGCATGTTGCGGGGAGCTCAGAAGTGGCAACGGCGACGGTCGAGCGGATGGCGAAGCTCTGGCAGGTCGAGAAAGCCGTGCGCGGTCAAAGCCCCCGACACTCGCGTTGCCGCGCGCAGCAAGCCTCCGCGGCGATCGTCGCAGATCTCTTCGATCTCTGGCAGCAGACCCTGCGGCGGATCTCCGGCAAATCAAAACTGGCCGAGGCGATCCGCTATGCCGTCTCGCGCCGTGCCATCTTCGAACGCTTCCTGACCGATGGCCGCATCGAGCTCGACTCCAACATCGTCGAACGCGCCATCCGGCCACAAACAATCACGAGAAAGAATAGCCTCTTCGCTGGCAGCGACGGCGGCGGACGAACCCCGGGCAACCATCGCAACGCTGCTGCAGACGGCGAAAATGAACAACATCGATCCGTTCGCCTGGTTCGCCTAACACTTCAGCGTATCGCCAACAGCTGGCTGAGCAGCGAAATCGACGCGCTTATGCCACGGAACCACGCCGCCTGACGGCCTTAGCTTGCCGCTTACTCTTAATCCTCGCTCGGCGGCATTGTTCGAGAGACAGACGCGGCCGTCCTCCAGGAAGAGAGTGAAGCTCGCCCAGCGCTTCAGATGTAGTTGAACGCCTTGGCCAGGTCGTGCCCACGGGACAGCTTGGCGAGCTGCGCCCGCATATAGACCTGAAGGTCCGTAAGCCTCCGAGGGAAGACGCCTTGCGACGGACTGGCCTGATGGTTGAGAACTGTACGTATGGACGGCCATACGATCAGTGCGCTGAATCGACTGGAAGTGGTGGAGACAGGCCGGCGGCGGCGTTGGTCTGAGGAGGAAAAATCGCGGATTGTTTTGGAGAGCCTGTCAGAGCCGCGCCTGGTTGCGGCGACAGCGCGGCGATACGGCTTGTCGCGTTCTCTATTGGTGACTTGGCGAAGAGCCTTCGCGGCGGAGCGGACCAAATCCGAGGCTGACTTTGTCAGGGCAGTTGTGGCCGAGGATGGGCCTGTGGCGTCGGTGGCGGCTTCATCGGAGAGCGCGACAGCACATTCGACGGAGCGTCGGATTGAGATCGAGCTGGCTGGCAGGGGGCGCGCGTCATTGTCGATGCGGGCGTCGACGTTGAGGTGCTTCGCCGGATCATCGAGGCTCTGGATCCGCGATGATTCCGGTTCCTACGGGAATTCGGGTGTGGCTGGCGACGGGCCACACCGACTTGCGCAAAGGCTTCGCCTCATTGTCGTTGCAGGTGCAAGAGGTGCTGTGCCGCGATCCGCTGAGCGGTCATTTGTTCTGCTTCCGCGGGCGCCGAGGCGATTTATTGAAGGTGATCTGGCATGATGGCCAGGGAGCGTGCCTGTTTACAAAGAAACTCGAGAGAGGTCGTTTTGTCTGGCCGTCGCTGGCGGACGGCGTGGTGTCGATCTCGCAGGCGCAGATGAGCTATCTGTTGTCCGGCATCGACTGGCGCCCCCCAAGAGTCCTGGCGTCCGTCCAGCGTGGGCTGAGACTTTGTCATTTGAGTTTGGCGGCGAATGTGATTCCATCTGGCTATGGACTCCAGCGCCGACCTGCCGCCCGATCTTGCCGCCGCGCATGCAATGATCCTGGTCGAGCGCGCGGCCAGGCTTGCGGCGGAAGCCAGGCTTGCTGAAGCGGCCAATGCCCAAGCGAAGCAATCGAGCACCGAAGTGTTGATTGCCCATCTCAAGCTCGGGATCGAGAAGCTGCGCCGGACGATTTATGGCGCGCGCTCAGAGTGGTCGGCGCGGCTGCTCGATCAGCTGGAGCTCGAGCTTGAGGAGCTCGAGGCGGGCGCGACTGAAGATGAGCTCGCTGCCGAGAAGGCGGCCGGGAAGACGCAGACGGTGCGTTCGTTTGAGCCGGTGCGCCAGCCCTTTCCCGATGACATCGAGCGAGAGCGCGTGGTCCTGCCGGCCCCGACGCAATGTCCCTGCTGCGGATCGGCCCGGCTGTCGAAGCTCGGCGAGAACGTGACCTCGACGCTGGAGGAGATCCCACGCCGGTTCAAGGTGATCGATACAGTGCGGGAGAAGTTCAGTTGCCGCGACTGCGAGGCGATCACGCAGCCGCCGGCGCCGTTCTATGCCACGCCGCGGGGGTATATCGGGCCCCAGCTTCTGGCGACGATCCTGTTCGACAAGTTCGGCCAACATCAGCCGCTAAACCGACAGAGGCAGCGCTTCAAATGCGAGGGGATCGACCTGTCGGTCTCGACGCTGGCGGACCAGGTCGGCGCCGGAGCGTTCGCAGTCAGGCCCATCTTTGAACTGATCGAAGCCCATGTGCTCTCCGCCGACAGGCTCCATGGCGACGACACCAAGATCCCGATCCTGGCGAGCGGGAAGACAGACACCGGTCGGATTGGACCTATGTCCGTGACGATCGGCCGTTTGGCGGGCGAGATCCGCCGGCAGCGCTGTTTTACGCCTCACGCGATCGGCGCGGTGAACATCCGGCGGGGCATCTTCAAAACTTCGCCGGCATCCTGCAGGCCGACGCCTATAGCGGTTATGTTGCGTCGTAGATTATGTTGCGCAGCCTTGGTGGAGTGCGAGCTCTGCCGGCGTTGTCGGTGGTCTGCAGCACATAATCAGTGGTGGGGTGGCCGCTGCACGGCCTTCAGGAAGGTCATCAAAGAGGGCGATGCACTGGCATGGCGTGGTTCCGCCGGCAACCCAGAGATGTCGACGCTGGCCAGCGCCTTGGCCTTCATCTCCATGTCGACCTCTGCGTAGACATGCGTTGTGTCCAAGGAGACGTGTCCCAGCCATGCGCGAATGGGGTTGATGTCGACGCCGGCACGCAGCAGGTGGACCGCAGTCGTGTGCCGGATGGTATGTGGGCTCACGCGCTTGCCGACCAAGGACGGGACCGATCTGCTGGCCAACGCGGCGTAGTGTGCTACGACGCGGTGTATGCCAAACCGCGTCATCGGCTGGCTCCGGCGGCTGATGAAGACAGCATCATTCGTGTCGCGGCCCGCCACAAGGCGCATCAGCGATGCTGCAGAGAGAGGCCACAACGGACACATCCGTAGCTTGTTGCCCTTACCGAGGATGCGCACCGCTGGTGAGGCATCGAGCCGGAGATCGCCGATGCTCAATCGTGCGGCCTCGTCGGCGCGGGAGCCACTGTTGTATAGATAGAGCAGCAACGCATGATCGCGGGCGCCCAGCACATCGCGACGATCGGGCTGCCTGAGCAGCGCGTCAATCTCGGTCTTCTCGAGGTAGCCGATCAGAGCTTTGGTCGTCTTCTTGCACGGGATTGATCGTAGCTCTGTACACCACGCGAGGTGGACCGGCGAGCGCATGCCAACAAAGCGCGCCAGCGAATTGATTGCGCTTAGGCGCTGATTACGAGTGGTGCCGCTGCAGTGTCGATCTTGTTCAAGGTGATCCAGGAACCTCCGCACGACCTCCGGGGAGAGATCTTCGACGGTCATCCGATCGATGCGGCGCCCGCAACAGGCGCTGGCGAAGGGCAACAACAGGGTCAGGGTGTCGCGATAGCTGGCCTGAGTGTTCCGCGAGAGGTTACGCTCCGCTACCAGGTGCTCGAGCAAGAAGCGGCGGACCCAGGTGCCCAGAAGACTTCCGTCAGGCATGGCCATCCTCAGGCTTTGAGTAGTGCGCGAAGCGCTGGCTGGCCTCCTGGAGCAACTCGGGGGTCATCCGCAGATAGCGCTGGGTCGATTTGATATCGACATGCCCCAGGTAGGTCGCGAGCTGTGGCAGCAGGTGCTGAACATCCTTGCCGGTGTGATACCATGCCACAACGCGATGAACTGCTGCGGTGTGCCGTAGATCGTGCAGGCGTGGCGGCCGCGCCTCGCCGGCAGGGCAGTCGATGCAAGCGGCGCGGCGGACGCGCTGCAATAGCGTGACGACGTGTTGGTAGGGCCATGCCTTGCCCGTGCGCGTCGTGAACAGGGCCGAGTCCTCGCCCGCCGGCATCGGCAGCTGCCGGCGCCGCTCCATGTGGGCAGCCAGCTCCTGCGCGAGCTTGGGGCCGATCGGGACGAGCCGCGTCTTGAAGAATTTGGTCTTGCGCACGGTGATGACGCGCTCGACGAGATCGACGTCCCTTAGCGTTAGCCCGAGAGCTTCGCCAATGCGCAGGCCGCTTCCGTACAGCATAAGGATCAAGGTCCGGTACATCGGTGCCTGCAGGCGGCTGTGGCCAACATGCAGAACCGATGCGGCATCGACTAGCCGACGCAGCTCATCGGTCGAGTAGACATATGGCGTTTGTTGCGGTGGCAGCTTCGGCACGCTCGTGGGGAGGGGCGAGGCACTGACATAGCCCCTGGCGATCGCGAACCGATACAATCCGGATAATACGCTGTGCTTGAGCGCCCACGTCGCAGTGAGCGGACCTGCCCCCCGCAGGAACTCCGCCACGCGCTGCGCTTGGATCTCGTCCATGCAGACGTCTCCCATCGCGCGGGCAAACTGCCGCAATAACTGGTGCGCCGAGTCGAAGCGCATGCCGAGCGACCATTGCAGGGAAACATAGGCGTCGATCACGTTGATCAGCTTCATCGCAGATCCCCCAGGTCGAAGTCACCGACTTCACGAAGGGCTGCGAGGTTGACCTTCGCGTATATGCTGGTGGCGGATGTGCTGCGGTGACCCAGGTGGTCGCCGATCTCCTTGAAGGACAGGCCATCGGCAACCAGACGCGCCGCGCAGGCGTGACGCAAGGCATGCGGGCCGCGGTGGGCGATCTGAACGCCGAGGCCCAGCAATCTGTGACTGACGACGCCGTAGATTGCACCGGGCGTCAGTGGTCGCCGGGGCGACTGCAGGCCGATGAAGATCTCCTGGTGCCGTGTATTGGGGCGGACAGTATCGATGTATCGGGCGAGCGCTTCAGCGACCGACCGGACCAGCGGGTATGCTTGCAGCCCTCGACGCTTCAGGCGAAATAGGCGGATGACGCGGTGGCTCCAGTCCACCTGATCAAGTCGCAAAGATGCAACCTCGCTGGAATGCATTCCATAGATCGCCAGCAACATCAGGATGGCGCGATCGCGCACGTCGCGTGGTCGGTTTGTCAAAGTGTCCGCCAACATCCTCTGCACATCGGACCACGCCGGCGCGAACGGCAGCGACTCCTGCTGATAGATCCGAGGGCCGCGGATCGCCGCGGCCAGGCGCGGGTCACACGCCCCCTCAGATGCTGCATGGCGGAGAAATATCCGCAACGCTCCCGCGTTGCTGGATACGGTTGCGAGACCAACGCTGAGTTCCTGCACTGATGAGGTAGTGGTCGACGTCGCTTGGTCGCAGGTTAGACAGCTGTCGATTGGTTGCCGAGCACCACTGAAGGAACTCTCGGGCCCGGCCTTGCCACTGCTGGATCGTCGATGGGCTGAAGCCCCTCTCGTCGCGCATCCACGCGACGTACCGATCGAGCTCACTCTGGAAACGGTACCTCGATCACCGGCTCGCGCCACCATCCGAGATATCGGAGCCATGGCCGGGCAATGTCGGTCAGTCTCCGTCCGGTCGTACTTCCCTTATGAATGGACGTGCGCTGCCGCACCATCTCCAGCAACTGCTCCATGCCGAGGCCTTGCGAGGCGTTTGGCGGGAGCAAGCGAGCTGCCCACAGGAGCTCAGTGCTCTTCATCCGCAGCGTCGCGAGCGTAGCTCCGTGATCCGCGCAATGCTGGAGGTAGCGGGCTCGCTCAGCAGCGAACGGAGCATCGCAGTGCCGATGATAGGCGGCTTGGGTACGCAGCAGGCTCTCGAACATGGCGAGCGAGCCTCCCGACGGAAGGCTTCAAGCAGGCCATTCAAGATTATATGGCGTCAACAACACCCATCATCTTATCACCGTCATCCACTACATGGCTGCGCAACATAATCTGCGACGCAACATAACCGTCCTTGGACGAAGCCGCTCCGCGGCAGAACGCTCGGCAAGAGTGACCCAATCTCAGATGAAGGAATGCGGTTGAGCAACTGTAGCTGCTTTGACTTGCCGTGGTGAGACGTAATTTGCTGCGTTCATAGACCTGGCTTCAAGCAAGATGGCGTTGCTGCCCCTGGGCAGTTTTCGTTTTTTTGCCAAGGAGCCTTCAATGACCCCGCTTCGGTTACGCATGATAAACGACATGCAGATCCGCAATCTGTCACCGCATACGCAGGATTGCTATCTGCTGCAGATTTCGCAGTTCGCCCGCCATTTTGCCAAATCGCCGGCTTTGCTTGGGCCGGAGGATGTCCGCGCCTACCAAGTCTATCTAACGAACGAGAAGAAGCTGACGCCGAAGTCGATCCACGTGACCGTCTCAGCGCTCCGCTTCTTCTACCGTGTCACGCTCGGCTTCGAATGGGATTTCGACCTCATCATTCCGTGTCCAAAGGTGCCCAAGACGCTCGCCGTCATCCTCAGTCCCGAAGAGGTGCTGCACTTCCTCGGCTGCGTGGAGAGCCTCAAGCATCAAGTGATCCTGACGACATGCTACGCCGCCGGTCTGCGCATTTCCGAAGCGGTACGCCTGAAGCCGGAAGCCATCGACCGACAGCGGATGGTGCTGCGCGTCGATCAAGGCAAGGGGAAGAAGGACCGCTACGTCATGCTCTCGGCACGGTTGCTGGAGACACTGACCGACTATTGGCGCGCCGTCCGGCCGAAGACGTGGATGTTTCCCGGCGGTATCCCCAACGAGCCGATATCGACCAACGCGGTGCAGGACGCCTGCAGCAAGGCGCATCGGCTATCGGGCCTTGCCAAGCCCGTGACGCCGCATTCGCTACGGCATGCCTTCGCCGTCCATCTACTGGAGGCCGGCACCGATCTTCGCACCATCCAGCTCTTGCTTGGCCATCGCAGCCTGTCCACAACCGCGCAATATCTCCGGATAGCCACGAACAAAGTCTGTGCGGCGACCAGCCCGCTGGAGTTGCTGCCGCGCCCAATCCCTAAGGCACCACCATCGCCGCCGCCTGAACATTTCTGACGGCGGCCCCATGGGACGCTCAGGTCCGGAAGTGGCGGATATCTTCCGCCGCTATGGTGCTGCCTGGCGCGAGCAGCACTGGAGGTCTCTATCGACCGAACGACGTGCAGCAATGACGGCGATCGAGCGCTGCCGAACGGCTGCGCTCGGTGGCCATGTCGAGCAGTGCGATCACTGCGGAGAGCGGCGGATCTCCTACAATAGCTGCCGCTCGCGCAACTTCCCCAAGTGCCAATCGCTCGCGCGGGCAGAATGGATCGAAGCCCGACAAGCGGAGCTTCTCGATACGCAGTATTTTCACGTTGTTTTCACCATACCCGACCAAATCGCAGCGATCGTGTTCCAGAATGCCGGCACCGTGTACGATATTATGTTCCGCACAGCTGCAGAGACTTTGCGGACCATCGCTGCCGACCCCAAGCACCTCGGTGCCGAGATCGGGTTCTTTTCTGTCCTTCATACTTGGGGCCAAAACCTCCTTCACCATCCCCACCTCCATTGCGTCGTTTCTGGAGGAGGACCATCCCCGGATGGCAGCCGCTGGATCGCGTGCCGGCCCGACTTCTTTCTTCCCGTGGCCGTGCTTTCCCGCCTGTTCCGACGGCTATTTCTCAGCGCCTTGCAAAAGTCGTTCGATACCGGCGAGCTACAATTCTTCTCGTCGCTGGAACCGTTGCGTGATCCGACTGCGTTTCAGCGTTATCTGAACGAGGTCCGCAGAATCAACTGGGTGGTCTACGCCAAGCCGCCATTTGGCAGCGCCGAACAGGTTGTGCACTATGTCGGCCGCTATACGCATCGGGTAGCGATCAGCAACAGCCGTATCGTCGATATCGAAGACGGCAGAGTGCGCTTTCGATGGAAGGATTACCGCCACGGAAGCCAGCAGAAAGTAATGACGCTGGACGCCGGGGAATTCATCCGGCGTTTCCTCATCCATATCCTGCCCGAAGGCTTCAAGCGTATTCGCTACTACGGTTTTCTGGGTAACCGCTACCGCAAGCAAAAGCTCGCTCGCTGCCGTGAACTGCTCGGAATGATATCCGCCGACGCTCATTCGGAGCCGGAAGACCCATCCGATTGCTCCGAGAAGGCTGAGCACTGCACTGCCGCTTGCTTGCGTCAATGTCCATCCTGTCATCAAGGCCGAATGGTATGCGTCGAGGTCCTGGGGCCAGGCTCATTCAGCGCCGCTCGTTCACCGGATACTTCTTGATGCGACACGTCGATCAACCAAGAACCGCCACCTTCCATTTCGCAATTCTTTCGGCCGCCGTGGTAGCCGATAGATGCCTTGTTGTCGTCCTTCCGAGGCCAGACCTCCGGCGCTTCGCATTTTTCGGCTACTTCGCTTCACAGATGTCTCTTCCACCCAGTACTTTCGTGATAATGTCCGCTCTGGACTTGTCTCCAGTCCAGATCACGACGTCCACAAATAACGGCGCAGTGATTCAACACCCATAGCTGCAGCGGCGTGCCCGCGGCTTCGTCCAACACGTTTTTAGTTTACCGGCGCCCCTCGCGAGTGCTCGTGTTGGGTACCGAACCACGCGCCGCCAATCTAAAAACGCTCTCTACTATGTGTTGCTCAACATAGTGACGGGTTCAACGCTCTCTTCGATCCCGGACGCAAGGCGGTGCCCGCCACGCCCGCCTTCTGCTGGGCGCACGGCCGCAGGGCGTTCTTCGAACTAGCCGATATTGCCCAGAACGCGCGGCGGGCGGCTGGCTGATCTTCTCGCAATCACGGCAGGTGAAACTTCTCGCGTACCGTCTCGATCAGCTCGTTGTCCGACAGTTCCGCCCGCGCACTGGCAGCCACCGCCTTGGCTTGCAGATGCGCCTCACGCTCGGCCTGCAGCGCCGCCAAGAGCGGCCGGCGCGTCGTCTCCGCCTTCATCGCCACCGCCTTCGCCCAGGACGATGCCGAGGACGCAAAGGCCCAGTGGCGCCGTGTTGCAGATCAGCTCCGTCCCAAGCCGCCCAAGCTCGCAGCCTTCATGGACGAAGCTGAGACTGACGTACTCGCCTACATGACGTTCCCGCCGCAGCATCGGACCAAGCTGCACTCGACCAACCCAATCGAGTCTCAATGGCGAGATCAAGCGACGAACCGAGGTGGTGGGCATCTTCCCCAATGAAGACGTCATCGTCCGCCTGATCGGCGCGATCCTGCTCGAACAGAACGATGAGTGGGCCGTCCGGCGGGCTCGTTACATGACGCTGGAAACCATATTGAGCGATGATCCAACCGTCAGCCTTCCGGCGATCGCCAGCTGACCAGTCCGGCCCTGGCCGGCGCACGCGGTGTCCCACTGCCCGTTACACGATCCTCGGGGAACACGATCTCGATGCGGGAGGAACCGATCCGAAACAACCGGTGGCCTGCTTCGACAAGAGCCCGATCCAGCTCATCGACAAAGTGCGCCAGCCGATCCCACCTAAGCCGGTGGCCACGACTGCGAGTACTGGCGCAACAACATCGCGAACCTGTTCGTGATCCGCCCTTGGCGGAAGGTGAAGGTCATCGAGCGCTTGGCCGCAACTAACTTTTTCGCCTGCATGCGCGAGTACACCCGACTTGCACTGTCCTCGCGCCGAGCGCATTCGCGTAATACTCGACAACCCATTCACCTGGCGCGCTCTACCAAGACTTCCCATCCGACGAAGCACGACGCGTTCTGCGTCGTTTGCAGCTCCACTACGTCCCAAGCGCGCTAGCTCGCTCAACAGGTAGAGATTGAGATCGGCATCTTGGCACGCCACGATCGACTCCCGCTTCGGCATGCGGCGTGGGCAGGAGGAGGCCGCTGCCTTCGGGCTTGGTTAGTGACGGTCGCCGGTCATCTTGCTACAGGCATTACCCATGATCATCCCGGGCTGGTCGATCACACCATCGGCTTTCTGCCCGTCACCTCCGTGCTGCTGCTGGTAGCGTCGACATTCTCAGCCCCGCTAGGGCGACGGCGACCAACCCGCCTGCCTGGCCCTCAGACTGTTCAGCACCTTGACGATGCGTTCCAACCCGGCCTTCAATAGCTCTGGTGGAGCGCCGAAGGAAATACGTAGGCCGCTCACGTCGCCAAAGACACCGCCGGAAACGCATCCCACATGGGCTTCGTCTAGGAGCAATCGTGCAATGTCGTTGCCAGATTGAACGTGACCTTCAGTCGGTAAAGCGGAGACAAGCCTACTCAGATCAAGATAGAAGAACAGCGAGCCGTCGGCGCGGGGCGGGGCGACGTCGCGTAGATCAGAGAGGACGTGAAGACCTGCGCTGCGAGCATCGACAATGCGCTGATACAGCTGCCGCTCAAAGCTGCAGTCCCTGAAATGATGGTGGTGCAGGATCGCGTGCTCCGCGGTCACACTTGCGGTTGCATGGGTCAGCAGCTTCCTTGCCGCGGAAGCGATCTCCGCGGGGGCTGCGAAATAGCCCGAGTGCCAACCGGTGATCCCTAGCTCTTTCGAGAATGCGTTGACTACGATCGTCCGTGAGCGGGCTTCGGGCTGCGCCATGATAATCGACTCGTGGCGGCGCATCCGGGTGAATATGAAGCGTGAGTAGCGCTCGTCGGAAATGATCCAGAGCCCGGCGCTTATTGCGAGTTCGCCAATCTTTTGAAGAGTCGTTCGATCATAGACTGCGCCGGTAGGATTGTTGGGCGAGTTGATGATTATGGCTTTCGTTCGAGACGTGACAGCGGCGCGGATTGCGTTGATATCGGGAACGTATCTCGGGCGGCGAGCGTCAACGAACACGGGCGTCGCGCCGGCAAGAAGAACCTGAAATGGGAATGTCGGACCGTAGGGACGAATAATGATGGTCTCGTCACCCGGATCGAGCATGGCCAGCGTAGCGCAGCACAAAGCTTGGCTTGCACTCGCAGTGACTATGATCTCCTCCGTATTCCAACAAACGCCTGTTTGCGCGGCGAGCTTTTCGGCGATGGCGCTGCGAAGCGGCGTGAGGCCAGCGAAATCGGTATAGTGGTTCGTCCCGGCGTTCAGGGCAGCGATCGCACCTTCGCGCACGGATCCGGTTGGCTCGATGGCGACTTCATCGGTCGTCAGATCGATCACCTGGCATTCAGTTCGGCAGATATCCCTCATCCGCTTGGGTAACCCCTCGTAGTCGAGGCAGGAGGAGGTGACATGGGTCCGCCCCACGGGAACCATTGCCATGTGTCTGTCATCTTGATCAATCACCAACGTTGGTAGTTGACCGTGGCAACTTTAAGCGTTCCTAGAGCCGGCGCAGTCGCGGCTGCACCGCTACGGTGTCACCGCCGTTTCCATCCCGTCGCTCACGACGCGTCGGTGGACTGAGCGGTGAATGTTTCCAGCAAAGGTATGCATTGGTCTTATCACGATAGTGTTTGGCATCGTCGTCGCGACGAGGTGGGGCGCGATGCAACGGACCGCCGCAGCCCTCAACTTTCAGCAGCGGTTGGGCGAGCCCCCGTTCTTTCGGATATCCGGTCTGTCTGCGTTGGCGGTCACTCGCGAACGCAGTCGTTGTTGATGTCCCGCGATGTCGACTTTGCAACAGCGCTCTGCGGCTATGTCGATAGTACAACAAAGTTCTGATAGGCCTTCGCGCACCTCACCTGCTTTCAGATCCACTGATTATTGCTTTGACGCAGTACTGGCACGATCATTGCTGGTCCTTGGCCGAGCACCGTCAACCCAACAGGGAGTTCTGAGGTGAGCACGAGTGTCGCCACACTTCACAATCTCACGGAAATCCAGGGCTGCGCCGAGCAACCTATCCGCAATAGGCTGCGTATCGAGCAAGCGCTAACGGTCTATCCGGGGAAGAACACGGAGAGGTGCGCTTCGCATCTCCGCTTCAGTCGTACGCACGGTATCGAGCTAGACGGCCGGCGTAGGTTCATCCGTTGCCGGGACGCTATGCAGCGTGATCTTTCAAAAACGTTCGCAGCGGCATTCAAAACTCTGCCTTGTGCAGACGTATTCTTGCTAGCGAGGCCTTTGGTGCTGCGAACGTCACAAGCAGAGAATGCTGAAATCCCAAACCGATCGTCCGCAGGGACTCCTTCAGCTAAGCGATTGCTAAGGATACGGTTTCGGGAGTCAATCAATTGAATTGGCGCTCCGTCGAGTATCTGGTTAACACTATTCTCGGGCGGGCGCCGTTTGGCAGCCCGTCCATGATCTCGCGCGGCGTCCACCTGTCCACGCCACAGCGATTCTGCAGCCTGCTCAACACAGGCTGGTTCCACTTCGCCGAGACGAACGCAAACGCCGCCAGACCAGCCGTCCTTGGGATGATGTCGTGCGGACTGGCCATTATCTCCACAGTGGTCGATCTGTTCAGCGCGGCTAATCTTTTGAGTCACGAACATAGCAGGAGAGCATAGCATGAGGGTCCCGGCCAAACTGCCGTCTAATCGACGCTTCGGCCTCACATTTTGCGCCGTATTTCTTGCCTCGGGCGCATACTCGGCCATCAAGGGACACGCCGCTGCCGCTTACGTGTCGCTGTTTGCGATCAGTGTCGCATTTGCTGGCATTGCATTGATCGTTCCGCGAATTCTTCGGCCACTCAACCTGCTTTGGTTCCTCTTCGGCGAGTTGCTTGGACGGTTAGTTCGCCCGTTGGTTCTGGGCATCATTTACTTCGGGCTTCTGGTGCCGATCGCAATCGTCGGTCGCTTACTCGGGCGCGATGAGCTTCATTTAAAGCGACGGTCGGTCGCAACTTACTGGATCAATCGTAACCCACCAGGCCCAACAGATCAGTCCTTCACACACCAGTTCTGAGGCGCATATGTATCACTTCATCAAAGAACTCTGGACGTTCATGCGCGTTCGCAAAAAGATGTGGCTCGCTCCCCCAATCGTTCTCATGGTTGTCATAGCCGCTCTGCTAATTCTAGCGGAAGGCTCCGTCGTTGCGCCGTTCGTTTACACGCTGTTTTGACCAATGAATATCCTGGGCATTTCAGCTTTCTACCATGATTCTGCAGCTTGTCTCGTGTCAGACGGCGCACTTGTCGCTGCCGCGCAGGAAGAGCGCTTTACTCGGAAAAAATACGATCCAAGCTTTCCTGCCTGTGCGGCTCGTTACTGTCTCCGTGCCGGCGGGCTATGTCCGGTCGACGTCGACTATGTCGTCTTCTACGACAAACCCTTTAGCAAGTTCGAGCGGATATTTGAAACCTATCTAGCGTTCGCGCCAAAGGGATTTAAGAGCTTTGCGACGTCGATGCCCGTTTGGTTAAAAGATAAGCTGTTTCAAAAAACGCTGATCACGGAGGCGCTGAATGAGCACCTTGGGAATGAAACTAATTGGTCGACTCGACTCCGCTTTTCGGAGCACCACCTCAGTCATGCCGCGTCGGCGTTTTTTCCATCGCCGTTTCACGAAGCCGCGGTGTTAACGATGGATGGCGTCGGAGAGTGGACGACGACCTCTCTTGCGATCGGTAAGGGAACGGAACTATCGATCCACAAGGAGATTCACTTTCCGCATTCACTTGGCTTGTTGTACTCAGCGTTCACTTACTACCTTGGTTTCAAGGTGAACTCTGGCGAGTACAAGGTAATGGGATTGGCGCCCTACGGCGAGCCTAAGTATGTGAACCTGATAAAGGAGCACCTGATTAACATCAAGGAGGACGGGTCATTTCACCTGGACTTGAGTTTCTTCGACTACTGCACCGGACTAACAATGACCAATAGTCGCTTCGACATGCTGTTTGGTGGTCCGGCGAGAGGACCGGAGAGTAATCTAACACAGAGGGATATGGATCTAGCGGCCTCCATCCAGGTCGTTACCGAGGAGGTCGTCCTAAAGCTTGCAAAAGAAATCCGGACCACAACCGGGCAGAGAAATCTCTGCCTCGCAGGAGGAGTGGCGCTAAATTGTGTTGCGAACGGAATGCTCTTGCGAGAAACACTCTTCGACAACATCTGGGTTCAGCCGGCTGCCGGCGACGCTGGCGGCGCAGTAGGCGCCGCATTCGCTGCCTACCATCTTATGCTTGAAAAGCCCCGGAGCATTCATTCCGGCGACAGAATGAATGGCGCTTATCTCGGACCAGAGTTCAGTCAGCGCGAGATCGAAGAAAGTCTGGGAAAGTGCGGCGCGGTATTCACGACCGAATCCGATGCGGCTGTGATTGATAATGTCGTACATGCCCTCGTCGAAGGTAAAGCGGTGGGGTGGATGCAGGGTCGGATGGAATTCGGCCCGCGAGCGCTCGGCGGACGCTCGATTATTGCTGACCCCCGTTCACCGGCCGTTCAGAGGCAGCTAAATCTCAAGGTGAAGTATCGCGAGTCTTTCCGTCCATTTGCGCCAAGTGTTCTGCGAGAAGACGTGTCGCAATGGTTTCAGCTTGATTCCGACAGCCCATACATGCTCCTCGTGGCCGACGTGATGAGCACGAAGCAGCTGCCGATGTCAGAAGAGCAAAAGAGGCTTTTCGGCATCGATAAATTGAACGTCATGCGCTCAAAAATTCCAGCGGTCACTCACGTGGATTACTCCGCGCGCGTGCAGACTGTGCACAGCACGACCAATCCGCGTTTTCACAAATTGATATCTAAGTTCAAGGAACTCACCGGGTGCCCCGTCCTCGTGAATACCTCGTTCAACGTGAGAGGGGAACCGATCGTTTGCACTCCAAAGGATGCGTTCCGATGTTTCATGGGTACAGAGATTGAACTGCTTGTCGTCGGCAATTCGCTATTGCGGAAAGAAGACCAGAGCGGCGCCTTAATGAAGGACTATCACAGCTCCTTTGAGCTCGATTGAGGCCTTCAAACTATGCGCTTTGGCAGAGTCGTGATTTCTGCCGCCTGCACGAAGGTCTTCCGCGCGCATTTCGAGATTGGATCCCACATGGCTGTAAAATCCAGAAACGCGATCTTCGGAATGATTTCAGTGGCTACGGGCCTGATTATGGCTGCCGGCGCACTGGAGCTTTACGTGCGTTTGATGGAGACAGACGGCACCAATTTTGACATCGAAATGTGGCGTTACGCAAAAGACCTGAAGGAGGTTAGTAACGTACCGGGTGCAGGGCACGAACACATCCCTGGAAAGAGTGGGATCTACATGGGGGTGCCAGTGTCAATCAACTCAGCTGGCTGGCGCGATCGGGAACATTCCTTAGAGAAAGATGGTGGCACCATCCGAGTCATGATGCTGGGCGACTCCTTGACGTTTGGATGGGGCGCAAGACCTGAAGACGTCACGTCATACCGATTGGAAAGACTGCTGAACGCGAAGGGAAATAGGTTCGAGGTTATAAATACTGGGATTGGAAATGCTAACACAGCAATGGAATCGACGTACTTCATGAAAAAGGCCTATGTATACAAGCCTGACATCGTTGTACTGAACTATTTTATCAATGACGCAGAACCAACACCGCGAAGGACAAAGAATGTTTTGCTGGAGCACTTCTATTCAGTAGCATTCATCGTGGGTCGTTTCGACGTCCTTATGCGAACATTCTTCGGCAAGGCTGATTGGCGGCAGTATTACCGCGGTCTCTACCAAGAGAATCAGCCCGGCTGGTTGGTTGCGCAGAATGCCCTGAAGGAGCTCGCAAGCTATTGCAAGGCTCGAAACATCAAACTCATTGTAGTTAACTATCCGGAACTACACGAGTTGTCCCCGTATCCCTTTCAAGATGTAACGAGTCTCGTTGCTTCCAAAGTGACGGCTCTCGGTATCCCATTTCTGGACCTTCTCCCCTCCGTTGATAATCAAGCTCCGAAATCACTCTGGGTCACGAAAACAGACTCCCACCCAAATGGCGAGGCGGCCGGACTCTATGCGGACGCGATTATGAAGTTCCTATTGACCCAAGTCACGAAGACTTCCGACCGCCTATAAATCTAAGAAAGCGCACGTTCGCGGAGAGCACCTATGGACACAAATGATCCGCTACTGAATACATCCGCAGCGAGCAAGAGGGCTTTTCATCTAATCGCCCTATTGAAGAAAATATGGACAATTTTCGGTGTTGTCCTTCTTTTAATAACGATTCCGGAAGTGTTGCTGACCTCTCACTATGAGAGAGCTGACAGAATAGAGATTCAAAGCGCAGTTAAGGCTGCGGCCAATTCCGGCGCATTTACCAATGCCGACTTAGCGGAAGGATATTTCAAAGAACTCACCGCCGCTACAGATGGGCCGTTGCCGTGGGTTGCATATATGCAATCACGCGAAGCAGACTATACGGGTGAATTTATTAATGTAAACGGAGACAGCAGAAGAACGTGGAATTCCGAAGCAATCAACGATAATAAGAGTAATAAGCTAAAGATCTTTTTTTTTGGCGGGTCCACTATGTGGGGGGCTGGATCTAGGGATGACTTCACCATTCCCTCACTTGTTGCCAAAAAGTTAGCCGAAAATGGAATCGGCGCTAAAGTCACAAATTATGCAGTCTTTGGAGATGTGGCTACTCAGAGCTTCATTCGCTTCATTCTCGAATTAAGGAACCGAAATGCTCCCGATTTGGTGGTCTTTTACGGCGGACGGAATGAGGCCGGCTCCGCATGTTTTGAGGCAAAACCGGGCGTTCCGTATGGTAACTCAAACCTCGAAAGAATAAATTCTGAGAACAAGGCAAAAGCGCGTATAAGTATAAAGCTAGAAAACCTAGCGCTGACAAGATTGCTTGCTGGCAAAAAACAGTACGTAGGATGCTCGAAAGAATTAGATGAACTGTCCGACGGAGCTCTAGATGTCTACCTAGGGAATGTTCGGATTATAGAGGCCATTTCAAAGAGCTTATCCTTTAAAACATTATTCTACCTTGAGCCCCAGTTGTCCGATAAAACGCATAGGACGAAATATGAAGAGGACCAGCTTTTAAAATCAGAGAAACGGCTTCCCGGAAGAAGCGATCTTTACTCTCTGATGAGAAGCAAGTTGGTCAAGAGGGAATATGAGAGCTTGGGGCAAAACGTGATTCATGACTTGCGCGCTGTCTTTTTCGATGTAACAAGTCCAATTTACGTCGACGGCTCGCATTATGGCGAGGACGGAAATGAGCGGATATCTCGGAAGATTGCAGCCGACATATTGGCGCTATATGCTCCCTCAAAGTAAACAATACCGCCTCTGAGTGGCGAATGAGTTGACGTCGGTGCGTCAAACTACCGACTAATGGATCAAATCTGATATTTGAATCTCGGAAGGGCTTCCACCGGAGCTGATTGCGTCTGACGAATGCGCACCGGTATTTCCATCACTGTTACACTTGTCGCTCGACGGAAGAGTCAGGTCCGTCGTCCGCCGTGAAGAACGCGGACGAGCGCTGATTTAAGCGATCTTTTGAGCCGGGACAGTTGCGACGAAGGACCGGATGATGGCACGAAAGAGTTCTGCGAGCCATCGCAGGAGCAGGCCGAAGTTGT
>Ga0315911_1000049_pt1 | contig 36480 bp, 34 predicted proteins | sample Edanod1MG_FD_207737 | JGI IMG/M metagenome (GOLD analysis project Ga0315911, IMG submission 207737) | Root nodule microbial communities collected in Santa Monica, California, United States - Edamame nodules 1 | ecosystem: Host-associated > Plants > Roots > Nodule | place: USA: California... | reverse complement strand
GGAAATCCAAAATCGAAATTGCAGGCTCTTGGCCTCCCAAGCCTCCGTTCCCTGCAAATCTCCAACCCCACTCAGCCGGAAAAGTGACTCCCGATCAAGTGCTTGGAGACTTGTTCACGGACGACTAAGTAGTACTTGAGAGCTTGCGTTCCGCTTCGTGACGACCCTCGTCGGTTAGAGGACTCTATTGTGCGTTACGCTTCTTGCGCCATAGCTCAGCCGCGTGGGCCGCGTTGTTTCGCTGCGGGTGCATTCTTTCCTCATCTTCTTGGAAAACATGCATCTATTTCACATGTGTGACATGCTCACGCGCTGCAGTTGCAGATCGAGAGAAGGCGGCAGGTCGATCAAGAATAACAGGTCCTGGCTTGTGATCCTATCTGGCTTTCTTGAACGTCCGAACCTGCCAATAGGGGCGGGGAGGACAAAAAGAGCGCAGCCAATTCGCGGTTTCAATCCTGAGATACTGACCTAGCGCTGCGTTGTTTTGGTCCCACTCGATATAGTCGGAGAGCTCTGGCCGCACATTCGCTCCGCATGGCGCACCCGGCGACGTCATACCGGCAAGTGCATATGTGCGCTCGAGATCAAGTGACTACGTCTCGGTTGCACGAATTGGACGACGCTGAGTCTCGTCAGGTGCAGCACCAGTTCCGTCCCAGCTTAGCCATGATCCGAAGCGAATACCGCGGCGCGAGCCCGGTTTGAGGCTCCAGTCCTTTGCTCTGGCACACGGTGTCCCTGCGTAGCCTTATCATTCTGCCCCCGGCGGTAATCCGCGGCTCTATTCGGATAGAGCTAAGGCGTAAGTCACAGCCGGTCCGCCCAAGTCTCGGTCGAGCAACGCAGATTGGAAATGGTGGGATTGAGCCCGTTGTTAAACCGCAATGGCAGTTGCACCGTTCGAGTTTCGCATCGCGCACCTTGGGCAGAGAGCTTGACCTGACAAGCTGGTGAAAAGCGCGTGTTTTGAACCAACTCAAAGCGGCGAACAATGGCTTGTATACTCGCTAAAGCTGTCCTATAGATATAAGCAACGTTAGGTCGTAAATGCTTGGCGGGTGCAGAGCCAAATAGTTGCGGTTCGTTCATTCGTCATGCGGCGGCATGAGGATCGCTTGAGTGGGTGTATCACACCATCATCAAAGATCTTCCATGGCCACGTTTGGCGGCGAGCAAGCGTTGCTCAAGATCGGTAAAGAAAGCTGGTTTCGTTTCATGGACTGGACATGGATTGGTTCTATGATCTGCGGTGTCAAGCCAGGTCGATGATCAATCGGAAAATCGATCCGATGGCGTTTATACGTAAACGTTCTTCGATCGAAACCGCACTGGATGCCTCCGCGCGCACAGGGAGTCAGACCATAAGATGATGGTGGTGCATATCCGAAATCCTGCTTGGCTCGTTGGGCGGCGTGGATCAGGCAATTCGGATGCCAGCCATCAAGGTGGCTCGTCACGGTGCTCGTCCGGCATCATCACCAATCGGGGGCTTTGTTTACGACATCCACAGAGAGAGGCGCCGTCATGAGTAGCACAATGATTGATGATAACGTCATTCCGCGAGCAGACATCGTCAGGCATGCGGACCGGCTAGGCGCCGAAATCAAGAACATTGCGCTATCGGACGGTTTGTCCGACGAGGTCGTCACCGCCATTAAGCAGCTTCTGCTCGAGCATAAGGTCATCTTCTTCCGTAATCAGGGGCATCTCGATGATGCCGAGCAACAGCGTTTTGCTCTCCGGCTCGGTTCGCTGATACCTCATCCCAAAATGGTGGACACAAGGGGAGGCTTGACGATCCGGGAAACGTTCGCTGATCGCGCCTGGCGCCACCTCGACCAGATGAACAATGACGATGTCTTCAATGCCGGCCACCCGAAAATCTCAGTGCTGCGAGGTGCAGCGATCCCGCCTTTTGGCGGTGACATCGCCTGGTCGAGCACTGCGGCGGCTTATCTTGACCTTCCCGAGTCCCTGCGGATGCTTGCCGATAACCTCTGGGCTGTGCGCTGCGCCGCATTCGACTACACTATGGCAGAAGGCCGCACGCAAACCGACAACAGGACGCTGGACGACGTATTCACCGGAACGATCTGCGAAACGACACATCCGATCGTTCGCGTTCATCCCGAGACCGGCGAACGCATGCTCACGCTTGGTCGTTCCGTGCAGAACTTTGTCGGCCTGCAGCGCTATTCCAGTCAAAGATTGTTCGAACTGCTGCAATCCTACCTCACTGCGCCGGAGAACACTCTGTGCTGGAACTGGAAATCAGGCGACGTTGCAATCTGGGACAATCGCGCGACTGAGCGGTATCCCATCAATGAAATCGGCAGTCCTCATTGGGCCATGGACCGGCTTACGATTGACCTGGGCTTACCGCACTTAAGAAGGCTGAAATCACGGGCCGCTGAGGCTGCCTAGCAAAGGCGGTAGGTCGGATTTCGTAAAGACCCTGGCAGTTCAAGGCCAAGTAGGGCCATCTGCTGTCGGTCAGGAGGGAACCTTTCAGGTTTGTTGCAGTCCCGCCAGAATTGCGCGGCCGGCGCGGGCGATCTGGTTGCTTAGATTGCCGAGAAGGCGCGAGCAGCTCCGCCATTCTCGTGTGAGAGAACGCGGCACAATGCGAGCCGACTGTTCCGACGCTATCTGTGCTGGGCAGTGAAAAGATGAGCGGTCGAGCATGGCTGCGGCGCGAGGTGCTTCCCAAAAGCGCCCTGAAGAACCTCATGAATGTGGGGTCCGTGCAAGAACAGAGCTTGGATCATCGATGAGCGCGTTTCAAAAAGTGCCCTTCGCAATCAGGGATGGCGTTCACCTCGCTTCAGCTGGCGGCGATCGTGTTTGTACGCGCGGCAACGCTTGCGCGCGCTTGTCGCATACCTTCGGCGTGCTGCGCGGTCAACTAATGGCAACCATTTAGGTCCGCCACCGCGCCGCGATCCTCGGCGCGCCGCTATCTGATCGCGCTGGAGGCGGTCAGACACCTGGACGCATTGTTCGAGATCGAGCGCGCCATCAACGGCCGCGGCGCCGAGGAGCGGCCTGCCGTGCACCAGGAACAGAGCAAGCCGCTTCTCGAGGACATGCACGCCTGGTTGCTGCGTGAGCGCGAAACTCTCTCGCGCTCCTCCCAGGCGCTGGAACGACTTCGACCGCTTCCTCGACGATGGCAGGATCTGCTTGACCCAATTGTGCCGAGCGCGCATTGAGAGGCTTCGCCTTGGGACGGCGGAACGGACCTTCGCCGGCAGCCAGCGTGGCGCCGACCGTACCGCCATCATGCTGACGATGATCGCGACCTGTCGCCTCAACGACGTCGATCCGAAATCTTGACTCGCCAACGTCCTCGCCCGTATCGCCGATCTTCCCACGTCACGTCTGCACGAACTGCTGCCCTGGGAATGGAAGCTCCTGGGCCACGCCGGCAAGCCCGCCGGTCAGCAGGCCGCCTGACCTTCACGCAACGCCATCATAGAGCTCGACGGGCCCGCGCGCACGCGTCAATCGGGCGGTCTTCATCGTATGCCTACAGGATGCTCCCGGGCTGCTCGTTCTCAACGAGGTCGACATCGGCCTGCTTCTATCATGTCGGCCTCTGGTTCGGACGCTATCCCCGTCCGTTAGAGGCGCTTCTCCGCGCGTCGCCTAAGGCGGCAAGGCGCCCGCCCCACGCTCGATGCGTTGAATCCGCCGGAAAGGACGATTTGAAGCGGGATTTGGGCGTCGCCACGAGGCTCATTGCGCAAATCAAGATAGCAGAATCGCTAGAGTCAGCCACTCGGCTAGATCAATTGGCAAGAGACAGACCATCCTATGAGCGACCGCGTGCCCGATGTCTCGGAAGGGCTTGACCGCCCCGCGGATGCCATCCTGAAACGGGCGTCCGATTCGCAGCAAATGCTTCGCGGCCTTGGAACGGCAGGTCGTGGCCCTCGGTCGTTCGTCAGAAACGCAATTCTAGCGAAATGTTCTCCTCAAGACCTGGCGGCCATAGGACAGTTCCTTGAGCCGATCGTCCTGAAAGAACGGGCGGTGCTACAGGAGCCGAAAAGGCCCCTTGATCATGTCTATTTTGTCGAGTCGGGGCTCGTCTCTCTCAGGATTGTCGCGACCGGTAGCCTCCTGGAGGTGGCGGTAATAGGGTATCGCGGCGCGATCGGTGCTTCGCTTTTAATGGGCAGACAAATCTCGATGCATCAAGCTATTGTGCTCTTTCCCGCAAGCGCGCACAGGATTCGTGTGGAGGATTTGCGCCGCGTGATGAACGATCGTCCTGAAATCCGGGAACATCTTTCCAGGTACGATCAAGCCCTCGCCCTACATTGCGCTCAGACAGGATTATGCGGGGTCCGCCACGGCCGCGAAAGGAGGCTCGCGAGTTGGCTCTGTCTGGCTAGCGACGCCGCGGACGCTCGTGTGCTTCCAGTTACCCATGACTATCTTTCGTCGGTCCTGGGATTGCGCCGCGCCGGGGTTACTGAGACCCTAAGTCTATTCGAAGGACAAGGTTTGATTCGCAAGCGGCGCGGCGTCTTAGAGATTGATGCACGCAAGAGCCTCGAGCAAAAGACATGTGGCTGTTACAAGCTTGTTTCAGACGCTTATGCTTCCTGCGAGTCCGCGACTTCAGCGGAAGGGGCGGCCGGCTAGAAAAGTGCTCTAGACATTTTGCTTTGGCTCTTCTGTTCACTTTGGACTTCGGCGTTCCGCTGCTGGCGAGAGTTGTTTTCGCTCAAGCAATCGCCAAGGCCCACTCCGCTTGCGCGAGTTCTTCATCCTTCAGGGCGTCAGATGACGTGGTTCTAAGCGGACTTTTCTACTTCTTTCCACCTCGCTGGCAATCACCGGCGACCAAGTGTTTTCCAGCTCGATCCGTATCTTCCTTCCGTATCCCTCCGGCGTCGGCCGCCTTGTGTAGTTTGAGAGGCGGCCCGAGGATTTGACCTTAAGTCTAGCTTTAAGGTAACGTGGCGAATGCAGCTCAATGTGTTGGGCGCAGAGCGTCGGCGGCGATGGAGTTACGACGAGAAGGTTCGCCTTGTCGAAGAGACCTTGCAGGCTGGCGAGACGGTTTACGGCATCGCGCGCCGGCATGGGGTGGCTCACAGCCTGCTGTTCACCTGGCGTCGACAAGCGCGCCAGAGTCGACTGGGCGAAGATTCCGTGCCAGCTCTCGCTCCCGTCGAGATCACGCCGGTGGCGCCCCGATCTCGAGCGACGCGCCACAACCGGCGTCTTCCCCGCCTGCGCAGCGTGCAAGGGCTGGAATCATCGAGATCGAGCTTGGCAGCGGCTGTCGCGTTCGCGTTGACCGTGACGTGGACGTTGAGGCGCTGCAGCGAGTTTTTGAGCTGCTGCGGCGACGATGATCCCGATTCCGAGCGGCGTCAGGGTTTGGATCGCAAGTGGCCACACCGACATGCGTCGCGGCATGCGAAGCCTGCTCTTACAGTCCAGGAGATTGTGAAGCGCGATCCGCACGCTGGATCTCCCAGGGCCGCCGCGGCGATCTGGTCAAGATCCCTGGCATGACGGATTAGGCATGTCGCTCTACGCCATGGCCGATGCCATGGGGGCGGTCTGTGCGTCGCTGGATCCCTTGCTGCGCCCAGTGGAAGCCCATGTCATGGCAGCCGAGCGCCTTCATGCTGACGATAGTGTGCTGCAGAAGCACACAGAAAGGATGATCGAGATGATCTGAAAAATCTGTGTGCACAAGCTGTGGCAGCGATGAGGGTAGGCCCCTCGGGATCGACTTTCAGGAGTAGGTCTCAAATCACTTCAAGCGGCTTCGCTTAAGAGGCGCGGTCGTGAGCGTTGAAGCTAACGGTCGGGAATACCCGAACGGATAGGCGTCCGAGAGACGAATGAAAATGAACCCGCCGATGAACCGTCGTAACGTGGAAATCGTCGTCAAAACCAGAGGTGTGTCGTCCCTCTGGGATGAGCCCGCCGGAAGCCTGATGACCGGGCGAGCGGCGACCGGCGTTGAGGGGGCGTGAATCGGATGCAGGCGCTGCCGCGGAACTGCAGGAACCAGTCGCTCCGATGGAAAGGGAGAAGCACAAGCGGAGAAGACCGCGAGGCGAGATTACCGACGCGGAGCACTGGGACGGACCGATCCGTATTAGCGACGAAGGCCCGTAATGGGGCCGGAGCGAAGGGATCGGATCAGGTGGGCTGGCCATCGTCGCAACTGACAACAGGAGGACGACGGTGAACCAGCCGGGCAAACCGTTCAACATCGACAAGAGAGAGGTGTACGAAGCATATCTGCAGGTGCGATCCAATGGTGGCGCAGCCGGTGTCGACGGAGTGACGATTGAGCAGTTCGAGTCCGACTTGAAGAGCAATCTCTACAAGATTTGGAATCGAATGAGCTCAGGCGCTTACTTCCCGCCGCCTGTTCGCGCCGTCTCCATTCCAAAGAAGAGTGGCGGCCAAAGGATCCTCGGGGTGCCCACTGTGGCAGACCGCGTGGCACAGACGGTTGTCAAACAACTGATTGAGCCGGCTCTCGACGCAATCTTTCTGGCGGATTCTTATGGCTACAGACCCGGTAAATCGGCTCTCGACGCCGTAGGCGTGACGCGACAGCGGTGCTGGAAATACGATTGGGTTCTGGAGTTCGACATCAAGGGACTGTTCGACAATATCGACCACGAGCTTCTGCTGCGGGCCGTCCGGAAACATGTGACGTGCGCATGGGCGCTGCTCTACATTGAAAGATGGCTGACAGCGCCGATGGTGCAAGAGGATGGAACGATAATCGAGCGAAGCCGCGGTACCCCACAAGGGGGCGTGGTGAGCCCGATCCTCGCCAACCTCTTCATGCACTATGCATTTGATCTCTGGATGGCACGGATGTTCCCCGATCTCAGGTGGTGTCGGTATGCGGATGACGGGTTGGTACATTGTCGGAATGAGATGGAGGCGCAAAGCGTTCGCGAAGCGCTCCAGGCTCGGCTGGCGGAGTGCCGCCTGGAATTGCATCCTACGAAGACGAGGATCATCTACTGCAAGGATGATCGACGCCGAGGTAAAAGCGAGACGGTTATGTTTGACTTTCTCGGTTATTGCTTCCGGCCACGATCGGTCCTGGGGCCGCATTCGCAGAAGATGTTCTGTGGGTTCACCCCAGCGGTCAGCAAACCAGCGCTGAACGCCATGCGGGCGACGGTTCGAGGCTTGAAACTTCGCAGGCGAACCGAGGTGACGCTGGACGATATTGCTCGCGAGCTAAACCCGATGGTTAGGGGGTGGATCGCTTATTATGGGCAATACACGCGCTCAGCGCTTTATCCTTTGGCCCGCTACATCAACCAGACGTTAGCTATTTGGTTGAAGCGAAAGTACAAGCGCTTCCATCACCGTTTAGGACGCGCGCGTCTCTTCCTGGAGAAGATCGCGCGTGAGAAGCGCAGGCTCTTTGTGCATTGGCAGCTCGGCGATGGCGGCAAGCTTGCCTGATGGGAGCCGGGTGAGGCGAGAGTCTCACGCCCGGTTCTGCGAGAGGCTGGAGGTGAAATCCCTCCGGCCTACTCACCCGACGGTGCCGGTACTGGAAGGGCCAGACCAACACGGGACGGTGTTGGATCTACGTTCGGGACCACCGGCCGTTTGGGGGCGCGAGCCCACCAGCAGCGATGTTCTACTACTCACGCGACCGCAAGGGCGAGCATCCCCAGGGGCCCGGTATGCCAGCATCCTGCAGGCCGACGCCTATGACGGGTACAGGCAGCTCTATCAGGCCGGGCGCCAGCCCGGACCGATCCGGGAAGCTGCCTGTTGGTCGCATGGAAGGCGCCCCTTCTTTGCATTGGTGGGCATTCCAACGGCCGTGGTCTGTCTCTACCCATGCGCCATGATGAAGAATGCTGATTAGGTTGTCTGCACTTCCTTCGGCCGTTCGGATCGAGGGCGCGGTTGCATCCGCCGATTCCCCGCACCACTCGATATCGACGCCTATCATGAATGGCACTAGTGGTGAATATTGCAAGCGCCGGAATTCCGCTCGCTAAAAGTCGCGCTCTTACAACTGGCCTAACACAGCAAGGAGGTGATTGAACCTGATCGCTCGTAAGACCTCCCAAGATTGGGAGTTGCGCATGAAAGTGGTTGTGCGAAATGTCGTTGAAGGGGGAGTTGTCCGCACGTAAATCGCGCGGTGACGACTTGACCCGTCGTGCTTCGTCATCGCGCAAAGGCGCCAAGAGGCGTTGCGATGCGCCGTACGGTAAAACAAGTGCGCAGGTCTTAGAAAGAAGAACGTCCCATGGATTTCACGATGTCGCCGAAGCAGAAGGAATGGTTGCACCGCGTGCAATTGTTCATGACTAATTATGTCCGACCTGCCGTGACAGTCTACAAGCAACAGGATGAAGAGGGCGATCGCTGGAAACTGATCTCTGTAGTCGAGGATCTGAAGGAAAAGGCGCGCGCCGAGGGCTTGTGGAACATGTTTCTGCCACCGTCAGTCGATGACGACGATGAATTCCGCGGAGCCGGGTTGAGAAACCTGGAGTACGCGCTACTTGCGGAAGAGATGGGGCGTATAGGCTGGGCTTCTGAGGTATTTAACTGCTCGGCACCCGACACAGGCAATATGGAAGTCTTGATCCGCTACGGCACTAAGGAGCAGAAGCGGCAGTGGCTCAAGCCCTTAATGGACGGCGAGATCCGCTCTGCCTTCTTGATGACGGAACCGGCAGTGGCTTCGTCCGACGCCACCAACATCGAAACTCGGATCGAGCGCCACGGCGATCACTACGTCATCAACGGCCGCAAATGGTGGTCGTCCGGCGTGGGCGATCCCCGATGCAAGATTGCGATCGTAATGGGGAAGACGGACTTCAAGGCACCTCGCCACCAGCAGCAGTCGCAGATTCTCGTGCCCTTAGACACACTCGGCGTCAAAATCGAAAAGATGCTACCCGTGTTCGGCTATGACGATGCACCACAGGGCCACGCCGAGGTGCTGCTTGAGAACGTCCGTGTGCCTGCAAGCAATCTGTTGCTGGGCGAGGGCAGGGGCTTTGAGATCGCGCAAGGCCGGCTCGGCCCGGGGCGCATCCATCACTGCATGCGTACCATAGGCAAGGCCGAAGAGGCGTTAGAAAAAATGGTCAAGCGTCTCGGATCCCGTGTTGCCTTCGGAAAAAAGCTCGTCGAGCACTCCGTTTGGGAGCAACGCATCGCCGAGGCGCGCATCGACATCGAGATGAGCCGGCTCTTGTGTCTGAAGGCAGCCGACATGATGGACAAGGTCGGCAACAAGTCCGCGCAGCTCGAAATTGCCATGATCAAGGTGGCTGCGCCGAGCATAGCGCTTAGGATCATCGACCATGCGATCCAGGCCTTTGGCGGTGCCGGTGTCGCCGACGACGCCGGCCTTGCGCGCGACTATGCGTTGGTCCGCACCATGCGTATAGCGGACGGCCCCGATGAAGTGCATTGCCGCGCGATTGCCCGGCTAGAGCTTCGAAAGCATGCAGATGTGCGGGTGCTTTGAGCAGGAGCCCCTTCCATGTCCTTTTGCAAGGAAAAAGACGCGAAGCGCCCGTCACCGCACCGGAGGTGCGGCGGTGACAACTATTGCAAGGTGATCCTGTCAGGTCGGGAGCAGAACGACGATGGCGACGGTCGATCAATCTTCCATTCGCGGATCTAAGCCGCATAACCGCGTGTCGTCGCAGGCCTGCCTCGGACTTAGGTCGGGCGTCGGTATGATCCGGCCCATGGGGCTCGCGAGGATTGCCCTGACCGTTCGTCCTGCTCCCGGCCAAACAGGCCGGCAGTGCGATGGCGCTTATGGCGCCGCCGGCATCACCTCCTGGCCAATCGCCCAGATAAATCCAGCGAGCTCGCGCGCGATCGCGGTGACCACCACGGTCGGCCGTTTGCCAGTTGCGCTCAATGCGCGATATCGCTTGCACAAGCGAAGCTGCGCCTTCCACGCGATATCGCGGACAGGCTTTGGCAACCGAACGATGACTTCAGCCTTCTCCTTGGCGACTCGTGGAGGATAACGATAGCTCCATGCAGCCTCGATAAGCATGCGTCGTGCCTCGCCATTGCCCGTCTTGGTAATACCGCCGCGGCGGATGCGATCGCCACTGGACTGCTCCGAGGGCACCAGGCCGACATACGCCATCAGTTGGCGCGGATTCTCGAACCGACCGAGATCTCCAATTGCCGCAACAAAGGTGCTGGCAGAACTGTAATCGAGGCCGCGCAAGGCGCGTAACGCTTCGACCAGAGGCCCCATTGACCACTGTGGGATCTCCGCCGTGATCCTGCCTGCAAGTTGATCACGTCGGTCCTGCGCGGACCAAACTGCTTCGAGATAGTCCTGAAACACGATCTGATGTGTCGGTTGATCGAAGGTTTGGCCTGCGAGCCACGAGCGGTGACGCTGCGTCCAGTGTTTGCCGGCAGCGTAGCTCCGTCCATGACGCAAGAGGAACGCAAACAGCTGCTGCCGCGCTCGCATAAGATGCATCACGGCATCTATGCGGGATCGAGTAAGATCTCTCATCGCCTCGTGCTGTTCGTCCGGAACCCAAACGCGCGTAAGATCGCCAGAACGATGCAGCACGGCGAGCCTCTGGGAATCACGTCGATCGGTCTTGATGCGGTCTCCCGGCTTGCGCGGGATCATCGAGGTCGCGACAACCGCGCATCCGTGTCCAAGCGATGTCAGTTGACGGTAGAGACCATACCCGAACGCACCGGCTTCATAGCAAAACTCCAGTCGTCCTCGCTTGGCGAGCCCCTTTGCCAGCTTGGAAACAGCTAGAGGTGTGTTCGGGATGGCCCCCACATAATTGATGTCTCCGTCGCGGCCGCCCTCCGCCACAGTTGCCGAGATGCTGACTTTATGAACGTCTAGTCCCACGTAAAGAATCTTCTGCATCTGCATTCTCCGATGTCGAGCCGCCGCGCCTTCATACGCGGCGGCGGCTCGACTGTGACGGAGACCAATGGCGCCGTTATGCTGGCGCTTCAGGACATACGGACTTAGTGGTATCGAGCGTAGCTCAGAGATACCTTAGCTGAATGTTCTGCGACTCCACCCTGCGTCAACATTGACACGCTCCCTAGCTTCCTCGTTTGCGATAGCGGAAAAGATCAGCATTGCAGTTTCGGGCAAACAGCCAGTCCAGACTGGCCCCCTGGGACGAGCAAGTCAGGCGCTTGCGAGAAGTAGATGAACACATGAAGGTTTCAGCTCATTTTGAGCAGAGGTATGTGCAACGCTCACTTGGCTCAATTTCTGCCAGATACAGATCATGGATTCCGTGACAGGCATCAAGCGGAGTTTATGTCAAGTTGGCCGATGCTCTGTTTGGTCATAGGTCGCCGGTTTGCGCAGCGCGGGAAACTCGACTGGCCGAATGTCGTCTGGAATTGCGTCCGACGAAGACGAGGATTGTCTACTGCAAGGACGATCGACGCCGAGGCAAGAGCGAGATGGTTATCTTCGACATTCTCGGCTATTGCTTCCGGCCGAGGTCGGTCCGGGTGCCGTACTCGCAGAAAAAATCTCCGCAGGTTCACTCCAGCGGCCAGCAAGTCAGTGCTGAACGCGATACGGGCAACGATCCGGGACGGCGGTCGATCGACGCTGGACGACATTCTCACGAACTAAACCCAATAGTTTGGGGGTGGATCACGTACTACGGGCAATACGTGCGCTCGGCGCTATACCCGATGGCCCGCTACATCAAGCAAACAATAGCTATATGGCTGAAACGAAAGTACCAGCGCTTCCTCCCAACGGTTGGGGGCGCTCCATCTTCCTGGAGAAGGTCGCTCGCGAGAACCGCAGATTCTTTGCTCACTGGCAACCCGGTATCGGCGACAAGCTTGCCTGATGTGAACCGGGTGAGGTGAGAGCCTTACGGCTTTGTTCTGCGAGAGGCCGGAGGTGAATCCCTCCGGCCTACTCACCTGACCGTGCCGGTGCGGGCCAAGGGCAGAACCAATGCGGGACGATGTTGGGATCCGGAGGATTCGCACGCTCTGGCGCAACATAGAAGGCTACCAGCGTTAGTAGCTTCTTTGTTTGGCTTTCATAGGTAAGTAGGAGCAGCCGTTTCGAGACGTGCGTCACACGCGTAAGGCCAGAGCGCAGACGTTGTGGCTCTGGTGTTGTCCACCGCGGGATTAGAATTTGCTTACTGCGCCTGAATGACTGGTCGCGAAGAGAAGCACCAAACATGGAGCAATTGGTGAGCCACAACGTCTTCTACACCCCGCAGCCCCCAAGCTCAGAGCAGCCCATAGTCTCGTTACTCGTTTTGGCGGAGGGGCTGGGTTGAAGAAGAGTTTCCTCCAACCAAATCTGTTCAATTAGTATCGCTCTAGATGCCAAGCTCCTAGCAGATCGGCTCCGAAAATGAACACCGACGCTTTCTCAGCTTATGAGTCTAACGTCCGTCGCTATGGGCGCTCGTTCCCCACAGTATTTACAAAGGCCCTTGGTGCGACAATCTGGGACGAAGCCGGTAAGAACTACCTTGATTTTCTTGTGGGGTCGGGCGCGCTCAACTACGGACACAATCATCCGAATATCGTCGCGCCGGCAATTGAGTATCTCGCCGGCGGAAACATTCTTTTGTCGCTCGACATGTACACCGTGGCAAAGCGTGAATTCATAGAGGCATTCGTTGAGGCCGTCCTGAAGCCCCGAGACCTTGCTTATAAGATTCAATTCCCCGGACCCACGGGCACAAACGCGAATGAGGCGGCGCTGGCGTTGGCGCGAAAAGTGACGGGCCGCTCGAGCGTGATGGCCTTCACAAATGCGTTTCACGGCATGTCACTAGGATCACTGGCGGTATCAGGAGCAGCGTCGACAAGAGAGCTAGGCGGAGTTGCTCGCCACGATGTTATCCGCGTCCCCTATGACGGTTATCCGAACCAATCTTTCGATTCCGCTAGCTACATCGATCACGTCTTGGGTGACCCAGGGAGCGGCATAGAAAAACCAGCCGCAATCATTCTTGAGACGATCCAAGCAGAAGGCGGCATGAACGCGGCATCTGCAGCTTGGCTCGAAGCAATTCAGCGGATTTGCCGCAAGCACGACGTTGTTTTGATCATCGACGACATTCAGGCAGGTGCGGGGCGAACGGGCGATTTCTTCTCCTTCGAGTTCGCGAAAATCAAACCGGACATTGTGTGCCTTTCGAAGTCCCTAAGTGCTTCCGGCAATCCGTTGTCCATTGTTCTGATTCGCCCAGAGCTCGACATATGGAATCCTGGGGAACATAGCGGTACCTTCAGAGGTAACAATCTTGCCTTCGTGACTGCGACGGCCATGTGCAAATTGTGGTCCGATAGAGTTTTTGTCGCAGCTGTCGCAAAGACAGCGGTCAAATTGCAAGAACATCTTGATCGCCTCATTAAGAAATTTCCAAATTGTATCGAGCAGAAGCGCGGCCGAGGTTTGATGGCTGGACTCAAGTGCCGCTCACAGTCTGTCGTCGGCCGTGTCCACGATGTCGCATTTGAAAATGGTCTGTTGATCGAATCTTCAGGACCTAATCGCGATGTCATCAAGATCCTCCCGCCGATAACTATTACAGACGGCGAACTCGAGCGTGCCATTACCATCCTCGATAACGCATTACAGGAGCAAGTAAATGGTGACTGACCACATATCCAAAGCTCCAGCCGTTTCGGCTCTTGCGATCCGAGAGCGGACCGGCTCTATCAAAATTGGAGAAGTTATCGCGGTTTTGAATGGTGAGATCAGCGGTCTGCATATACGGCAAGCCTTCAGCACCGAAGTAGCCGAAGAGATCACTGCGAACTTCACTAACAATCCTGGTCTTAAGGAACGAAAAGATGGCGTTCCTGGACAATATGTCGGCGCATCTCACTACAGAAAGAGCGCCGCAGCGTACTATCCCGAGTCCGAAAGCGCGCGCCCTTTCGTCGAGGCTCTTTTTGGAGATTTCGTCGATCCAGTCCATGGATTATTCGACGCTTTGAAGCGCGAGCTTCACAAACAGGGTATCGAGTTGCGACTGGCCAGATCGGCGCGAGGTCAGGCAAACATTTGTCGGGCCTTCTGCTGGTCCGGCGCAGGCTTGTTTGCCTTGGAGCCTCACGACGATGTCGCGCAAGTCTTGAATGCCGGGAGTGATTGCGAGATTCCGGCGGTAGCAAAGAACACCGTCGTCGCGCTCAACTTCTATCTCCGCATGCCCGAGGAAGGCGGCGATTTACGGATTTGGAGTCACAAGCCCACAGCCGCCGATCGAAAATCGCAGGGCGTCGAGACTACAGGATATCCGTATTCGGTAGGTTATCTTGAGGCCATTCCTTGTCACGACTTTCAGCTCAAGGCGGGAGATATCGCCCTGATCGACGGCGGTTTTATTCACGCCGTCACCGCACAATCAACAAACGGAGAGCGCCGTCTTCTGCTGAACAACTTTCTGGGATTTGCGCGGCCGGATCTTGTTCTCTGGTGGACCTGAAATTTAACGTAAGTGGAATTCCAAGAATTAGGTTAGTCAAGACATCCCGTACGGAGCAACCATTTGACGAAATGTCGCATTGATTGAGGAATCATCCAGAGTGAAGTGCCGCCGACCCATAAACCGGTTAGATGGTCAACGGGGAGACCGCCAATGGTCACAACGACGAGGAAATGGTCGATGCTCAGCAACAACGGGCGTGAAGCATATAAAATGGCCGGCAGGGTTTTTGATCGCAGCAATTCTCTGTATGTCAGAAATGTCCCAAGAAAGGGCCGCGGCGTATTTGCTAATATGCGATTTAAGGCCGGCGATGTGATCGATCGTGCTCCGACGTGGGGGTTTGATAGTGAGGCGGCTAAACTGCTGGACCGCACGGGTATCCTCGAGTACTACTTCGTGAGGCACGATCTCCATCTCAAAGAGAGACCTCTGACGGGCTACGTCGTTTTCGGCTTGAGCTCGCTAATGAATCACGCATCGAACCCGAATGCAAAAAGAGTATGGGACGATGAAGAGTCCGGCGTATGGGTAAGCATTATGGCAATAAAAGACATAGAGGTGGATGAAGAAATAACGCATCGCTATATCAATATGTCGGCTTATCCTGAGAACATCCAGTTTGTTGATTAGGAGTAAGCTCTCACAAGATCGTCTGCGCGATCCGGAACCATCAACTGCAGTGCCCACGCGTTATCGATCCTCCGATAGAAGAACCATAGAAGGCGTCTCAGCTTTGCGGAGCCAACGCCGATGCCGATGAGCGCATCGCCCGGCTCACGCAGATCCTGAAGGCCTTCGACCGCGGCCGGTTCGGTCAGCGATCGGAGAAGCTCCACTCTGCGACCGGCGACGATGGAACAGCAGGCCTTTGCCGTCGATTAGATCGAGACCGGCTTAGATCCAGGTCAACCAGGACCGTGAGCAAGCGGACGGCAAGTGTGACCCGCGTCGGCGCGAGGGTTTTGTGCCCCATCAGGAACAGATCGAAGTAATCATTGAGCCGGAAGAACTGATTGAGCACGCCGGCAGGCAGAAGGAGCCGATCGGCGATGATGCGTCGGAGCGTCTAGATGTAGTGCTGGTGAAGTTCCGCGTCGTCACGCGCTGTCCCAATTATGCCTACAAGAAGGAGGATGGTGTGATCCGGGCACCGGTCCCAGCATAAATCATCGAAGGCGGCATTCCGACCGAAGCCCTTTTCTGGTTCAGATCGCCGTCTCCAGGTACGGTACGCATCCGATGGGCGCCGTCTTGCGTGACGTGAGGTAATTCGGGAAGGGTGTGACCTTGATGTATGGTCCGGCCGTGCGTTGCGAGAAGATTCGTCGAATTGGCGGCGGCGGTCTTGCATCAATGTATCCGGCCTCTGATTGGAGCGCGTCTATGCTCCGGGCCATCATGGATATCAGCGCGCGTGCGTTTTGATTAGTCTACAGGCCTCGAACGGGCCATTAAGGTCACCAGTATCACACGCGCTCGGAAGACCGATCCTCCATTTTGTCTTGTCTTCTCGCAGACCTCGGCTGGAGACTGTTGCGGCTATGTCATCGCCTGCTCCTGATATCGCGTAGTTCCTTTGTTCGGACCAAATGGCCGTTCCTTCGTCCCGGCCTGCAGAACGTCGATCGCGTCGCGCGCAGGGGCGGTCAAGGCCGGCCGTCGCGCTTGGCGTACGGCTGGCTGGGTGCCGCCAGGCTGCGTCTTGACAGCGCCGAGCACGGCGCGAGGATCAGGCGGGGCGGACGTTTGCATCGTCGATCCTCGTCAGTTCGAAGGCACGTTCTCCGGTGCCATCGTTCGAGCGCCGCAAGCCAGCCCGCCGGCCGCTGCCGGAGCATTTGCCGCGGGAGCGCGTTGTCTATCCGGTGCCGGCCACCTGCCCATGCTGCGGCGACAGCCGATTGCGCAGGATTGGCGAGGACGTGACCGAGACGCTGGAGCTCGTTTCGCGCCAATGGAAGGTGATCCAGCACGTGCGCGAGAAGCTCGTCTGCCGGGCCTGCGAAGCGATCACCCAGCCGCCGGCTCCCTCGCATCCGATTGCGCGCGGGCGCGCAGGGCCCAAGCTGCTGGCCCATGTCCTGTTCGCCAAGTACGGCCTGCACCTGCCGCTTCATCGTCAGAGCGACGTGTACCAGCGTGACGGCATCGATCTCGACGTATCGACGCTCACCGACTGGGTAGGTGTCTCCGCGGCAACCCTGATGCCTCTGGTTGATGCGATCCGGAGCCATGTCTTCGCAGCCGAGCGCATCCACGCCGATGACAGTGTGCTGCAGAAGCACACAGAAAGGATGATCGAGATGATCTGAAAAATCTGTGTGCACAAGCTGTGGCAGCGATGAGGGTAGGCCCCTCGGGATCGACTTTCAGGAGTAGGTCTCAAATCACTTCAAGCGGCTTCGCTTAAGAGGCGCGGTCGTGAGCGTTGAAGCTAACGGTCGGGAATACCCGAACGGATAGGCGTCCGAGAGACGAATGAAAATGAACCCGCCGATGAACCGTCGTAACGTGGAAATCGTCGTCAAAACCAGAGGTGTGTCGTCCCTCTGGGATGAGCCCGCCGGAAGCCTGATGACCGGGCGAGCGGCGACCGGCGTTGAGGGGGCGTGAATCGGATGCAGGCGCTGCCGCGGAACTGCAGGAACCAGTCGCTCCGATGGAAAGGGAGAAGCACAAGCGGAGAAGACCGCGAGGCGAGATTACCGACGCGGAGCACTGGGACGGACCGATCCGTATTAGCGACGAAGGCCCGTAATGGGGCCGGAGCGAAGGGATCGGATCAGGTGGGCTGGCCATCGTCGCAACTGACAACAGGAGGACGACGGTGAACCAGCCGGGCAAACCGTTCAACATCGACAAGAGAGAGGTGTACGAAGCATATCTGCAGGTGCGATCCAATGGTGGCGCAGCCGGTGTCGACGGAGTGACGATTGAGCAGTTCGAGTCCGACTTGAAGAGCAATCTCTACAAGATTTGGAATCGAATGAGCTCAGGCGCTTACTTCCCGCCGCCTGTTCGCGCCGTCTCCATTCCAAAGAAGAGTGGCGGCCAAAGGATCCTCGGGGTGCCCACTGTGGCAGACCGCGTGGCACAGACGGTTGTCAAACAACTGATTGAGCCGGCTCTCGACGCAATCTTTCTGGCGGATTCTTATGGCTACAGACCCGGTAAATCGGCTCTCGACGCCGTAGGCGTGACGCGACAGCGGTGCTGGAAATACGATTGGGTTCTGGAGTTCGACATCAAGGGACTGTTCGACAATATCGACCACGAGCTTCTGCTGCGGGCCGTCCGGAAACATGTGACGTGCGCATGGGCGCTGCTCTACATTGAAAGATGGCTGACAGCGCCGATGGTGCAAGAGGATGGAACGATAATCGAGCGAAGCCGCGGTACCCCACAAGGGGGCGTGGTGAGCCCGATCCTCGCCAACCTCTTCATGCACTATGCATTTGATCTCTGGATGGCACGGATGTTCCCCGATCTCAGGTGGTGTCGGTATGCGGATGACGGGTTGGTACATTGTCGGAATGAGATGGAGGCGCAAAGCGTTCGCGAAGCGCTCCAGGCTCGGCTGGCGGAGTGCCGCCTGGAATTGCATCCTACGAAGACGAGGATCATCTACTGCAAGGATGATCGACGCCGAGGTAAAAGCGAGACGGTTATGTTTGACTTTCTCGGTTATTGCTTCCGGCCACGATCGGTCCTGGGGCCGCATTCGCAGAAGATGTTCTGTGGGTTCACCCCAGCGGTCAGCAAACCAGCGCTGAACGCCATGCGGGCGACGGTTCGAGGCTTGAAACTTCGCAGGCGAACCGAGGTGACGCTGGACGATATTGCTCGCGAGCTAAACCCGATGGTTAGGGGGTGGATCGCTTATTATGGGCAATACACGCGCTCAGCGCTTTATCCTTTGGCCCGCTACATCAACCAGACGTTAGCTATTTGGTTGAAGCGAAAGTACAAGCGCTTCCATCACCGTTTAGGACGCGCGCGTCTCTTCCTGGAGAAGATCGCGCGTGAGAAGCGCAGGCTCTTTGTGCATTGGCAGCTCGGCGATGGCGGCAAGCTTGCCTGATGGGAGCCGGGTGAGGCGAGAGTCTCACGCCCGGTTCTGCGAGAGGCTGGAGGTGAAATCCCTCCGGCCTACTCACCCGACGGTGCCGGTACTGGCCAAGCTTAAGACGTTTCCTCGCGCGAACCGGTCGCGGCAATAATGGCGTGACCTTGGCTTGCTGATGGTCACAGCCGGCGCACGTTCTACGACCTGCATACTGCAGAAGGCTCGAAAGTGGCAACGGCGACCGTCGAGTGGATGGCAAGGCTCTGGCAGGTCGAGAAAACCGTCCGTGCTCAAAGCCCCGACGCTCACGTTGCCGCGCGCCAGCAAGCCTCCGCGGCGATTGTAGCGGATCTCTTCGATCTTTGGCAGCAGACCTTGCGGCTAATCTCCAGCAAATCAAAATGGCCGAGGCCATTTCGCGCCGTGCTGTCCTTCAATCTGACCGATGGTCGCATCGAGCTCAACTCTAGTATCGTCGAACTCGCCAGCAGGCCGCGAACAACTAGGAAAAAGAATAGCCTCTTCGCAGCAAAACAATTCCGACATTTCCAGCGCTGACCTACTGGAGAGCTCTGACTTGCAATTCCGTTTCCGGGCGCCGAACAGACGAGTCCCGTTCCGTGTCGGATTACTGCCCGACAACGCCAGTTCCTTGCGTTCTATTCGAGGGCAGTAAAAAAGCGCGCCAATGGGGAAATTAATGAAGTGAGATATAGGCACGAGACTCTGGTCAATCCCCGGTTGGAGCCTCAATTGGAACGGCAAAACCGACCTTCACGCGGTCCACTACAACCAACGTCTTGAAGCCCTTGATGTTCGGGTTCTCATAAAAAAATCGTCGTGTGAACTGCTCATAATCTTCCATGCTACGTGCAGTAATGTAGAGGACAAAATCAGCGTCGCCGGTAACGTAAAATCCATTGACGACTTCAACCGACGATTTGATGGCCTTCTTGAACCTGTCGATTATATCTGATCGCTCTCGTTCAAGGCTCACCATCACAAGCATCTGAATAGGTCGTCCGACCGACTTCGCCGAAACGATTGAAACGTCGGCCTCGATGATGCCCTCAGAGCGGAGTCTCTTCAGTCGTCGTTGACAGGCGGTAGCAGAAAGCCCGGCCATCTCGCCGATTACCTCGGAAGTTAGACGGTTGTTCTTTTGCACGATCTCAAGGATGCGGGCGTCGGTTCGATCATACTGCATAAGTTGCTCCAGCCCGAGGTGAATTACAGCGCTAAATGCCCGCGCCGCGCAGGAAATCCTCTGAGCGACAGCGGATACGGTGCAAATATCTTTGCGACATCAGTATCCTGAACGCATGCGCATTTCAACAAATGGCAGCGTGGGACTTCGAAGTGCGGCCTCGCCGCGTTCTTTCCAAAATGTCTGCTTTGCGAATCTTGCAGCTTGAGAGAGTGGTGCACAATGACCATCAACATCAAAGAGATTAACGAAAAGGACAAGAATAGCGTCCTGCATCCTTTCACGCAGCTCAAGGATTATGCGACTGGCAAGCTTGGTGAGCCCACAATTATCGAAACTGGCAAGGGTATCCGCATCAAGGACGCTCACGGCAACCAGCTCATCGATGGATTTGCCGGGATGTACTGCGTCAATATTGGTTATGGGCGCGCCGAAGTCGCTGAAGCGATCTCACGCCAAGCTTACCGTCTCGCCTACTACCACTCTTATGCAGCGCACACGACCGATGAGTTGGCGATCTTGTCCGATCGTCTCGTCAAGATGGCGCCGGGAAAGATGAGTAAGGTCTTCTACGGAATGTCTGGCTCGGATGCAAATGAGACCCAGGCAAAGCTCGTCTGGTACTATAACAACCTGCGGGGCAAGCCGACCAAAAAGAAGATCATCTCGCGCGAGCGTGGGTATCACGGATGCAGCGTGCTTTCCGGTTCGATGACGGGTATGGCCTTCTATCACGACCAAATGGATCTCCCGCTGTCGCGGATCGTGCACACCGGTGCTCCCCACCATTATTGGGGCGCGAAGCCGGAGGAGACCGAGTGCGAATTCTCGGCGCGTCGTGCGGCAGAGCTCGACCAGCTCATCGAGCGCCTCGGCGCAGATAACGTCGCCGCCTTCATCGCTGAGCCGGTGCTCGGAACTGGCGGTATCACACCGCCTCCGGAGGGCTACTGGCAGTCCATCCAGGCTGTTCTCAAGAAGCATGATGTTCTGCTGATTGCCGACGAAGTGGTGACTGGGTTTGGGCGGACCGGGTCGATGTTTGGTTCGCAGCACTACGGAATCGAGCCTGACTTGATTACCGCCGCCAAAGGGCTGACTTCCGCCTATTTTCCGCTATCCGCGGCGATCGTGGGCGAAAAGGTCTACAAGGTGCTGGAGGATGGTGCTGATAAAATCGGTGCGTTTTCACATGGCTATACTTATTCGGGTCATCCGATTGGTGCGGCTACGGCAAATGCCGTTCTCGATATCGTTGAGAAGGAGGATCTTCCAGGCAACGCCCGTGAAGTCGGTGGCTATTTCCAAGCGCGGCTCAAAGAAAAGTTCGCGCAGCTGCCGATCGTGGGCGAGGTGCGCGGGGTTGGCCTGATGGGGGCTATCGAGTTTGTCGCCGAGCGTGACAAGAAGAATCGGTTTGATCCGAGCCTGAAAGTGGGGGCTCGCGTCTCCAAGGCCGCTCGCGACAGGGGGTTGATTGCCCGACCCATGCCGCATGGCGACATTCTTGGGTTCGCTCCGCCGCTCGTGACCACCAAGCCTGAAATCGATGAGATCGTTTCGATCACCGAAAGCGCAGTCCGCTCGGTGATGGATGAGCTCGTCCGCAGCGGCGAGAAGATCTGAAGATTGGCGGGCGGAGGGCGGACGTATTCGATCGCGTTCCCAGGAGCACGGACGCTGAAACTCGAAGTGTGTGCCATCATCTAAAGGTCTTTTCCAATAGACGTTTGAGATGATGGCGGTCAGCTGCTTTGGCGAGACATTGAGCGACAACTCAATGCTTCGCTAAAAAAGTCCGGATGAGCGCGTTGGGCGGTCGAGTGCCAGGACGGTGCCGCAGAATCTTACCCAACAGTCAGGCACAGATACCACCAAGCAATTTTAGGACATCAAACGGCAGAGCGATGATCCACATATGTCCGACAGCATGAACTACAAAATATTCATCAACGGAGCGTGGCGTTCGGGCGGTAGTGGCGCTGATCTGGCCCTCATCAATCCCGCCACTGAGCAGGAGTTCGGACGCGTGGCCAGCGCCTCGGCGTCAGATCTCGATGATGCTTTGAGATCTGCGCAGAAGAGTTTGCTGCAATGGTCCAATACTCCGGCTGATGCGCGTGGTAAGCTTCTCGTTCGCGCCGCACGAATTTTGAAAGGAAGAACCGAGGCTGCTGCGGCGGCTCTTTCCAGAGAGCAAGGCAAGACCCTGGCTGAAGCGAAGGGCGAGTACGCGCGTGCAATTGATATGCTCGAGTGGAATGGTGCCCGCGCCGGCGAGTTGTCAGCCCCGCTTCCGATTGACGAGAAAAGGCTGCTCGTGCCAGAAGCGATTGGTGTCGTTGCCGCATTCACGCCGTGGAACTACCCGGCCGTCCTCAACGCCCGGAAGCTTGCCGCCGGTATCGCGACCGGCTGCCCGGTAGTGCTTAAAGCGGCAGAAGAAACTCCAAGTGCAGGAGTCTATATCGTCGGGGCTTTGCAGGAGGCCGGGATTCCGCCAGGCGTCGTAAGTCTGGTTTTTGGAAACCCGCCGATGATCTCTGAGCACCTTCTCCGTTCGCCAATTGTCCGCGCTTTGTCCTTTACGGGCTCTACGCCGGTTGGCAAGCAGCTAGCGAAGATTGCGGCTAGCAATCTGCAGCGCTGCGTTCTAGAGCTCGGAGGCCACTCGCCCGTCGTTGTCTTCGAAGATGCGGATATTGCGAAGGCCGTTTCTGCAATATCCGATTACAAGTTTGAATGCGCAGGTCAGAGCTGCAACGCTCCCAGCCGAATTCTTATAGCGCGACCGATCTATGAGGAGTTCCTGGCAAGGCTTGTTCGAGCGGCAGAAAAGATTAGGGTCGGCCGGCCGGACGATCCTGAGACTGATATGGGGCCAATGGCGAACGCAAGGCGCATTGCAGCCATGGAGCGCCTGACCAGGGATGCCGTCGATCGCGGCGCAAGGATCGAAACCGGCGGCAGACGGATCGATCGACCGGGCTTTTATTGGGCGCCCACTATCCTAAGCAATGTCCATCCTGAATCACAGGTGCTTCGCGAAGAACCGTTCGGGCCGATCCTGACCGTTGCGCCCTTCACTACGATTGATGAAGCAATTGAAGAGGCGAATGCGACCGAATACGGCCTTGCATCCTATTTCTTCACCGAATCGCTTGAGCTTCAGAAACGCATGATCCGTAGCCTTTCTGCGGGGGCCATCAGCATCAATCACCTTAAGGGCGTCTCTGCGGATGCGCCAAACGCTGGAATCAAACAGAGCGGCTATGGTTACGAAGGGGGAGTGGAAGGGTTGAGAGCCTTCCAAAATTTAAAGCTCGTCAATGCGACAAACGCTGTGGCTGTCGGATCGTAGACCCAATAGCTGAATCAAATGGAGGCAGCTAAACGTTTGTCGGTCCTAGAGAGGATAATACGCGCAACTGTGGAACATCCAATTTCAACCATCGTTCAGCGTCCGCAGAGCTCAAGATGCTCATCGGTTGTTGACAGCTGGATGCCAAGGCTCGTCCAAAATGCGGCCGATGGATGCTCGTGGCTGTCACGTTAGGACCAGCCACGGAATTGCCGGGCGAGTGCCGGAACAGGCTTAGAGTGAGCATGCTATGAGAACCTCTCCCACCATAAAAGATGTCATTTTGGCTCCGGGCAACGGAAGCTTCTTCTATGACGATCAAGCTGCAATACGGGCCGGTGTCGCCCATGATGGCTTTCGCTATCTGGGGGCGCCCCTCACGCCAGGGTTTACGAGCATCCGTATGCCGTCGCGTTCGCTTAGCATCGGCCTCGTGTTGTCAGACGATACGATCGTGTGGGGCGATATGATGAGCGTGCAGTATTCGGGTGCAGGCGGTCGTGACCCCGTGTTTCAAGTCGACGCAATCCAAGCCCTCACCAGATCAGTAGTGATCCCGCGGCTTCTGACTGCCGATGTATCGGGTTTCATAGCTGCTTGCGAATCCATTCTCGTATATCATGAGGGCAAGCGGCTGCCGCTTGCGATCGAATATGGCGTGAGCCAAGCGTTGCTTCGGGCTGCTGCGCATGTTGCCCGGACCACGCTTGCCGAAGTCATCTGCTCGGAATATCGCTTGTCCCTTCCGGAGAAGCCAGTTCCGCTCTACGCTCAGAGCGGGGATTCACGCGAAATCAACGTCGACAAGATGATCCTCAAGTCTGTGGACGTGCTTCCACATGGGTTGATCAACTCGCGTGAAAAGTTCGGCACTTCTGGCGAGACCTTTCGCGACTTCGTCAAATGGGTCGCCAAACGCACAAGGGAAATAGGAGAGCCCGGGTATCATCCTATCCTGCATTTTGACGTTTACGGTTGGATTGGGCTCGAGATCGGCATGCAGGCGCAAAAGATTGCCGATTTCATCACCCAGGTTGCGGATGACGTGCCCGGCTACCGGCTTCATATCGAATGTCCAGCAGACTTCGGGTCCACTGGGGCTCAACTCGAGGAGTACGCCAAGATCGTCGCTATTCTCGACAGGCGCGGCACGGAAGCCCGGATAGTCGTCGACGAGCAATGCAATACGCTTGATGACATCCGGCTCTTCGCCAAGGCGAGGGCCGCTCATCTCGTTCAAATCAAGATGCCTGACGTTGGCTCAATTGCCGACTCTGCCATGGCTGTATTGGTCTGCAAGGAAAATGATGTCGGTGCATATGTCGGTGGAAGCTGCACCGAAACTGATTTGTCGACGAGGGCCGCGGTCAATCTTGCAGTGGCTACTCAGGCTGACATGATGCTCGCAAAGCCCGGGATGGGGGTCGATGAGGCCATCTCGATTGTCGCTAACGAGCAGAGCAGAGTACTTTCCATTCTCAACTACCGACGTTCCCAGAACCGCCTTCAGACTGTCAGGCCGGCATCGGCATGATGAAGGCGCTGGAGGGAATTACAGTCGTTGCGGTCGAGCAGGCGGTAGCGGCTCCTTACGCTTCGTCCCGCCTTGCGGATGCTGGGGCGCGAGTCATCAAGGTCGAGCGGCCCGAGGGCGACTTCGCGCGAAGCTACGACAAGCTCGTTCAGGGCCAGAGCGCGTATTTCCTTTGGCTCAATCGCGGCAAAGAATCGATCTGCCTCGATCTGACCATCGAGCGAGACCGTGCAGTCCTTGATGCGATGACCGCGAAGGCAGACGTTTTCCTTCAGAATCTCAAACCGGGTAGCATCGGCAAGCTCGGTTTCGGTTCCGAAGATCTGCGCAAGCGCTTTCCTCGGTTGATAACCTGTGACATCTCCGGATTCGGAGACGGCGGGGCACTGTCGCATTTGAAGGCATATGATCTGATCGTGCAGGCTGAAACCGGACTTTGCGCCATCACCGGGACAGCGGATGGCCCGGCGCGAGTCGGCGTCTCTGTGTGCGATATTTCAGCCGGTATGACCGCTCTCAACGCCATCTTACAGGCGCTGCTCCAGCGGGAGCGCACCGGGGAAGGAACGAATATTCAAGTATCGCTTTTTGACGCTATGGCGGACTGGATGAATGTTCCCGTGCTTCAGTTCGACTACAGCCGCTATCACACCGCGCGAGCTGGCGTAAACCACCCCTCTATAGCGCCGTATGGCGCATACCGCTGTGCGGACGGCAGAGAGATCATCTTCTCTGTTCAAAACGACCGCGAATGGGTCAGCTTCTGCACAAAGTTTCTCAAGCGCCCGGAGCTTATCCGCCGCCCCGGTTTCGCTGACAACATGGAGCGAATCCGCAACAGGGTTGCTTTGGATGAAATCGTCGCTGATCGATTTGCGCAGCTGTCGAGCAACGAAGCGATGAGCGAGCTGGAAGCCGCCGCGCTTGCGTATGGACGGCTCAATCACATAGAGGACGTGTCCCAGCATTCACATCTGAGACGGGTACCAGTGTCAACGCCGGCAGGCGATATTCACGTGATCGCGCCGGGCGCCATATTTGACGGAGAAACGACACCGGTGCTGGGACCTGTTCCCGCTTGCGGAGCCCATTCTGAGACGTTACGCTGGGAGTTTGGAGGTTTCTCGCAGAGCCACCTGGTCCGTTAATCAGTCAAGCCCCCTCGTGGCTGGCTAAATGCGTACATCGGTTGCACCACTTAGGGCAACGCAACCACCGCATCGTCTCAGCGCGCGTTGAATACCAATGGCTTTCGTTTGATGCGATAAATTCCACGTCGTGGGCGTCAGCGAAAGCAACCGCAGTTCCTCAAAGCTGTAGTTCTGGTGCTAGTCGGAGAAAAAAGGGCTTCTCCGCGTACAAGCTACGCTACGCGTCGATGACGTTTCGCCGTTGATAGTCGCGGTGATTTCAGAAGACTGACTCGATGGTCATCCGGCAAAGGGTCGTGATGTCGTAGATAGGCAACCCTGTGGTGCGGCGGATCGCTGTCGTTACCAACGGAAAGCCCGTACATTCGAATAAGAGCGCTGCCACTTCCGGATGCGCCTTGCGCAGTCGCGTGACACAAGCAGCAACATCTGGTTCAAGATCCGCGTGATAGTTCGACGGCGGCGCAAGCTCCGCCCGGTTCTGCGACCAATCCTTCATCACATTCTGGAACCATTGGCCATTTTCGATTCCACCGATGACCACCCTCGACCGCTCGGCTGGATCATCCAGGGCAAGCAGATCCACGCTGCAATGCCTCGAGTCGGCCGTCACGACAGCGAGCTTAGCGGATGGCGGCAACTGGCGGAGCAGCGTAGGCGCCAAGAGCAGGCTCGACATCACCACCGGCACATTGACCGACGCGGCCACTGCCGCCTGATGGCGGATAAAGAAGCCGCAGTTCGAACTAATTGCGACGGCGCCGCGTTGTACCAGACGCCGGGCGGCCGCGACACAGGCATGCTCGAGCGCTGGATCGCCGCGGATGACGCGTTCCGACCAGGCGCCTTCCGCCGTTTCCGTGATCACTGGAAACTCATAGGTGGCTGGATTCAGCAACGAGCCGGGCTTCGGCTCTGGAAGTTGGGCGCCGGGCGGCAACCCCCGTTCAAGGTTCACAATTCCGAGTGACCGAAGGGCTATCATGAACACATCCGAGTGACAGAAGGACTATCGTGAACAGATGCTAGCAGAACTCGAATGCGGAATTCGATCGAATGACGCAGTCCTGATGGGTAAAATTCGCGCAGATCGCCCTTTGGGCGCTATTTTCCTCTTCTGGATACTTCCCGGATTGGCCATCGTCATTGTTTCAACTGCCGGCACCGGCGCTGACGCTTAGCCGTCAAAGCCTAAAGCGCCGGTTGCGGTCCTCCGACCGCAGCGCGGATCTGACCTTGACGGCTTTCCGACTCCAGGACGAGCGGCAGATCTCTGTCGTGCAGAGCGTCGATCAGCTGCATTGGGGGACTTGAGCAAAATTGCGCAAGACGGTCTGTTGACTTGTAGATCTCGATCGTCTGTCGGATCTGCGAGGCGCTCTGCCTGCGTCCGTTGACGACGTTGAGCATCTATTCCGCCGGGGACATAGTCGGACCAGAAACCCAAGCGCGCCCATTTTCTTGGGTGAACGTGGGATCAATGTGCTTGTGCCTCCGCTCAAGCGGTTGGCGCGCCATGCGCTCGGTCAATTGAGGATGAGGGGGGCGGTCGAATTAGAGATTCGAGACCAGCCAGCAAGATCCAACCTGCGGTTGATTGGTGATCGCAACAGATCTTACTATGATTGCCTTTTTTCACTCGCACCGCAAGCATCATGCGCGAAGCATCTGCTGAGGGTGCCCATTCTCGACACGCGAGCGTGGAGCGTCACAGCTCCATTGGCAGCAGGAAGCGTAGAGGACGACAGCAAAGGTTCGCACTCTGTGCGAATGAGTCGTGAAAAAGGTGCGCGGGGTAAATGCATGCGTAACCCCAACTGCAACGGCAAAGCCGACCTTCAAGCGGTCCACAACGACCATCGTCTCGAAGCTCTTGATGTTCGGGTTCTCATGAAAGAACTGCCTCGTGAACTGCTGGTAATCTTCCACCGCTACCGTGGTGATATATAGGACAAAGTTCGCATCGCCGGTGACGCAAATCCAATAGCGCTCTCGACGGATGAAGAACGTCTCTCTGCCGTGGGCCGCGAAGGAGCCGTCCCCGACGATACCCTGTGAATGTTGCACCCCTGAGCCCGATAAGTTCGATTCCGGCCAAGAAGGCGGCCTAAAGCGCCGGATTTAATCATCAACCCGCCGCTCATTGCACTAATCAAGATTCGAATAGCGCTACAAGTCTCAGCGGAGCGCTCCGATTTGTGCGCGCCTCGCCAAGGTGCGTAGATCAGCTCCAACTCTTTCGTCAAGTGGCCGTGCCTGGCTTCGCCGACGTCGCGCTTCACATTCGGGCGCCTTTCGCGGTGAGAAGATGCAGTGGCTATGCGCGTAATACCGATACCGGCACTCGCTTCTTAAGCCTGTAAGTGCAGCATGTCGTAACTGACGAGGACATCGCGAGTACAATTGCTAGCCGGACTATTCGTCGGTCCATACTAATCGTGCAGTTTCGAGGAGTGGTTTCGTCAGCCGACCTCGGTGCCATCCTCAGGAATTAATCATGAATGCTATCCGGATTGACGGAAAGGCCATCGCCGAGGTCCTGCGCGCTCGTATCGCGCGCGATGTGGCGTTACTCCAAGCTGAATGCAATGTCACTCCGGGCTTGGCCGTCGTACTGGTAGGCAAGGATCCGGCCAGCTCGATTTACGTGAAGACGAAAGCCAACCACGCGCGGGCTGCGGGATTCAACTCTCGACAATTCCTGCTACCAGGCAATGCCGGTGAAGCCGAGCTTCTAGAGTTAATCGAGGAGCTCAACGCCGACGATTCCGTCGATGGCATCCTCGTTCAGCTCCCGCTGCCAGGGCACATCAACCGTTGGCGCGTGCTGGAGGCGATCAATCCAACCAAGGACGTGGACGGCTTTCATCCCTACAATGTTGGAAGGTTGGCAGCCGGTCGACCTGCTCTCGCTCCTTGCACGCCGCTTGGGGTGGTCCATCTCGTCAAGACCGTCGTGAGCGACTTGAACGGACTTGACGTTGTCGTGATTGGTCGTTCGAATATCGTTGGAAAACCTCTAGCCATTCTGCTCGGTGATGCCGGCTGCACTGTGACAGGTGCGCAGCTCCAGACGAGAAACCTGCCGGACTTATGTCGAAAGGCCGACATCGTCGTCGCTGCTGCTGGCTGCGCGGGCTTGGTGCGTGGAGATTGGCTCAAGGCGGGAGCGATTGTCATTGACGTCGGCATCAATCGCGCGATCGACCCGATGGGCACTGCCAAGCTGGTCGGCGACGTAGCTTTCGCCGAAGCGAGCAAGCGCGCGAGTTACATTACGCCCGTGCCTGGTGGTGTCGGGCCTATGACCGTCGCTTACTTGCTCGCGAACACACTCGATGCCGCAGTTTCGCGACGAGGCTTGTCACTCGTGACGAATACCGACACTCTCCACATTTCGCTACCTCGCCTCCTAGCGCTAGAATGCGCAGAACAGAGGGCCACCTAACGGATCCGCGCTTGACTATCGCCTTCCAATCATCGTGTGCATGCTGCGTGCTCGCTGCCCCACATCTGAAGGGCAAGCGCGCGTAACGGGAGTGGACTTCGGCTGCCGTAGGCCTTAGGCCGATCTACAAGACCCTGCTGCACGCCACGTGCGTGTTCGATACCCCCCGCTCCTTGCAAGCATGCCGAGGCAGCTGCAGTCTAATCCTCGGATCATGAAGATCCCCTACATCGTGCTCAAGATGGCAAGAGCGCAACGGCGCTGACGCGGCATCGTCGGCTTGCCGCTATGACGCCGATTGAACTAGGTACCATGCGTCGTACCGGCTCGATTCCTGCGAAGCTCAGATGCTCTGTCCCGTTGCTCCCGGTTGACGCGATAAAACCTTCACGTTTTGGCGGTAGGGTGAAGAATTTCTGCCTCGCGGATGCCCACATCAAATAAATTCAGATTGTGGGCTCCGATAGTATTTGCCCGAGATCGAGCGCTTTCCGGCTACCCAACGCGATCGAATAAGAAGCCCGCGGGAGGAGACCGAGTTTTGAATACTACCGTACACCCCACGCGGTCTATCCCGCACAACGCGATCATGCGCGACATCAACTATCAGGCACAAAAATTGTGCCGAGGTGCTCCCTGTCGGGGGAGATCGCATGTTTCGCAGAAGCTGCCTCCAAGGCCGGTGTCGGACAATGCGCCCTGCCGCCAAATCCGAGGCGGTCAACGTCTACTGGGTGCACGGTTATCTATGCGCTGAGCTTGACCCCAAGTCGGTTTTAGTCCTCTTTTTTGAGTTCTGGAATGCAAAGCAAGCTGCCCTCCCAAGCGGAATACGTCATCATCGGCGGTGGCATCATCGGTCTGTCCATCGCCTTCCACCTCACCCGGCTCGGGCACCGCGACGTTCTGCTGCTCGAACGCGACCAGCTCACCTGCGGTACTACCTGGCATGCGGCAGGACTGGTCACCCAGCTTCGAGCTACCGAAAACATGGCAAGGCTGGCCCAATACACAGCGGAATTGTTTAAACAGCTCGAGAGGTTGACCGGCCAGGCTACCGGCTTTCGACAAAGCGGGTCGATTACCATTGCCGCCACACCCGAGCGTCTCGAGGAACTGAAGCGAGGTGCGTCGATGGGGCGCTCCTTTGGCCTCGAGGTCGAGATGATCGACGCCGCCGAAGTCAAGCGACGTGTGCCCTTGCTCGACGTGGCCGATGTAATTGGCGCGGCGTGGATCCCCTCCGACGGCATGACAAGTCCGGTCGATACGGCGCGCGCGTTCGCGGCAGGTGCTCGGCAGGGCGGAGCAAAAATCTTGGAGCGCACTCCGGTGACGCGGGTCGTGACCGAAAAGGGGCGAATTGCCGGTGTAGAGACCGCCGAAGGCGTTGTGCGTACCGAAAAGGCTGTCATCTGCACAGGAATGTGGACTCGGGCACTGGCTGCCGATCTCAACTGGACGGTGCCGCTGCAGGCGGCGGAGCATTTCTATGTCGTAACAGAGGCTGTTGCGGGCTTGCCAGCTGATCTACCCACGATCCGCGATATGGATGCGGGCTTCTACGCCAAACCAGATGCGGGCAAGTTGCTGGTGGGTTTTTTCGAGTACAACAACGGTAAGCCGTGGGGCATGGATGGAATTCCGCGCGAATTCAGTTTTGATTCGCTGCCTGACGACTTTGAGCACATCGAGCCTTACCTCATGAATGCCATGCGGCGCATGCCCGCGTTGGAAACCGTGGGTCTGCAACTAAACTTCAATGGCCCCGAAAGCTTCACGCCCGACAACCGATTCTTGATGGGTCCTGCCCCCGATATTGCGGGCCTCTATGTGGCTGCAGGATTCAATTCCTGCGGCATAGAGTCTTCCGGCGGCGCTGGCAAAGTTATGGCAGAGTGGATGTCGACGGGTATCCCCGCCAATGACTACTGGGAAATGGACGTGCGACGTGCCATGCCATTCCAACGCAATCGCCGATATTTGCGCGATCGAACGGTCGAGGCGGTTGGCAACCTCTGGGCATTGCACTGGCCTCACAAGTCACCTGAGACGGCGCGCAACGTGCGTTTATCGCCGTTGCACGACCGCCTCGCAACCGCTGGTGCGAACTTCGGCGAGGCTGCTGGTTGGGAGAGAGCGCAATGGTTTGGTGTGCCTGGGTCGCCGTCCAGCGCCCACGCCACGTTTTCCCGCGACGATTGGTTTAAGGCAAGCGCTGCGGAACACGAGGCGACTCGTTCTGGGGTTGCGCTGTTTGACCAGACGTCCTTCGCACATCTGCTCGTCCATGGCCGTGATGCGCTCGCCCTGCTTCAGCGCCTCTCCACCAACGACGTTGATGTTCCGGTGGGCCGTATTGTGTACACGCCGTGGCTGAACGAGCGAGGCGGCATGGAGTCCGACGTCACCATCGCGCGGATCGGCGAGGATGAGTTTCTGGTGGTCACTGCGGCCGTCCAGCGCATCCGTGATGTCGCCTGGCTGCGAATGCGCGCTAAAAATGCAGGCCACGTGCTCGTTGCCGACGTGTCGTCGGGCTACGCTTGTTTGTCTGTCATGGGGCCGCGTTCGCGCGAGTTGCTCATGCGCGTGAGTCCTGCGGATTTTTCCGATGCTGCCTTTCCCTTCGCGACGTTCAAAGAGATCGAGATCGGGTATGGGATGGCGCTTGCGTTCCGGATGACCTTCGTCGGGGAACTCGGATGGGAGTTGCACATCCCGACCGAACAGGCGCTGGCTATCTATGATACGCTGATCGCCGCGGGACGCGATCTCAATGTGCGTCACGCGGGCTACGTGGCACTGAACACGTTGCGCCTTGAGGCGGGTTACCGCGATTGGGGCGTCGACGTGAGTGATGAAGACACGCCGCTCGAATCGGGACTGGGGTTCACGATCGCCTGGAACAAGGGCGAGGATTTCATTGGGCGCGCGGTCCTCGAATCGCAGCGGACGCTGGTTCCGCGGCGGCGCCTGGTTCAATTGGCTGCGCCCCGGGCGGTACCGCTCATACTCGGAACAGAGCCGGTCTGGCGAAATCGATCGCTCGTGGGCTACCTGCGCTCCGCAGGCTTCGGTCACACGCTGGGTTGCGGTGTCGGCATGGGATATCTGCAGTCCGAGAGCGGGGTGAGTACCGAATGGTTGTCTCAAGGGAGTTTTGAGATAGAGATCGCTGGCGAAAGGCACGCTGCTATTGCGTCCCTTCGCCCGTTCTACGATTCAAAGCGCACTCGAGTGAGGGGCGAATTGCGGCAGGTTGAAGAGATAATCGCCCCGGAGCTGCTTATCGCTCGCTCTGGGGGGTGACTTTCACCTTCACCTTTCTTCAACCGCTTTCCCGAGGGCGCCGCAGGGGGATTGCCATGTCCGATCGTTCAATGATCCTCGTCGTGTCATGCCCTGATCGTCCCGGCATCGTATCGGCGGTCTCAAGCCGTCTGTTTGAAGCCGGTTGTAACATCCTTGACGCACAGCAGTTCGACGATACAGAGACCGGTCACTTTTTCATGCGCGTTGTCTTCGATCGTCGCGAGCAGGCGAAGTCAGAGGCGGAAATCGCTGCCTCGATCGAGGAACTCGCTGATCGCCACTCGATGAAATTCACTCTACGGCAGAGAGCTGCAACGAAGCGCGTGATGCTGCTGGTTTCTAAGTTCGATCATTGTCTGGCCGATTTGCTGTATCGCTGGCGCATCGGCGAATTGCCGATGCAGGTGACGGCGATCGTTTCCAACCACGGTCGCGAGAATTTGGCCTCCACCGATTTAGCCGGGCTGCCGTTCTACCATTTGCCCGTCACCAAGCAGACCAAAATGGAACAGGAGGCACGAATTTGGGAGCTTGTGCAGGAGAGCAATACGGATCTCGTTGTACTGGCGCGCTACATGCAAATCCTCTCGGATGGCTTCGCGGCGAAGTTGTCGGGGCGCTGCATCAACATTCACCACTCCTTTTTGCCAGGCTTCAAGGGTGCCAAGCCGTACCACCAGGCCCATGAGCGAGGCGTCAAGTTGATCGGTGCGACAGCGCATTATGTGACCTCTGACCTCGACGAAGGACCGATCATCGAGCAGGACGTCGAGCGAATCTCGCATCGCGACACGCCGGACGATCTCGTTCGCAAAGGCCGCGACATCGAGCGCAGCGTACTCGCCCGCGCCGTGCGCCATCACCTCGAGGATCGGGTGGTGCTGAATGGTAAGAAGACGGTCGTCTTCACCGGTTGACCAGAGCGCTCAGCCAAATCAGAATTGTCCGGAAGACCCGAGCGCGATGATGCGAACAAACAGGGCAGGGGATAGTGGCGGTCCAGACTGATCCACTACTGCTGCTAACGCACCGCCCTTTGCTCAAAGAAGTACGTCGACTAGCCTCAACACCTCGCTGTGCGAGTTGGTCGCACCTGGTTGGTCGCGGAAGTACCAAAAGTAGGCCGGGTTCGCAGGGGTTATCCTCGAACCAGCACGGCCGCGGTCGCGATCATGTGACGAACTCAACTGGAAAAGCAGCATCGATAAGCCGACGATTATTGTGTGATAGAGGTTGGCGCTGATGCCAGGCGACGCTTAACTTACGCGCCGTTGCCGTCCGGCTTGCTCAACGGCAAGATTTTGCGCAACTTTTCCGCGTGCGTTTCGATAGTCGTCCATACGCTTCAGTCCGGTCGCGTCTTCGAACGCTCGAGCGAGCATCCCTCGACCTTCCCGCGTGCCAGCTGCATGATAACTTCGATTGCCGTCACGGCAGCGTTACAGGTGTGCGCAAAACGTAGTGAATTTCCTTGGCAATCGTGGTTTTTATCGCGGAAAATCCGCGCCTCTAGCGGGAAGATTGCAGAAAAAGGGCGGCCTCCGCGTATAAGGTCCTGTACAAATTGCGCAATCGTCGAAGTGCGACTCTGCCGGAGATTGTCAGAATCGGAAGTGTCCGGCTCAAGATCGTCGTCCAAGCGTTCTTCGTGAATGTGCGGTCAGAGCCGTGACTGGAGTGCTAACCTTAGATCATTCACCGCCGGTCGATCAATAATCAACAGCTTTCAAACTAAACCAAACCAAAAGTACCGACCGCAGTAGGACCATCGAAATGAACTTCGACATCGCCAAGCAGTGCGTGCCCATTTTCTTCTCTGACTGTTATCAGGAGGCGCGTAAGAAATTTCTTGAAGTTGCGCCGGCGTCGCGAGCCTATAAAAGTAACTCAAGAGGACCTTCTGGCGACGATCTATTCACTGACGTCGCTTATTTTGGCCCTGCACGGGCCGAGCGGCTCCTGGTCCTCATTTCTGGCACGCACGGTGTGGAGGGCTATTGCGGGGCCGCGGCGCAGCTCCTGTTCTTGCAGGCGAAATTCCACGAGGTGCTGCCACCTTCTACAGCCGTGCTCGTTATCCATGCGCTGAATTGTTACGGATTTGCTTGGGATCGCCGAGTGACGGCGGAGGGCGTCGACCTCAATCGCAACTTTATTGACTTCGGCGAACCGCATCCTCAAAACCCTGGATACGAGGAGTTGGCGGAACATTTCGTACCTGCGGATATTTCGGAGGAGGGCGTTCGCCGCGCGGAGGATGCACTCGCAGCTTATCAGAAGGCTCACGGCGAGCTCACCTTCCGAATGGCATACTCGAGCGGGCAGTACACGCGGCCAGGTGGCATGTTCTACGGCGGAACCGAACCGACGGAAACTAGGCGAACGCTCGAGCGGATCGTGGCCGACTTTGACGTCGCGGCGCTTGAGAGAGTCCTCATTCTCGATTATCACACTGGGTTAGGTCCTTACGGATATGGGGAGCTGCAATGCGAGCTCTCATCGGGATGGGCGGGCTATGAGCGGGCCGCTAAGATGTTTGGTGCCTCGGTCACTTCACCCGTGCTAGGGACTTCTTCCTCAGTCTCCATTCCGGGCACGCAAGATGCGTTCTGGCACCGAATTCTGGGCGACCGCCACACCTATGTTGGCCCGGAGTTTGGAACCTACCAGCCCCCGAGGGGGCGACTCGTCCTTCGCAAAGACCTTTGGTTGTTCAAGTATCGGCCTGACGAGGTCGACTCCGAGCTTGGACGTCAGATTCGCCAAGCCGTCAAATGGCATTTCTACCCGCAGGCGCCAGATTGGAAAGAGATGGTGCTTTGGAGATCGCACCAAGTGCATAGACAAGCGCTGGAGGCGTTGGCCTCGTCCGATTAGCGACTGTCCGTCAGAGCATCTTTCGCGGTTACGCTCCAGGTCTGCTCTGGCCGGAACAAATTGCAACGACGGAGTCGTCCGTGAAGAATGCAGATCGGCCTGAGAGATAAGCAGAAGTTGTCTCGATAAAGTATTCGATTTTGCAGGAAAGCCGGGTGTTGGGCCGCGGTTTCTTGCGTTTTGGGATTTTGCTTTCGAGCGATTCGTGATTCCCTAACGGCGGGTCATCGGCATTGGGGACGGCGATGAGCAAACCGCGGGATGATCGCCAGAAAGACCTGTTGTTTCCGGCGCTCGATCAAATCATCGACATGGGCCACCCGCTGGTGCGGTTGGCGGCGCTGATCGACTGGAAGTTTCTGGATGACCGCTTTGGTTCGGTGTGCCAAACCGGTCCGGGGCAACCAGGCCTGCCGACGCGGCTTGTCGCCGGCCTGTTCATCCTGAAGCACATGCACAATCTCTCGGATGAGGTGCTGTGCGCCCGCTGGATCGAGAACCCCTATTATCAATACTTCTGCGGCGAGTTGAGCTTCTGCCACCGGCTGCCGTTCGATCGATCGTCAATGACGCGCTGGCGCCAGCGGCTCGGCGAGGAGCAGCTCGTCGCGCTGATCCAGGAAAGTCTGTCGGTGGCACACAAGACTGGCGCCATTGGTCCCAACGACCTGGAGCGGGTGGCGGTCGATACCACGGTGCAGCCCAAGGCCGTTGCGCATCCGACCGACGCACGGCTGATGCACCGGGCCATCACCAAGCTCGTCGGGTTCGCCAAGCGCAACCGTGTGCCGCTGCGCCAGAGCTATCTGCGCCTGGCCAAGCGCGCCGCCATCATGGTCGGCCGCTATACCCACGCTCATCAGTTCAAGCGCGCACAGCGCCAGCTCAAGTTTCTGCGGACGCGGCTTGGCCGGATCATCCGCGACATCCGCCGCAAGATTGATGGCGATGCGGCGCTGGAAGCGCGCTTCGGCCCGCTGCTCGATCTGGCGCAGCGGGTGCGCAGCCAGGATCAGCATC
>Ga0315911_1000048_pt1 | contig 39245 bp, 30 predicted proteins | sample Edanod1MG_FD_207737 | JGI IMG/M metagenome (GOLD analysis project Ga0315911, IMG submission 207737) | Root nodule microbial communities collected in Santa Monica, California, United States - Edamame nodules 1 | ecosystem: Host-associated > Plants > Roots > Nodule | place: USA: California... | reverse complement strand
GTTACGGAGATCCAGGGAATAAGGCTTGCCCATCCATGCCGGCCTCCTATCCAGCCAGCATGGTGAATCAGAAACACACTGATTTGGGAATCCCAAATCGATTCAACCTAAACCCATCCCGCTTTAGACCGTTTTCCTAGCGATACCCCAAGGAAACGGCCCCAGCGCGTTGGAACAAACGCTGAGGCCGCCTTACCGCGCCGCCTGCAGAAGATTGCAGATTGTGACAGCCGCGTCCCTCAAATATGTTTCGCTGTCTGTCCTAATTCCCCTCTGCGAGTGTCCTAACTAGGACAGCACCTGGCCGCGCAACACACTCAGTGTCGTCCCTGCTCCCGTGCGCAATTGCGCATTAGGCAGGGACGACAGCACGGCGGATGGGCGAACTAACGCACCCATCCTGCATCGTCATGATCGCTCAGTGATATCGCGCGGCAAAATCCGCCGTGCGGCGCGGCCACAGGGTTGGTGGCTCGGGCAGCGCCGCGTTTCCTGCACTGTGCGTATCCTGCAGCGCCTCGATGAAATCGGCGAACCATTGCTGGATGGTACCGCTGTTGAGCTTCTCCATCATCGCTTCCCAGCGTATCCGCCGCTCGGTCAGCGGCATCGCGAGCGCCGTCGCCAAAGTGCGCGCCATGCCGTCGATATCGTGCGGATTGACCAGCAGCGCGGCGTCGAGCTCGTTCGCCGCTCCGGCGAATTTCGACAGCACCAGCACGCCGGGGTCCGCCGGGCTTTGCGCGGCGACATATTCCTTGGCGACCAGGTTCATGCCGTCCTGCAGCGGCGTCACGACGCCGACCTGCGCGGTGCGGTAAAGGCCTGCGAGCACGCCCTGGCCAAAGCCCTTGTTGAGGTAGCGGATCGGCGTCCAGTCGACCTCGCCATGCACGCCGTTGACGTCGGTGACGAGCTTCGCCACCTCGCTCTGCAAATTGCCGTAGGCTTCAATCGCGCCGCGCGAGGGCGTTGCGATCTGCAGCAGCGACACCGAACGCTTCAGGTTCGGATGCAGCGTCCACATCTTGTCGAACGCCTTGATGCGGTTGACGAGGCCCTTGGAATAGTCGAGCCGGTCGACGCCGATCGCGAGCTTCTCGCCGTTGAGGCTGCGCCGCAGCCGCGTCACGTCGGGATGCGTCATCGCCTTGGTCGCCTGCTGCGCGAACTTGCCGGGATCGATGCCGATCGGAAATACCGCGGCGCGGGTGCGGCCGAACGGCGAATTGATCACGCCGTCGCGCAGCTCGAAGTCGAGATCGTGCTGCACATAGCTCAGGAAGTTCTCGCAGTCCTCATCGGTCTGGAAGCCGATCAGGTCATAGGACAGCATCGCCTCGATCAGCTCGCGATGATTGGGCACGCCCGCGATCACCGCGCGCGCCGGCCATGGCGTGTGCAGGAAGAAGCCGATCGGCTGCGTGACGCCGAGATCGCGCAGCTCGGCGCCGAGCGCGAGGAAATGATAATCCTGGACCCAGAACACGGAATCCGGCTTGCGGAAGCGCAGCAACGCGCGCGCCATGAACGCGTTCACTTCGCGATAACTCATGTAGTCCTCGCGGGACGCACGAATCAGATCGGCGCGCGAATGCATCGCGGGCCACAGCGCCGAATTGGCAAAGCCTTCGTAATAGCCGCCATAGTGCGCGGCCGGCAGATCGAGCATCGCCAATGCGCCCGCCCCGAGCGCTTCGACCTCTGCGAAAGGTTCCTTCAGGTTCCCGTCGCGGACGCGTCCACTGGAACCAACCCATATTGCCCCTGTCTTTTCCACCACCGGCAATAATGCCGCTGCCAGCCCCCCCGTCATGGGTTCATTGGGTTTTCCGCGCGAGACGCGGTTCGATACGACGACGAGGTTCACCAGGTCCCCTCCTGTTGGTCAACTCGCGTATTAACAACCATTCATCAAGATGGTTCCTGATCAAGGAATCTCCCAATTGAAACCAAATTCTGGCGAACACGCACGGAACTCGCGGGAACTCGCGAAAAGAAAATTGCGCGCGAGGTTGACGCCACGACGCAAAAGCACCGTATTCGATTCGGCCGCGATGAATGGGTTTCGGTTAGGACAGGCTGACGTCCCTATCAACGTCGAGCAGATGCGCGAGGAATTCGCGCACATCGCTCGGTCCGTCGAAATGTCCGGCGACACCGGTTGCGCGACGGCCGACCGAGAACGCGAGACCGTCGAAATCAGGCATGATCGCGAATACGGTCTCGTCGGTGACGTCGTCGCCGATGAAGAACGGACGCCGTCCCTTGAACGGCTCATGCGTCATCAGCTCGAGCACGCCGGTCGCCTTGGTGAAGCCGGAATGCTTGATCTCGCAGACGCTCTTGCCCGGCAGCACCTCGATCGGCGCATTCGGCAGCTCGGCGCGGATCAGCGACACCGCCTCATAGATCGCCTTCTCCGCCTGCGGCGCCAGCCGATAGTGCAGCGCCAGCGAATAGCCCTTGTCCTCGAGCAGAATGCCGGGGCTGAGCTTTGCGATCGCGGCAAGACGGCGCTTCAATTCCTTGTCGAGCGGCGGCGCGTGTGCGGCGACCGCCTCGCTGTCCGGCTGCAGCCGCATCTCGGCGCCGTGACCGCCGATCGCAGGAAACACTTCCGGCGCGAAGATCAGGTCGATGTCATTGAGGGAGCGGCCGCTGACCAGCGCCAGCGCGCCGTGGGTGCGCTCATGCAGCTGCTTCAGCGTGGTCGACAGTTCCGGCGGCACCCAGACCTCGCGCGGCGTCGGCGCGAAATCGAGCAGGGTGCCGTCGATGTCGAGCAGCACCGCGGCCTGGCGGAGCGGCGGAATCAGCGACGCCTGCGTCGGCACGCTGTCCGTCTTGGCGTCAGGGGCGATGTCATCATCCATGGGCATCTCGGCCACGTCATGCTTCGTCATAGTCTACTCCACACATGCCAGTGGTCGCGCGACAGATTCGAGCGATTTCCGCTCGGCCGCGACGGCATAGCGCCATGCGACCACTGCGGCGACCATCATGAGTGCCGACCCCAAGAGGTAGCCGGCGAAGACGCTGTTGCGCGATCCGGTATCGATCAGCACGCCGAACAGCGCCGGCCCGATCACGCCGCCGATGCCGGTGCCGATCGCATAGAAGGCGGCGATCGCGAGCGCGCGGACCTCCAGCGGAAAGGTCTCGCTGACGGTGAGATAGGCGGCGCTCGCGGCCGGCGAGGCGAAGAAGAAGATCACCATCCAGGCGATGGTCTGGGTCTGCGCGCTGAGCACGCCGATCGAGAACAGATAGCCGGACAGCGCCAGCAGCACCCCCGAGACGCCATAGGTCAGCGCGATCATGGTGCGGCGGCCGAGCGTATCGAACAGGCGGCCGAGCAGCAGCGGCCCGAGGAAATTGCCCGCGGCGAAGGGGAGGATGTACCAGCCAACATTGCTGGCGGCGACGCCGAAGAAATCGGTCAGGATCAGCGCGAAGGTGAAGAAGATCGCATTGTAGAAGAACGCCTGCGCGGCCATCAGCGTGAGCCCGACCAGCGAGCGCTGCCGGTAGGTGTAGAACAGCGTCACCGCGACCTCGCGCAGCGGCGTGTGATCGCGCATCCGAAGCCTGATCTTCTCAAAGTCTGCGCTCGGCTGCTCGTGACCCAGCACGGAGGTCTCGATGTCGGCCACGATCTTGTGGGCCTCCTCGGGACGCCCGTGGATCATCAGCCAGCGCGGGCTCTCCGGAATCCACATCCGCATCAGCAGCACGACGAGGCCGAGCACCGCGCCGGTGAAATAGGCGATCCGCCAGCCGTGATCGGGAGCAAGGAACGCAGGGTCGAGCAGGATGATGGCGCTCAGCGCACCGATCGCCGCACCGATCCAGAAGCTGCCGTTGATGACGAGATCGGTCCAGCCGCGATAGCGCGCCGGCACCAGTTCCTGGATGGTCGAATTGATCGCCGTATATTCGCCGCCGATGCCGGCTCCGGTGAGAAAGCGAAACAGCGCGTAGCTCGCGACATTCCACGACAGCGCGGTTGCGGCGGTCGCCGACAGATAAACCGCGAGCGTGATGAAGAACAGCTTCTTGCGCCCGATCCGGTCGGTGAGCCAGCCGAAGCCCAGCGCGCCGAGCACGGCACCGGCGAGATAGGCGCTGCTGGCAAGACCGACATCGGCGTTGGAGAAGCTCATCGTCGGGCTGTCCTTGAGCGCGCCCGACAACGCACCGGCGAGCGTCACTTCCAGCCCGTCGAGGATCCAGGTGATGCCGAGCGCCAGCACGACGCGGGTGTGAAAGCGGCTCCAGCTGAGATTGTCGAGCCGGACCGGGATCGAGGTCTCGATGATGCGGTCATCGTCCGGCGTGACCGGAGCCACGGCCTGTTGCGTCGTCGAGGAGTTCAACTGTGTCGGCTGCAGTGTCATCAGAATCGACCAATGAGAAAAGCCCCGGAACGATCTGTTCCAAGGTTCACTCACCCGGAATTGCGGCAAACGGAGTGCCCGCCACGCGACGTCAACGCCGCAGGCCGGCAAGGGTTCCCGCAATGCGGCATAGGAACCGCGATTGCGGCGAACTGTTCTCGGCTCAAAAGACACGGAGGCATCGATGCCCGCACACAAAAAAGCAAAACGCAAGACGGCAAGGAAATCACCGGCACGGTCCACGAGCACGACGCGTCGCAGGCGTGGCGCAAGCAAGAGGACGGCGAAGCGCTGGTCGCAGCGGGTGACGAAAGAGAGCAACGCGCTCGACCTCAAGCGCGGCGTGTTCAAGCAGACCAGCGCGAAGAAGATCGCATCATCGCTGAAGCAATCCGCCGAGCACAGCGCACGCCGCAAGAGCGGCGCCTATCGTTCCGCGCTGTCGATGCTGACCTTCTATATCAACCGCGCCGGCAAGGCGCTGCCGAAGACCGAGCGGTCGCGGCTGGACCGCGCCAAGGTCGAGTTGAAGCACCAGTTCGGACGGGACTGACGCTGTCGTCCTGGCGAAAGCCAGGACCCATACGCCGCGGCGCACGAAAAGGGCACGCGGCGAGTAGCCCTTCCGCCGACAAACAGTTGTGGTTATGGGTCCTGGCTTTCGCCAGGACGACGATGGACGGACAAGCTCGCCTTACGCCGCGCGGATATTCGCCATGAAGCGGTCGAGCTCTTCGCGCAGCCGCGAGCTCTCGACCGACAGCGAGCGGGCCGAGTTCAGCACCTCCTCGGAGGCCGCTCCGGTCTCGGTGGCGCCGCGATTGACCTGGGTGACGCTGGAGGCCGCTTCCTGCGTACCCTGCGCGACGTTCTGCACGCTGCGCGCGATCTCCTGCGTTGCCGCGCTCTGCTGCTCGACCGAGCTTGCGATGTTGGTCGCGATCCCGGAGATCTGCCCGATGGTGCCGCCGATCTCCTTGATGGCGGCGACCGATTCCTGCGTCGCCGCCTGCATGCCTGAGATATGGGTGGAGATCTCGTCGGTGGCCCTGGCGGTCTGGCTCGCCAGCGACTTCACCTCGGCCGCAACTACCGCGAAGCCGCGCCCGGCATCGCCGGCGCGCGCGGCCTCGATGGTGGCGTTCAGCGCCAGCAGATTGGTCTGCTCGGCGATCGCGGTGATCAGCTTGACGACGTCGCCGATCTCCTGCGCGGCGCGCGAGAGCTTGCCGATCCGGGCGTCGGTCTGCTCGGCCTGACGCACAGCGGAATCGGCGATCTGGCTCGACTCCTTGGCGCGACGGCCGATCTCGTCGACGGACGCCGACAGTTCCTCGGTCGCGGAGGCGACCGATTGCATGTTGCTGGAGGCCTCCTCGGAGGCGCCGGCGACCTGGCTCGACAGGTTCTGCGTGGTCTCGGCAGTCCGCGTCAGCGTACCGGCCGCCGATTCGAGCTGCACGGCGGAGGCCGATACGTTGGAGACGATCGAGCCGACGGCGGATTCGAATTCGTCGGCAAAACGAATCAGCTCGTTGCGCCGCGCGGTCGCACTCGCCTTGTTCTGCGCTTCCTGGGTCGCGGCATCGCGTTCGGCCTTGGCGATCGCCTGGACCTTGAACTCCTCCACGGCGCCGGCCATCTCGCCGAGTTCGTCGCGGCGGCCGAGGCCCGGCAGCACGACGTCGAAATTGCCCGCCGCGAGCTCGCGCATTGCCGCACACATCGCCGCGATCGGTCGCGAAATACCCTTGCCCAGCAGGAACGCCCAGACCAGCCCGAGCACGAAGCTGCCGGCGGCCAGCATCAGGATCAGCTGCTCGGTCTCGCCGATCATGGCGTGCGATTCGTTTTCAAGCCGCTTCTGGTCGGCGAGCAGATCGGACTTCATCGCCGCCGCGCCCTGGCTGATGGCGGCCGCGGACTCCGTCATCTCGACGGTCAGTTCGTCGATCGACTTCGCATTCGCGATCAGTTTGGCGAGCGCCTCGCGGTACTCTTCGAGCAGCGCGGTGATGTCCTTCACGCCCTGGGTGATGCGCTCGTTATTCGAGGTGATCGCCTTCACCAGATTGTCGGCGAATTTCAGCCGGGCGAGCGCGCTGGAGGCGACCGTCTTGTCGCCGTTGACGACGAAGGTGTTGACGGCCCCGGTGATCGACTGGAGCTGGTCGGCCACCTTCTTGGCGCCGAACTGGATCGACTGCAGCTCGGAATCATCGGCATTGCTCGGGAGGTCGTCGAGCTTGTAGCGCATCGAGGTCGCGCTGCGGGTCAGCTTGTTCTGCGCGGTCTGTGCGCTGTCGTCCTTGATGCGGACGATCTCGGCGAAGATCTTGGTGAAGGCGCGGAATTCGCGCTCCAGCTTGGTGATCTGCTCGAGCCGGGCCGGATTGGTGGTGCCCTTCATCGACGCCATGATAGCGTCCTTCAGGCTGGCCTCGGCGGCGAGCGCGGCCTTGGCGTCGTCCTCCTTGCCGGTCGCGACGAAGTAGCGCGCCAGCGAACGGTAGGAGATCAATTCGCGATCGATGTTGCGGGCCAGATCGGCTTCCGCGACGCTCTGGCGATAGGAGCCGACGCCGGCGGAGACCCGCTCGAAGCCCATATAGGCAAAGCCCATGGTGGCTGCCGACAGCGCCAGCGTGACGGCAAAGCCGAGCATGATCTTGGCGCGAAATCTGAGGGTTGGGATCCTGATCGACAACGATCGCTTCAGCCCCGGCATTCCAACCCCCGTCTTCATTCTGAAAACCACGCGAGGTCCGGCAGCAACCCGCCCCAGACCCCGGAGCGCAAAACTAAGGCAGAATCGATAAGGCCCGGTAAATGGGCAGCGGCCGCCCGGTCCGGCGCGATACTACCTTGGTCGGGCTAGGAGGGTGGGTAAGGTGATTGACGCGCGGGTCCGGCCCGATAGTTTAGAACCGATCAAACCTGACCCTGCCCGGGCCAGGAGAACACATCGGGAGGTGTCCCATGTCATCGCGTCGACCGGCGCCATCGGCGCTTGCGGCGAGCGTAGCTGCCGGCGCGGTCGCCCGGCCAATGGCATTTCCCCTCACGACCTGAAAGACACGGGCAAGCCGGAACGCGAGCCATCGCGGCATGGCCCGGACGCCCTCACGACCCGCGCGGGCTCAACCGGCCGCGCCAAGAAAAGCAAAAAATTCTGGTCAGGGAGAGCGCCTTTGGCGAAGCAGAACGGTAGCGCCGCCGACAGTATAGTCGTGGTGCAGGCAAAGACCGACGGGCCGCGGGAAGCAGCCGACGAGATCGCGCGCCAACTGGCGGCGGCTGATCTCGCGATGCTCGTGGTGTTCGTGTCGCCGGTCTATGAGCCGCAGACATTCATTGCCGAACTGTCCAGCCGGATGCCCGACGTTCCGATCTTCGGCTGCACCACGGCCGGCGAATTGTCGCCCAGCGGTTGGGACGAGGACAGCGTCGTCGCGATGGGCTTCAACGCGGCCGATTTCATCATCGCGGCCCGGCCGCTGTTCGACCTTTCGACATTTCGGGTCGACCACGGTCGCTCGATGTGCACCGAACTGCAGAACGAATTCGCGCAGCGCACCGAGCATTGCGATCACACCCATGATTCCTTCGGGCTGCTCTTCATCGACGGCATGTGCCAGCGTGAGGAGACCATCATGTCGGCGATCTATGCATCGCTCGGCGATATCCCGGTGGTCGGCGGCTCCGCCGGCGACGGCCTGCGCTTCGAGAAGTCCTGGGTCTTCCATGGCGGCGAGGCCTTTACCGATGCCGCGGTCCTGATCCTGATCCGGACCCGGCTGCCGTTCCGCCTGTTCAAGTGCGACCACTTCGAACCGACCTCGACCAAGATGGTGGTGACCGAGGCCGACATCGAACACCGCATCGTCAAGGAATTGAATGCCGAGCCGGCCGCGCTGGAATATTCCCGCGCCGTCGGCCTCAGCGACAGCAAGCTCGAATTGTTCTCGTTCGCCGCGCACCCCGTGCTGGTTCGCGTCGGCGGCGCCTATTACGCGCGATCGATCCAGCGCACCAACCCGGACGGATCGCTGCAATTCTTCTGCGCCATCGACGAGGGCATGGTGCTGACGGTGGCGCGCGAGCGCGACCCGATCGACGTGACGAGCCGCCTGCTCAAGGAGCTGACCGAGGATCTCGGCGAGGTGTCGATGTTCATCGGCTTCGAATGCGTGCTGCGCCGGCTCGACGTCGAGCAGCGCCAGCTGTCGCGGGAGATGTCGGAGCTCTATCGCCGCAACAAAGTGATTGGCTTTCAGACCTATGGCGAGCAGTATCGCTCCATGCATGTCAACCAGACGCTGACCGGCATCGCCATCGGCAAGCGGGCACTCGCGCCGCAATGACGGATACCAAGACCACGCGAATTGCGGCGCTCGAACGCGAGGCCGAGAAGCTGCGCAAGATCAACGCGGCGCTAATGTCGCGCGTCGAACGCTCGACCGATCAGCAGCTCAACGCCTTCTCACTGTTCGAGACCGCGATCGCGCTGGACCAGCAGGTGCGCGACCGCACCCAGCAGCTCAAGCACGCGCTGCAATCGCTGGAGAAAACCAACGGTCGCCTGCTGCAGGCCAAGCAGCAGGCCGAGGCGGCGAGTTCTCTGAAATCATCCGTGCTGGTCTCGGTCACGCACGATCTGTTGCAGCCGCTGAATGCGGCGCGGCTGACGCTGTCCGCGCTGACCGAGATGGCAACCGAATCCAAGAGCGGCGCGCTGACCGATCAGATCGATCGTTCGCTGGCGACGCTCGAGGACATGCTGCGGACGCTGCTCGACATCTCCAAGCTCGATGCGGGCGTACTCAGGCCCGAATTCGGACCGGTCGCGATCGCCTCGCTGTTCGAGCCGCTGGAGCAGGAATTTGTCGCGACCGCCGCCAAGCGCAATCTCGGCTTCCGGATCATGCCGTCGTCCGCGGTGGTTCGCTCCGATCCGCTGATGCTGCGACGGATCCTGCAAAACCTTGTCGCCAATGCGCTGCGCTACACCCAGCGCGGCAGCGTGCTGATGGGATGCCGGGCCAGGGGCGATGACATCTGCATCGAGGTGCACGACACCGGGCCGGGCATTCCGGAAGCGCAGCGCGAAGCCATCTTCGTCGAGTTTCAGCGCGGCGAGACCAGCGCCGGCGACAAGGCCGGCATCGGGCTTGGTCTTTCGATCGTGCGCCGGTTTGCCGACCTGCTCGGCCATGACATCAGGCTGAGCTCGCGCGCCGGCAAGGGCTCGGTGTTCTCGGTCACCGTGCCCCGCACCCAGGATCCGGTTGCGATCCCGGTGCGCGAGCAGGCCAGCGTCGACTATCGCTATGGCGGCATGGAGGGCGCCAAGATCCTGCTGATCGAGAACGACCTCTCGAGCGCCGAGGGGCTCGCCCATTTGCTGGAGAAATGGGGCTGCGACGTCGCGGTGACGATCTCCAAGACCGAGGCGCTCGAGCGCATCCACGCGCTCGACGGCATTCCCGACGCCATCATCGCCGATCTGCATCTCGACAATGGCGAGACCGGTATTCAGGCCGTCGACGTCATCCGCGGGGCGATCAACGCCAAGGTTCCGGCGATCATCGTGACGGCCGACTACTCGGCCAAGGCCGCCTCCGACGTATCGGCGTTCGGCCATGAGCTGTTGAAGAAGCCGATCAAGCCCGCCGAGATGCGCTCGCTGCTGTCGTTCCTCTTGGCGGCGGAGCAGTCGGGCGCGCGGTTATGATCAAAGCGTTTTCGAGCGAAGTGGATACCGGTTCGCGTGAAGAAAACGCGTCAGACAAGAACTTAGAGCCCCGTTCCGATTCCATCGGAACGGATAAAGGCTCTAGTCGCCATGCGACAACGGCGAGGCCGTCACCGGCGCGTGGTCCTGCTTGCCGAAGTCCAGCTTCGACAGCGCGATGATGGCCTCGGTGCGGCTGCGCACGCCGAGCTTGCGCAGGATCTCCGAGACATGCACCTTCACGGTGGTGACCGAGATATCGAGCTCATAGGCGATGTGCTTGTTCTGCAGGCCGCGGCAGATCATGTCGAGCACGCGAAGCTGCTGCGCGGTGAACTGGCCGAGCTGCTGCACCAGCTCGCGCGTCTCGGCCTGGGCCTTCCGCGCGGTGGCGGTATCGCGGAAGCGCGTCGGCAGGCACACCGCGCCTTCGAGGATGCCGCGCAACAGCCGCGCCAGCTCGAGCTTCGGCGTCGACTTCGGGATGTAGCCGGAAATGCCGAGCGAGATCGCGCCGCCGACGATCCGGGGATCGTCATGCGCCGACACGATCACGAGCGCGCTGCGCGGCGCGGCGGCACGCACCCGGTAGGCGCCGAGCAGGCCCGTGGTCCCGGGCATCGACAGATCGAGCAGGATCAAATCGAGGCCGTCGCGCGCGGCGATCACATCCAGCGCACCGTCGATCGAGGTCGCCTGCAGCACCTCGGCATCGGGAAATTCGGCCCCGATCACGCCGATCAGGGCGGCACGGAACAGCGGGTGATCCTCGACGATCAGCAATCGAGGCGCACCCGCCTTGCCGGGCGGCGGCTCGTCCGCCAGGGGCGCGGTCGTGGTCAATGCTGCGCCGTCCTCCCTCAGATGCTCATGACAGCCATTGTGCGCGCGACGTTATCTCAAAGCCGGTTGGCAGCCTATAGGCAGGATATCCAATGCGCCCGCCTCGCAGTGCAGCACGGCTAGGGCGCCTTCTCCGCCTTTGCGCCCGAACAGGCCTCCGGGACCGGAAGCGGAATCTTGCCAAGCTCGATGATCGCCTTGTTGCGGCTGAACAGCTTCAGCTTGCGCAGGATCTCGGTCACATGCGCCTTCACGGTGGATTCCGCGAGCTTGAGCTCGGCGGCGATCTCGCGGTTCTGCAGGCCGCGGATGATCAGATGAAGCACGCGAATTTGCTGCGGCGTCAGCTTCTGGATGCGTTCGCGCAGCGTCCGCGCCGTCTCGGACTGTTCCAGCGCGCCGACCGCGACGAAATCCCGCGGCGCCGAGACCGACCCGCTCAGCACGCGCGCGATCGCCTGCGAGAGCTCGCCGAGCGAGGTTGACTTCGGCAGATAGCCGACCGCGCCCATCTCGAGCGCCTCGCGGATGGTGTGCTTGTCCTCCTCGCTCGAGACGATCGCGATCGGCAGCCGCGGATAGCGATCCCTGATCTTCTGGAAGCCGGAGAAGCCGACCACGTCGGGCAGCAGCAGGTCGAGCAGCGCCAGGTCGATATTCGGCTCGCTGGCGAGGATACCAAGGGCCCCCTTGATCGAGGTAGCCTCATAGATCCGGGCATCGGGATGCGAGATGCGGATGGCGTTGCCAAGCGCCTCCCCGAACAGGGGATGATCGTCGATGATCAGGAACCCCATCATGAGGACCCTCGCACGGCTCAAGCCTCCGTTCCGATTGGATCGGAACGGAGCTCTCGATTCATGTTCTGACGCGTTTTCTTCACGCGAACCGGTATCCACTTCGCTTGAAAACGCTCCTCTTGCGAATCGCAGCTTCTAGTTTGATCCGCCGGTATCCTGCACGCTCTGCAGATAGACATATACGTTTCTGAGCTCGTCGTCGTTGAAGACGTCCTTCCAGGCCGGCATGCCCTTGGCCGGCCGCCCGTCATGGACCGTCTTCCAGAATGTCGATTCCATGTCGTCAGCATAGCGCTTCTTGAGCAGCCTGAGATCGATCTTTCGCTCGGCCTGCACCGCGTCCGGGCCGTGGCAATGCGCGCAGGTTCCGTTGAAGACCTCCCGCCCGGCGGTGGCATCCCCCTTGGCGTCCCCTTTGGCATCGCCTGCGGTCGCGGCGGTCTGAACCGGTTTCTCGGCCGCGGCTACCTGCCCGACCGTGACGGGCTCGCTGGCGCCGACGGACGACGTCGTCGCCCGGTCGGCCTCGCCGAACTTCACCGGTGCGCCGTTCGGCACGCCATATTTGGCAAACAGGGCGGAAATCTCCGGCTGCAGTGACGGCAGCACGCCGTCGACTTCATCGCGCAGCGCACCGGACGCCTTGGCGAAACCGATCGCGGTCGCCCAGAGCAGGCCGTCGCCCTCGGTCGGCACGATCTGATATTTGTCGCCGTAGCTGGTCTTGTTGAGCCAACCGGCCACCGGCGCCCAGATGAAGGCGATGTCGACCTTGCCCTGTTCGAGCGCCGTCATGCCCTCCTCCGGGCTGAGCACGGTGACCTTCCGGATGTCGTCGCGCAGCGCGAGCAGGTTCTGCGGCGTCGATTGATACTGCACCGCAACCCGCAATCCCCTGAGGTCGTCGATGCCGGCAAGCTTGCGGTCCTTGCCACCGACCAGTGCATAGCCTTCATGGGCGATCGGCTTCGAGAAGATCACCGCCGCGCCCATGAAATCGTCGATCAAAGGCAGGCCGATCATGGCGTCGCACTGCTTGCTGAGCAGCGTCTCCCGCACGGTGCGCTTGCCGAAATAGGACTTGTACCAATTGGTGCTCACCGTCCGGCCGAGCTTTTGCGCCACCGCCTGGCCGATCTCGAGATAGAGGCCGGGCTTGCCCGGGTCGTCGCTCGAGAACGGCAGGTTGGTCGGGTCGGCGCAGAGCCGCAGCGGCGGCTTTGTCTCGTCGGCGCCGGCCGCCAGGGCCGGCACCATAAGCAGGGCGGAGAGCAGCACGGTCCGGATTGCATGTTCCAACCGCGTGTTGCGCGAGGGGGTGCGCAGTTCGTTTCGGGCGATGCAAGACACGGACAATGCTGCCTCCTTGACGATCGTTACTGCAGGGCGAACACGAACAGCGAGCCGCCTTCGGGCGCCGCGGCGACCATCTTCTTGCCGATGTCACCGAGGAAGGCCGGCAGCGCCGCGGTGCGTCCGACCACGATCGCGACATACTGCTTGCCGTCGACCGAATAGGTCACGGGACCGGCGCCGATGCCGCTGCCGAGGTTCTTGCTCCACAGCACCTTGCCGTTCTTGGCATCGATGGCGCGGAAGTCGCCGTGCAGATTGCCGGAGAACACCAAATTGCCGCCGGTCGTCAGCGTGCCGCCGTTGAAGGGCAGGTCTTCCTTGATGCTCCACACCTTCTTGTTGGCGATCGGATCCCAGGCCACGAGCTCGCCGAGGAAGCCGCCGGGACCCGGCTTGGTCGGGAATTCGGCGCCGAGATAGAACACGCCGCGCTTGTAGTTCACGTCAGAGACCGACCAGTCCATGCAGACGTTGTTGCTAGGGATGTAGACGAGGCCGGTCTGCGGGTTGAACGACATCGGCTGCCAGTTCTTGCCGCCGATCAGGTTCGGGCAGATGTCCTTGGCGGGATGGCCGGGGCCCGGACGCTTGTCCGGATCCTCTTCCGCCCGCATCGTGTTGACGTCCCACTTCTTGGCCCAGTTGGCGAAGACGTATTTCTCGGCCGAGATCACCTTGCCGGTCTCGCGGTTGGCCACGAAGAAGAAGCCGTTGCGGTCCGCCTTCATCAGGACCGGCGTTTCGGCACCCTTGATCTTCAGGTCGGCGAGCAGCAGTTCGTTGACGCCGTCATAGTCCCAGGCGTCGGCCGGCGTGCCCTGGATGTGCCACTTGATCTTGCCGGTGTTGGGGTCGATCGCCAGCGTCGAGGCCGTGTAGAGGTTGGTCAGCTTGCCGAAATTGCCGTCGCCGGTGGAACGCACCGCGGTATTCCACGGTCCCGGATTGCTGGTACCCCAGTAGACCGTGTCGGTCTTGGCGTCGTAGGAGCCGACCAGCCAGGCGGCGCCGCCGCCATGCAGCCCGGTGTCGCCCTTCCAGGTGTCGCTGCCGGGCTCGCCCGGCGCCGGCACGGTGAAGGTCTGCCAGAGCAGCTTGCCGTCCTTGAGGGAGAAGGCCTGCAACGAGCCGCGGACGCCGTATTCGCCACCGCCGAAGCCGGTGATCACCTTGTCGCGGACGATCAGCGGCGGCGAGGTGATGACCGAGCCCTGCTTGTAGTCGACCACGGTCGAGGTCCACAGCTCCTTGCCGCTTTCGGCATCGAGCGCGGTCAGCTTGCCGTCGAGGCGGCCGACGAAGATCTTGCCGTCGGCATAGGACACGCCGCGGTTATTGACGTCGCAGCAGGCGTATTGAAGCACGTCATCCGGAATGTCGGGCTGCCAGGTCCACTTGCGCGCACCGGTCGCGGCGTCGATCGCATAGACGTATTTCGGCCCCCACGAGGTCGACACGAACAGCGTCTTGCCGATCACCAGCGGCGAGGACTCGTTGGAGCGCAGCGAGGCCAGCGACAGCGAGTAGACCAGCTGCAGCTTGCCGGCGTTCTCGGAATTGATCTGCTTCAACGGGCTGAAACGCGTATTGCCGTAGTCGTGGCCTGCGATCGCCCATCCGTTGGGATCGGACGCCGCCTTTACGACGGAATCATTCGCTTTCGACGCGCCAATGCCTGCCAGCACCATGGCGACCAGCGACACACCGGCAAAGAAAATCCCGCTCCTCAGCTTCATTGGCTTCCTCCAATATGGTTTCGTTGCCGCGATGGATGCATCGCGCGCGCGGATCGATACCCAATTTCATGAACCAGCGATCTTGCGTCGCTGCGTCGGCGATGAAAATGACAGCAACGCTTTTGCGTCGTTATAGGCGGAAGGTAGTAGCAATCGCGGCGGCGATTTTGGCGCGCCGCAGGCAGCGTCAGTCGGCCCAAAATCGCTTGCGCCGCAGCGCATTTTCGTCACGCCGGAGCACGCCGGCAGCCGCTTGCAAATTGCCCATCGAACGGCCGCCTGCTAGGATCGCAGGCACAGCCCGGAGCGTTCATGACAGGGCCGCAACTACGACTTTGATCGCGGTTACGTCCCATATGAAGCGTGGTCTACTGGGCCCATAACGAAGCTATTGGGAGAAACGCGTGTCTACAGTCAAACTGACGGTAAACGGCAAGGCGGTCTCGGTCGACGTTGAGGACCGAACCCTCCTCGTGCACCTGTTGCGCGAAAACCTGAACCTAACCGGCACCCATGTCGGCTGCGATACCAGCCAGTGCGGCGCCTGCGTCGTCCATGTCGATGGACGGGCGGTCAAATCCTGCACCATGCTGGCCGGGCAGGCGGCGGGCTCCAACGTCACCACGATCGAAGGCCTCGCCAAGGGCGACGAGCTGCATCCGATGCAGGCGGCGTTCCGCGACAATCACGGCCTGCAGTGCGGCTATTGCACCCCCGGCATGATCATGTCCGCGGTGGACATCGTGCATCGCCATGGCGGCAAGCTCGACGAGGAAACGGTTCGCCACGAGCTCGAAGGCAACATCTGCCGCTGCACCGGTTACCACAACATCGTCAAGGCGGTGCTCGACGCTGCCGGCCGCATGAAGGTTGCGCAGGCCGCCGAATAGCGCGCCACGCAGCGCGCATGATCAAGCTCACCACCGCCGGTCTCGATGGAAACGGCGGCAAATCGAATCTCCGGTCGGGAGGACTAGACAATGGGTGTTGAAGGAATTGGCGCACGTGTCGTGCGCAAGGAAGATCGCCGGTTTATCACCGGACAAGGACGTTACGTCGACGACGTCAAAATGGTCGGCATGAGCTACGCTCACTTCATTCGCAGCCCGCATGCACATGCCAAGGTCAAGGGCATCGATTCCGCCGAGGCCATGAAGATGCCCGGCGTGATCGCAGTGCTGACGGGACAGCAGATCGTCGACGACAAGGTCGGCAATCTGATCTGCGGCTGGGCCATCACCTCGAAGGACGGCTCACCGATGAAAATGGGCGCGTGGCCGGCGATGGCGCCGGAGACCGTGCGCTTTGTCGGACAGGCGGTCGCGGTCGTGATCGCCGAGACCAAGAACCAGGCCAGGGACGCCGCCGAAGCGGTCGTCGTCGATTACGAAGAGCTTCCCGCAGCGGCCGACATCAAGGCCGCGATCAAGCCGGGCGCGCCGCAGCTTCATCCCGAAGCCCCCGGCAACATCGTGTATGACTGGCATCTCGGCGACGAAGCCGCGGTCAAGGATGCGTTCAGCAAGGCCGCCAATGTGGTGACGCTCGACCTCACCAATAACCGCCTGGTGCCGAATGCGATGGAGCCGCGTGCGGCGATCGCGCATTACGACCAGGCCGAAGAGCACTATACGCTCTACACGACATCGCAGAACCCGCACGTCGCCCGCCTCGTGCTGTCGGCGTTCTACAACATCGCGCCCGAGCACAAGCTGCGCGTGATCGCGCCCGACGTCGGCGGCGGCTTCGGCTCCAAGATCTACATCTATCCCGAAGAGATGGTGGCGCTTTGGGCCTCGAAGAAGGTGGGTCGCCCGGTGAAGTGGACCGGCGACCGTTCCGAAGCCTTCCTCACCGACGCGCACGGCCGCGACCATGTCTCGAAGGCGGAGTTGGCGTTCGACAAGGACAACAAGATCCTTGGCCTGCGGGTGAAGACCCACGCCAATTTCGGCGCCTATATGTCGCTGTTCTCCTCGGCGGTGCCGACCTATCTCTACGCGACGCTGCTGTCGGGCCAGTACGTGATTCCGGCGATCTATGCCGAGGTGATCGGCGTCTACACCAACACCACGCCGGTCGACGCCTACCGCGGCGCCGGCCGTCCCGAGGCGAGCTATCTGATCGAGCGCATGATGGAGACGGCGGCGCGGCAGTTGAAGGTCGATCCGACCGAGCTGCGCAAGAAGAACTTCATCACCCAGTTCCCGTATCAGACGCCTGTGATCATGGCGTATGACATCGGCGACTTCCACGCCTCGATCGATGCCGCGATGAAGGCGATCGACTATGCCGGCTTCCCGGCCCGCAAGGCCAAGGCCAAAGCCGACGGCAAGCTGCGCGGCATCGGCATCTCCTGCTACATCGAGGCCTGCGGCATCGCGCCGTCGAAGGCGGTCGGCAGTCTCGGCGCCGGCGTCGGCCTGTGGGAGTCGGCTGAGATCCGCGTCAACCCGGTCGGCACCATCGAGGTGCTCACCGGTTCGCACAGCCACGGCCAGGGCCACGAAACGACGTTCTGCCAGATCATCGCAGAGCGGCTCGGCGTGCCGATCAGCCAGGTCTCGATCGTCCATGGCGACACCGACAAGGTGCAGTTCGGCATGGGCACCTACGGCTCGCGCTCGCTCGCAGTCGGCGGTACGGCGATCGTGAAGGCGATGGAGAAGGTGGAAGCCAAAGCCAAGAAGATCGCGGCGCATGCGCTCGAGGCGTCCGAGAGCGACATCGTGATCGAGAACGGCGAGTTCAAGGTCACCGGCACCGACAAGTCGATCGCGCTGCCGATGGTCGCGCTCGCCGCCTATACCGCGCACAACCTGCCTGATGGCATGGAGCCCGGGCTGAAGGAGACGGCGTTCTACGACCCGACCAACTTCACCTTCCCGGCCGGCGCCTATATCTGCGAGCTCGAGGTCGATCCGGGCACCGGCAAGACTTCCTTCGTCAACTTCGTGGCGGCGGACGATTTCGGCCGGCTGATCAACCCGATGATTGTCGAGGGCCAGGTCCATGGCGGCCTTGCGCAGGGCATCGGCCAGGCGCTGCTCGAGGGCGCGGTCTATGACGACACCGGTCAGCTCGTGACCGCGTCCTTCATGGACTACACCATGCCGCGTGCCGACGACCTGCCGTCGTTCCAGCTTTCCCACACCACGACGCTGTGTCCGGGCAACCCGCTCGGCGTCAAGGGCTGCGGCGAAGCCGGCGCGATTGGCGCCTCTGCCGCCGTGATCAACGCGATCACGGACGCCATCGGCAACAACAAGCTGGAAATGCCGGCGACGCCCGATCGCGTCTGGCACGCCATTCACGGTTGAGGGAGGAAGAGCCATGTATGAGACAAATTATCACCGCGCTTCCTCGGTCGCTGACGCCGCCGCAACCTTCGCCAAAGGCGCGGAATCAAAATTCCTCGCCGGCGGACAAACCTTGCTTCCGGTGATGAAGCAGCGTCTTGCCGCGCCTTCCGACGTGATCGACCTCTCCAAGGTGCAGGAGATGATCGGCATCGAGGTCTCGGGCGACACCGTCACCATCAAGGCCGCGACGCCGCATTACGATGTGGCGCAAAGCGACGCTGTGCAGAAGGCGATCCCGGCGCTCGCCAATCTGGCGTCGATGATCGGCGATCCCGCCGTGCGCTATCGCGGCACGATCGGCGGCTCGCTCGCCAACAACGACCCGGCGGCGGATTATCCGGCGGCGGTGCTGGCGCTGGGCGCGACGATCAAGACCAACAAGCGGTCGATCGCGGCGGAGGACTACTTCAAGGGCCTGTTCACGACGGCGCTCGAGGATGGCGAGATCATCACCGCGGTATCGTTCCCGGTCCCGGCCAAGGCGGGCTATGCGAAATTCCCGAACCCGGCCTCGCGCTTCGCACTGACCGGCGTGTTCGTCGCCAAGACCAAGTCGGGCGACGTCCGCGCCGCCGCCACCGGCGCGTCGCAGAGTGGCGTCATGCGGGTCGCGCCGATCGAGCAGGCGCTGAAGGCGAACTGGGCGGCCTCGGCGCTCGACAGCGTGACGATCCCGGCGAGCGGCCTGCTCGCCGACATCCACGGCTCGGCAGACTATCGCGCGAACCTGATCAAGGTGATGGGGCAACGCGCGGTGACCGCTGCCGGCTGATAGCGCCTAAACACAAGTCCGGAGCGGCGCGCAGCGATGCGCGCCGTTCGCGTTTTACCGCCGCTCCAAGGCAAAAGACGCTTGCCACATCCCGCATTAGGCGAGACAATTTAGCTAATCAGCTAATTAAAAATACCGTCCCACGGACGGCTGGGAGAACGCATGAAGTTCGGCACCAAGCCAGCCGTGACATCTCAGCCGCCTAGCGCCCCGCAACCAACGGAATAACAACGTGCTCGATAAACCCGCCTCCCAGACCGCCGCTCGCACCTCGGGCCCGCTCGCCGGCTTCCGCATCGTCGAATTCGCCGGCATCGGCCCCGGCCCGTTCGCCTGCATGCTGCTCGCCGACATGGGCGCCGAGGTCATCACGCTCGATCGGGTCGGCGCGGGCAAGAATCTGAAGGCGGTCGCAACCCGCGGCCGCAAGGTCATCGAGCTCGACCTCAAGAACAAGGCGGCGATTGCCGAAGTGCTCGACCTGCTCGGCCATGCCGACGCGCTGATCGAGGGCTTTCGTCCCGGCGTGATGGAGCGCCTCGGCCTCGGCCCCGATGTCGTGCTCGCGCGCAATCCAAGGCTAGTCTATGGCCGCATGACCGGCTGGGGCCAGGAAGGCCCGCTGGCCAATGCCGCCGGCCATGACATCAACTACATCTCGATCACGGGCGCGCTCGCTGCGATCGGTACCAAAGAGAAGCCGGTGCCGCCGCTCAACCTGGTCGGCGATTTCGGCGGCGGCGCGCTCTACCTCGTGGTCGGCGTGCTCGCCGCGCTGCTGGAAGCGCAGAAGTCCGGCAAGGGCCAGGTGGTCGATACCGCGATGTGCGACGGCGCGGCGTCGCTGATGTCGATGTTCTACGACATGGCCGCGCAGGGCCGCTGGAGCGGCGGTCGCGACCAGAATTTCCTGGACGGCGGCGCGCATTTCTACGGCGTCTACGAATGCTCCTGCGGCAACTTCATCTCGATCGGCTCGATCGAGCCGCAGTTCTACGCGCTGCTGCGCAAGCATGCCGACCTGACCGACGCCGACTTCGACGCGCAGATGGACCGCAAGGCCTGGCCGGCGCTGAAGGAGAAGCTGACCCGAGTGTTCAAGAGCAAGTCGCGCGCCGACTGGTGCACGATCATGGAAGGCACCGACATCTGCTTCGCGCCGATCCTGACCATGGAGGAAGCCCCCAAGCATCCGCACATGGCAGCCCGCCAGGTGTTCGTCGAACGCCACGGCGTCACCCAGCCCGCCCCCGCGCCGCGCTTCTCGCGCACGCCGTCGGCAATCCGCGAGCCGGAGTTGGCGAGCATCGGGGACGTGACAGCGGCTTGGAAGGCGGGGAAATAATTCACCGTCGTCCCGGCGAAGGCCGGGACCCATTACCCCAAATGCCGGCTATTGTGCGACGTTGGGGCCGCTATCCCTTCTACAACTAGACTCGGTGGTTATGGGTCCCGGCCTTCGCCGGGACGACGACTGAGAGTTTTGAGCGAACGCGCTCCCCTCCAAGGGCCTACGCCGCGTGATCGACCTTCAGCACGCCGCGGCGGATCTGGTCTTCCTCGATCGATTCGAACAGCGCCTTGAAGTTGCCTTCGCCGAAGCCGTCGTCGCCCTTGCGCTGGATGAACTCGAAGAAGATCGGCCCGATCGCGTTGGCCGAGAAGATCTGCAGCAGCACCTTGGTCTGATCGCCGTCGACCACGCCCTCGCCGTCGATCAGGATGCCGTTGGTCTTGAGCCGCGCGACGTCCTCGCCGTGCTTGGGCAGGCGGGCGTCGATCCGCTCGAAATAGGTGTCGGGCGGCGACGGCATGAACGGCAGGCCGTCGGCGCGCAACCTCTCGACCGTCGTGTGGATGTCGCGCGCGCCGCAGGCGATGTGCTGGATGCCCTCGCCGCGATAGACGTTGAGATATTCCTCGATCTGACCGGAATCGCCGGCGTCCTCATTGATCGGGATCCGGATCTTGCCGTCCGGGCTGGTCAGCGCGCGGGAGAACAGGCCGGACGCGCGGCCTTCGATGTCGAAAAAGCGGATCTGGCGGAAGTTGAACAGCTTGGCATAGAAGCCGGTCCAGACATCCATGCGGCCGCGATGGACATTGTGGGTGAGGTGATCGACGTAATACAGGCCCGAGCCCGCGGGGCGCGGGTTGGCCGCGCCGAGCCACTCGAACTCGGCATCATAGGCCGAACCCTTGGCGCCGTAGCGGTCGACGAAATAGAGCAGGCTGCCGCCGATGCCCTTGATCGCGGGCACATCGAGCGCCTTGGCTTTGGACGCGACATCCGCCGGCTCGGCGCCGAGCGCGATCGCGCGCTCATAGGCATGCTTCGCGTCGACCACGCGGAACGCCATCGACGGCGCGCAGGGGCCGTGCGCGGCGACGAAGTTGAAGCCGTGGCTGCCCAGCTCCTCATTGACGAGATAGTTGATGTCGCCCTGGCGATAGACCGTGATTGCCTTGGTCCGGTGGCGGGCGACCGCGACAAAGCCCATCAGCTTGAACAGCGCGTGCAGCTCCGCCGGATTCGGGTGGGCGTATTCGACGAATTCGAAGCCGTCGGTGCCCATCGGGTTCTCGGTGCTGATCTCGGCCGGCGGCGCATCGTGCGGAAACGGACCCATGGCGGCAACTCCCTGATTTGTCTGGAGATCAATTTCCGTCACTTGCTCCGCAATGTGCGTGCAAAATAGGTCCATTTTTGCTATTCTCGCGCACGATCTGTGCATGAAATGGACATTCTGCGCATGACTGAAGTCGACGCCTTCGACCTGAAAATGCTCGCCGCGCTGCAGGACGATGGCCGGCTGACCAACCAGCAGCTGGCCGACCTCGTCGGGCTGTCGGCATCGCAATGCTCGCGGCGGCGGATGCGGCTGGAGGAGGAGGTCATCGCCGGCTACCACGCCGAGCTCGCCGGCGAAGCGCTCGGCTTCGGCCTGATCGCCTTCATCCACATCACGCTGGCGACCCACTCGCCCGACAACGCCAAGCGGTTTCGCGAGCTGGTCAACCGCGTCGACGATATCCAGGAGGCCTACGCGCTGACCGGGGATGCCGACTACGTGCTCAAGGTGATGCTGCGCGACCTCAAGAGCCTGTCCGACATCGTCAACAACGTGCTGATGCCGCACCAGAGCGTGGCCCACGTGCGCTCGTCGATCGTGCTCGACCGCCTGAAGGAGAGCACCAGGCTGCCGCTGAAAGCGCTACAGGCGTGATGGCTCAAATCGAGGGAAATCCGCCATTCGCTTTTGCGGCTTGGCTTGCGATCATTCCAGCAACGGCAAGAGAGACGAACCATGGCGCTGCAGCTGCGACCGAACTGCGAATATTGCGACAAGGACCTGCCACCCAGCGCAACCGACGCGCGGATCTGCTCCTATGAATGCACGTTCTGTGCGGATTGCGCCGAGACCAAGCTCGGCAATGTCTGCCCGAACTGCGGCGGCGGCTTCGCGCCGCGGCCGATCCGCCCGGCCAAGCCGTGGCGGGCGGGTGTCTGCACCGTGAACCAGCCGCCGTCCGACAAGCGGGTGCATCTGAAATACAGCCTCGAGGACGTCGCGGCGAATACCGCGCGGCTGAAGGATGTCAGGCCCGAGGAGCGGTGAGACTCACTCGTCATTGCGAGCGAAGCGAAGCAATCCATTCTCTCCATGACGCGGATGGATGGATTGCTTCGTCGCTTCGCTCCTCGCAATGACGGCCCCGCTGTCGGGCTCCTTCCCCCTGAAAGGGGGAAGGTGGGATGGGGGTCAGCCGCGGGCGCCGGCGTTCGCGGAGAGAGCGGATCCCCACCCGGTTTGCTGCGCAACCGACCTCCCCTTTTTCAAGGGGAGGTGAAGCAGCGGAATACGCGGAGAGCTACTCCGCCGCGACGATGGTGCCTTCGACCTCGCCGAAGCCGACGCGATAGCCGTCGCCCTGGCACCAGCCGCGCATCACCAGTGAATCGCCATTTTCAAGGAACGAGCGCGTGACGCCGCTGGCGAGCTCGACCGGCTCGGTGCCGTTCCAGCTGATCTCCAGGAGACTGCCGCGCTGATGCTTTTCGGGGCCGGAGATCGTGCCGCTGCCTAAGAGATCGCCGACATTCATCGCGCAGCCGCTGGAAGCGTGGTGCACGAGCTGCTGCACCGACGACCAGTACATGTATTTGAAGTTGGTGCTGCAGATCGTCTTCGCCTCGTTCATCGCACCGGCGCGCAGCGCGACGTCGAGCTGCATGTCGTAATTGTTCGGCTGGGTCTGCTTCAGGTACGCCAGCGGCTCGGGCTGCTGCGCCGGACCTTGCATGCGGAACAGCTCCAGCGCCTCGCGCGTCACCACCCACGGGCTGATCGAGGTCGCGAACGCCTTGGCCTGGAACGGGCCGAGCGGCACGTATTCCCACTGCTGGATGTCGCGCGCGCTCCAGTCGTTGAGGATGACGAAGCCGAAGATCATCTCCTCGGCCTGCTTCTCCGTCAGCATCTCGCCCATCGGCGAGGCCTGGCCGACCACCACGCCCATCTCGAGTTCGAAGTCGAGCCGCTTGCAGGCGCCGAAGCTCGGCACCTCCGATGTCGGCGGCTTCAGCTGGCCGCGCGGACGCCGCACCTTGGTGCCTGACACGACGACAGTCGAGGCGCGGCCGTTATAGCCGATCGGCATATGCAGCCAGTTCGGCTGCAGCGCATTGTCCTTGCCGCGGAACATGACGCCGACATTGGTGGCGTGCTCCTTCGACGAATAGAAATCGGTGTAGCCCGAAACCACAAACGGCATGTACAGCCTGACGTCAGCCATCGGCACCAGCGCCCGCGCCCGCAATTCCCTGTTGTCGCGCAGCTCCGGATGATCCGAGCGCAGCAGCTCGCTGATCCGCGCCCGCGTCGCCGACCACACTTTCGGCCCGAGCGCCATGAAGGCGTTGAGAGACGGTTGCGAGAACACGCCGAGCGGCCCGACATCGAGCCGCGAGTCCTGCTCGAGCTCCCAGAGGTCGAGCACATAATCGCCGATCGCAACGCCGACGCGCGGCGCTAGGCCATCCTTCGACGAGAACACGCCGTAAGGCAGGTTCTGGATCGGGAAGTCGGAGGTGGGCGCGACGTCGATGAAGGAGCGGAGCTTTGGATCGTTGGGGTGGGTCATCGTTTTCTCGATGCAATAATGTGGTGCCACTTTAGCCACCCTCCCCTGGAGGGGGAGGGTCGGCTCGCATGGAGCGAAGCGAAATGCGAGACGGGGTGGGGTGATCCCTCCACTCGGGTACCGCCTCAAAGGAGAGACTGTCACCCCACCCCGCCGCTCATTTCATTCGCGTCGACCCTCCCCCTTCAGGGGAGGGTAAGATCACGGCTTGTTCGGGTCGAACTTCTTCTCCAAACCCTTCCAGCAATCCGAGTAATCGTCCTGCAGCGTCGACGACGTCGCGGCGTGCCGTGTCACCCGCTGCGGAAAGCGGGTCTCGAACATGAAGGCCATCGTGCCGGTCAGCTTCACCGGCTTCAGCTCGCTGTTGCTGGCGTGCTCGAAGGCTTCGCGGTCGGGGCCATGCGGCAGCATGCAATTGTGCAGGCTGATGCCGCCGGGCACAAAGCCCTGCGGCTTTGCGTCGTAGACGCCGTAGATCAGCCCCATGAACTCCGACATGATGTTCATGTGGTACCACGGCGGACGGAAGGTGTTGTCGGCCACCATCCAGCGCTCCGGGAAGATCACGAAGTCGATATTCGCGGTGCCCGCGGTCTCCGACGGCGAGGTCAGCACCGTGAAGATCGAGGGATCGGGATGATCGAAGGCGATCGCGCCGACGGGCGAGAAGGTGCGCAAATCGTATTTGTAGGGCGCGTAATTGCCGTGCCAGGCGACCACGTCGATCGGCGAGTGCGGCAGCGTGGTCTTGAACAGCGAGCCGCCCCATTTCACGTAGAGTTCGGTCGGCGTGTCCTTGTCCTCGTAGCTCGCCACCGGCGTCAGGAAGTCGCGCGAATTGGCGAGGCAGTTGGCGCCGATCGGGCCGCGCTCCGGCAGCGTGAACGCGCCGCCGTAATTCTCGCAGAGATAGCCGCGCGCCGGGCCGCCGGGAATTTCGACGCGGAATTTGACGCCGCGCGGGATCACGACGATCTCGCCCGGCTCGGCGTCGATGCGGCCGAACTCGGTGACGAGGCGCAGATTGCCCTGCTGCAGCACGAACATCATCTCGCCGTCGGCATTGTAGAAATGCTGATCGACCATCGATTTGGTGATGAGATAAATGTGCGCCGCCATGCCGGCCTGGGTGTTGGCATCGCCCGCCGTGGTCATGGTCTGCACGCCCTGCAGGAAGGTCATGTCCTCCTTCGGGATCGGCGCGGGGTCCCAGCGCAGCTGTGCGATCGGCATATCGTATTCGTGGCACGGCGCGGTGCGCCACAGCCCGCTATCTGCCTTGGCGAAGCGGCCGGAATGCCGCACCGACGGACGGATGCGATACAGCCAGGAGCGCTCGTTGGTGCCGCGCGGCGCCGTGAACGGCGAGCCGGACAGCTGCTCGGCATAGAGCCCGTAGGCGCAGCGCTGCGGCGAGTTGCGCCCCATCGGCAGCGCGCCGGGCAAGGCCTCGGTCTCGAAGCTGTTGCCGAAGCCGGACATGTAGCCCGGGGTGACCTGCCCTGAGCTGCGGACGATCTGGTCAGGCGAGGTATTGATGTTCATCACTATCCTCCTTGCAGGGCGGCCCACATTTCCTGGTCGCGCTTGTCGGTCCAGATCACGGGATCATCGATCCCGGACGCCTCGTCATAGGCGCGCGAAACGTTGAACGGCAGGCAATGCTCGTAGATTGCAAAGCTCGAGAACTTCGGATCCATCACCTCGCGCGTCGCCGCCATCGATTCCTTCAGGCTGCGGCCCTTGGCGACGGAGGATTCGGCGGCGCCGTAGAGCGTGGTGACGAAATCGCGGGTCATCGCGATCGCATCGCGGCCGGTGGCGAGGCCCTTCAGCGCGTCGCCGCGGCCTGGCGCGATCGCCTTCGGGTTGAAGGCGCGGATCTCGTTCAAGGTCGTCGGCCATTCGCGCAAATGCGCATCGCCGCAATAGCAGGCCGAGTGATATTCGATCAGATCGCCCGAGAACATCACCTCGGCATCCGGTACCCAGGCGACGATGTCGCCCGAGGTATGGCCGGCGCCGAGCTGCATCAGCCGCACCTCGCGCTTGCCGAGATAGATCGACATCTCGCCTTCGAAGGTCAGCGTCGGCCAGGTCAGGCCGGGAATGCTCGCCGCATCCTGGAACAGCCGCGGGAAGCGGCCATATTCGGAATCCCAGTCCTGCTGGCCGCGCTCCTCGATCAGGCGATAGGTTTCCTGCGAGGCGACGATGCCCTGCGCGTGATAGGCGGAGGCGCCGAGCACACGCACCGCGTGGTAGTGCGACAGCACGACATACTTGATCGGCTTGTCGGTGACGGTCTTGACCCGCTCGATCACCTTGTTCGCCATCGCCGGCGTCGCCTGCGCGTCGAACACCAGGCAGCCGTCGTCGCCGACGATCACGGCGGTGTTGGGATCGCCCTCGGCGGTGAAGGCATAGAGATCGGTGCCAATCTCGGAGAAGGTGACCTTCTTCTCCGCGAGATCCGTGGTCGATGCGAAACCTTTGGCCATCAGTTCAATCCTGTCCGTTTGCTCAGTGCTATTGTTGTTGCTGTTGTTGCTGCTGGCTGGCGTCCAGCATCCGCCGCTTCGCCAGCGCGATCGCCTCGCGCAGCACGTCGAGATCGCCGATATGGTTGGCGAGCACCAGAACCAGCGCGGCATCGAGATCGGCGCTCTGCGCCTCGGTGAGGCCGCGATGCGCCTCGACGATGGCGCGGAAAGCGTCATCGGGCTTTGCGAAGTTCGAACCGGTCGACAGCGCCATGACTGCTCCTCAGTTCAGGCCTGCTGCGCGTGCCAGCGCCGCATCGAGCGCGGGCCGCGCCGCGTTGCGGAAGCGTGCCGCGACATAACCGTCCGGCCGCAGCAGATAGGCGGTGCCGGGCTCGGCATCGTAGCGCTTGCCGGCAAGGCCCTGCGCGTCGACCAGCCCATCCTCGCCGCCGATCCGGATGCTGCCGACGCCGTCCGGCACATCGACCGCAGCGCCATTGCCAAACTCCAGCAGCGTGAAGCGCGTTCCCTGTCTGATGAAAACATCGGTCAAATAGGTGGAACCACCGCCCTGCTCCGTCACCGGCGCATCCGGCATCGAAGCACCCGGCCGCGGGCCGCCGCGCCAGTCGTCGCGATCGCCGCTCGACAGCGGCGTGTCGTAGACCGACGGCACCGAGAGCCGCCCGCCATTGACCATGCGCTTGCCGAACTCGGTGTCCTTGGCGAGCGACAGCACGGCCTGGCGTAGCCGCGCCTCCTGTTTCGTCACCGGCGCCATGAAGTCGGTCGAGCGGGTGGACTCGCGGATGTTCTCGTCCGCCGCCGCGCTGCGCTCGATGTGATAGCTCTCCAGCAAGCCTTCCGGCGACAGCCGGCGCAGCACGCGGTCGAGCTTCCACGCCAGATTCTCGGCGTCCTCGAGCCCGGAATTGGCGCCGCGCGCGCCGAACGGCGAGACCTGGTGGGCGGAATCACCGGCAAAGATCACCCGGCCGTGGATGAACTTGGCCATCCGGCGGCACTGGAACTTGTAGAGTGATATCCATTCGAACTCGAACTTGTCATGGCCGAGCATGCGCTCGATCCGCGGCCGGACATTCTCGGGCTGCTTCTCGGCCACCGGATCGGCATCCGGGTTGAGCTGCAGATCGATCCGCCAGATGTCGTCCGGCTGCTTGTGCAGCAGCGCCGAGCGCCCCGCATGGAACGGCGGATCGAACCAGAACCAGCGCTCGGTCGGGAACGCCGCCGTCATCTTGACGTCGGCGATCAGGAACTGGTCCTCGAACACCTGGCCTGCGAACTCCGCGCCGACCATCTGCCGCAGCGACGAGCGGGCGCCATCGCAGGCGACGACAAAGGCCGCGTGTACCTGGTAGGAGCCATCGGGAGTTGCGATGGTCAGCGCAACGCCGTCGTTGCGGCTCTCCAGCGCGATCACCTTGTTGCGCCAGCGCAGGTCGATTTCAGGCAGTTGCCCGACCCGGTCGACCAGATAGGCCTCGGCGTAGAACTGCTGCAGGTTGATGAAGGCGGGCCGCTTGTGGCCTTCCTCGGGAAGCAAATTGAACTGGTAGAGCTGCGAGGCGCCGTGGAAGATTTTGCCGACGCTCCACACCACGCCTTTCTCGACCATGCGGTCGCCGACGCCGAGGCGATCCCAGAACTCCAGCGAGCGCTTCGAGAAGCAGATCGCGCGCGAACCTTCGCCGATCCGGTCGGCATCGTCGAGCAGCACCACGCGCTGGCCGCGCTGCGCGAGATCGATCGCGAGCGACAATCCCACCGGCCCGGCGCCGACCACGACGACGGGATGCTCCGCGACGTTGGCGCCCGAGCGCTCCTGGTCGGGATGACGGCGATAGCCGAACTGGGTTTTGGCCTGTGCCGTGTTGGCGTGTGCCATTCCGTGACCCTGGATGTTTCCCTTGCGCCGCGGCCTATGGCCGCGGTTCTGTGTGACCGGCTTGCGACCGGGACCTTGCGAGGCGGCCGCGACCTTGCTAAATTAGTCTCACTTGCAACTATCTTAAACCCCCAGTCGGGGCTGCCGTCAACTCAAATTGGAGGGATTTTTGGCACGGACCTCTGCAAGCCAGCCTCCAGCCCGCCCGCGCAGTGCCGTGGAAGCGGAGGTGCGCGACACGATCGCGCCGACAAAGAAGCGCCTCGATCTCTTCCATTTCATGCCGTTCCGCCTGAACCGGCTGGCGGCCGAGGTATCCTCGGCGCTGTCGAGCGAGTATCAGGCGCGCTACGGCCTCGACATTCCGGAGTGGCGCGTGCTCGCAACGCTCGGCTTCCGCAGCGATCCCTGCAGCGCGCAGTATATCGCGCACTGCACGCGCACCCATAAATCCACCATCAGCCGAGCGGTGTCGGCGCTGATGGAGCGCGAGATCGTCGAGCGCGTCGAGAACGCCGACGACCGCCGCGAATTCCGTCTGCGACTGACCAAAGCGGGCCAGGCGCTCTACGAGGAGCTGATCCCGCGCCTGCTGCGCAAGGAACAGGACATCCTGTCCTGCCTCTCCGCACAGGAACGCCGCGACCTCGGCCGCCTGCTCGGCAAGGTCGAGAGCAGCCTCGAACTGGTGCAGACCAGCGAAGAGGCCGACGCCAAGGACGCGTATTAAGCCCCACACTCCGCTGTCGTCCTGGCGAAAGCCAGGACCCATACGCCGCGGCCGGTGTTGTGAACGGGACTCCTCGTCGCAGCGAGCCCGACAAGCTAGATTTGTGGTTATGGGTCCTGGTCTTCGCCAGGACGACGCCGGGGGTTGGCTTCACCCCAACTCAACATGAGGCCGGGACGACGCGTCAGCTGCACGGGCGGATTAGCCGAAGGCGTAATCCGCCGATGAACCACGCGCCGACGGCGGATCACGCTGCGCCAATCCGCAGCAGCTCTACCAAACCCGTCATCCTGAGGTGCGAGCGGAGCGAGCCTCGAAGGATGCACGGCCACCATCCGGGCCGTCGACCCTTCGAGACGCGCGCAGGAGCGCGCTCCTCCAGCGACAAAGGCGAAGCCTTTGCGCGGGGGTGACGGTGATGGAATCTTGTGCGGCTCCCTCCACCGTCATTGCGAGCGAAGCGAAGCAATCCATGCATCCGAGCATGCGGGACGATGGATTGCTTCGTCGCTACGCTCCTCGCAATGACGGTGCCGTTACACCCTGTCGATATGCTTGGCGATGACAGGGAAATAATTGTCCTTCGATCCCTTGTCGATCGCCTCCTGGAGCACGGTGCCGATCAGCTCCGCACCGCGGATCTTGATGCCGGCGTCGGCGGCGAGCTCCAACGCGTAGGACAGATCCTTCAGCGCATATTCGGTCGAGAATGCGCGCTCGGGAAACACGCCGGGCACGATCGCCTTCATGCCATGGTTACGCAGCGCGAAGCTGTCGGCCGAGCCCTTCGACAGGGTCTCCAGCAGCAGCTTTGGATCGACGCCATTGTGCTTCGCTACCGCGATGGCCTCGGCCAGCGCGTTCACGGTCTCGAACAACACCATGTTGTTGAGGATCTTGGTCACCTGCCCCGCGCCGACGTCGCCGCAATTGGTGACGTCGGTCGCGAAGCAGCGGATCAAGGGCTCGATCGCGGCATAGAGCGCGGGCACCGCGCCGACCATCACGCTGAGCGTGCCGTCCTGCGCCGCCTGCCGCGTGCGCGCGATCGGCGCGTCGACCCACGCCGCGCCCTTGGCCTGCAACTGCGCCGCGAAATCGCGGGTCTGGCTGACTGAAGACGTGCCGAGATCGACCACGATCTGGCCGCTTCTCGTGTTCTTCAAGATGCCGTCGCCTTCGAACACCGCGCGCACGTGCCTGGCGCTCGGCAAGCAGAGGAACAGCACATCGCTCTGCTTGATGACGTCGGCGACCGACGCCGCAACTTCGGCACCGTCGGCGCGCAACCGCTGCAGCGGTTCGGCCGAGAGGTCGAACACGACAACGCGCTTGCCGCTCCTCTTGACGAGGTTGCGGCAAATCGGCTCACCCATCACGCCGAGGCCGATGAACCCGAGAGTCTTGGTGTCAGTCGTCTTGGTGTCAGTCATATCGCTTCTTTTTGACGTTTCTTGACGTGTTGCAGACGTGCCTCGCCCAATCGGCGAGGCTATTTCGCGAACGATCGCGACGGCGCCAGATGCAGGGCGAACGCATCGACCTTGTCGCTGGCCCGCGGATAGATCTCGCTGACGATCGGATCGTGACCGGGAATGAAGCGATCGGGATGACCGGCCAGTCGCTCGACGGTCTCCCAGCCTTGCGCCATGTCGCCGACATTGTAGACGATCGGGAACGGGCTGCGCTTGTGCAGGTTCGCGTAATAATGCGCGGCATCGGACGCCAGCACGACCGGGCCGCGCGCGGTCTCGATGCGCACCACCTGCAGGCCGTCGGAATGGCCGCCGACGCGATGAACGGTGACGCCGGGTGCGATCTCGCCGTCGCCGGAATGGAAGGTGACGCGCTCGCCATAGACGTGGCGTACCATCTGCGTGACGTGTTCGATGGAGAACGGATGGCGCAGCATGCCGTTGCACATGCAGCGGCCGGTCGCGTAGCTCATCTCGCGTTCCTGCAGATGGAATTTGGCGTTCGGGAAGCGATCCAGATTGCCGGCATGGTCGTAGTGCAGATGGGTGACGATGACGTCCTCGATGCTGTCGGCGCTGACGCCGAAGCCGGCCAGCGCATCGACCGGGTTGAGCGTCAGCTTGCGGGCGCGCGCCTTGGCCTCCTCGGCGTTGAAGCCGGTGTCGACCAGGATGTCGCGGCCATGGCCGCGGATCAGCCAGACGAAATAATCCAGGTCTTGCGCGGTGGTATCGTGCGGATCGGGCACCAGGAAGTTGAGGTGGGGCGTGCGCGGCGACATCGTCGCATAGCGCAGGGCGTAGATCTCGTAGGCGTTTCCCATCGGTTTCGCTCTTGTTTGCAGGGCTTGTTCTGATTGGCTTGTTTTGAATGGCTTGCCGTCCTGAACACAAAGCCATCGCCTCGCGCAAAGGTCAAACCGCGCGGCGTGCGACGAGCGCATGACAGGGTGGCGACAGCCGTTGTGAGCGCAAGCACATTATCGGCCCGCAGGAACCTGCACCATGCCGTGACGGCGATGGCCGCCACGACCGTGTGCTGTTGCACTGCGGTCTCACCAGTATCACCGCGATTAGCGGTGCTGCCGCAAGCCGTTGACGGGGGTTTGGCCGTGGTTTGATAATGGATTTTCGCTAGAGTAAGGTCCCCGAGGCGCAGGCTGGAAGCGGCGCCGTTTCATTGGAATGCCGCGATCTGGATTTGCTGCGATTATGAAAATCCGCCTTGCCTTGCTCGCCACGCTGATTTTTTCAATCGCGGCGCCCACTTTGTCCTTCGCCGCCGGCGACCGTTTTGCGCTGGTCATCGGCAACGCCAAATATCCCGACGCCGACGCACCGCTGAAGGAGCCGGTCAACGACGCACGTGACGTCGCCGACGAGCTCAAGCGCGACGGCTTCACCGTCGAGGTCGGGGAGAACCTGACCGGCGACGGCATGCGCCGCGCCTTCGACCGCCTCTACGGCAAGATCAGGCCGGGCTCGGTCGCCCTGATCTTCTTCTCCGGTTACGGCATCCAGTCGAACCGGCAGAGCTACATGATCCCGATCGATGCGCAGATCTGGGCCGAGGCCGACGTTCGCCGCGACGGCTTCAGCCTCGAGACCGTACTCGGGGAAATCAACAGCCGCGGCGCCGGGGTGAAGATCGCCCTGATCGACGCCTCGCGGCGCAACCCGTTCGAGCGGCGCTTTCGCAGCTTTTCGGCAGGGCTCGCCCCGGTGATCGCGCCGAACGGCACATTGGTGATGTATTCGGCCGCGCTGTCGTCCGTCGTCTCCGACAATGGCAGCGACCGCAGCCTGTTCGTGCGGGAACTCCTGAAGGAGATCCGCACCCCCGACCTGATGGCCGAGGAAACGCTGAACCGCACCCGCGTCGGCGTCACCCGGGCCTCGCGGCAGGAACAGGTGCCGTGGATCTCGTCGTCACTGGCCGAGGATTTCTCGTTCATCCCGGCCGACACGGCCGGGCCATCGAACGCCGCGCCGGCACCCGCCGCGCCGCCGTCACCCGAGGTGGCAACGGCGCCGCCGGTCGCGCCTCCGCCGACACCGCCCGCAGCAACGCCGACACCGCCCGCGGCAACCCCGACGCCACCGGCGGCAACAGCGCCGACACCATCACCGGCGCCGCCAAAGCCTCCGGTTGCGGCAGCGCCGACCGCACCGCCACCCCAGCCAAAGGCGCCCGAGATCGCCCTGCCGCCGCCCGCCGCTCCCCCGCCGGTGGTGATCCAGCCCACGCCGGCGCCGAGCAATTCGCCCGTGCTCGCCGATGACCCGACGATCAAGAGCCTGAGCGAAAAGCTCGACAAGAATCCCGACGACGCAGCGGCGCTGTATCGCCGTGGCCAGGTCTATGCCAGCAAGGGGGCCTACGACCTTGCGGTGAAGGACTTCACCAATTCGCTGCGGCTGAACCCGAAGGATGTCGAGGCCTATAACAACCGCTGCTGGGTCCGCACCGTGATCGGCGACCTGCAGGCGGCGCTGAAGGACTGCAACGAGGCGCTGCGGCTGCGTCCGAACTTCGTCGATGCGCTCGACAGCCGCGGGCTGATGAACCTGAAGGGCGGGCAGAACAAGAACGCAATCGCCGATTTCGACGCCGCGCTGAAGATCAACCCGCGGCTGACCTCGTCGCTGTACGGGCGCGGCCTCGCCAAGCAGCGCAACGGCGCGGTGGCGGAGGGCGATCTCGACATCGCCAACGCCAAGGCGATGGACCCGAACATCGTCAAGGAATTCGCCGACTACGGCGTGCAGTGACAGACCGACGAAGACCTGCCCGCGAGCTCGAACCGCGGACGGAATTGCGCGACTAATCAGAGGGTGCGTGCCGGGCAGCAACGCCGGCGATCAATCTGAATAATTGCCTGGAACCGCGCCAGCTTGCGCAAGAGGGACCGAAATGTTCAAGCCGTCGGCAAAGGCCGCGATCGTTTCAATCATGACCGTTGGCGCCGCGCTGTCGTTCGGCATGGCCGTCGCCCATGCCGGCGACGTCACCGAAGATCAGATCATCAAGGCGCTGACGCCCGACAAGAAGCCGCTGACCCGCGGCCTTTCGGCCGGCCCGCAGACCACCTCGCCGGAGCTGAATGCCGACCAGGCCAAATTCGTGCAGAGCGTTCGCGGCCGCGCCACCCGCTCGCTGTCCTCGGCGGAACGCGAGGAAATCGCGACCATCGTCCAGGACAAGCCCAAGATCGATCTCGAGATCAACTTCGACTACAACTCCGCCGACATCAGCGCGAAGTCGCTGCCGTCGGTGCAGGCGCTCGGCCGCGCCTTGACCAATCAGGACCTGAAGGGCTCGACCTTCGTGGTCGCCGGCCACACCGACGCCGCGGGCGGCGAGGACTACAATCAGGGTCTCTCGGAGCGCCGCGCCGACGCCATCAAGCGCTATCTCGTCGACAAATACGGCATCAACGGCACCGATCTCGTCACCGTCGGCTATGGCAAGAGCAAGCTGAAGGACCCGAGCCACCCGATGGCGGAGGTGAACCGGCGCGTGCAGGTCGTGAACGTGGAAAACAAGGCCACCGCCGCCAAGTGATGGGCGTGGCGGACTGTGTTTTTGAGGTTACAATGCGCCCCGCACCCCGGCGGGGCGCATTTGCTTTTGGGCCAATGCCGTTGGGCCGAGACCCAAACGGCCCACAGGTGACCCGCCTCACATGACGTCAGGGCATGATCCGGAACAATGGCACCGGCCTTCCGAATGCCCAAGCAGTACGATAGCGAGCGTGATGAGACTTCGACCAACACCCATGATGCGCCAGGCTCTGGATTGATCAGGCGATGAATTTTTCCCAATACCTCAAGCCTGCGCTCGGCACGGTGGTTTTCCTCGCCCTCGCGATCGCCTATTACGCGTTCGAGCATCGCTCCCATCCCGAGGAGAAGGAGACGCCGGGCCAGGCGCTGGTCGTGGTGACGAAGTCGACCAATGCCTGCTTCTCCGACATGGTCCGCGTCACCGGCTTCATCGTGCCGCGCCGCGAGGCGCAGGTGAATGTCGACCAGGACGGCTCCAAGGTCATCGACGTGCTGGTCCGCGAGGGCGACACGGTCACCGAGAACCAGGAACTGGCGCGGCTGACCCCGCCGCCGCAGCAGGCCGCACAGGCCAATGCCAAGCCGCTTGTGCTGCGGGCGACGGCGGCCGGCCTCGTCACCGAAGTGCGCTCCGCGCCCGGCGCGCCGGCCTCGCCGCAGGGTCCGCCGATGTTCAAGATCTCCATCAACAACGAGATCGAGCTCGACGCCGAAGTGCCGGGCTTCCAGCTCCTGAAGCTCAATCCCGGCGCCAATGTGCGGATCAGCCGCGACGATGCGCCCGACATGGTCGGCAAGGTCCGCCAGATCTCGCCGCAGATCGACCGCACCACCCAGCTCGGGCACGTCCGCATCACCATCAACAACAATCCGACACTGAAGGTCGGCATGTTCGCGCGCGCCAATATCGACGCCAAGCGCTCCTGCGGCGTCGCGGTGCCGCGCACCGCGATCGACCGCCTGACCCTGCAGGTCGTGAAGGGCAACACGGTCGAGACCCGCAGGGTGCGCGTCGGGCTCACCTCCGACACTTCGACCGAAATCCTTGAAGGCCTCGACGTCGGCGAAATCGTCGTGGCCGACGCTGGCACCTCGCTGCATGACGGCGACCAGATCAAGACCATGTTCGCCGACGAACTCGATCGCACGCGATCACGGTAATTCGGGCACGCTAATGGCTTTGAACATCTCGGCATGGTCGATCCGGAACCCGCTTCCCTCGATCGTCTTCTCGATCATCCTGCTCGTGCTGGGCTGGGTCTCGTTTACCAAGCTCGCGGTGACGCGGCTGCCGAGCGCCGACATTCCGGTGATCTCGGTTGCGGTCTCGCAATTCGGCGCCGCGCCGTCGGAACTTGAATCGCAAGTCACCAAGACCATCGAAGACGGCGTCTCCGGCGTCGAGGGCGTGCGCCACATCTCGTCCTCGATCACCGACGGCCTGTCGGTGACCACGATCCAGTTCGCGCTGGAGACCAACACCGATCGCGCGCTCAACGACGTCAAGGACGCGGTGACGCGCGTGCGCGCCAATCTGCCGCAGAACGTCACCGAGCCCCTGATCCAGCGCGTCGACGTGATCGGCCTGCCGATCGTGACCTATGCTGCGATCTCGCCCGGCAAGACGCCGGAGCAGCTGTCCTATTTCGTCGACGACGTGGTCAAGCGCGCCCTGCAGGGCGTGCGCGGCGTCGCCCAGGTCGAGCGCATCGGCGGTGTCGAGCGCGAGATCCTGGTCTCGCTCGATCCTGACAAGCTGCAGGCGGTGGGACTGACCGCGGTCAATGTCAGCCAGATCCTGCGCGGCACCAATGTCGACGTCGCCGGCGGCCGCGCCGAGATCGGCAAGAACGACCAGGCGATCCGCACGCTCGCCGGCGCCAAGACGCTGAACGAGCTCGCCGGCACCATGATCCCGCTGTTCGGCGGTGGCGAGATCCGGCTCGACGATCTCGGCACCGTCACCGACACCATCGCCGACCGCCGCACCTTCGCCCGCTTCAACGGCGAGCCGGTGGTCGCGCTCGGCATCAAGCGCTCCAAGGGCGCCAGCGACGTCGTCGTCGCGGCCGCTGTGCAGAAGCGGATCGACGCGCTGAAGGTGGCCTATCCCGACGTCGACCTGAAGCTGATCGACACCTCTGTCGAGTTCACCAAGGGCAATTACGAGGCCGCGATCTCGACCTTGTTCGAGGGCGCGATCCTTGCCGTGATCATCGTGCTGCTGTTCCTGCGCGACATGCGCGCCACGATCATCGCGGCGGTCTCGCTGCCGCTGTCGATCTTCCCGGCATTCTGGGCGATGGACCTGCTCGGCTTCTCGCTCAACCTCGTCTCCTTCCTCGCCATCACGCTTTCGACCGGCATCCTGGTCGATGATGCCATCGTCGAGATCGAGAACATCGTCCGCCACATGCGGATGGGCAAGACGCCCTATCGTGCCGCCCTCGAAGCCGCCGACGAGATCGGCCTTGCGGTGATCGCGATCTCGCTCACCATCATCGCGATCTTCGCGCCGGCAAGCTTCATGTCAGGGATCGCCGGGCAGTTCTTCAAGCAGTTCGGCATCACCGTGTCGGTGCAGGTGTTCTTCTCGCTGCTCGCTGCGCGCTTCGTGACGCCGATGCTGGCCGCCTATTTCCTCAAGCATCATGACCACGACGATCCGCCGCCCGGCCCGATCCTGCGCGGCTATCACAGCCTCGTCACCTGGTCGGTAAAGCATTACTTCGTCACCGTGCTGATCGGTTTTGCGATCTTCGCCGCGTCGATCTGGAGCATCACGCTGCTGCCGCAGGGCTTCCTGCCGGCGCAGGACACCGCGCGCTCGCTGCTCGCGATGGAGCTGCCGCCCGGCTCGCAGCTCGCCTACACCGAGAAGGTCACCGAGGAGATCGTGGCGCGGCTGCGCAAGCGGCCCGAGGTACGAAGCGTGTTCGTCGACGGCGGCCGGGTGCCGCCGGGCCTCCAGGAGGTGCGTCGCGCCGCGCTGATCATCAACTACACGCCGAAGGCCGACCGCAAGATCACCCAGCGAGAGCTCGAACTGTCGATCGGCAAGGAGCTCGATAACGTTCCTGACATCAGGTTCTGGTTCCTCGACGAGAACGGCCTGCGCGCGATCTCGCTGGTCGTCACCGGCACCGACAGCAACATCGTCAACAACGTCGCCAGTGAACTCGCGACGCAGATGAAGCGGATTCCGATCATCGCCAACGTGATCTCGGAGACCGCGCTCGACCGGCCCGAGCTGCGCATCCGCCCGCGTGCCGAGCTCGCGGCCCGGCTCGGCGTCTCGACCGAAAGCCTGTCGCAGACCATCCGCGTCGCCACCATCGGCGACGTCGGTCCGGCGCTGGCGAAGTTCGACGCCGGCGACCGCCAGGTGCCGATCCGGGTCCAGCTCGAGGACAATGCGCGCAGCGACCTGCAGATGCTGGAGCAGCTGCGGGTGCCGCTCGGCCAGCGCGGCGAGCGCGGCGGCGTGCCGCTCTCTGTCGTCGCCGACATCCAGCTCGACCAGGGCCCGACCAGCATCAACCGCTACGACCGCGAGCGGCAGGCCACCGTCGCCGCCGATCTCGTCGGCAACGCCGCGCTCGGCGACGCCACCAAGCTGATCTACGACCTGCCGGTCATGAAAAGCCTGCCGAAGGGCGTGAAGGTCAGCCCGTCCGGCGACGCCGAGAGCCTCGCCGAACTGTCCGACGGCTTCGCCACCGCGATCACCGCCGGCCTGATGATGGTCTATGCCGTGCTGGTGCTGCTGTTCGGCACCTTCCTGCAGCCGATCACCATCCTGTTCTCGCTGCCGCTCTCGATCGGCGGCGCGATCGGCGCGCTGCTGTTGACCGGCAAGCAGCTCACCACGCCGGTGTGGATCGGCATCCTGATGCTGATGGGCATCGTCACCAAGAACGCCATCATGCTGGTGGAGTTCGCGGTGGAGGCGATCCGCGACGGCAAGGCGCGCGAGGAAGCCATGATCGACGCCGGCATGAAGCGCGCCCGCCCGATCGTGATGACCACGATCGCGATGGCCGCCGGCATGATGCCCTCAGCGCTGGCGTTCGGCGCCGGCGGCGAATTCCGCTCGCCGATGGCGCTCGCGGTGATCGGCGGCCTGATCTTCTCGACCGCGCTGTCGTTGGTGTTCGTGCCGGCGATGTTCATGGTGATGGACGATATCGGCAGCCTGATCTGGCGCTTCGGCAAGCGGTTCGTGGTCTCGCATGCCGACCACGAGCTGACCCCGAACGAGAAGCAGGCTGACGAGACCAAGCGGCCGCCCGGTCCACCGAACATGATCTCGCCCGCCGCGGAATGAGCTGAGGCACGCCAGCGGTGCCGCCAAAGCATGGTGAAGCCGGGTTTGGGCAGCAGTCGCGAAGGCCGCCGTCGCAGGGTGCACTGCCAAAATATCGAAAACAACCCCATGCAAAGTAGCCGGCGACGGCCGGCGTTCGACACGGCAACTTGACTCGTCGGGCAAATCAGCGGTATTCTTCCATTATACAGAAATCGTATGACCGCGGCGTCGCTTCTCTGCGGCCAACCGTAGCGACGCCGCCGTTGAGTCCGCGGCCCCTCCACTACGTCGTCCCTGCGAAAGCAGGGACCCATAGCCACAACTGCCAATTGTTGGGCGATGCTGGAACGACGAGTCCCTGCAACAAGGTCCGCCGCGGCGTATGGGTCCCTGCTTTCGCAGGGACGACGATGAGGATGCTTCCCGATTCAGGTCGTCACGCCACGCGGTGTCATCACCCGGGCATGCGATTCAATCCGGTTTCATCACGTTCTAAAGCGTGATGGCATTAAGTTCGATAGCCTGAATTTTTGAGGTAGTTGGCACATTCCTCGGAGGTGAAGGCGTCGAGCGCGTGGCCGATAGCGGCGCAGACTGCGTCGACGGTTCGCGCGGCGG
>Ga0315911_1000047_pt1 | contig 41134 bp, 37 predicted proteins | sample Edanod1MG_FD_207737 | JGI IMG/M metagenome (GOLD analysis project Ga0315911, IMG submission 207737) | Root nodule microbial communities collected in Santa Monica, California, United States - Edamame nodules 1 | ecosystem: Host-associated > Plants > Roots > Nodule | place: USA: California... | reverse complement strand
AGCGAGTGGCTTCCCAACGTCGTCGTCCTGGCGAAAGCCAGGACCCATAACCACCGAATTCGATTGAGAGTGCGATAGTGGCCCCAGCGTCACACAAAAACAAGCGGTTGGGGTAATGGGTCCTGGCTTTCGCCAGGACGACGGTGAATACATTCACATTCTCTCAGGATGACGGGGAGAGATCTGAATGCACTCGGCGCGGTCCTAATGCAGCGTGCCCGACGCCTGCGATGCGGCTTGCGGCGCGGCGGTCTTGCCCTTCTTCGCCTTGCGCCAGTTCTCGAAACTCTGCACCACGACGAAGAACGCCGGCACGAACAGCACGGCGAGGCAGGTCGAGGCGATCATGCCGGAGAACACGGTGATGCCGATCGACTTGCGGGCGTTGGCGCCGGCGCCGGTCGCGATCACCAGCGGCAGCACGCCGAGGATGAAGGCAAACGACGTCATCAGGATCGGCCGGAATCTCGCGCGCGCCGCGTCGATGGCCGAATCCAGCACCGACCGTCCGTCGCGCAGATGACGTTCCAGCGCGACCTCGACGATCAGGATCGCGTTCTTGGCCGACAGCGCGATCAACAGGATGGTGCCGATCTGGGTGTAGAGGTTGTTCTCGATATTCAGGCTCAGCAGCACCAGCGTCGGGCCGAGCAGCGACAGCGGCACCGCTAAGATCACCGAGATCGGCGCGTACCAGCTCTCATACTGCCCGGCGAGCACGAGATAGACCAGGAGCAGCGCCAGCGCGAACACATAGTAGATCTGGCTGCCGACCTCCTTCTCCTGGTACGACATCGCCGTCCACTCGAAACCCGAGCCGGGCGGCAGCGTCTTTGTCGCGATCTCCTCCATCAACGCCATCGACTGGCCGGACGAGTAACCCTGCGCCGGCAGCCCGATGATGGAGGCGGACGGATAGAGGTTGTAGAGGCTGATCAGCGACGGTCCGATCGAGGGCGTGATCTTGGCGACCGTGCCAAGCGGGATCATGTCGCCGTTGCTGTTGCGCACCATCATGTTCTCGATATCGCGCAGGCTCAGGCGGTACTGTGCCTCGGCCTGGGTATAGACCTGGAAGGTGCGGCCGAACTTGGTGAACTGGTTGACGTAGCTGGCGCCGAGATAGGTCGACAGCGCCGCGAAGATCTGGTCGGGGGTGACGTGCAGGGTCTGCGTCTTGATGCGATCGACGTCGACGTCGAACTGCGGCACCATCGAGCGGAACGACGACTGGACCCGCTGCAGCGCGCTCTGGGTCTGTGCATTGGCCACGATCGCCCCGGTGACCGCCTGCAGCTTGCTGTAGTCGGCATTGCCGTCGCGCAGCTCGACCTGCATGGCAAAGCCGGCGGCGTTGCCGATGCCCTGGATCGGTGGCGGCGGGATCACCAGGATGCGCGCCTCCGGGATCACCGCGAGCTTGTCGTTGAGCCCGTAGACCAGCGAACGCAGATCCTCGCCCGGCCCGCGCGCGCCCCAATCCTTCAGGATCAGATAGGCGACGCCGGCATTGGCGAGGCTCGAGGAGTTGTCGAGCGCGGAGATGCCGGCGATGCTGATCACCTGGTCGACGCCGGGGGTCTTGCCGGCGATCCTGGTGACCTCGTCGAGCACGTGCTGGGTGCGGTCGAGGGCCGCGCCGTCGGGCAATTGCACCGCGGCGAGCAGATAGCCCTGGTCCTCGATCGGAATGAAGCCGGTCGGCACCCGCGACAGGCCGTAGCCGGCAAGCCCGATAATGACGAGCGCAACGGCGACCGAGGTCTTGGCATGCCCGGCGATGCCGCTGACCAGCCGTGTGTAGCCGCGCTCCAGCCGGTCATAGACCGCGTTGAAGCCGCGATAGAAGAAATTGCGCTGCTCGGGCGGAGCGGGAGGACGCAGCCATAGCGCGCACTGTGTCGGCTTCAGCGTCGCGGCGTTGACGGCGCTGAGCAGCGCGGTGGCGGCGATCACCAGCGCGAATTGCGCGTACATCCGCCCGGTCAGCCCGGGCAGGAACGCCGCCGGCAGGAACACCGAGATCAAGACCAGCGTGATGCCGACGATCGGCGCGAACAATTCGTCCATCGCCTTGATCGCGGCGTCGTGGCCCGACATGCCGCGCTCGATATTGTGCGCCGCGCCCTCGACCACGACGATGGCGTCGTCGACCACAATGCCGATCGCCAGCACGATCGCAAACAGCGTCGACAGGTTGATGGTGAAGCCGAGCGCCGCCATGGCCGCGAACGCGCCGATGATCGTGACCGGCACGGTGGTCGCCGGCACCAGCATCGCCCGCCAGTCCTGCAGGAAGACCAGGATCACGACCAGCACCAGGAGGCCGGCCTCGAACAGGGTCTTGTAAACCTCCTCGATCGAGGCGTTGACGAATTTGGTGGTGTCGAACGGCGTGTCGTATTTGATGTCCTGCGGGAACTGCTTGGCGAGTTCCGCCATCTTCTTCTCGACGGCCTTCTCGACCTGCAAGGCATTGGCGCCCGGCGACTGGAACACGCCGATGCCGGTCGCGGGCTTCTGGTTCAGCGAGAAGATCTGGCTGTAGGTCTGCGCGCCGAGTTCGACCCAGCCGACGTCGCGGACCCGGGTGACGTCGCCGACATTGCCTGACTTGACGATGATGTCCTCGAACTGGCTCTTGTCGTCGAGCCGGCCGTTGACGTTCAGCGTGTACTGGAACGCCTGGCCCGCCGGCGTCGGCGGCGCGCCGACCTGGCCGGCGGTGACCTGCTGGCTCTGCTGCTGGATCGCCTGGATGACGTCCTGCGGCACCAGCCCGCGCACCTGCAGCTTGTTCGGATCGAGCCAGACCCGCATCGAATATTGCCCGGCGCCGAACACCGTGACGTTGCCGACACCCGGAAGGCGCGACAGCTCGTCCCGGATGTTGATGGTAGCGTAGTTCGACAGGAACAGGCTGTCATAGGTATTGTTCGGCGAGGTCAGCGTCACGAACAGCAGGATCGAGGTCGACCGCTTCTGGACCGTGACGCCCTGGTTCTGCACCGAGGTCGGCAGCTGCGACAGCGCGCTGGAGACACGGTTCTGCACCAGCACCTGCGCGAAATTGAGATCGGTGCCGATCTTGAAGGTCACCGTCAGCGTATAGGTGCCGTCGGCGCCGCTGTAGGACTGCATGTACAGCATGTCCTCGACGCCGTTGACCTGCTGCTCGATCGGCAGCGCCACGGTGTCGACCACCGTCTTGGCCGAGGCGCCGGGGTAGCGCGTCGTCACCTGCACCGTCGGCGGCACCACGTCGGGATATTGCGCGACCGCGAGATTGTACAGCGCCACGCCGCCGATCAGGATCATCAGGATCGCGATGACGTTGGAAAGGACCGGGCGCTCGATGAAGAATTTCGAGATCATGGCGCGTGCGTCCTATTTGGCGGCTGTCGGCGCCGCGTCGGCCTTCTGCACCTGCGGATCGACCTTCTGCCCGGGGATCGCACGCAGCAATCCGGCGGTCACGATGCGGTCATCGCCCTTCAGGCCGCTCTCGATGACGCGCAGCCCCTCATCGAGCGGGCCGGTCGTCACCTTGCGCTGCTCGACCACATTCTCGGCATTGACGACCAGCACGTAGCGGCCGGCCTGGTCGCTGCCGATCGCGACGTCAGGCACCAGCAGCGCGTTGTCCTGCTTTTCGAACGGCACGCGAACGCGGACATAGAAGCCGGGCAGCAAGGTCCGGTCCGGATTTGCGAACACGCCGCGGACCGCAAGCGTGCCGGTCGACTGGTTGAGGGTCGGCGAGATGTAATCAAGCTTGCCCTTGTGCGGATAGCCGGTCTCGGTCTGCAGGCCGACCTCGACCGGCAACTGCCTGAGCTCGTTGACCGACAGACCACGACGGCGCGCTTCATCCCGCACCCGCTGCACGTCCTGTTCGTTGACGTTGAAATTCACATAGATCGGGTTGAGCTGCACGATGGTCGCAAGCTGGGTCGGCGACGCCACGCCGACCAGCTCGCCGACCGAGACCAGGTGATTGCTGACGATGCCGTCGAACGGCGCGGCCACGTTGGTGTAGCCGTAGTTGACCGCCGCGATCTTGGTGTTGACCTGGGCCTGCTGCAGACTGGCCTGGGCGTTGTCCCGGGTGGACGTCGAGGTATCAAGGGTCGCCTGCGAGACCGCCTGCCGCTGCACCAGATCGGTCTGCCGCTTGAAGTCGAGATCGGCCTGCTTCAGCGTCGCCTGCGCGCCGACCTCTGCGGCCTGCGCCTGTTCCAGCTTCAGCTTGTAGGTCTCCGGCTCGATCGTGAACAGCGTGGTCCCCGCCTTCACGAAGGAGCCGTCCTGATAGTTGATCGCCTGCAGGAAGCCCTGCACGCGCGCGACCAGATCGACGGTCTGGATCGGCGCGGTGTTTCCGGTGGCGTCCAGATAACGCGTGATGGCGCGCTGCACCGGCGGCGCAACCTCGACCTTGGGCGGCGGCGGCGCAACAAAACTGTTTTGCTCGCAGGCACTTAAACTGACGAAGGCCGATACGACGAACGCGACGCGCGCAAGCGGTGTATTTCGCACCCGCACAAAATTGCTCTGACCGAAATGTGCCGACACGCGCGCATGCCTCATTTCCGAGCCTCGATTCAAATGACTTAATTTAATGATCTCGTGACGGGCAAAAAATCCGCCTGCTTCATCCATAGCAACAATCCGCTTGCAGCGGAACTCGAAAGCGAAAATGATGCCGCTCGCCGAGGTTGTTACAACAAGACTTTTTCAGAACTCAGTTCAGTTGAGCCGGACGCATCCGGCGCGACCAGAGGATTAATTCAGATGATCAATGCGTTGACACGAGCAACGAAGCTGTCCGCATGGCTTGCGCTTGCGGCATTCATGAGCACCGCACCGGCCTTGTCGCAGGCGCCGACCCAGGCGCAGCGCGACGCCATCAAGTCGCAATGCCGCAACGACTACATCGCCCACTGCTCCAGCGTACCGCCGGGCGGCGAAGCCTCGCTGCAATGTCTGCAGAAGAACATGGCAAGCCTCGGCCCGGGCTGCGCCAGCGCGGTGAAGGCCGTCGAAGCGCCGGCCGCCGCACCGAAGGCAGACACCGCGCCCGCGGCGGCCAAGACCGAAGCTGCTCCCGCGGCAACGGCCAAGCCTGCCACCGAGGCCGCCGCACCGAAGGCGGCCGGGACGCCGTCCAACGCGCAGATCTCCGCGATCCGCAGCGCATGCCGCTCCGATTATCCCAAGGTCTGCGCGGGCGTGCCGACCGGCGGCGCGCCGGCGCTGCAGTGCCTCGAAAAGAACAAGGGCAAGCTTTCGCCGGCCTGCGAGAAGGCCGTGGCCGCCGCTGGTGGCGGTGCCGCCGCGCCGGCCGCGGGCGCTGCAGCGACGACGGCAGCACCAGCCGCGGCGCCGGCCGTGATCGCGTTGCGGCCGCTGCGGCCGCGCGAAGAGCTGCTCGTGCTGCGCTCGGCCTGCGGCGCCGACGTCCGCTCGATCTGTGGCGGCGTCCAGCCGGGCGGCGGGCGGATCGTGCAGTGCCTCGCGACCAATGCGGGCTCGCTGTCGCCGGCGTGCCGCGACGTGCTGGCGCCGTTCGCGGCGCGGTAATCCTGTTGTCACGCGATCGACCGGAAAAGGGGAGCCAACAATGCTGCGCATTATCCTGACCGCCGCGCTGCTCTGCGGCGCAACCGCCGTCTACGCCCAGGAGCTGACATCAGCACAACGCGACGCCTGCATGGGCGATTACGAGAAGTTTTGCAAAAGCGTGACGCCCGGCGGCGGCCGCATCATCGCCTGTCTCGCCAAGCAGAGCGACAAGCTGGCGCCCGCCTGCAAGAAGGTGCTGGCGGAAGCGGAAAAGAAATAGCCGAGTAGGCGGTGAGACGACATGTGCCCGGCGATCGCCGGGGCACGGAGCCGTAGCACCTTGTTGTCACCTACGGGCCAAGCATACCTCACCCCGGAAGAGGGAATTTCATGCGTTCAATATTGCCGATCACCGCAGCCCTGCTGTCCTTTGCCGCGACCATGACCTTTGAGTCCTCCGACGCCAACGCGGTCGTTTGCGCGCGGCGTCTATCGCGCCGGCTGCGCCGGTCCCAACGGTGCGGTCGTCGCCCGCAAACCCGTCGCCGCCGGTTGCCGCTGGGTGTGGGTCGGCGGGGTCAAGGTCCGCCGCTGCTACTGAGACTTTCAGCCCCAGGCGGCTAGTCGCCGCGCGCATTTTCCCTCTGGTGTTCCCGCCGGAGGGCGATTAGTCTGGACCCAAATTGTAAGTACACTGTCAATCTGGGAGGCAGACGTTGCGGATCGCCGTGATCGGCGGAGGGCCCGGCGGGCTCTATTTCGCCTATCTCTGGAAGAAGCGTCATCCCGACGCCGAGATCGACCTGTTCGAGCAGAACGCCGCCGGCGCCACCTGGGGCTTCGGCGTGGTGTTCTCCGAGCAGGCGCTGGACTTCCTGCGCGCCGACGACCCCGAGACGGTCGACGCCATCGCCCCGCTTATGGAGAGCTGGAAGAACATCACGCTCAATCTGCGCGGCGAGAGCGTCGAGATCGACGGCGTCGGGTTCTCCTCGATCGGGCGGCTGGCGCTGCTGACGATCCTGCAAGAGCGCGTCCGCAGCACAGGCGTCACGCCGCGCTTCGACACCGTGGTGCAATCGGTCGATGAGCTCAGGGGTTACGACCTGATCGTCGCCGCCGACGGGCTGAATTCAATGGTCCGCCGCGGCTATGAGGCCACCTTCGGCGCGTCGGTCTCGCATTCCTCAAACAAGTTCGCCTGGTACGGCACCACGAAAACCTTCGCGACGCTGTCGCAGACCTTCGTGGCGACCGAGCGCGGCAGCTTCAACGCCCATCACTATCGCTATGCGAAGGACATGAGCACCTTCCTGGTCGAGTGCGATGCGGCGACCTGGGCGGCCTACGGCTTCGCCGACAAGAGCATCGAGGAGTCGCAGGCGATTTGCGAAGACGTATTCGCCGCGACGCTGGACGGCCACCGGCTGATCTCGAACAAATCGGTGTGGCGCAATTTCCCGTGGATCTGGAACGAGCGCTGGTCGCACGGCAACATGGTGCTGATCGGCGACGCCTTGCATTCGGCGCATTTCTCGATCGGCTCGGGCACGCGGCTTGCGATCGAGGATGCGATCGCGCTGACCAAGGCGCTGGAGACCGAGAGCGGCATCGCCGCCGCGCTTGCCCGCTACGAGAGCGAGCGCAAGCCGATCGTGAAGAAGCTCGTCACCGCGGCGCGGACCAGTGCCGACTGGTACGAGCATTTCCCCGCGCACATGACGCTCGATCTGATGGATTTCGCCTACAGCTACATCACCCGCTCCGGCCGGATCGACGACGCGCGGCTGCGCACGATGTCGCCCGCCTTCATGGCCCGCTACGCAGCCGCAAAGGGACAATCATGACCGGAATCTCCGACCAGGTTCCGCTGGACAATCCCGGTGCGCGCGAGATCGGCTTTACGATCCCCGAGCGCTACAATGCGAGCTGCATCCTGTTCGACAATCTCGGCAACGGGAATGCCGAGCGCCTGGCGCTGACCGGCCCGGCCGGCACGCGGACCTATCGCGAGCTCTGCACTGAGGCCGCACGCTGGGGCCACGCCTTCCGGTCGCTTGGACTGCAGCGCGGCGACCGCGTCCTGCTGTTTCTCGACGACACCCCGGCCTATCCCGCGGCATTTTTCGGCGCGGTGCGCGCCGGCTTCGTGCCGCTCTTGATCAACACGCTGACCACGCCCGAGCTGCTGCAATTCTATCTGTCCGACGCCGGCGCACAGGTCGCGGTCACCGATGCGGAATTCTGTGCGCGCTTCAACGCGGAAGCCTGCAAGGACACGCCGCTACGCACGCTGGTCGTGGTCAACGGCTCCGCCGGCGATCACGCCGTCGCCGAGGCGCGCAACGCCGGCGACTGGCTGCAAGGATTTCCGATCGAGCTCGACGCGGCCGACACCCACCGCAACGAGATGGCGTTCTGGATGTATTCGTCGGGCTCGACCGGCCGTCCCAAGGGCATCGTGCATCTGCAGCACGACATGGCCTATAGCGAGCGCGCCTTTGCCCGCAATGTGCTGAAGCTAGAGCCCGGTGATATCTGCTTCTCGGTGCCGAAGATCTTCTTCGCCTATGGTTTCGGCAATTCGATCACGTTTCCATTTTCGGTCGGCGCTGCGACGCTGCTGCTGCCCGGCCAGCCGAAGCCGGCTGCGATCTTCGCGGCGATCGGACAATATCGCCCGACCGTGTTCTTCGGCCTGCCGACGCTCTACATCTCGCTGACCAAGGCCGAGGGCGCCGGGCAAACCGATTTCTCCTCGCTGCGGATGGCGGTCTCGGCTGCCGAGGTGCTGTCGGCCGATGTGTTCAACGGCTGGAAGCGGCTCACCGGGCTCGAGATCATCGAAGGCCTCGGCTCGACCGAAGTGCTGCACGTCTATCTCAGCAACCGCGCGGAGCGAAAGAAGCTCGGCGCCGCCGGCCTGCGCGTGCCTGGCTACGAGGTCATGCTGCGCGACAGCGACGGCCGCGAGGTCGGCGACAATGAGGAAGGCATCTTGTGGGTGCGCGGCGATTCCGCGACGCCACTGTACTGGAACCGGCCGGACAAGACCGCCGAGACCGTGCGCGAGGACGGCTGGATCTACACCGGCGACCGCTTCATGCGCGACAGCGACGGCTTCCACTTCTTCCGCGGCCGCGCCGACGATCTGATCAAGATCTCCGGCCAGTGGGTCTATCCGCTCGAAGTCGAGCTTTGCCTCGCCGATCACCCCGACGTCCGCGAATGCGCCGTCTACGCCGCCGAATTGCCTGACCGGCGCATGACGCTGCGCGCCGTGGTTGTCATGAACAAGGCCGGCTTCGACACGGCCGAAGCGGCGCGGCGGCTGCAGGATTACGTCAAGACAAAGCTGTTGCCGTACAAATATCCGCGCGAGGTCAAATTCATCGACGAGCTGCCGAAGACCGGCACCGGCAAAATCGACCGGCAGGCGGTGATGCGGATGTGAGTGCGCCTGACTGCGCAACACTGCCGCCACAGATTCGATGTCGTCCCGGCGAAAGCCGGGACCCATAACCACAAATGTGTGTGGCGCAAAGGCTGGGGCCCCAGCTCACCTCAACAACAACCATTCGTGGTTATGGGTCCCGGATCGCGCTTCGCTTGTCCGGGACGACGAACAATTAGCTGTTCCACCATCCGGCCACACATTCGATGTCGTCCCGGCGAAAGCCGGGACCCATAACCACAAATATTTGTGGCGCGAAAGCTGGGGCTCCAGCTCACCTCAACAACAACCATTCGTGGTTATGGGTCCCGGATCGCGCTTCGCTTGTCCGGGACGACGAGGGAGAATGCGGCGAGCGCCGCGTGTATCGACTGCCGGGCAGTTACGCCTTTAGCCCCGTCCCGCCGTACAGCCACGCGATATCGTCGCACCACTCGGCTTGCGACTTCGCGCTCATGATCGCGTTGCGGAAGCGGGCGTGCTCGCCTGAGGGATGGTAGACGTGTTCGCCGATCGCGCGTGACATCAGTTGCACGCGCGCCGTGCGCGGGAAGCGTTGCGCGCTGTAGGCTTCGAGCGCCGCTGTCTGGTCATCGTGACTGGCCAGCATGTGCGACAGGCAGACCGCGTCCTCCATCGCCTGGCAGGCGCCCTGCGCGAAATATTGCAGCATCGGATGCGCGGCGTCGCCGAGCAGCACCACGCGGCCGTCGATCCAGCGCCCGGTGGGATCGCGGTCGCACAGCACCCAAAGCTTCCAGTTGGTGCCGTGGCGGATGATGTTCTGCGCCCGCTCGTGGACATGGGTAAAACCCTTCATCACCTCTTCCTCGGACACCGGCTTGCCCGCGACCGGCTCCGGCGCGTTGTTGTGATAGGTGACGACGAGGTTGAACACCTTCCAGCCCGACAGCGGATAATGCACGATGTGGCATTTCGGGCCGGCCCACAGCGTCGCCGCGTTCCAGCGCAGATCCTCCGGCATCTGCTCGGTCGGGATGACCGAGCGATAGGTGGTGTGGCCGGAGACGCGCGGCGGGCCGTCCGCCGTCACCTGCTTGCGGATGTTCGACCACAAGCCATCGGCGCCGATCAGGAGGCGGCCGCCGATGCGCTCGCCACTCGCGAGCTTTGCGGTCACCGACGAGCCGTCCTGCTCGTAGCCTGTCACCTCGCTGGACACGCGCAGTTCGATCAGCTCGTGATTCTGGCACGCGCGCAGGAACACCCCGTGCAGATCGCCGCGATGCACCACGGCATAGGGATTGCCGAACCGCGCGCGAAAGGCATCGCCGAGATCGATATGGGTGATCTCGTCGGCGGTCAGCGCATCCATCAGCCGGAGCTGATCGATATAGACGGCCATGTTGCGCGCGGCCTCACCGACGCCGAGATAGTCGAAAGCGTGGAACGCGTTCGGGCCGAGCTGGATGCCGGCGCCGATCTCGCCGAGCGCGGCAGCCTTCTCCAGCAAGATGGAGCGGATGCCCTTCTGCGCGAGGCCGAGCGCCACGGCGAGGCCGCCGATGCCGCCGCCCGCGATCAGGACAGGTCTCGTCTCCGCCATCAGCCCGACCTCCCGAGATGTTCGAGCGCGTCCTCGGCGCGCAGCGGTACGCGCGACGCCTCGTTGTTGAGGTCGACCAGCTGGGTCAACAACGCCAGCAACGTCTTGCGGTCGGCCGGCTTCAGCGGCTGCAGCATCCGCGCCTGTGCCTTGTCGACCGAGGGCATGATATCGCTCAGCACCGCCGCGCCGGCCTTGGTAAGATAAAGCAGCTTGACCCGCTTGTCCTCGGGCGCAGGCTTGCGCACGATGAACTCCTTGGCCTGCAGCCGCTCGATCACGTTGCCGAGCGTGGAGCGGTCGAACGCGATCACCGCGGAGAGCCTTGTGGCGTCGATGCCGGGATGGGTCGAGATCGTGACCAGCGCGGCATATTGCACCGGCGTCAAGTCGAACGCCTTGCACTCCTCGATGAACAGCGCGACCGCGATCTGCTGCATCCGCCGGAACAGGTAGCCGGGCGCGGTGTAGACCGCGTCCATCGTGACGGGCGTTGGCTTGTTATTCGGCATCGGGCTGCTTGTCCGGGGCAGCGTCGGCAAACGCCTTGACCTGTTTGGCCGCGGCCTCGGCCTTGAGCAGGCGCGGATAGGCCGAGACGTCGACACCGAAGCGCCGCGCATTGGCGAGCTGCGGCACCAGGCAGAGATCGGCAAGCGTCGGCGCATCGCCAAAGCAGAACGGCCCGGACTCCGCCGCGATCAGGGTCTCGCAGGCCGACAGTCCCTCGCGGTTGGCCCAAGCCGCCCATTCCGTCACCTGCGCCTCGGGCAGGCCGAGCTGACGCAGCCGCGCCAGCACCTTCAAATTCTGCACCGGATGCGTGTCACAGGCGATCGCCTGCGCAAACGCCCGCACCTTTGCGCGCCGCAGCGGATCCTTCGGCAAGAGCGGCGGGTTGGGATTGGTCTCGTCGAGCCATTCGATGATCGCGAGCGACTGGGTGAGGATCGCGCCGGCGTCGCTCTCCAGCGTCGGCACCAGCCCCTGCGGATTGATCGCAAGATAGGCCGGCGCGCACTGCTCGCCCTTGCGCAGATGATGCGGCAGATGCTCTGAGGTGAGCCCCTTCAGATTGAGGGCGATCCGGACCCGGTAGGACGCGCTGCTCCGGAAATAGCCATGCAGCTTCATCGGAACCTCCCCTGCATCATCTGGTTTTGACGCGTTTTCTTCACGCGAACCGGTATCCACTTCGCTCGAAAGCGCTATGGGCTTGTTTGATTGACGCTAGCCATATTGTCAGTATACTGTCAATTAAATTGCACCAACAAGAATGATGGGAGGCTTGCCATGGAAGCCGTGCAGAAGACCCCCGAGCGCGAGGCGTTCTACAAGAAGATCGACGGCCAGAACCTCTCGGCGCTGTGGAACGTGATGAACGATCTGATCACGCCGGAGCCGAAAAGCGCCTGCCGTCCTCACTTATGGAAGTTCGACCAGATCCGCGACTACATGAACGAGGCCGGCAAGCTGATCACGGCCAAGGAGGCCGAGCGCCGCGTGCTGGTGCTGGAAAATCCAGGCCTGCGCGGCCAGTCCAGGATCACGACCTCGCTGTTCGCGGGCGTGCAGATGGTGGTGCCGGGCGACATCGCCCCCGCCCATCGCCATGCCCAATCGGCACTGCGCTTCGTGCTCGAGGGCAAGGGCGCCTTCACCGCCGTCGACGGCGAGCGCACCGCGATGTCGCCGGGCGATTTCGTCATCACCCCGTCGATGACCTGGCACGACCATTCCAACGAAACCAATGAGCCGATGTTCTGGCTCGACGGGCTCGACATCCCGATGGTGCAGTTCTTCGACTGCTCGTTTGCCGAAGGCGCCAAGGAGGACCAGCAGTCGATCTCCAAGCCGGCCGGCGCAAGCTTCGCGCGCTACGGACACAATCTGCTGCCGATCGACCAGAAGCGGACCTCGAAGACCTCGCCGATCTTCAACTATCCCTATGAATACACCCGCGAGGCGCTCGAGAAGGCCAAGGTCGGCGACGAGTGGGATGCCTGCCACGGCCTGAAGCTGAAGTTCTCCAATCCCGAGACCGGCGATTTCGCGATGCCGACCATCGGCACCTTCATCCAGCTGCTGCCAAAGGGTTTCAAGACCGCACGCTATCGCGCAACCGATGCGACCGTGTTCGCCGCGATCGAGGGCAAGGGCCGCACAAGGGTCGGCGACCAGACCTTCGAGTGGGGACCGCGCGATTTGTTCGTGGTGCCGAGCTGGCACTGGGTCACCCACGAGGCCGATGCCGACTCCGTGCTGTTCTCGTTCTCCGACCGCCCGGTGCAACAGAAGCTCGACCTGTTCCGCGAGGACAGGGGCAACGCGTAACGATCGTCTGCGCAAGGCACGCAGCGCCCACCCCACGTCGTCCCGGCGAAGGCCGGGCCCATTACCACCAATCTCGATTGGTTGAACGCGTTGGGGCCCCAGCCTTTTTCCAACAACCACGCCCTGTGGTTATGGGTCCCTGCTTTCGCAGGGACGACAGCGGGGGTTGTGGCGGCAGCGTGCCCTCACCGCCAGTGCAGCAGGCGCGTCTCGAGCAAATTGATCAGCTTCCCCACCGCAAGCCCGAACAGCGACAGGATCACGACGCCGGCGAGCAGCTGATCGGTCTGCATCAGATTGCCGGCCTGCAGCACGAAGGCGCCGATGCCGTATTGCGCGCCGATCATCTCGGCGCTGACCACGAGCAGCAGCGCTACCGACGCGGTGATGCGGAAGCCGGCGAGGATCGAGGGCAGCGCGCCGGGCCAGATCACGCGGCGCACGATGGCGTGGAACGGCACGTTGAAGCTCTGCGCCATCCGGATCAGGTTGCGCGGCACCGCATCGACGCCGCTATAGACCGAGATCGCGGTCGAGAAGAACACGCCAAGCGCGATGGTTGCGATCTTCGGCTCCTCGCCGATCCCGAGCCAGAGGATCAGGAGCGGCAGCAGCGCGATCTTCGGAATCGGAAACAGCGCCGAGATGAAGGTGATGCCGACGCCGCGCGCCATGGTCGACAACCCGATCGCGAAGCCGACCATGACGCCGGCGGCCGTGCCGATGAGCCAGCCGGTGCCGATCCGCATGATCGACCACGACAGGTGCTGCCACAGTGCGCCCGACATCGCGAGCTTGTAGATCGCAACCGCGATCGCCGACGGCGCCGGAAGGAACAGCGGATTGACCCATCCTGCGCTGCCAGCGAACTGCCAGATCGCGATCACAAGCGCGAGCGCGATCCAGCCGGCATGGCGGCTGCCGCCAGGCGTGAAGCCGGCGCCGCGAAAGGCGACCGGGCGCGCCGCCTCCGCCGATTGGTCTTTCGCTTCCTGCAGCGCGCGGTCAAGCATGCTGGACCTCGCGCTCGGCATCGATCGCCTCCTTCCGGATCAGCGACCACAGCTCACTCTGCAGCGCGGCCATCGGCCCGCGCGCGTCGATCGTGCCGCGCTCGGCGCGCGTCATCGGGATGGTCACGATTTCCCGGATGCGGCCAGGGCGGCGCGACAGCACCACGATGCGATCGGCGAGCCGCACCGCTTCCTCGAGATTATGCGTGACATAGACCGCGCCCATCGCGCCGTCGGCGAGCAGACGCACGAAGTCCTCCATCAGGAGCTCGCGCGTCTGCGAATCCAGCGCCGACAGCGGCTCGTCCATCAGCAGGATCGCCGGGCGAACCGCCAGTGCGCGCGCAATGCCGACGCGCTGGCGCATACCGCCGGACAGCTGCTTCGGATAGGCGGCGCGAAAATCCGAGAGCCCGGTGCGGCGCAGCGCATCGTCGACCACGGCGCGGCGCTCGCCGGCGCTCAAGCCCGTATGCAGCAGCGGAAACGCGACGTTCTCCTCGACCGTGTTCCACGGCAGCAGCGCAAAATCCTGGAACACGAAGGTCAGCGGATTGAGGCTATCAGCCGGCGCCGCGCCGCGCAGCTCGGCGGCGCCTGTAGCTGGCCGCAGCAGGCCGCCAAGGATCGACAGCAGCGTGCTCTTGCCGCAGCCGGACGGACCGACGATCGCGACGATCTCGCCGGCGCGCACCGTGAAGGAGACATCGTCGAGCACGTCGAGCGCGCCGAAGCGATGGCTGATATGGTCGGCGATCAGGTCCATGTCACCGTGATCTCCGTGTCGATCCGTCATCCTGAGGAGCGCGAAGCGCGTCTCGAAGGATGAACGGCCCCGATGCAGCAGTTCGGCCGTCGACCCTTCGAGACGCCGCTGCGCGGCTCCTCAGGGTGACGGGGTCAGAGTGGTGCACACGTCGCGACATCAATCCGCCTTCACATAGTCCTTGGCGATGATTGCATTCGCGTCAAAGCCCTTATCCACAAAGCCCTGCCCCTGCAGCCATTTGATCTGGTTGTCGAGGTTCTTCACGTCGAGCTTGCCGTCGGGATCGATATAGGCGCAATTGCCGACCACCTGCGCGACCGGCAGGTTGGTGTATTTGGCGATGATCTCGAGCAGCGGCCTGGTTTTGTCGTTGATCGGCGCCACGCCGTCCTTGATCGCAGTCAGGATCACGTCGTGATATTCGTGGTCGGCACGGGTGAGCGCGGTGAGCAGCCTGGTCACCAGCGGTGCGTTGGTCAGCGCCTTCGGCGACGCGAAGATGGCCCCTAACTGCCACGGCGTCTCGTCGCCGACCCAGCCGAGCAATTTCGCGCCGTTGGAATCCATCAGCGTCCGCGCGGTCGAGACCGGCAGCAGCGCGGCGTCGACGGTTTCGCCCTTCAGCGCCGCGGCCGCGTTCGACAGCGACTGCAGCGGCACCACCTTCACCTCGGACAGCTTGAAGCCGTATTTGTCGGCGAGCAGGCCGAGCGAATAATGGAAGCTGGAGCCGACCTGGGTCACCGCGACGCGCTTGCCCGCCAGATCCTTCGGCGTCTTGAGGCCGCTCGCATAGGCGTTGTTGCTGGCGAAGTAGCCGATCAGGGGATAGCCGGCCTTCTCGCGGCTCATGCCGCCGATCACCTTCAGCGTGCCCTTGCCGGCGAGATTGTAGAGGCCGGCGGTGACGGCGGTGATCCCGAAATCGACATCGCCCGACGCGGTCGCAACCGCGATCGGCTGCGCCGCGTCGAAGAATTTGAGCTCGACGTCGAGCCCGGCGTCGCGGAAATAGCCCTTGTCCTGCGCGATGAACACCGGCGCCGAAGACGACAGCCGCAACACGCCGATCTTCGCCTTCAGCAGATCGTCGGCCCGCGCGATGCCGCTCGCGGTCCACACCAGCATGCCCGCGAGTGCGAGCCGCACCCAACCTCTCATTGCCGTCTCCACTCATAATCCTTCAGGCACGGCCTGATCGCGGCCTATGAACGCGCCCTGTGTGCCGAGCTGTTGTTGCAACTTTTCGACGGAAATGTCGCGCGGAATCGTATTGCCCGACAGCGCGAGCGCGGCCGCGGTTCCCGCCGCCTCACCCATCACAAAGCAGGCACCGGAGACCCGCGCCGCCGATTGCCCTTCATGGGTCATCGACGCGCAGCGGCCGGCGACCAGGAGATTGTCGACGCCTTCCGGTACCAGCATGCGGTACGGCAACTCGTTATAGCCGCGGCTCTCCGGGATCGGCGGAAACTCGAAGATCACATCGCCCGGCACATGGGATTCCTTCGGCCAGCCATTGACGCCGATCGAATCCTCGAACGAGGCGCAGCCCAGCACATCCTCGCCTGACAGCAGGTAGCCGCCGATCACACGCCGCGTCTCGCGGATGCCGAGCTGCGGCGGCAGATCGACGATGTAGGAATTCTCGAAGCCCGGCACCGTGCGCAGGAACTTGAACGCTTCGACCGCCTGGCGGCGGCCCTCGATCTCGCCGCGCGTCATGTCGTCGGGATCGATGCCGGAAATGGCGCCGCCGTCGCTCCGCGTCACCTGCGTGAAATTCACCCGCCATTCGATCTGCGATTTCTGCGGCCGCACGATGGCGGATTTGCGCGGGAATGTGTGGGTGCCGGCGGCCTCGGCCTGTGCCATCCGCTCCGGGATGGTGCGCCATGCATCGCCGGCTTTCGCGGGATCGATGCCGTTGAGGCGGAACATCATCGAGGGGTAGAGCATGCCGCCCTGGTTGTCGCCGACTTCATGGGGCGCCCCCGCCCACACCGCGAGGTCGCCGTCACCGGAGCAATCGATGAAGATGCTGGCGCGCACGGCCTGCCGGCCGGCCTTGGTTTCGACCATCAGCGCACGGATGTGCGAACCATCCATGACGACGCCGGCGCCGAGCGCGTGGAACAGGATGTCGACCTTGTGATGCGCCAGCAGATCGTCGGCCGCGATCTTGTAGGCCGCGGTGTCGTAAGCCTGCGCGAATATCTTGCCGAGGATCAGATGCGGCGCGTTCAGCCCGCCGAGCCGGTCGATCCGCGCCAGCAGGTCGGAGGCGATACCCTGCACCACGCGGTGCATCTCGCCGAAGATGTTGGCGTGCAGGCCGCAGAAATTGGTCACGCCGGCCGCGGTGCCCATGCCGCCGAGAAATCCGTAACGCTCGATCAGCAAGGTCCGCCGTCCGGCACGTGCCGCGCCGACCGCTGCCGCGATGCCGGCCGGTCCGCCGCCGAGCACCACCACGTCATATTCGCCATAGACTGGGACCTGCCGCGCAGGTTCTTCGATCGTGCTCGCTCGCATCATTTCCGCCCTGAACAAAGTTGATTGGGCCAACTATGAATTGATGCAGATTGCAGTACAATCCACCAAATTATGTAATCAGCTTTCGCGAATCGAGAAAGGCCCAAGCAAGGCAGATGGATACGCTGGTCAATCTCGAAGCCTTCCTCGCCACCGCCGATGCCGGCGGCTTTTCCGCCGCGGCGCGCAAGCTCAATATCGCGACATCCGTCGTCGCCAAGCGCGTCACCCAGCTCGAGGAGCGGATCGGCACCGCGCTGTTCCACCGCTCGACCCGCCAGTTGCGGCTGACCGAGGCCGGCCAGCAATATGTGCATCGCGCCCGCGGCGTGGTTGCCGATGTCGGCGATCTCTTGTCGCGGATGGGCGAGAAGCAGCGCGACCTCTCCGATCATCTGCGCGTCAAGGCGCCGACCTCGCTGACGGTGGCGCGGCTCGCCGATGCCTTCACGATCTTCCAGAAGCAGAACGGAAGCGTGAAGCTCGAGATCGTGATGATCGATCGCCCGGTCGATCCCGTGACCGAAGGTTTCGACCTCGCGATCGGCGCCTTCCCGCATTCCTTTGGCGGCGTCGTCGACGAACCTTTGTGCCGGCTGCCGCGCCTCGTATGCGCCTCGCCGGCTTATCTGAAGAAGCACGGCATACCGAAGCATCCGCGCGACCTGGTCGATCATCGCTGCCTCAGCTTTCTGCCGACCGGACCGGAATGGCCATTCGAGGGACCGCGCGGCCGCATCAATATCCAGGTCCGCCCGATTCTCTCTTCGAACGAAGGCCGCGTGCTGACGCAAAGCGCGATCGCCGGCAACGGCATTGCGTTGCTCTCGCATTATCTCGTCGCGGACGCGCTGCGCGACGGCGCCTTGCAGCCGGTACTCACCGACTTTCCGATTCCGGAATTGTGGGTCAAGGCCGCCGTTCCCGAGCGCCGCATCGATGCCGCCGCGGTGCAGGCGCTGCTGAAGACATTGAAAAAATCGCTATCGCAGCCGCTGTGATGCGACGCCGGCCTTGCCGTTGGCGTGCCGAGCTGAGACAAGGACGCGAAAGGATCGCCCGCTTGAAACTCCTGATCTCAATGTCGTTCGGTCTCATCATCGTCGCTGGGCCCGCGGCGGCAATCGAGACCTGCCGCTTCATTGAGGCCAAGGCGGAGCGCGAGGCCTGCTACCATCGGCAAGAGCAGGACCTTGCGGCGAAGCGCAAGCCCGAGCCGCCGGTGACGCGGTCGAGCGAATCGAAGACGTTCGATCAGCTGCAGCAGATGCGCCGCGACGACGAAGAGGTCTATCGCAGCATGCGCGGCATCTGCCGCGGCTGCTGAGCTTACGCGCCGCCGCCCCAGCGGCCCGCGCGCTTCTCGGCGAAGGATGCAAGCCCTTCGGCAGCTTCCGCGGTCTGCCGCTTGGCCGAATGCAGATGAACGAGGCGCTTGTAGGCCTCATCGTCCACCGCCATGCCGCCGAACGAGCTCTCCATCGCGAGCTTCTTGGTCTCGGCCATCGCATCCGGCGCATTGCCGAGCAGTTGCTCGACGACCTTGGCGCCGGCGCTTTCGAGATCGGCTGATGGCACGACCTCATGGACGAGGCCGATGCGGCGGGCATCCTCGGCGCCGAACCGCTCGCCGGTCAGCGCATAGCGGCGCACCTGGCGGACGCCGATCGCGTCGCAGAGCTGCGGGATGATGATCGCCGCGGTCAGGCCCCAGCGCACCTCGGTGATCGAGAACAGCGCATTGTCGGCCGCGATCACAATATCGCAGGCCGAGATCACGCCAGTGCCGCCGCCGAAGCAGCCGCCCTGCACCAGCGCTACGGTCGGGACCGGCAGCGTGTTGAGGCGCTGCACCGCCTCGAAGGTGGCGCGCGATGCCGCCTCGTTCTCCTCGAACGATTTCGGCCGTACGCCGTTGATCCATTTCAGGTCGGCGCCGGCCTGGAAATGCTTGCCGTTGCCCTTCAGCACGACGACGCGCACCGGTTTGGTCGAGAGATCGTCGATCGCGGCCAGCACGCCTGCAATCAGCGCGCCGTCATAGGCATTGTTGACCTCGGGACGATTCAGCGTGACGGTCGCGACCCCGCGCGCATCGAGGCTCCACAGGACTGGGCTGGCCGACATGACGTTGCTCCCTCGTTCGGCATTGCTGTTGTCTCGTACTAGCCTTGCACTATGGCGAGAGCAGATGCCTTGATCCATCACTTTCGAGCGCGCGCGACCGCGCCACGCGCATGACGGGTTGCGCGATGCCTCGCGCTTGTGGAAACTGACGGGCACATTGCGGAGAATTGTTCCACTCATGCGTATTTGCATTTTCGGCGCGGGCGCCGTCGGCAGCCACTTCGCGGTCCGGCTCGCGCGCGCCGGTCACGATGTGGCGTGCGTGATGCGCGGGCCGCATCTCGACGCGGTCAGGACCGGCGGACTGACGCTGAAGGTCGGCGATAGCAGCGTCACCGCGAAGGTGAAGGCCTCAGCCGATCCTGCCGATCTGGGGCCGCAAGACATCGTCATCAGCACACTGAAGGCGACCGGCATCGGCGCGCTCGCAACCGGGCTCCCGCCGCTGCTTCGGCGCGACACAGCAATCGTGTTCGCGCAGAACGGCATTCCCTGGTGGTACGATCTCGGCCTGCCGCCGCAGCATCCCGCCATCCCCGACCTCGGCTTCCTCGATCCCGGCGGGCATTTGCGCAGCGTCATCCAGAAGGAGCGCATCATCGGCGGCGTGATCTTTTCCTCCAACGAGGTGGTCGCGCCTGGCGTCGTCGCGAACCTGTCGCCGGACCGCAACCGCCTCTTGATCGGTGAATGCGACGATCGGCAGAGCGAGCGCATCGCCCGCCTGCGCGCGGCGCTCAACGACGCCGCGATCGAATCGCCCGAGGTCAAGCAGATCCGCGAGACGATCTGGTCGAAGCTCTTGACCAACATGTCGATGTCGGTGCTCTGCCTGTTGACCGGGCTGACCGCGCGCGGCGTCCGCGACGATCCTGACATGCAGGACGTGATCCCGCGCCTGCTCGACGAAGCCAATGCGGTGGCGACACGCTATATCCCCGCCGTCAAGCGCGTCACCCGCTCAGGGCCAGCGCCGGACCACAAGCCGTCGATCCTGCAGGATTACGAACTCGGGCGCGCCATGGAGATCGACGTGCTGGTGCGCGCACCGGCGGCGTTTGCCCGCGCAGCCGACATTTCGACCCCGATGCTCGACCTGATGGCCGCGCTCGCAATCCAGAAGGCGCGTGACAAGGGCCTGTATCAGGGCTGACAATCCGACCCACCACGATAACAAGCAGGGACATCGAACCATGCAAGTCAAGGACAAGGTCTGCGTCGTCACCGGCGGCGCGGGCGGGATCGGCGAAGCGGTGGCGCGGGCCTATGCGGACGCCGGTGCGCGCGGCGTCGTGGTCGCCGATCTCAAGACCTCGCGCGACAGGCTCGCCAGCGTCGCCGGCGATATCGACGGTCTGGCGGTCACCGCCGATGTCGGGCTCGAGGAGGACATCAAGGCGTTGATCGCCGCGGCCGAGGACAAATATGGCCCGGTCGACGTGTTCTTCTCCAATGCCGGGCTGTCGCGCAAGGGACAAGAAACCGCGTCCGATGCCGACTGGGATGTGAGCTGGCGCGTGCATGTGATGAGCCACGTGTTCGCGGCGCGCGCGCTGGTGCCCGGCATGCTCGCGCGCGGCTCCGGCTATCTCATCAACACTGCATCCGCCGCGGGGCTGTTGGCCTCGCTGAACTCGATGCCATACGGCGTGACCAAGAACGCCGCGGTCGCGCTCGCCGAACACCTCGCCATCCAGTATGGCGATCGCGGCATCCGCGTCTCCGTGCTCTGTCCGCAATCGGTGCAGACGGGGATGACCACGCCGGGCCCGAGTGCCGCGCGCGTTGACGGCGTGCTGCAGCCGGGCGAGGTCGCGCGCATGGTGATCGAGGCGATGGCCGAAGAACGTTTCCTGATTCTCTCCCATCCGCAGGTGCAGGAATACATGCAGCGCAAGGCCACCAATCGCGAGCGCTGGCTGTCCGGCATGCGCCGCCTGCGCGACCGGATCTATGGCGGGGTTGCGTCAGCCTGACGGCGGCGCAAATTTCTCCAGCAGGCCGGAATAGGCTTTGGCCGCGGGCGACGCGTAAGCACCGCGGCGCGACGTCGTGAGCTTGAGGCCGGCAAGCGCCTCCGCCTGCTTCACCGCGGCGGCCACGCCGTCGACCACAGGCGCGCCGAACTGCACCGACAGCTCATGGGCAAGATCGGCCATGCCGGCGCAGCCGAGCACGATGGCGTCCGCACCCTTATCCAGCGCGCGGGCGACCTCCGCCTCCAGCCTCGGTCTGGCGCCCGAGCCCGGCTTCTCGAGATCGAGCACCGCGACATCGCAGGCGGTGACCACCGCGCGGTCGGTAAAGCCGTAGCGGCGGACCAGTTCCTCCAGCGGGACGATCGAGCGCGGCAGCGTGGTGACGATGCCGATGCGCTTGGCGATCTGACCAGCGGTGACCAGCGCCGCCTCGCAGATCCCGACCACCGGATAGCGCGCCGCCGACCGCGCGGCATCGAGCCCGGTATCGTCGAAGCAGGCGATGATGCCGGCATCGGCATCGGGCGTCTTCAGCAGCGCCTCGATCAGCCCGGGAACGGCGAACGCTTCGTCATAGAAGCCCTCGATCGAGGCCGGTCCCATCGCAGATGTGACGGCGACGATCTCGGTGCTAGGTGCGGCCACCGCTTGCGCAGCGGCCGCGATGGTCGCGGTCATCGACACGGTGGTGTTGGGATTGACGATCAGGATCCTGGTCATGTGTTTCGACTCACGAATGCTTCGCGACCCAGCCCGCGAAGGCATCGAGCACCTCGGTCATCACCTCGCGGTCGTTGCGGCCGGAGCGCTTGAGGACATGGAAGGAGTGGTCGGCCTCCTGCACGAGATGCAGCGTCGCGCGCGCGCCCAATCCCTTCACCACCGGCTCGAGCAGGTCGAGCTCGGCCAGCGCATCGCGCGTGCCCTGCAGGAACAGCATCGGGACCTTGACCTCGGCGAGATGCTTGGCCCGCTCGCTCGACGGCTTGCCGGCGGGATGCAGCGGAAAGCCGAGGAACACCAGCCCGCGCACGCCGGCGAGCGGCGCCCTGGCCTGCGCCTGCGACGTCATGCGTCCGCCGAACGACTTGCCGCCGGCGAACAGCGGCAGTTCGCCGCAATGACGCACGGCTTCCGCCACCGCGGCGCGCACCGTTGCCTGCGCGACGGCGGGCGGATCGGGCCGCTTGCTGCCCTTCTCCATGTAGGGAAACTGATAGCGCAATGTCGCGATGCCGCGCTCCGCCAGGCCCTCCGCGATCACGGCCATCGACGGATGCGTCATGCCGGCGCCGGCGCCATGGGCAAACACATAGGCGCTACGGGCCTGCGCCGGCCGCAGCAGCAGCGCGGACACCGTGCTGTCGTCCGAGACAGTGATCGAAAGCTGTTGTGCAGCTGACGCGTTCAAGATGACATCTCGAAGAATTGTTGCTCCGTTACTTCTAGTCGCAGGCCTCGATGCGCGCAAATGCCGCCGCAACCGGCACGCCGCAAGTGAACTGGCTCACAGCCAGCCAACGTTTCCTTTGCAACATTTCCGTTGTTAGACCAAGCGCCGCCACTGTAGGATGGCGCACACCGCATCACACGCTTAACGAGAACTCGTTTTTCGGCGAATTTTAACATCTCGTCCATATGAGGCGCGGGTACCGCGAATTGGGGGAACGGGGCATGCCTCGCAAGACGATATTCGTCATCGGACTGTTGATTGTCGCCGGCGTCCTCTATTTCAAGGACGATATCGAGACGGTCGCGAGCGGCTTCCGCGTCAAGGTCGTCGACTACCAGCCGCCGGCAAAGACCGTGTGGCTGGATCAGAATGTCAGCGCGGAGCGGCTGCGCTGGTTCTACCACGCCGACCAGGGCACGCGAACCTTCGGCATTCCCCATGAATGGTTCATGGCGCTGGAGCAACCGACGGTCTGGCCGCTGTTCACCGCGGCGCCGCGACTCAGCGAGACCAATTATCTCGGCCGCTTCGGCTTTATTCCCGACACGGTGATTCCGGGCAAACCCGATGCGCTGCCGATCGGTTTCGCGCAGGGCGGCCCGATGGCCGATGCCAACGGCGCGCCATGGCGCAACCCGCACAGCAAGGCCGACATGACTGGCGTAGGCCTCACCTGCGCCGCCTGCCACACCGGAAGCTTCAGCTATCGCGGCACCGAGATCGTGATCGACGGCGGGCCGGCCAACACTAATCTGTTCGAATTCCAGAAGAGCGTCGGCGTCTCGCTGCTGCTGACGCGGTTCTGGCCGGGGCGCTTCTCGCGCTTTGCCGACGAGATCCTCGGCAAGGATGCCAGCCTCGACGAGCGCATGGCGCTGCGCGGCCAGCTCGACCTCGTGCTGAAGCAATACGCCAACATCAATTCGCTGGAGAACAAGGTCGCCGCCAACAGCGTCGAGGAAGGCTATGCGCGGCTCGACGCGCTGAACCGGATCGGCAACCAGGTGTTCTCGATCGACCTGAACAACCCGAACAACTACGCCTCGCATTCGGCGCCGGTGCATTTCCCGCGAATCTGGAACGCACCGTGGTTCAGCTGGGTGCAATATGACGGCTCGATCATGCAGCCGATGGTGCGCAACGCCGGCGAGGCGCTCGGCGTCAGCGCCGAGCTCAACCTGCTCGACGAGTCCAAGGGACTTTACAAATCGAGCGCGCGGATAGACGTGCTGCACGAGATGGAGCGGATGATCGCCGGCGAGCCGCCCAGCGAGGACAAGGGCTTTGGCGGACTGGCGTCGCCGAAATGGCCGGAGACCATCCTGCCGCCAATCAACATGGATCTCGCGAAGAAGGGCGGCGAGCTCTACAAGACGCATTGCCAGGGCTGCCACGGCCCGGCGATCGACAGCAAGGCGCTGCCCGCGAGCGAAGCCTTTGCGCTGTTCAAGGACAAGAAGCGCTGGATCAAGAACGAGGCCGGCCAGCCGCTGCTCGATGTCGAGATGATTCCGATCAGCCATATCGGCACCGACAGCGCGCAAGCCGAGGGCCTCGCGCACCGCACCGTCGAGACGCCGGCCAATCTCAACATCAAGGACGGCAGTTTCGGTCCGGCGCTCGGCGACCTCGTCGAGAAGACCGTCGATTATTGGTACGACCAGAACAAGACCCCGCCGGAAGATCGCAAGCGCATCAACGGCTACCGGCCGAACGAGATCCAGGCGCCGCTCGCCTACAAGGTCCGGCCGCTCAACGGCATCTGGGCGACCCCGCCCTATCTGCACAACGGCTCGGTCCCGACCATCTACGCACTGCTGTCGCCGGTGAAGGATCGTCCCGCAACCTTCTATCTCGGCAGCCGGGAGTATGATCCCAAGGATCTCGGCTATGTCTGGAAGGACAAGATCAAGAACGCCTTCATGCTCGACACCACCAAGCGCGGCAACAGCAATTCCGGACACGAATTCTCCAACGAGAAGCGCACCGGCGTGATCGGGCCGGAGCTGAAGGAAGACGAGCGCCGCGCCCTGATCGAGTTCATCAAGACGCTGTAGGCCCCGAACGGGCTGCGCCCCCTCTCCCGCGAGCGGGCAGGGCTATCGCATATGCCCCTTGGCGACCGCGCAAGTGCTTGGCCTCGTGGTTCGAGACGCGCCGCAAGCGGCGCTCCTCACCATGAGGGTCTACTATTGTGCCGCAAAACAAGACCTCATCCTGAGAGCCTGACCGAAAATGAAATCGAGTCATTTCAACATCTTGCGGCGGGCATCATCGGAACAGAAACCTCGGATCGCTGTTGCGAAAGCGCTTAATTCGTAGAGGATTCCGATCGGGAGGAATCTATTACCTCCTAAGAGCCCGGCACCGCGTCCCTTGGTTTTCAAAGACTTATTTTGAGTCAGACTCTGAGGAGCCCGCCGAAGGCGGGCGTCTCGAAGGATGGCCACGAGGACACCGCCACGAAATGCGATAGCCCTGCGCTTGCGGGGGAGGGAGCGCAATTGCTGCGCCTCGCCCTCAACTCTTCGGCACCGGCTGCCGGCGCGCCGGGCGGGTCATTGCTTCGAGTTCAAGCAACTGGTTGAGCTCCGCTTCGGTCAGCAGCTTTTCCTCCAGCACGATGTCAGCGACCGAGCGGTTCTCCTTGAGCGCACGGCGCGCCACGCGCGATGAAGCCTCGTAGCCGAGCGACGGCGCCAGCGCCGTGATCAGGCCGATCGAGCCCTGCACCAGGCTGCGGCAGCGCTCGCGATCGGCCTCAATGCCGTCGACGCAACGCTTGGTCAGTGTATCGACCGCCGCCGTCAGCATGCGCAGCGAGCTCAAGACGCAATAGCCGATGGTCGGCTCGAACGCGTTGAGCTGCAACTGGCCACCCTCGGCGCACATCGTCACCGTGAGGTCGTGCCCGATCACCAGGAAGGCCACCTGATTGACCACCTCGGGAATGACGGGATTGACCTTACCCGGCATGATCGACGAGCCGGCCTGCACGGCGGGCAGACGGATTTCGCCGATGCCGGTGCGCGGCCCCGACGACAGCAGCCGCAGGTCGTTGCAGATCTTGGACAGCTTGACCGCGACGCGCTTGAGCACGCCGGAGAACAGCACGAAGGCGCCGAGATCGGACGTCGCCTCGATCAGGTTGGAGGCCAGCACCATCGGCTGGCCGGACAGCCGCGACAGCTCCTCGACCGCGAGCGCCGCATAGCGCGGATCGGCATTGATACCGGTACCGATCGCGGTGGCGCCGAGATTGACCTCGCGGAACAGCGCGGAAATCTCGTTCAGGCGCGCGACGTCCTCCTTCACGGTCACGTGGAAGGCATCGAATTCCTGGCCGAGCGTCATCGGCACCGCATCCTGAAGCTGGGTCCGCCCCATCTTCAACACGTCGGCGAACTCCACCGCCTTGCCCTTGAGGGAGTAGGCGAGATCGTCCAGCGCACGCACCAGCGGCTGGGTGGCGAAGATCACCGCGAGCCGCAGCGCGGTCGGATAGGCGTCGTTGGTCGACTGCGCCATGTTGACGTCGTCGTTCGGATGCAGCGCGTGATAATCGCCGGGCTTGCGCCCCATCAGCCGCAGCGCGACGTTGGCGATCACCTCATTGGCGTTCATGTTGGTCGAGGTGCCGGCGCCGCCCTGGATCGCGTCGACGACGAAGGATTCGGCATAGACCTTTTCGGTCGCAATCTGGGTGCAGGCCGCCTCGATCGCATCCGCCTTCTCGGGTGCGAGATAGCCGAGCCGCTTGTTGGCGCGCGCGGCGGCCTGCTTCACCAGCGCCAGCGCACGGACGAATTCCGGGAAGTGCCCGACCGGCACGCCGGTGATCGGAAAGTTCATCACCGCGCGCTTGGTGTGAATGCCCCACAGCGCATTGGCCGGCACGTCGTCGTCGCCGAGCAGATCGTGCTCGGTGCGGGACTGCGCCTGCTCGATCGGCACGGTGCGGACGGTCGCGACCGCGAGCTCGCTGGGGCCGCCGCTCTCGCCGGAGGCGGACGCGGCAGCTGCAGTGTTGGCGGTCTCAACCTTCGATTCGGCCATCGGTACCTCCGTTACCTCTCGCAGATCTTGTCGTCAGCGACGCCGGCGATGATGCGCCGGGCGGGCGTCGAAAGCCAATGCCTATCGGCAGAGTCTTGCACACCGGTGAGCGGCAAGACGCGGAAAAGCGGCATTGGGGCGCGCCGAAGCGGGAGATTAAGGGCTTTGCCTTATCCGTCATGATAACAACAACTTATAGCTCGATATCGTGGCTCGCTTGGCGAGCGATGCGGCTGCTTTCTCCGCCCCGTCGTCGCGTGCTAGACGAGCATCGACTGGCGCAAGGGCGCCGCCGACACTGAACGAACCAAGGGCCAAAGCCGTGTCCAACAACAACGAAGCGATCACCATCAAATTCCGCTGCCCGGCGGAGCTCGAGGGCAAGATTCCGCCGCCGGTGCCTGCATCGTTGGGTCTTCCCGGATGGCTCAAGGCGATGCCGACGCAGGCCTTCAATACGATGAGCAATCGCGAAGAGGATACCGTCAAGCGCTGCCCGCCATTCGTCGATGCGATGACATCGGGTTTCCTGTTGCCGCTGGTCTGCGATCTCAAGGTCGAGAATGGCGCGATCACCTGGGACAACGACCTTCCGGCCGGCGGCGCGCTCGAATTCCCGCGCTCGCCGGTCGGATTCCACGACGAAAGCCAGGTGGTCGGCTCGCCGCTGTTCGAGCCCGACCGCTTCGTCATCAAGTTCATCAATCTGTGGACCATCGAGGCGCCGCCCGGCTACTCGCTGTTCTTCACGCATCCGGTCAACCGGTTCGACCTGCCGTTCACCACGCTGACCGGCATGGTCGATTGCGATCTGTTTCACGACAGCTGGGTTCATTTCCCGGCACGCTGGCACGACACCAGTTTCAACGGCGTGCTGCCCAAGGGCACGCCGGTTGCGCAATGCTTCCCGGTGAAGCGCGAGAACTGGGTCGCGCAGACCGCGGCGATGACGCCGGATGAAACATCGCGCGCCCAGGAACTGACCAACAGGATGGCCCGGGAGTCCGGACTCTATCGGCGCCAATTCCGGACGTAGAGCGGGCGCGCGAAACCGCGTTGCGGGCGATGACGGGCGTTGGTGGGGAGAAGATTCCCCCCACTTGTCGTCCCTGCGAAAGCAGGGACCCATACGCCGCGGCGGGTGTTGTGAGCGGGACCCGTCGTTCCGGCATCGCTCAACAATGACCATTGGTGGTTATGGGTCCCTGCTTTCGCAGGGACGACACTGAGTTTGTGGCGCGATCCTGAGCCAGTTCGGTGTCATCACCCGCGCATGCAGATGATCGAGTATCCAGAGACGCTTGTGCTTGAACGCAGAGGCCGTGGCTTATCCCGGCTGTCGTCCCGGCGAAAGCCGGGACCCATACGCCGCAGCGGGTGTTGTGAGCGGGACTCGTCGTTCCAACGTCGCGGAACAAGCAGCATTTGTGGTTATGGGTCCCGGCCTTCGCCGGGACGACGGTGCACCAGCGGCTGGACCGCCTAGCTTCTGTTCTCATTGTATCAGAACCGAAGCTCTGGATTCTAGTTTGACGCGCTTTCCTGGCGCGAACCGGTGTCTGCTTCGCTCGAAAACGCTAGCTCAGGAATTGCGCAAAGGCGCTGCGACGGAAGAAGAAGCGGCCGTGCGATGACATGATCAGCGCGGCGGTCGTGCGACCGATCATTTGCGGCCGGCCGCGCAACGCCAGACGCAGATTGGCCTCGCCGGCGGCGCGGTCGCCCATTTCCAAAAGACTGGCGGAGAAGCTGAGACGCATCAAGGGATCGTCGGGCCGCTGCGCCATCACCTGGCGGTAGAGATCCGCTGCGGCAGCATATTCGCCATCGAGCAGCAGCACACGCGCGAGCGCGGCCAGAACATCGGGATGTCCCGGCGCCGCATTGCGCAGCTTCTCCAGAATCGCGCGCGCCCGGCCGCGCTCATTGCGCTGGGGCAGCAGCTGCGCGAGCAGGAGCTGAAACTCGAGGCTCCCCGGCGCGAGAGCAAGCGCGCTCTCAATGACGGCAACCGCCTCGTCGATGCGACCGGCCGAGTGCAATTGCCCTGCCAACGCCTGAAATGCGGGCAGGTACGGCGGCCGCCGCGCGGTGGTTCGCCGCAGCACATCGATCGCCTCGCTGCCGCGACCGGCGCCGCCGAGCGCTGCGCCGAGCAGGGTCTCGAGGCCGGGATCCTCGACGCGGCGCACGGCTCGTTCGAGCGGCGCGATCGCCTCCTCGTTGCGGTTCTGGATCATCAGCGCCCGCGCCAGGATCGAGGCCGCGCCGACATCGGTCCGGTTTGCCTTCAAGACCTCTGCCGCCAGCCGCTCGGCTTCGACGACCTGTCCCATCTGCAATGCGACCACGGCGCGTTGCAGGACCGGAGATGGGCTGGGCCCGCGATTGGAAGGAGGCGGCGGTTTCGGCATGCGGTCCGTCGTGAGATGGTTCTTGTCAGCCGTTATCACTGCCGCCGACGGAGCGTCCAGCGAAAGTCGCATCCGGACACCGAGATACCGTCCGGTTCCAGCCTCCACCGTCCGATTTCATGCATCTCCGCGGCTGTCAGGCGACCAACCGCCCCCTCCCTGCAATTTTTCGACTGCTTAACCTATTCAATCTAGCTTGGGTTGCCATCACAGGGCCCGGCTTGATGCTCTCGGTCACGGCCAGCAGATAGGGCCAGATGATCGACGAGCTCGGCGACGAGACCTCGGACGCATTGACGCCGTAGCCGCCGGACCGAATGTGATCGGCAACGGCGAGGTGGATGTAGGGATCGTCGAGGGTGAAGATCAGCCGGCCGTCGCAGAGCGTGACGCTGAGGGTCAGGGTCGCCGCGAACAGCACGAACCACAGCGATGCCGTCACAAGCGGGACGCTCTGCCGGATCGCGCTGGATCGCGGGAACGACGCGTGGTTGGCGGCGACGCCAGGCATCAGATGCGCATCCGTTTGAAGATCGTCTCCGGCAGCGCGCAGATGATCGCCATCACCAGCCGGAAGCGGCGGGCCACATAGATCACGTCACGCGGCCTCGTCACATCGGCCCGGAAGATATCCTCCGCGACCCGATCCGGCTGCACCGTCAGGGGAGCCGGCAGCTTCATATGCGCCGTCATCCTGGTCCGCACGAATCCCGGCTTGGCGGTGACGACACGGACTTTGCCCGCAAGCGCCAGGCGATTGCGCAGGCCGGACAGGAACTGCGAGAAGCCGGCCTTGGCCGCGCCGTAGTAATAGTTCGAGGCCCGCCCGCGATCGCCGGCGACCGAGCTCACGCCGACGATGGTTCCCGAGCCGCGCGTCGCGAAGGCTTGCGCGAACAGTTCGAGCAGCAGCGCGGGCGCCTCGAAATTGGTGCGCATGATCCTCGTCGCAAGCTCGGGATCGGTCTGGGCACGCGGTTGATCGCCGAGCTCTCCGACAACGCATATGACGGTGTCGGGAAGCGTGGAAAGGCCGGCGACGAAGCCGGCAAGCTGCCCGGTCTGCAGCACGTCGAGCGCGACAACCGAGGTTTCGATACCGCTTCGCGTCTTGATGTCGTCCGCATTGCGCCGTGCCGCCTCGATATCGCGGGCGGCGAGCATCACGCGCCATCCCTCGCTCGCATAGCGCAGCGCGGTCGCGTGCCCGATGTCCGAGCTGCCGCCAATCACCAGAATTGATTTTGTGCCGGTCATCAAATTCCAAGCCGTGCTGAAAGATGGGACACGAGGCGGCTGTTTGCCCCGGTCTGCTGGCGGATGTCCCGCAAGGCCGCAAGGCCGGGATATCCGGATTCGAATGTCGCGCGGGACTGCCGCGCGTCCTTGGCGAGATAGAGCCGGCCGCCGGCATCGACCACCAGCGCGTCGAGCTGGTCTAGAAACCCGAACAGCGCGTCGCTGACCGGAAAGTCCATCGTCAACGTGTAGCCGCGGAGCGGAAACGACATCGGCCCGCTGCCTTCGCCAAGCTGCTTGAGCACCGCGAGAAACGACGCGTCGCCGCGCCGTGACACACGATCGAGAATTTCGGCGAGAACGCGGCGCGCGCGGTCGAGCGGGATCACGCATTGGTATTGCACGAAGCCGCGCCGGCCGTAGATCCTGTTCCAGTCGGCGATCGCATCGAGCGGAAAGAAATACGGGTCCCAATGGACCAGCCGCGGCTTGCCCGGATGTGCGGCGCCGCGGCGGAAGTACAGCTCGTTGAACACCCGCATCGATGCGCGATTGAGCAACCATCCCGGAAACGGTTCCGGGACCGCGAGCCGCGACGTGCGAAGCCTGGGAAACGTCTCGAGGGCGGGCCCCAGCATATCCTTGTCGCGGCGCGTGGCGTGCTCGGCCAGATAGACCAGCGACCGTCCGAGCGCCGCACCGCGCGCAAGGCAGTCGATCCAGGCCACCGAATAGGTGCTCGATGTGCTGCTTTCCAGCTGATCGATCGCCGCGTCGAGATTGCCGGCGACGCGGGTGTCCTGACGCAGCCAGGCGGTCTCGATCGGCAGCAGCCGCAGCGTCGCGTCGAGGATCATGCCCGTCAGGCCCATGCCTCCCAGCGTCGCCGCGAACAACGCGGCGTTTTCCGATCGCGAGCAGGTGACGATCTCGCCGCCAGGTAGCGCGAGGCGGAACGAATCGACGATGGTGCCGAAGCCGCCATCGCGATGATGGTTCTTGCCGTGAACGTCGGCCGCGATCGCGCCGCCGATCGTCACGAATTTCGTGCCGGGCACGACCTTGAGGAAGAAGCCGCGCGGCTCGAAAACGGCAAGGATGTCGGCGATGGTGACGCCGGCTTCGACCGTCAATCGGGCGGTTGCGGCATCTAAGCTCCGCATCCGGTTCAGGCCGCGCGACGAAATTGTCGATTGCGTTCCGATCGCGGCATCGCCGTAGGCCCGCCCGGCCCCGCGCGCCACAACGCCGGACCGCGCAAGCAGGTGGTCCCGCGCGCCTGCGGGCGTCTGCGGCGCCAGCAGTTCGGACGACGCCTTGGGATAGTTGCCCCAGCCGGACAGGCCAATGCCGCCCGGACTGGAGGTCGACATCACAGCTCCTGGTAACGCAGCCGCCGGCATCGCTAGATGGCGGCGAGCATGATGGCGCCGATCGCGCCGAGCGCGACCCAGCTGACGCGATCCCTCAGCGCAAAGATGACCGGATCGTCGTCGATCAATCCGCGCTGCGCGAACAGCATCACACGGCCGATCCAGTACATCAATATCGGACAACCGACCCAGAGCAGTTGCGGATGGCTGTAAAGCGCGCGCACCGTATCGGACGAGATGTAGAGCGTGAAGATCACGACGGCGTTGAAGCCTGATGCGGCGGCGAGGATCGCGATCATCGATTTGTCTTCGACCCGGTAGCCGCGCGCCGCCAGCACGGCGCCGTCCGGTTGGCTGGCGAGCTCGATATAGCGCTTCACCAGCGCCAGCGACATGAAGATGAACAGCGAGAACGCAAGCAGCCATTCCGACATCGGCACGCTGATCGCGACCGCGCCACCGATCACGCGGACGGTGTAAAGCGTGGCGAGCACGACGACGTCGACGGTCGCGATGCGCTTGAGCCAGAACGAATAGGAGGTGGTCAGCGCGAAATAGCCGAGCAAGACGCCGCCGAACTCGATCGATATCGACATTGCGATCGCAAATGCGGCGACCAGCGCCAGGGTCATCGCGCCGACGGCTTGCGATGCCGGGATGGCGCCGCTTGCGATCGGACGGTTGCGCTTGGTCGGATGCGCGCGGTCGGCCTCGACGTCGAGAAGATCGTTCAGGATGTAGGCGCCCGACGCGCAGAGCGAGAATGCGATCACGGCAAGCAGCGACGTCGCGGCCGATCCCGATGCGAATTTGTGTGCGGTCAGCAGCGGCACCAGCACAACGGCGTTCTTCGCGTATTGATGCACCCTGAACAGCTTCAGCCAGCTGCGCATACTGACGCGCATGCCGACCTGCGCGGGCGCGGGCGACTCGGATCGACCGGGGCGGGCGAGGCGCGATGCGGAATCGGGCAACACGACCGCCGCGCTGCCGATGTAGTCAAAACCCTGGCGAAGCACGGGCGGCAGCTCTTTGCGCCGTGCCGCCGGCAATTGACGTTCCGGCGCGGCGGCCCAGGCGGTGAAGACGCCAAGATGCTGGGAGACCGCGCTGACGAACGGCTCGGGATGGGTTTCCGAGCAAAGGTAGACCGGGCGGCCTTCGCCCAGCACCTGCAGCAGGAACCTCACCGCGTCGTGGTCGAATTGCGCCCGGGATGGATCGAACCCCGATGGATCTGCACCATGCGTCGATCGCGCTTGCGGTCCAAGGGAAGCGGTGATCGCCGCGGCGAAAGCGCGAAGGCGGCGGATCGAGTCGGACGCGATATCGGCCGGGACGGAGCTTCCCCGCACCATGACCTCGTCGACATCGACGACGAGCGGCCGGCCCTTTGAACGCAGCGGATCGCGAAGGGCGTCGCCGCCCCCCTGCTCAACCCGTTCTGGAACGCTAGCTCGCATACGCGCGGTCTTCCGGTGCCCCCTCCCCATTGTCCCGGGCTTTCCCTAATTTGGGGTGAACCTGATCTCGGGTGAACTTGGGGGAGCAAACGCCGGGCAGATCGCGCCGGAATGCATGGTGCAAAAGCCTCGCCGACAGCGTGCGGCCGAGCGAGAAATGGCGATCCCGGGAAGACTCGAACTTCCGACCTACGGTTTAGGAAACCGTCGCTCTATCCGGCTGAGCTACGGGACCGCACCGCCCGCAGCGAAAACATGCGGGCGTCGCCATCCCATAGCAGAGCTGCCGGGTGATCGCCAGCCCGCGCCACATCGGACGCGCGCGAAGTTGCGCGGCGTTTGGCGCGTCGCGCGTTACGCCACCTGCCGGGCCGGATTCGAGGCGCCATCCGCGCTCGCCCGACGCGCCGGCAGAAACTCGATGGCCTCATCCTTCAGCGCGCCGAAGCGCAGCGTCATGATATCGAGTGCATAATTCTGGTAGAGCCGCCACGGCCGGCGCGAGCCCTGCTTGGGGAACCTGGCGGCGGCGCGCTGGATATAGCCCGAGGAGAAGTCCACCCAGGGCAATTCGGTGACGGTCGGGTCGTTCCGCCGCGGCGTGACTTGCGCGTAGCCGTTCGCCTTCATGTGGTTGAGCATGCGGCAGACATATTCGCAGGTCAGGTCGCATTTCAGCGTCCATGATGCGTTGGTGTAGCCGAAGGCGGCGGCGAGGTTCGGCACGCCCGAGTACATCAGCCCCTTGTAGTTCATGGTCTTCGACAGATCGACACACGCGCCGTCGACATTGATCTCGAGCCCGCCGAGCACCTGCAGATCGAGGCCGGTCGCGGTCACCACGATATCGGCGTCGAGCACATTGCCGCTCTTGAGCTTGATGCCCCCACGCGTGAAGGTCTCGATCTGGTCGGTGACGACGGACGATCCGCCGTTGCGCAGCGATTGGAAGAGATCGCCGTTCGGCACCAGGCAGAGCCGCTGGTCCCAGGGATTGTAGCGCGGCGTGAAATGAGTGGCGACGTCGTAGTCGGGACCGAGCGCGTGACGCACGCCGCCGAGGATCAGCTTCTTCACGCGCTCCGGATCGCGCTTGCAGAGCCGGTAGAAATACATACCGAACAGCACGTTCTTCCAGCGAGTGAGGCCGTAGGCGAGTTTCGCGGGCAGCCGCGCGCGCAGCCAGTTGGCGACCTTGTCCTCGTCCGGCCGCGCCACGACATAGGTCGGCGAACGCTGCAGCATCGTGACATGGGCGGCGGTCTTGGCCATTTCCGGCACCAGCGTCACCGCGGTCGCACCGCTGCCGATCACCACCACCTTCTTAGCCGTATAGTCGATGTCGTCAGTCCATTTCTGCGGATGGACGACGCGGCCGGCGAAATCGGCGATGCCGGGGAAGTCGGGCGTGTAGCCGTGTTCATATTTGTAGTAGCCGCTGCACATGAACAGGAAGTTGCAGGTGAAGCGCTCGATCGTCTTCTCCGGCCCCCGCTCGACCTCGACCGTCCATCGCGAGTCAGCGGACGACCAGTCGGCACGCACGACGCGGTGGTTGAAGCGGATGTTCTTGTCGATGCCATAGACGCGCGCGGTCTCGCGCACATAGTTCAGGATCGAGGGGCCATCGGCGATCGCCTTCGGCTCGGTCCACGGCCGGAACGAATAGCCGAGCGTGTACATGTCGGAGTCGGAGCGGATGCCGGGATAGCGGAACAGGTCCCAGGTGCCGCCGATGCAGTCGCGGCCTTCAAGAATGGCGTAGCTGCGGTCCGGGCAGTTGGCCTGCAAATGGTAGCCGGCGCCGATGCCCGACAGTCCCGCGCCCACGATCAACACGTCGAAATGAGCGGACATGCCCTGACCCTCTCCCGTGGCAGTATTGACAATACGTATTGTCAGATAACTTGACATCTGACAATGCCTCGTGTCAATAGACTTTCATGGCAAGCAGCCGGAAAGCCCGCCTCTATGGCGGTATGGACGCCGAGGAACGCCGCACCGAGCGGCGGCTCAAGCTGATCGATGCCGCGATCGAGGTCTATGGCGAGGTCGGCTATCGCGGCGCCACCGTGAAGGCGATCTGCGAGGCGGCCGAACTGACCGAGCGCTATTTCTACGAGTCCTTTGCCAACAGCGAGGCCCTGCTGATCGCCGCCTACGGCCATGTCGTCGGCCACCTGCACGAGGAAATGACCGCTGCCGCCGCAGCCGCAGGCGACGATGCCGAGATGAAGCTGCGTGCCGCCCTGACGCTGTATTTCACGCGGCTGAAGCAGCACCCGAAGCCTGCGCGGGTCTTTCTGCTGGAAATTTCCGGCATTAGTCCGGCGGTCGATGCCGTCAAGCTCGACGCCCTGCGCGTCTTCAGCGACATCCTGGTGCCGCCGACGCTCGATGCGAAGCGCGGCAAGGGCGCGGCCGCCTCGCTGCTCTCGGTCGGCATGGTCGGTGCCGTCATCTCGATCGCGCTGCGCTGGGTGTCGAAGCAATACCCGCAAGCCGTCGAGGAGGTCGCGGCGATCGCCGCCAGCTTCTGCCGCGTGGCGCTGACCAAAGCCGACCACCGTGAGGATGGTCACCGATCGTAGCGGCCGGATCGTACCGGCGAGCCGACCCGCCGATTTTCGATCATGTTTCGCCAGTGCTTGCGGACCCGACCCCTAGCCTGTCGCTGATTTAACTTGCATATCGGGCCCCTCGGTTTTCTTATGCCCGGTACCGGGCGCAACGAGGTGCAGCCTGTTTCGCCTGACAAAACAACGCTGTTTGCATCGGCGGAGCTGAATTTTGGTCGACCTGCACAGGCTTGACGATGTGACCGCGCGCCTCGGCGATGTGGTTCTCGATCCCTCGACCTGGCCGTCCTTCATGGACGAGGTTTGCGCCGCCATCGGCGCGACCGGCGCTGCGATGCTTCAGAGCGATATCCGCACCGAAGACATTCCGCGCACGGACTCGATCACCGAGTATTTCACCAAGACCTACTTCCCGCACAATCTTCACCTCACCGACATCCGCGCGGCCCGCGGCGTGCCGCTGATGCACGCCGGCGTCGACGTCATCACCGATGCGGATCTGTTCGAATCCGAAACCGAGATGCTGCGCGATCCGCTCTACGCTACGCTCGGCGAGTTCGGACTGAAATGGTTCGCGGCCGTCGGCTTCCACTCCGGCCCAGCATTGTGGGCACTGACGATCCAGCGCTCACCCACGGAAGGCCTGTTCGACGCCGACGAGATCAAGGCGCTGCGAAGGGTGTCGGCGCCGCTCACGGAAGCCGCGACGCTGTCCGCCGTCGTCGGCCGCTCCGCGCTCTCAGGCATCACCAGCGCGCTCGATCTGATCCAGGTCGCCGCGATTGCGGTCGGCCGCTTCGGCGCCGTGATCGGCATGAACAGCCAGGCGGAAAGCTGTCTCGGCCACGACCTTGCGATCCGCAATAATCGCCTCACGCTGCTCGACCGGCAGGCCAATGCCGATCTGACCAGGCTGATCGATCAGCTGGCCCACAGCTCGGACCTGCACCCATTACCGTCGTCGCCGATCGTGGTGCGCCGGATCGACAAGCGGCCAATCGTGATCCAGATCCAACCGGTGCCTCCGGCCGCGCGGTCGCCGTTCCTGGGGGCGCGCGCAATCCTGTTGATCCGCGATCTCGAAGGCAGCGCGGCGTTCGATCAGGCGCTGCTGGCGGCGACGTTCGAACTGACGCCGGCGCAGGCACGCCTCGCCACCCGGCTTGCACGCGGCGATTCGGTCGAAGCGGCCGCGCAGGAGGCCGGCGTTGCCCTTGCCACCGCGCGCAATCAGCTCAAGACGATCTTCCAGAAGACCGGCACGCACAGGCAGGCGGAACTGGTTGCGTTGCTGCACAGGGTGAAGTGAACGATTAAACGCGAATTGTTCTGATCTCCGGCCCGTTCCCATGAGATTCTTCAATTATTCCAATCGCGAAGGCTGTGTTCCATCAACCGCAGCAACATTCCACAGGTCAGGAAAATCGTCGGGTTCCCGGGTGACAAGTGTCACTAAAATGGCGACAATCTGCTCACTCTGTGTCGTTCGGGTTTGGTCTCAATGTCCGTGATGCCGTCACGATCATCGACGTTGGCTGTTGCCGCTTTCGCCGTCGCTTGCGTGCTGGCGCCGATGAGCGCGCACGCGCAATGGTGGCGCGGCGGGCCGAAGGACTTCGAGGACTGCGCCGACCTCGCCGAGAAGGCCAAGACCAGGGAAGACAAGACCGCGCAACTCGCCGATTGCAACGCCAAGTTCGCCGGCCGCCGCAAGCCCGGCGGCGGTTACACTTATTACGACTTTATGCAGGACCGCAGCTTCGACATTGCCGGTCCCAATCCGACGCCGGACGAGCAGAAGAAGATCGACCAGGAATATACCGGCTATCTCGAGCAGCAGCGGCGCTCGCGTATCGTCGCGGCGTTCAATGCGAAGCAACTCGAGCGGCAGGAGACACAGCCGGTGCGGCCGCCGCAGATCCAGCAGGCGTCATTGCACAATGAGCCGGTGCGCAGTGAAACTGCGAAAGTCCCCGTCCCCGCCGCAAGGCCGGTCAAGCCGCGGGTCGCTGCCGTCCCTATTCCCGAGCCGCGGCCGCGGGCAAGCAACTGCGTGAAGGGTACGTTCTCCTGCGAATGGCCGCGGCTTTCCGAGGGATTGGACGGCCTGAAGAAGCTGTTCACGCCGACACCGCCGCCACCGACCAAGGTTGCGAAGCGAAACTGACGACTCGCTTAGTCATTCCGGGGCTCGCGCAAGCGAGAACCCGGAATCTCGCTGCCATTACCGTCGAGATTCCGGGTTCGTCGCTTCGCTCCGCCCCGGAATGACACCGCAGGCTCAATCGGTAATCACCATCGCCCAGAACCTGCGGTACGGCGACTTCGGGTTGTCGACGAAGGCGACGCCGACGCGCTTGGCGCCCGGCATCAACAGGTTCTCGCGATGGCCGGGCGAATTCTCCCACTGCTTCAGCATCTCGGCGAAGGCGATGAAGCCGGCGCCGATATTTTCGGCGGCGCGCTGCTTCTTGAGCGGCGCGATGCGCGTGAAGAAGCTGCCGCCCGCGGAGTGGCTGACCGATCCGGTCGCCGACATCGCCTGCGCCTGCTTCAGCGCCATCGCGTTCAGCTTCGCGTCGAGCTTCACCGCGGGCATGCGATTGGCGCGCCGGTAGGCACTGATCGAACCGGCATAGTCGTCGGCGCCTGCGGCCGTGGCGAAGCCAAACACGAAGGTGAGCGCGAGGAACAGCAGCTTCATCTGAGGTCGTCTCTGTCATGGATCAGCGCGCGCGGGTGCGCTTGTGGTGTCGGGGCGCGACCGATCTGTGCGCAGGCACGGCCGCTCGGCTTGCTGCCGCAGCCGCCGCGCGCTGCTCCTGCAAGCGCGCATCATAGCCAGGCGACGGTGTCACGGTCGGCGGCGCCGCACGGGCCGGGCCGGCCACGAGCGCAACAAGCGTGAGCAGCATGATGCTGGACCGTTTCATGATGTCACCTCCTCTGTTGTTCGATCGACGTGGCGAACGATCATCGGCGTTCATGGTCGCTGCCATCGCGGATCTGTTCTGGCGTCAGCCCCGGCGATCCCTTGCCGTCCGCCTCCGCCTTCCGGATCAGCGCGATGACGCGGCGCGACAATGGCGCCGCGAGCCCGCGGCGATCCGCGATCGCGGTGATCACGCCCTGCAGATAGTCGATCTCGGTGCGGCGGCCGCGCTGCAGATCCTCCCACATCGAGGAGCGCGCCTCGGGATCGATCTTCATGGTGCGGCCGAGCAGCATGTCGAACAGCGCATCCGGCAGCCGCAGCAAAGACGGCATCCAGCTCGACGGCAGCGGCGTCGGCGACACCGGCGCAATGCCTTCGGCGCGCACCGCGGCCAGGCCCTCGGCCATCTGATCGGCAAGCAGTCGTCGCCAGCCGCGCTGCGCGAGCTGTTGCCGCAGCGGAATATTGGACAGCGCATTGAGCGCATTGTTGAGATTGACGATCAGCTTGCCCCACTGCACGCCGTCGATATCGCCGGTGGGCTTGATCGCAAGCCCGGGCACCGACAGCCGCGCCGCGGTGCCCGCGTCATCCTGCGCGATCACGATGTCGCCGGAGGTCGAGCGATGGAAGCGGCCGTCGCCGAGCGTGACCACGTTGAACGGCACCATGCCGCCGAGCACCTTGCGGCCCGGCAGGCGGTCGCGCAGCAGCGGCACATTGCCGACGCCGTTCTGCAGGCTGATCACCGCGGCATCGCCAGGCGCGTGGCGCGCGATCACATCGGCCATCGCGGCGGTATCGGCACTCTTCACCGTCACCAGCACGGTCTGAACGTCGGACAAGATCGACGGATCGTCGGACACAATGAGCCGGTCCGCGGATACCGTCCGCTCGGAGCCGTCAAAGCTGCTGATCCGCAAGCCGTTGCCTGCGATCTCCCGGATCAGCCGCGGCCGCGCCAGCAGCGCGACACGGCGCCCCGCGGCCGCGAGCATGCCGCCGACGAAGCAGCCGATGCTTCCGGCGCCCGCAATGCCGATCGGCCGGTCCTGGTTCATCTGGAACGTCCATTCATCATTGGCTCGATAGCAGACCTTGGGTTGCCTGCCTATTTCGACGCACCGCAGGTCGGGTGGCCCGCCTTGTAACCGTCATGGGCGGAAGCTATGTTTCCCGCTCGGGGCACGGTTGCGGCAGGAGACGATCATGGGTTTACTGGACGTACTCAACGGCATGCAGAACGGCCCGCGCGGTCCGAGCGCGCCAAGCACATCATCCGACAGCTCCAGCGGCGGCGGAATGTCGCCGATGACGATGGCGATCCTCGCGCTGCTCGCATGGAAGGCGGTCAAGCATTTCTCGGGCGGCCAGGCGGACGCGAGCGCCCCTGAGCCGAAGCCGGCGCAGGCGCCGCCGCTTCCTCCCGGCAACGTCACTGCAGGCCTGCCCGGCGGCGCCGGTGGCGGCGGGCTCGGTGATCTGCTGAAGGGCGGCCTTGGTGGCCTGCTCGCCGGCGGCGCAGCCGGCACCGTGCTCAGCGGCGGCCTCGGCGACCTGCTCAACCAGTTGCAGCAAAAGGGTCACGGCGACGCGGCCAATTCCTGGGTCAGCAACGGTCCCAACAAGCAGATCGCGCCCGGCGATCTCGCCAACGCGCTCGGCGCCGACCAGATCGACTCGCTGGCGTCAACGAGCGGCCTGTCGCGCGACGATCTGCTGCAGGGCTTGAGCCAGTATCTGCCCGACGCGATCAATCACCTGACGCCGGACGGACGGCTGCCGAGCGGCGACGAGTTGCACCGCAGGCTCTGACGGCAGCGTTGATTCCATCTGAGGAGGACGACAGTCATGGGCGGCATCATCTGGGTCATCATCGTCGGCTTTATCGCGGGGATCATCGCGCGGTTCCTGTCGCCGGGACCGAACAATCCAAGCGGCTTTATTCTCACCACCGTGCTCGGCATCGCCGGTGCGTTTCTCGCGACCTTCATCGGCCAGGCGATCGGCCATTACGGTCCCGAACAAGGCGCCGGCTTCATCACCGCCACGATCGGCGCGCTGGTGGTGCTGTTCATCTGGAATCGGCTGGTCGCGGCGCGCGTGATCCCGGATCCGGGAAACAGGTGACAGCACAGCGAACCGAATATTGAGTCGTCCGTGAAGATCGGCTAAGCGATTGAGGCAGAATCGCATTTGCTGGTGTGGACTGTTTTTGGATTGCAAGGTTTTGATGTTTCGAGCCTCGGAACCTTGCAATTTCATTTTCAGGATTCAGT